>Ga0187877_1000090_pt1 | contig 117069 bp, 103 predicted proteins | sample June2016WEW_17_1_3_FD_132430 | JGI IMG/M metagenome (GOLD analysis project Ga0187877, IMG submission 132430) | Peatland microbial communities from SPRUCE experiment site at the Marcell Experimental Forest, Minnesota, USA - June2016WEW_17_100 | ecosystem: Environmental > Terrestrial > Soil >...
AATCCCTGGTCCAGTGTCAGCAAACTTGACGATTAGAAAGTCATCTGACCTGTTGCTTGAAATTGTAAGTTTGCCACCGTCCGGCATAGCGTCGACCGCATCTTCGATCAGGTTAACGAATACTCGCCTTATCTTGGCTGTATCAACTCGTATCTTGGGTTCGTCCAACGTTAGATCCGAGATCGTTATGTTCTTTGGAACTTCTACCCGTCGAACTGCGTCGCTTGCTATCACCTTGGGTGTCGCTTCTGAGAGTTCTAACTCAAGCTCTTGGGAATACTCCAATAGGTCACGGACAATTCTGTCCGAGTAGGCGACGCTGTCTTCGATCACTTCAAACATTTCTCGGGCTTTTGCGTCTGCTGATGGGGTCAACTCCTTCTTGAGAACATATGTTGCTGTGGAAATTGCTTGCAGCGGATTCCGCAAGTCGTGGCCAACCATCGCTGCTGTCTCTCCAATGGCAGCGAGCCGGTGCGACTTGACGAGTTCTGCTTCCAATTTCTTCTGGGGAGTCAAGTCGACTATGCAGACCAGAACCCTGGCGAGTGTTTGCTCGTAACCGGGAACCACAGCGAATATAACGTTGCAATGCTTCGTTTCGCCGCGCAGGGTTCGGTTATCCATTTCTACTTCGTAGTATTTCTTGCCTTGAACCAACGCAACGAGTTCACCTACAAATGCGCGATTCGATTGTTCTGTTAAGACACCGCTTAAACCTCCGATAATCTCATCCACCGACTTCGCGCCGTAGAGGTTTAAGGTGGCCTTGTTCATGTTGAGGACTTTCACGAGTGCAACGCATTTGGCTATGTCCCTGGGGTGGTCGGCGAGGTATACGCCAAAATCTGAAACCCCTTTTTGTTGCAATTCGTCTAGGAATTGTTTCACTGCGGAGAAGTCTTCCTCCCAGAGTGATACTGGGCAGGCCTCAAACAACTCACGATACTTCTCCTCGCTTTCTCGTAGTTGCTGTATCATCAGTCTGCGTTCTGTCACGTCTTGAAAGATTCCAAACAGGCCAGTTATGTTTCCTTCGGCGTCTCGGATAGGAGCCTTGGTCGTATTAACCCAAAACTCCTGCCCACCCACAACGTATTTCTCTTCTATTTCCATAGTCTGGCCCAACTCCATTACTCTCTTGTCGTCTGCGCGATAATGGTCGGCTAGATCTTTCGGTTGGAAATCGTAGTCAGTCATTCCAACGATCTCTTCAGGCTTGATTTTCAAATCTCTTGCGAAACTGTCGTTGCACGAGACAAATACGGAATTTCTGTCTTTTGCGAATATCCTCTGTGGAATGCTCTCAACGAGTGACTTATAGCGCGCTTCGCTCTCCTTCAGATTTCTAGTTCGCTTGTTCACCAACTCCTCCAAGTGCAACGAATGCTCCCTCAGTTCCTCCTCCAACCGTTTACGTTCGGTGACGTCGCGGAAACTCCATACTCTCCCAACGATCGTGGTTCCTAGTCGTTGAGGTTGTGAGTAACGTTCAAACTCTCTGCCGTCCTTAAACCTCAAGACATCAAACGATTGTTCTTCAGGCTTGGAATAAAGTTCCTGCACTTTATCAAGAAATTCCCGGGGATCCTCAAGTTGGTCCACGACAAACCGGAGCAGCTTAGTATCATCTCTGGTTTCTAGAAGATTGGGCGGTATACGCCACAATTCAGCGAAGCTTTGGTTGAAACTGGACACTTTACCGTTCATGTCGACAACAAGGATTCCTTCGGCAGTTGACTCCAAAGTCGCACGGAGCAGTGATACAGATTCTAGGAGCGCTTCATCACGCTTCAGTCTGTTCATCGCTGAGGCAACGTAACTGGCCAGTGTCTGGAGGAGCTGTTCGTCTTCGTGCTTGAAGGCGTCTAGTCGCTCACTTTCTACGTTCAAAACTGCTACTGCCTCCTCGCCCATAATTACTGGCACGGCTAGCTCAGAGAGCATCGTCGGCCTCCCTTCCCAATCGAACCCCATGCGATCAACGTATGTGTCCTCCTTACTAGTGTCCGAGACTCTGACTGCCGATTTCTTATTCGCTGCCAGAACGCACAAGCCCCGTCCGCTAAGTGGTAATTGGGATACTTTGGACTCTTTTCCTCTGCTTCTCTTAATTCGGAGAGATCCGTCTTCGACAATGAGAACGTCTCCGAAATCGAATCCGAAGGCCAATTGCAACGCATCTAGAGTGTACTCGATTATATCCTCCATACTTGTCGCAGAATTCAATTGCAGCGCGTGTCTGTTGAGCGCGAGCAGGCTCTTCTCAAACTGTTTGCGTTCGGTTATGTCGCGGAGTATTCCTTCGTGGTAAATGATGTTTCCCTGTTCGTCGTGAACGTAACCACCGTGGTCTTCCACCCAGATTTCGGATCCATCCTTTCGACGCATCCGGTATACTTGCACTTGCTCCTGGCCCGTGTCCAGAATGTAGCTTGCACGTTCTTCGGGTGAGAAATACAGTTCCTTCTTGATGTCGGTAATGTTCAACATTTCCTGCTTGCTCGAGTACCCGAATATCTTCACAAAGGCCGGATTGACGTCGACAAATCGACCCTCGTGTGTGCTGCGGTATACTCCATCCAGCATCCGGTCAAAGAGAGAACGGTATCGTTCTTCCGATTCACGAAGTTTCTCCTCCGTCATCTTGCGTTCAGTAATGTCGTGCCCGATTGCAATGGTCCCGATCGCTTTGCCATCCTGGTCAGTCAGGGCACGTTCGTTCCAGGACATGATTCTAGTCTGGCCGTCTTTTCGCTTGATCCTTGTCTCACTATCCACATCGGTCCTCCCACTTTGTAATACGCCCGTGACGATTTCGATGGTGTGCTTTCGATATTCCTGGTCGGGGTAGAGCCACTCCCATATCTTCCCGTGTCCCAGGACCTCTTCTCGGGAATAGCCGCTCGTGACTTCCGCAGCTTTGTTCCAGACTAGCACGTTCTGTTCGTTATCGAGCACGTCAAGCCAAACGTACGCATTCTCTATGACGCTTCCCAAGAATTGACTAGACCTTGAAAGCTCCTCCTCCATACGCTTGCGTTCAGCAATGTCACTGAATGCGAACTCAACCGCAGGCCTTCCTTGGTAGACGATGTTCGTTGCGCGAAGCATGACGGGGATTTCCGAACCATCCCTCGCTGTCAGGCTTACCTCATAAGAAGGGACGCCTTCCCCACGCAGCCTCTTGCTTACGTTTTCCTTGAGCAAACCTCTGAATCTCTCTGCCACCACCTTCTCAATGGGATCAAAGGAAGGCGAGACGAGTTCATCATAGGTCCAGCCAAGCCGTTCAACCGCAGTCCAGTTAAGGTACTTCAAAGTTCCATCTTGAAGGATCCCGATGAAGTCCGGCGAATTCTCCACTAACCCTCGATACTTCTCCTCACTCTCCTGGAGCGCTTTCTCCACGTGCTTTCTTCGAGTTGGAGAATCGGTTGGTTTGCCCTTTGGTCGTTCACCTACAAGGCTGGTTGCTTTTTTATCAGGGCCCTTTGTTCGATGAAATCTAGCCTTGCTCTTCATCTGGAATCCTTCTAGGTGAAAGGTAACTGCAAGCTCGCAGTAAATGTTTTCGTGCGGAGCGTTCCCGACAATATAGCTGATGTAATTCGATCGGTCTCCAAGCGAACTAGTCAGAGAAGGTCGAGGCTGAGTGAACGATTGGCTTTGAAGTAGGAGTGGCCAATGTTTGGCAAACTTATGGCATAGAGCTTGATAAGCGAACGAGTTGGCTTTTCTCCAGATCAGAACGGTGACAACCAGGCTGATGTTGCGGCGTATCAGTGAAATGCCAAAGTCTTACTATTGTTCTGACTTTTTGAGGAAGTTCGGGTTTGTTGAATCGTATTTGTCAGCATCGTTGGGGTTTCTAGTAATTGTGGTTAGCCATTTGTCGGCGCGGTCTCTCTTCCAGTCGCCGATCTTTTTATGTGTGTTCAAATAATTCCGTGGCATTGGGTGAGTCCCAACGTTAACTGGAAGCCCGACCACTTTTTCAATGTAACTCTTATGGTCCTCAAGGTATGGGCATATCGGGTATCCGGCCAAGTAGCAGGTCGCTAGGTGGATCGCTTCGGCTCCGAATTTTTTCATGTCTGCTGGAGCAGATTCAAGTCGCTCGCCTGGGCATCCGCCGCACGTGATCCAGCCAACAATCTCGATCGGTTCGTTCTTATCGTATTCTGCGAATTGTCCGTCTCGCTGGTTGATTGACATGAAGCACTTGTTGCCTGTACAGGTTCTGTTCCTATCGCATATGATTATCCCTATCTTTACCATGGGGCTCGACTTGAGAAGCGAACCGCTGTGAGTCTTTGGTCCTTCGAATATACAATATAGTTTATACGACGCGCCATTGCCGCACTTGAGATACGCCATGAAAATTCTTCGTTGCCGAATTATCTTCGTAATCGTTGATTAAACCAAATCTCCATATAGCAATCGGTCAGATAGCTCCTCTCGATAGACTTTGAGAATCTGCGTAATCTCCCCTAACACCTCCAAAGAATTCTTGCGCGAACAGGAAGAGGGACTAAAGGAACTGAAGTACGTGAGTGTCCGAGGCATTACAAAGGGCCCAGAGTCAGTGGAATGCTTCTATGACGATTCACTTGCCGCTCCGCCTATCATTGACGTAGCTCAAGGTGCTGAGCGCGATGGATTCGATGGAATCGTCATTAGCTGTTTCTTCGATCCGGGTCTCAACTCTGTACGTGAAGTTGTCTCAATTCCCGTAGCCTCCGCGGGTGAGGCTAGTCTACACCTAGCTTGTTCGCTTGGTCACAAGATTGGTGTGGTGACAACTGTTGAAAACTCAATTCCGGTTATCGAACATCTAGTGCGGGCGCTAGGGCTCGATTCACGGGTGGTAACCGTAAGGGCAGCGTCTCTTGGCGTACTTGAACTTGACAGTGGAGAGCTGACTGTCGGCGCTTTACTCAGGGAGAGCTTAAGCGCGATCAAGGAATCAAAGGCTGATGTCATTGTTTTGGGATGCACTGGGATGACAAAAGTTGCCTTACTCCTCCAGGACAGAATTCGGGAAGCAGGCTTTGATGTTCCTGTAGTTGACCCATTGAGAGCAGCTTTGCATTGGGCCGAGACTCTTGTGGACATGAAGTTGCGACACAGTCGCTTGGGGTATCGGAAGCCTCCTCCAAAGACACGTACGTGAATTCCAAGTCGAGTGGAGAACTGGAACCTCGTTACGTACCTAATATCTGAGTTCAAAACTTCGCGGGTGGTTCGAATTTTGAGCAGTGAAGGTGATCGCAACTCGCGCACCTTGCGATCAGTTGTGTACAATTCGCGCAGGATGTGAACGCAGCTCCTGGGCGCTTCTACCCAGCATCGAGAACTTGCCCAAAATCATATAACGTAACTGGCAAGTCCCTATGGCGAGGCCGTACACATGCCCAGTCTTCTGGATATGGAATTAGGTAAGGCTGCCCACGTAGTGGTTAACAAGCTTTGCAAGGTAAAACCGCGTGAAAGCGTTCTAATTACAATCGATGGAGCTGAAGAGTTTCGGGTTGCTGAGGAAATTGCAAAAGCCGCTGAGGCCGCGGACGCGAAGGTCATGGTGGCCTGGCATTCAACGCCTAGAGGTTATGGGAAGGTTGGTGATCCGTATCTGCCTGAGCCCTTATGGGCTGCAATTCCCAGCACAGATGTTTGGATTGAGTTGAACAATCAATGGCTGCTATATTCTACACCTTGGGATAACGCCATGAAGCCTGCGGTCGAGGGCAAGGGCAAAGTCAGATACCTATTCCTTGGTGGTTTGAACGTAGATCAGGTTGTTCGATGTGTCGGTAGGGTTGACATAGATACTCAGGCAGAATTTCAGACTACCATAGTCGACATGACTCAGAAAGGAAGGAAGATGAGAATAACCACTCCAGGCGGAACAGACATTTCCTTCGAGAATAGTCCAAAGCGACCAGTAACCAACGAGCTTTTCGCTGACGTGCCTGGGCCACACTTCCTTCTTGGACAAATTGGGTGGGCACCAATTGAGGAGAGCATTAACGGGACGATCGTTTACGATGGCTCATATTCAGGTGGCGGTGAAGCTGATCTCGGTATCTTGCGAAACCCCATCAGGGTCACAGTGAAGGAGGGCAAGGCTATAGATTTCACAGGTGGACCTGAAGCTGAGACGATCAAGAAATGGCTGCAGAAGCTCAACGATCCGAACATGTACCTTGCGGCGCATGTTTGCTATGGATTCAATCCCGGCGCTAGACTCTCAGGCCTATGCACTGAAGATGAAAGGGTCTGGGGAAGCACTGAATGGGGCTTCGGGAATCAAGGCCCGATGTTCAAGGCCAAGGGGATCACAGCGCTGTCTCACGCGGACGGCATATGCATGAACTCCTCCGTCTGGATCGATGGCCAACAGATCCTTGACAAAGGCCGAGTCATCCATCCACAGCTTGCCAAACTTGCAAAGAAACAAGGGAAGGAGTAAACGAAGCTCCTTCCAAACTTCCCCATCTTGCGCTAAGGACAAACGGTTGCTAGTCGCGCACGTAAGAACGCCAGCTCAGGTTCTTCAGCGCCACGTTCAGGCTGCTTGCGACTTACCGTATCTTCTCTTCATCTCTTCCGCAAACTGGCCAATCATGTCATCCATGAATTTCACGAATTCTTCTGTTGAAGCCATTACGAGGTATTTCTTCTCATCTATCCTCTTCTTTGCATCAATGAGGAATTGATCGGATTTCAACAAATCCGTTTTCGTATAGAGATCAGTCAACCTGCTGACTCCGTCCACTAGTCTAAGTGGACCATACATGTGCGGTTCGGTGACGCAGCCGCGCGCCGCTGTAAGCAGGAAGAGGGCGAGCTCGAAGATGTACTGCTCAGGAGTCACCTTTTTGTTGCTAGTCTGAGACCAAGATTTGTCGTTGCCTTCCATTGCTAGCCACTGTTGGCCGTAACTATCGCGGTAGGTGATATTTCCGCCCTTCCTCTGCCTTAATGGGCGTGGTTCGTTCTTTAATGGATACCCAAGCGACACGACAAGTTCAGTCCGATATCCATCGGGCAAACCAAGTATTCTCTTCAAGGCAGTTTCAGAGTAGGATTTGATGAACGAGGCACCGAGTCCAAGCGAGGAGGCAGCTAAGACAACGTTTTCAGCGGCGGCTCCAGCATCGTACAGAGAGCATTGATCCACACCAAGTGATCCGAGACCTTCTGCTGCAATTCTCAAGTCTGTGCAGACAACAATTGCGGCGGAGCTGTCCCCAAAATACCCCGGTGCGATGAGCTTCAGCATCTTTAGCTTGGCAGGGTCCTTGACAACGATAACAAACCTGTAAGGCGTATTTCCTCCGGTAGGAGCTCTATGCGCAGCGTAAATTAGTTTCTCTAGGACTTCGTCGGGAACCGGCTTAGGTTCGAAATGCCTGCAAGCTCTTCGCTTCCTAAAGGCCTCGAACAAAACATCGTCTGCCGCTTTCAATTAACCTAAACCCGCATCGGTAACGTTCGCAGAACTTTGACGTCGGCAGACGCATAATAGGTTTTGGATTATGAAAAGAATATGTCAAAGCAATTGACGTAGCATGAAACTGATGTCTGGAAGTCAATCCGCATGACGAGAAAACGGTTGGAGATGATGACTGTTCAGAGCTGAGACTTTGATAATTTATTTACACTCTGAGTGGGCATCTTGCGCAATCGGCACACCGTACACGCACCTGCGGGAGGTCGGTTTAGTTCCTTCGGCCCCACTTGGCCTAGCTTTCGATTGACATCCCGTCGCCCATCACTATATAGATGATGGCCCATAGCTTTTTCAGCCCTACCACGTTAGCTCTCCACAAAGATGAGACAATTGCCGAACTCTCAGCTCGAGCACATGTTAAACGGAGATTTGGGCTTCAAGCGCCGATGGGGCATTGAATGTAGAGAAGGCTGCATGACTCATGCAGAGTGATGGGCAGCTCAGGATGATTCAACAGAAGGATTGGGATAGCTACGTCAGTAATCCAATCCTACCCGTCTTTGTCGAATTCTGGGCCCCTTGGTGCGGACCATGTCGTTCGATGGCGCCTTTGATCGAAGCTATCGCGAGCGAATACGCTGGTAAGGTCAATTTCGTCAAAGTAAACGTGGACGAATCCCCTGATATCGTGGCCAGATTTCAAATATTTAGTGTACCAATATTCATTATATTCGTCAAGGGTGAACCCAAGAAAAGGTTCGTGGGCATGGCGACAAAGAGCTACATCGCAAGCATGTTGAAGTCGTGTCTGGAGACCTGAAGGCGTTAGCGCAAGATGTCATTCCAATACTCTATGGTCGTACCCTACGGAGATAACTTAGAGGCCTTAGCTATTGCATTGAAGGAATTTCCCGCTAAGAAGGTTATAGCCCTAGTTCCATCCAATGCAGACGCCAAGGTCGTAGAGAAGGTGAAAAAATTCCTTCAGAAAGAAGGAGCAGAACTCGAATTGCATACCGTTGAAGAAGCGGTGGACGGGTTCTTTCTCGCACTCGCGAAAGTAAAGGAGAACGAGGCGAACCCAATAGTCAACGTATCCGTCGGAACCTCATTGTATTCACACGTCCTGTTGTGCGCTGCGATGGCAACAGGGGTAACGGCCTTCGGTATCTTTGACGGAGAACTTGTCTTTCTTCCGATAAGTTGCTCGATCTCGCACGGCAAGTAGAATGACGGCCTCACACTCAATGCCTGGGGGGTGTGGTGTGTTGACCAATTGCTAGAAATCACAATTCTGACTCACTACTAACGGGAAAGAACTGGCTAAATTAATGACCAAGCACTGCTTGCTCATGTCTCTGAGTCTCACTATTGTACGTCAGAAGGACGCACTTGGCGTAGTCCAGTTCTAAAGACGCCAACTGCGCAGCTATGATGAAATAGTTGAGATATGATGGAACGTTGAGTACGCGGGCAATTTCGTACGTTGGCGAAATCCATAAGGATGGCTTTTGATATTTCGATACTTCGATATGGATGAGATTATGAAGATCGGAGAATTGCCGCGAGCCAAATTGTCTTCTTGGCCAACTCCATTTGAGCGATTGACTAATCTTTCCAAACACCTGGGTGGCCCAAATATCTTCATAAAAAGAGATGACCTGATCAGCTTAGCCTTCGGCGGCACAAAGACGAGAGGTCTAGAATGTGTATTTGCCGACGCACTGGCGAAAAGAGCTGATACCATCATAACGGTCTGCAGCCTTCACGGAAATCTGTCGACACAGGTGGCTGCTGCAGCAAGAAAACTGGGAATGCAAGCAATCATCATAGCGAGGGATCCCACAGGATACTATCCTCCTCATGTGCTGGATGGGAATCTTCTTTTGAAGCGAATCTTGGGGGCCGTAATCGAACCTGTAACAGGTGAGAAGAACACTGAGAGCGGACGAGCAGCGGCCACAGAGAGGGCGCAGAAAATCGGTGAGGAATTGAAGGAGGAAGGTCGCAAACCGTACCTCGTCGTCGAAAACAACCCGCTGTGGGCAGCAGGCATAGCAAACGCAATCCCAGAGTTGGTCTCTCAATCAGAGGAGGAGGACATTGATATTGGCTATCTGGTTCATACTTCAGCCTACGGAGCAACACAGGCAGGATTAGTCCTAGGAGCGACTGCTCTGGAAACAGGGATCAAAGTGATTGGTATAGCAAACGGATATGAACCAAAACGCGTTGTTAGTTCGAGAATTGCAGAAATCGCAAATGCATCTGCGCAATTGTTGGGGTTGAACTTCTCAACTTCTGCAGAAGCCATCACGCTTTTAGATGACTACGTCGGCGAAGGCTACGGCACCATAGACCAATTCACTCTTGACACCGTAAAACTTGTCGCTGAAACGGAGGGCATCTTTCTGGACCCGGTGTATACAGCACGAGGAATGCTGGGTCTCGTTAATTTGATTCGCACGAGATACTTCAAACGAGAGGACAATGTTGTGTTCATTCATACTGGGGGTCTGCCAAGTCTCTTTGGGTATAGAGAACCCTTAACTGCCATGCTCGCGTCGAGAGAACCCCTCTGGACAAAACCTGCATGGATACGGTGAAAAGATAGAAGAACAAGAACGCCACGAATCGTTTTTTACAATGTGTTTAATCTTACTGCTTTTGAGCCCCAAACAAGTGCGGTCGCTATGCCGAAGACACTAAAGGTTGAGAATGTGCAGGCAGAGAGTGGAGAGAAGAACTTCGGTTTTGTGAAGGTTGCTGAAACGCCAAGCGATTCAGTAAGCCTACCTGTTTGGATCATCAACGGGAACAAGGATGGACCCACATTATGCCTCACAGCAGGTCTTCATCCATGTGAATATGTAGCAGTTGAGGCTGTCATAAGAACCTGCAGGAAGCTTGAACCAAGCAATCTTCATGGAACGATCATTGCAGTACCCGTGATCAATATACCTGCCTTTCGAGCGAGAAGCCCCTATGTCAACCCTATTGACAACGTAAATCTGATGTTCCTGTATCCCGCAATGCCTAATGGCTCCATTAGTCATCGAATAGTCCACGTTGTGCTTAACGAGATCATCGCGAAAGCAGATTATCACATTGATTGCCATGGAGGAGAACCTAACGAGGCTATGGATCCGTATGTAGTCTTTCCAAAAGTGAATAACGAGGAAGTTGACACCAAATCGGAAGCCATGGCTAGGATATTCGGGTTGGCAGACTTGGACCGCCGGACTCCGGAACGAGCGAAGGGGCTATTCCTAGAAGCAGCAAAGATGGGTGTACCCTCGATCATGTCAGAGGCAGGAGGTATCGGCGTCATAACGGAAGAGGATGTTGCAATCCACATGAACGGAATACGCAATATATTGCAATACGTCGGAATTCTAGATGGATCTCCACAAATTAATGTAAGACACAAGATCGAAGAGAAGAAATTTGACGTCGTTGCCGATCGGGGAGGTATCGCCTACAGAACAGTTGGTACAGGCACCATTGTTTCGGCAGGGCAGAAGGTAGCTGAAATCAAAGATTTGCAGGGCGAAACAGTTAGCGTCCTAGAGGCCCCTGATAATGGAAAGATCAAATTGATCTTCACTTACACCGTGGTCAACACGGGAGATCCAATTATGACTGGTTGGGCGATGAAAGATGCAGGTCTGTTCCCGCAGACAGACAAATTCTATGTCGGCAAATGATACGCAGCATTACTTCGACTCCACGGATGCCAGCCATGTAGTCCCACTCTATCGTAAGTCGATGCAGACCTCTTCGGGACTCTCCTGGGCAATGATGACTATGTCCGCACGTTCAAATGTTGATTATCCTTGTTCCATAAATGAGTCTGATTTTCAACTACATGCAACCTCTACTGTCCTCGCAGCATCCTTTCTGGAATCATGTCCCGGGAGGTAATGTCGGACAGGCTCTCTGGTCTTCGTATCACTTCATCCCTTCCTCCATCGGCAATTAGAATGATGGCGGGAAGAGGGTGCGATCCCCCCCCATGAAATTCGTACGCGAAAGTGTATGCGCCAACGTCGAGTGCTGCAAGAATATCGCCCTCCGTCAATCTGGGAAGACTTCTATCTCTTGCTATAACATCTCCGCTGTAGCAGAGTGGGCCTGCAATGTTGACGGTTTCGACATCATCTTCAAGCATGCTGTTTGCTCGGACAAGTTGATATTTGTACCAGCCTTGAGAAGCTCTTAGGATAATGTTCGCTCCACCATCAACCATGACCCATTTCACCATTCTTGGTACTTTCTTCGTCATACCTACCTTTAGCAATAAAATCGCGGTATCCCCAACGACCGCTCCGCCAGGTTCGACAATTAGCCTCGGTTCCTTCAATCCAAACTTACGGATCTTTTCTTGTAGGACGGTCGCAATCGCGTCAACATACTCCTCAACCGAAGGAAGCCCTTCTTTATACTGAAAAGGAATAGCAAAGCCTCCTCCGAGATTCACAGAATCCAACTCGATCCCAAGTTCTCTCTTCAGTCTGCCGGCAAATTCCATAACCCTCTCTGTTGCTGTTCGGTAGGGACGTGCGTCCTCTACGGGAGAGCCAATGTGAGTGTGGATCCCCACCACTTTCATATTCTGCATCTTCGCTGCAGCCCGATAAGCCTCGTACGCAAGGCCGGATTCGATATCTATGCCGAACTTACTTTCTCTCAGTCCCGTCCACAATTCCAAATGGACCGAGGGGTCATCTGGGCGCACGTCAGGATTGATTCTGAACGCGATCTTCGCCACGGCCCTCAAAGCTACAGCCTCTTCCTGAATCGCGTTCAGTTCTGCAATCGAATCAACGTTAATTACAGCCCCGATCTCGATTGCCTTTGCCAGATCCTTGCGCGACTTGTTGCTTCCGTTTATGATTATCTTGTCTGATGAAGCTCCGAGAAACTGAGCTATTTGTAGTTCTCCCGGCCCACCAACTTCAAAGCTAGCACCTTCTTGTTGCAAAATCTTGCAGACAGCCAAGAGCGGATTGGCTTTGAGAGCGTAGAAGATCTCCGTTGAACGATACCTTGACTCGAAAGCATTGAACCATTTTCGATAATTTGCTCTAACGCGCTTCTCGCTGAGCACGTAGATTGGAGTACCATATTTCGCAACGAGTCCAACCGTGTCTATATCATCAATCGAAAGATGGTTCTGAGTATTGATTGTCAGGAATCCCTCCACCGGATGGAAGGGTTTCATCTTTGACTCGCTGCAGTCGTGCATGATCTTCGCCAGATCGAGTAAAATCAGAAGACTTTCCCTCGAACAAAGAGAACGGCTATTTCAAACTTCGCTATTTACACTGATGGAACAGTTTACAGAGTGACGACGACAAAATAAATTCCTTGTGCGAGGAGACTGAGAGAAGGCCGACGAAACGTAATGATAGGCTTGGATACTTTTTCGAGGAGATCTGGGTTGCGGTGTAGACGTCGCTGACTGACACCGTCCCTTCTTCGTATGCACGACCGTAGCGGCTTCACAACATCTCTGGACCTCTTAACCCAGGCAGGTTCTGCATTCTCAACTCATCCGTGTGCCAAAGGTGGGTGATGACAAAGATTGTTCATTATAACAAACATTGAAATACAAGGTCTGGCGTCGCTTGCGTCAAGATATTAGGTGAGACTGTTGACTGAAAAGAAGAAAGTATCTAGACGGAAATTTATCGCTGGAGCTGGTGGAGTCGTTGTTGTGGCTGCTGCGGCAGCTGCTGGATATTACGCTACGTTACCTAAGCCAACTACTATGGCAGGAAACCTAACTTCTACGCAAGGAACTACAATGCAGACTTCGGGACCAACTGCCAAACCTGCCCTTAGGGTTTACAGCAATTCGTTATACGATTCGAATGCGCTCTTCGCAGAATGGAAGCAGTTGTACAATCAAGATATCGATTTCACGAATATTGACTTCTCTGTTCTGACGGACAAAGTGCTGGCAACGGGAGGCGACGGATGGGATGCAGCAAGTGTCCTGAACGCCAAACCTCTTGTGGCGGCGAATGTCTATGCTCCGATTCCTGTTCAGAAACTAACCCGATGGGATCCTGCCCACATCTATCCAGCTATCACGAATCCCGAGGCATACTTTGCAGCCGCTACAGCTCAAAGATTCTCGGCCTCAACGTGGATACAGGAAGGAGTGACCCTTGCGTGGGTTCCGTTCCTCTATGGCATGGATACTGTCGCCTATCTGCCAGAATTTGTTCCCTATGAGGAGCATGGATCGAAAGCAACAACATTATCCATATCGGAGCTTTGGAATCCCGAATGGAAGGGGAAGACGGCTCTCTTTCCTTGGTATAACGAAGATTTCGGCTTTGTCGCAAACTACCTGCAACTAAATGGCCAGATGACACTATCGAGTTATCCTGGCAACTTGAGCAAAGCTGAACTAGACCAAGTCTACAACTACTTGCTTCCCATAGTAAAGTCAGGGCAGTTCAAGGTATTTTGGTCGGATTACGGTAGCGCCGTGACATTGCTATCCACCAAGGAGATCTACCTTACTACATGCATAGAGCCCATTGTCTTTGACGTGAGAGCAGCTGGCACACCCACCTACTACGCCAACCTAAAGGAGGGGCCGATGCTCTGGATGAACGGGCAAGTCATTTCGCCTCATGCCAATCCAGATGTGTTAGAGGACGCATACAGCTATGTAGATTTCAAGCTCACAGCATGGTATGCACTTGAACTGGCGCGGACAGGATACATGAGCACTACTTATGGCTACGACGACGTGAAGCAAGGCATGGGAGAAGAATACTATGGCTGGTTCTATGGAGGCGCCGCTACCTTCGAGCCACTTGGTCAAGTGATGAAAGACATTTGGCCTGACCGCCAAGATTTCTGGACGTTACCCGCAAGAATTCAGAATGCATTGTTCCTGCCTTCGGTATACTTCAAACCAGGGGCACCTTCGAGGACTGGTAGCCCAGATCCAAACGGCAACGTAAGAGATATCGGTTCAACGGAGGACAAAGCGAAAGCTGCAAAATGGTTCGCAGCACCTGACTGGCCCGACAACATGGACTACTATGTCAGCAGGTTCGAGGACCTAAAGGCTAACTTACCAGCAACGTAGATAACCCGTCCATTTCCCATTTTTGAACTTTCATTTTTTTCTGAAAGCACGATTCAAATGAGCCTATCTACAATGTGATTCGCGTTTGCCGAATTCACAACGTGCAAAGGCACTCCTTGCAAAGGAAGGAATTGATTTCGTAATTGTATCGTCTCCACAAAACCTGCGTTATTTCACACTTCTGAAAGCCGGTATTCTGGACGTCGTAGGCTGGTGGAATACTCCGAAGATGCTGATCTATCCAGTCTCAAGAGAGATGACTCCGTCCCTAATCGTTAACATCATGGACGAATGGAACGTTGTGACCGCGAAAAGCAGTCTCTTCGAACCGGTGTTCTATGGCAGTTTCATTCTTCAATTCGGCGGAAAGAAGAACGATGAGACGAGCCTCCTCGAGCGAACATACAAGCGATGTATTGATGACCGTAAGGATGCGTTCGGGCGACTCGACGACTTTATGAATTCATGGGGAGGTTCATCTGTGAATGTCGGGTATGAAGGGCACCACCTACCTTCTGAAGCACTAAACCTTCTAAAGAAAAGGCATCCATCAGCCAATTTCAAGGAAGTTGATGATACACTCAGCGCAATCAGAATGATCAAGACAGAGGAAGAAGTGGAGGCGATGAAGCGTTCAGCAGCCATCAACCTCAAAGGCTTCAAAGCAATTCTTGACGAAATTAAACCTGGAGCAAAAGAGGTCTCCTTGGGGCAGGCATACTTGGCAGAGATTGCAGGGTATGATGCTCGGCCTTGCTATGTCATGGTTAACGCTGGCCCTGAAAGCGCGGCACTTCTTCCCTCATACGAGCGAACCTACAAAGTCAAGAAGGGAGACACGGTAAGGATTGATCTTGGCTGCGAGCACAGGGGCTACTGTTCGGACATATCCAGAACCATTGCAGTAGGCAAGATCTCTGAGGAAAAAAGTCGATTGATACGTGCGACAACGCGCGGATATGTTGAAGCAGAAAAGATAGTCAAGCCTGGACTCCCCATAAAGGAGTTGTTCGACTACGCGGTGTCTACTGTGAAGTCTGCTGGCATTCCCGACTACCGAAGAACAAACGTTGGGCACGGACTGGGTGTTGAGATCCATGAACTGCCTGACCTAGTCCCGGAATCTGACGCTGTGCTCGAGAGGAATATGGTGATCAACGTGGAAACGCCATACTACTATTTCGGGATAGGTGGATTCTCCTGCGAAGACACACTGAGACTTACTGAGAACTCGTACGATCTGCTCTTCAAATTGCCAAAAATTATCGAGCTATAGGCCTGCGCTGCTCCACCTCTACGGCGGGCTAGTGGTGAAGGTAGCGGTTAGTGGTGACGCTCTTGAGCGTGCGTAGGAAGGATGACAGTTCAGACACGGTATTGTAGAAATGCGGTGATACGCGGATGCCCCCTGTTCCCTCCTGACTTCGAGCAGACACCCATATCCTATTCTTGAGCAGCTTCAAAGTTACTTCACTGGCATTGGCTACGCTGAAGTTTACGATCCCACCCCGCTTCTCCCTATCCTTCGGAGAGACTACCTCGAACCCAAGCTCCTGCAAATGTTCAACGAGGTGATCTGTTAAATCCAATACTCGCTCTTCTATCCTATCGATCCCGACATCAAGTAGCATCTTCAATGACCTACCAGCTCCCAGAAATGGAATCGGACTGATCGAGCCAGGAAGGTACCTCTTCGCATAGTCTTGGGGCACTATCTTCTTGGGATTGAAGAGATACGTTGGAGGGCCCGTGTTCTTGACCGCATTCCACCCAATAAACAAGGGGTGAAGACTGTCAATCAGATCTTCACGAACGTATAGGAACCCGGCTCCCGAAGGCCCAAGCAGCCACTTGTAGAACGCACACGCGAGTATGTCTATTCCCATTTTTCTTACATCTATTTGGATCGCCCCAGCGGATTGGGTCGCGTCAACGAAGAGTATTCCTCCTTTCTCGTGAATAATCTCAGAGATCGCCTTCAAATCAGCGCGGAATCCGTTCACCCAGTTCACATGGGAAACTGAAACGGCAACGGACTGGCCGTCAACAGAACTTTTCAATTCTGAAAGATCGATTTCTTGTCCATGCAACCAGCGTATCTTCGCACCTCTAAGCCGCTGGTTCAACCAAGGGTATATGTTACCAGGGAACTCTAGATCCCATAACACCGTGTTCTTCCCCGATGCAAACGGCAGGCTATTCGCAGCTACATTGATGCCATATGAGGTGTTGGGCACATAGCATATTTCGTTCTCTCTGGCACCGATGAGTTTACCGATAAGTCTTTTCGGACAAGATTTCTCGATCGCCGCTGTCGTGTTTAGAGCTTGAAACCTGTTTCGCAAATAGCTACCCATGGCTGAGGCAACTGGTGTCATCATCGGTGCCGTCTCAGCGTGATTGAGGAAAATGGCTGAACGCGTTATCGGTATGTTCCGACGAAATTTGTTGACTTGTGCTTCGAGTTTCACGTGTGATGAACCCTGCCTTAAGCAGTTGCTGTCCCTTAAGACGGTTCTGACACAACCTCGCTGTTAGAGTTAAGTAACGGCAGCTGCGCCTAATAGTGAGAATTGAAAGTAGAACAGTGGTTCAATCAGTTTTGTCAAATTCGTTTCCACACCTAACCCTCGGGTCGCTTCCAACGCCCTTACATGAATTGCCCCGCCTATCGAAAGAACTGGGCCTCGATATTTGGGTCAAGCGAGACGATCTGACTGGTTTCGCAATGGGCGGGAATAAAGTCCGTGAGACCGAATTTATCTTCGCGGAGGCGCTTGAGAAAGGCTCGGATGTAATTTTAACTGCTGGAACTTACCAATCCAATCACGCACGCGTAGTTTCGGCGGCCGCAAGCCTATTCGGATTGGAGTGCCATCTCTTCCTCTCAGGAGAGACCTCTTCTCCGCCTACCGGGAATCTGTTACTCGATCATCTCGCTGGTGCGAAAATTCATGATGTGAGCACGTTGGCTGAGCGCACCCCGGCTATGCAAGCTCTTGCGAGAGAACTACGTGAGAGTGGGCGGAAGCCATGCGTGATTCCGATTGGTGGGGCTGATGAAGTTGGAGCTCATGGTTACTTGACCGGCTTTGCGGAGTTGCACGTTCAAATTGCAGCACTTCCAAGCAAACCTACTCGAATTGTGCTTGCCTCCTCAAGCGGCGCAACCTACGCAGGTACAATGGTGGGGATATCACAAGCGAAGTCGACTGTAGAATTGCTAGGTATTCGAACAGATTTGGACCCCGATGACTCCGAAGAGAAGATCAGTTCAATCGCAAACCAGCTATCGAAACGCGTGCGGTATCCGCATACCTTTGAGCCGGAGGATGTTCACCTCAATCCAGACTATGTGGGAGAGGGATTTGGTGTTCCAACAACAGATGGCGTCAAAGCCATTAGAAAACTTTGGAAACAGGAAGGTATCCTGCTTGAGCCAGTCTATACCGCAAAAGCAATGGCTGGGATAATTGACATCGCCGAAAGGGGCTTCTGGAAAAATGAGCGTATCATATTCATACACACAGGGGGCATCCCCACAACCTTCAGTTTCGCGCCGCTTCTTTCGACCTAGTGCGAACAAGACTGAGGACAAAACAGACGATCGAGGCGGGAAGCCGGTGAGTTTTCCCGCAGGACAGACTCAGAGACTGGAAAGCTAAGATCGAATCTGTCTGCTGCTCCACCTCATGCCATTTGCCCTCATTGCTAGGTTTTCTCTTTCGCTTTTGCATCATCTGATAGTCTGAAATTGTGATATGTCCCTGTATTCCGACACGTTCTTTGCCCCGTCTCTTTCAATCACAAACGCGTCTTCTGTGTGAACCCGTATCTGACCTATTGTGATACTTGGTTCTATTTCGAAAAACATTCCAGGCTTGAGAATCCAGTCGCCGTGCGATGGACCCAAGAATGGATATTCATGGCAGCCAATTCCTATTGAATGCCCAATGAACGCACTCTTTAACGAATGCCCCATGGATTCGTAGAATCGCCTCGAAGCCTCGTAAACATCTAAGATCTTGACGCCTTCGCGCATAGTATTGGCGGCAGTCAATTCGGCTCGGACGGCGAAATCGTACGCTTTCACCTGTGATTCGCTAGGTTTGCCAACGACAGCAGTGCGAGAGATGTCTGATTGGTAACCTCTGAAGTATCCTCCTGAATCCGTGTGCACCAGATCGCCTTCCTTAATCCTGTAGTGCCCCGGTACGTGATGCAACTCAAGTATGTTCGGGCCTGCTGCCAAGGCTACGAAGGCGACACGATCAGCCCCATATTCGACCAGGAGGTTCATCAGGTTCTGCGCTAGTTGTCTCTCGCTGTCTCCGGGTCTTGCCATCTCGAATGCCAAGACGATGGCTCTTGCCGTAGCCATGTTCGCGTCGGTCAGTAGCTTCAACTCTTCATTTGACTTGACTGATTTCATGCTGTCAAATATGCGTTGAGCATCAACAAATTCAACCGATGGCAATAGTTGGTGAAGATAATTGAAGCAGAGAGCAGGTATGTCGAACAGTTCCACCCCTATCCTCGCTTTCGCCAGTCCTTTCTCCTTCATGATGTTGGCAACGTATTCAACGGGTCCTAGAGGCTCCCATTCGCCGCCTTCATAGACTCTCAGATCCTTAATCCAAGTGTTCTCCTGTGCCGTGATCTGCTCATTTCTATGAACCGCAAATACTGGGGTCGAATCCAACGGAAGCAAGACTGCTGCAAGCCGCTTGAGTGAACTTATGGTCTCTATTTGACTGCCTGAACTATAGTAGACATTGTCATGTGATGTTGCTATGAGACAATCGATCTGCATCTCTCTCATCAATTCTCTCGCTTTGGCAAGATCAAAAACCAACTACGATGTCACTTCGCCAGACCGTGCATTCTTTCATCTTTGCTTTTAAGACATGCCTCCGGCCCCAAGCAATGTCGCAAGCGTCGTCGTACCAATATGATGGTTGGAGAATCTGCGAATCGCTTAGTTCGTGGCATCAAGGCACACGTAACCGCTGACACTTCCGAATGTGGGGTGTCAGAATGGAACCAAACCGAATATCTCAGTCCAGTGAGGATGTAACTGAGGCTCGGAACCAAGAGCAAGACTCGCGAATTCAGAACTTCAGCATTCCCTGACAATGATATACTTTCTACGATTTCCTTCCCCGATACCAAAACGATGAAAGGCAATCTTCAGCTTTGATCCATCCATCCTCGGTACGGGTCCATACTTCTGAGCTATTGAATTTCATGGGCGAATCGGGTGAGGTAACCCCTGAGTACGTAGCCTCTCCATCATTTCTTGAACGTAGTTCCTCTTGAAAGTGCCCAACCAAATAGTAGCAGCGCAACAATGGAGATCATCGATATGATTGTACCTGCAGCGTACCATTTCGGACTCAAGGCACGGACTCCCACCTCTGAGAGAATGTAGGTTGAAAGCACGCCCGTGCCATGTATAACAAACTGGGTTCGGATTACTTCACCCCATGCCAGGACGAAGCCGAACAGCCCAGCTGAGACGACTTCCCAGACAATCAAGGGTAATGTTACATGCCTAATGACATTCCATGGGCTTGCTTTCAGAGTGCTTGCGGCCCTCTCGTACTCCATCAGTCTAGGCTCGAATCTAGCCATCATGAGCACCAAGCCGAAGGGAACAGCATAAATCACGTCCACGATTACGGGCGTCCAGAACGTAAACCCCCAGCCAACAAACCGGAAGAGAAAGACCATTCCCAGCCCCAGTGCGACCCCCGGTACGACGAAGCCCAATAGAATCACGTAGAAGACAAGGTCTCTTCCCTTGACTCTATGGCGGAGAGCCAAAGCCGTCGTCGTGGCTATGAAACAAGTGAGCAAGGCGGCAGCAATGGACACGTAAGCTGAACTTCGGAATGCGCGCCAAAAATCTGTATCATGAAAGACCGAAATCCATTCGGACCCATATCGGTACGAGCTGGGTTGACCAATATACCAATCTAATGTGAATCCTCGTATCGGAAAGCTCATGTCGCTCCCCGACTTGAACGAGAGCAACACCATGAAGAGTAGGGGTAGATAGATGAATAAAACCACTAACGCCATGAAGACTTTCGATAGGGTAGCCTTAAGTTTCGTAGGTATTACCTCTCGTAGATGAGTTCTTTTATGTTAACTACTTTCAGGAGGATATACAGGACCGCTATTGCCACACCAGTCAGCATTGTGGAGAGCGCTGCTGCGTAAGGCCAAGCAAAAGAGTTTGCATAGTCAGATACGGATAGACCAAGAGTCTGAATTCCTCCTCCAATGAATAGAGGAGTTATGTAGTCTCCTAGCGTGCTAACGAAAACGAAGATGCACCCACATATAACGCCAGGCAATGACAATTTGAACACTATGTAGTAGAACACATTCTGAGGTGAGGCCCTAAGTACCTTGGCCGCGGCGATCAAGTCCGGATCGATTCTATTCAAGGCCAGATAGATTGGAAAAATCATAAACAACACATACCCTTGAAGCCACAGAATCTGAAGAGCGCCCACATTGTACAGCAACGACAGCGGGTTCTGCACAACGTGTAACGATAGGAGAAGCTGGTTTATCGCGCCTTGGTTGCCCAGGATAGGTATCCAAGCGATCATCCTGATACTAGTATCGATGAGGAACGGAACGATAAGTAGGCTCACCATGTATGATTTTACCTTCTCATTTTTTACCGAGTAACTTAAGAGGTAAGCGAATGGATATCCGATCAATAGACATGCCAAACAGGCTAGTAGGGAATTACCAAATGTATTTGCCAAGATTATGTAACTGGTTCCTTTCGAGAAGAAGCCTATGTAGTTCTCGAAGGAGAAACCTGATAGGACCATGGTGGCCGGGGAGATGTTTTGGTAGAGGCTTATGGTCACCATTAACCCAAAGGGCACTATGAGGAAGAGAACGCACAGCACGAGCCCCGGTAACAGCATCAAGTAACTTGAGTATTTGCTGATAGGAGGTCGTCTAGACAAGGCCGGAAAACAGCTCGCCTAAAAGGACCCTTGTCTCCCCTACGCAGTTACCAGCCGTTTGTAGACGCCTCTTATCTCTTTGACGGGGGGCTTCTGATAGGTGCGTTTGCTCTGGGACAGACGCAAGTCAACTAGCACTTCGGCCAGTTTTATAGCGGCTTCCAGGCCATCGATAACGGGCAAACCGATTTGTTCCTTTAACCATTGCGCCATGCCGGTCATGCCGGTGCACCCAAGAACGATCACGTGGGCTCCGTCGTCCTCGATAGCTTTCTTAGCTTCAGTCAGAAGTGCTTGCCTCATTTTCTCGATATCGTCCCAAAGTTCAAGCACTGGTATATTTACGGATCTTATAGACGCTAGGTTGGACTCAACACCTATACTCCTTAGATTTTTGTGAAACATAGGTATGAGAGAATCACTGATAGTCACGATTGAGAACTTCATCCCGAGAGCCGACGCCAACAGTACTGACGACTCCAATGCGCTGGTCACAGGAATATTCACTAATTCTCGGCCAGCGTGTAGGCCAGCATCGCACATGCAAGTTATCGCGACCGCGTCAAAGCCACGTTCTTCAGCTTCCTTTATTTTCTCGGCAGCAAATGGCTCTGCTAAGGCCGATTCATAGATCGATTCGATTGATGCAGGGCCACTTTCGATGCCGACCACTTCCAAATCAACGTCTTGCCGACAGACTTTTCTCGCTTGGCCCTCCGACACCTTCTTGAACTCTGGAGAGACTGTAGGACATAAGAGCATCAGCTTCAAACACTAGCACCCCCCCCGAGACATTTTCGATTTCATGTATACTATCTTGCCTTCTTTTAGCGCTTTCAAGAATTCTGCTAATGATTTGCTCCACGCCTCGATGACCTTCTGTCCCCTTTCCTTGCTGCCGAACTTCGGGTTACCAAAATGTCCGTAGTCAACGCATTCGGTCGCGTCCAGCATGATTGCTATTGGTGCCGTATCATACGGCCCATACTGAGGAGACCACACGCAACCGTATTTTGTCAATTGAACCTTTGGTGGAGAATCCACGTATTTTGTGACATCAACATCTTCAGGACGAAGATAAAGCATCAATGAGGTCTCTTGAGAGCCCGCATGTCCGTCATACTCAGGCGTTCCAGGTGGAGGCGAAGGCGCTCCGGGGAGGTCCCAGCATTTTACGGTGCAGATAAACACGCCAGTCTCGTATTTTATGTCCTCAGCGGCTACGTTGAGTGGGCTGAGATTTCCTCCGTGACCATTCACAATGACGATCTTGTCAAACCCATGATGGATAAGGCTTCTGCAAATGTCTTTCACTAGTTCCATGAGTGTCGAGGGTTTGAGCGCGATCGTTCCTGTGAAATACAGGTTCTGCGTAGAGCATCCTACTGAAATAGTTGGTGCCACCACAACGCGCGTCTCTCTCGCCGCTCTTAGGACCGGTTCTACAGTGCTTGCCGTGTCGGTATCAAGGGGCAAGTGTGGTCCATGCTGCTCCGTGGCACCAATGGGGATTACTACAACTCCATTGGATTCCTTCACAGCTTCTTTTGCTTCGAGTATGGTCATTCGCTCAAGAGTTACTTTCTTCTCTAATACCATAGAAACCGCTCTTTGATGCGTATTTTCTCCGACGGACCATTAATAAGAATTCCTAGCGATGCCCACGGTTAGTTTTGGATGATTTGCAATAGCGTTGTTTCGAATGATCGTGTCGCCGAACTTCTTGCGGCATGGCGAATTCGAATTATTTCCACCTTGAACTAATGGACGAAAGAGAGAAATCCCAACTCCACAAGTAATCACAATGAAGTTGAATTGCAGCAATCGTCCCCGACGTTCTCTTCAGTTGTGAACTTCATCGGTAACACTCCCATCATGAGATTACCCGTGGAACTGAATGGGCTAGTCTATCCAATGTACGCAAAGCTGGAGTTTATGAACCCTAGCGGAAGCGTGAAAGACAGAATCGCGAAATTCATGATCGAATCCGCTGAAAAGCGTGGCATATTGAAACCTGATTCAATAATTGTGGAAGCAACGAGCGGTAACACAGGTATAGCGCTTGCCATGGTGGCTGCAGCGAAAGGCTACAAGATGGTGGTCTTCATGCCTGAACATATGAGCAAGGAGAGGATTCGATTGATGGAGAATCTCGGCGCAGAGGTTTGCCTAACACCCAAGGGTGAAGGGTTCGAGGGCGCTGTGAAGAAGACAGAGGAGATTGCGAAGAACTCGCCAAACGTCTATCTTACGAAGCAGTTCAGCAACGAAGAAAATGTGACCGCACATTTCCAAACGACCGGTCAGGAGATTATCGATCAGGTGAAGGAGCGAATAGATGCGTTTGTCGCGGGAGTTGGAACCGGTGGCACACTCTTCGGAGTCGGAAGAGCTCTTCGCAAAGTAAATCCAAACGTGAAACTTGTCGCAGTCGAACCAGCTGAAGCCGCGATCTTGTCGGGGGAGACAAATGTCCAAGACCACAAGATAGCCGGCATTGGAGATGGTTTCATACCTGAACTCGTAAAGATGGATGAACTGGATTTCGTCGCCAAAGTCAAAAGCGATGATGCAGTCGAAATGTCGAGGAAGTTGTCAAGACAGTATGGATTGATGGTTGGGATATCATCGGGTGCCAACGTTCTGGGAGTGATTCAGACGCTCGAAAAGATGGGCAAGGACAAGGTTGTAGTCACCGTTCTCCCCGACAGGACTGAGCGATACTTCAGCACGGATCTCTACGTCTTCCATGAACACCTAGTCAGAAGATGCACGCCTACGTGCCACTGTATATTCGCCTAGGCGAAACCACCTAGGCAGTGATGCTCCTAAAAGTCCTTAACAAAACATCGTTTGCCGCTTTCCATTACCCTAAACCTACATTGGCAACGTTCGCAGAACTTTGACATCGGCAGACGCATAACAGGTTTTGAATAGCTGACGTTGCATGAAACTGATGTCTGGAAGTTAATCCGCGTGACGAAAAACGGTTGCAGATGATGCCTATTCAGAGCTGAGACTTGATGCGATGATTTATTAACACTTTGAGTAGGCATCTTGCGGTATTGGAGTATGCTCTTTTGAAAGTTCTCGAGACGAAGGATCTTACCAAGTGGTATGGGAAAGAAGTATTAGCGCTTGACAAAGTCTCCTTCCAAGTTGACGAAGGCGACTTCTTCGTGCTCATTGGCCCGAGTGGATGCGGGAAGAGCACGTTGATGAAAGTTATAGCTGGTCTGCTTGAATATGAGGGTGGTGGGCTCTACATCAAAGGACAAGATATGAAGAATGTGCCCGCTCACAAACGCGACATAGCGATGATGCTTGAGAACTACGCGCTATTCCCACACATGTCAGTCTACAACAACATCGCGTTCGGGCTGAAAATGCTTGGAAAGGATCATTCAACGTTCGACAAAGAGGTTGGGGATTCTCTCAAACTGGTGGGGATGGAAGGGTATGAACATCGTTCCCCGCTTGAGCTAAGTGGTGGACAGCGCCAACGTGTAGCAATTGCTAGAGCTCTCGTCGTGAACCCAGCCGTCTTGCTGCTCGACGAGCCGCTGAGCCACGTGGATTACAGACTCCAACGGAAATTGATGGAGGAATTCAAGCTTCTACATCAGCGGTTAGGAACGACTTTCATTTTGACGACTCACGTGCAAGAGCATGGGTTAAGTTTGGCGAATACTTTGATGGTTATGAACACCGGGGTCATAGAGCAGATCGGAAAACCTGCTGAGATCTATGCGAAACCTCAAACCGTGTTTGCTGCACGATTCGTCGGTGACATCAACCTGTTCAGCGGCGAAGTTTCTGGAAAGCAAGGTGGAGTATACGCCGTCAAGACTGATCTGGGTGAAATGAAGGTTTCCTCAACCAAAGATTATTCCGGACACAAGTTAGCGTACGGTGTGCGCCCTGAGGCAATCGTTGTAGGTGAGGCGGCGGTCAAGTGTGACAATCACTTTCAAGCTAAGGGCATCAACTCCTATTATTTCGGAAACAATGTTGAATGCGTCTTCGAGATGAAGGACGGGGTAACAATGAGGGCAACCGTCACCCCAGAGGTCGCTCCTACTGTAATGCGTGATGGCGCCGTGTTAGGCTGGAGTGCACATGACGCGATGTTAATCGAGAAACCAAGCGTTATTGAGGGTTTGAATATCGAAGAAGTAATCTACGGCAAGTGAGCCAGCCCAATGTCACAAGCATCTGTCACCACTCCTAGCCAGAAGACGTCGGGATTCCGTATCGGAGGAGTTTCAAGCTATGCGCTCCTTGTGCCAGGACTGGTCGTCTCAATAATCTTCATGCTTCTACCGCTTGCGATAATGACCGTAGTCAGCTTCTACACGACGGCACCCTCGTCAACTGGTTTTCTGCCAATATTTACCATTCAGAACTACATCGACTTCTTTACGGCGCCGAACACACCTTCACTTCTTTTGAATACCTTCAGTTTGGCCCTCGTCGCATCCATCATATGTTTCTGCTTCGGCTTTCCTCTCGCGTACTTTCTAACCTTCCGCATTAAGAGTCCTTCCTTCAAGAACTACGTCATCACCCTACTGATTGTTCCATTCTTGATAGACTCAAGCATCAGGACGGTTGCCTGGATTGCAATTCTGGGCAAAGGGGGAATAGTGAATTACGCCTTGCTTGCAACCGGAATCATTCACACCCCCATTGCAGCCTTGCTCTTCTCACGTAACACTCTCTACGTCATTTGGTTGCAAACTTACATTATATTCATGGAATTTCCGATTTACCTCGCCATGAATCGCATCGACCCTGATCTCATCTGGGCAGCCAAAGTATTGAGAGCGCCACCACATCGCGTCCTATACGACATTGTCTTCAAGCTGTCCCTGCCCGGCATCATATGTGGCTTCGTCTTCGTCTTCGTTTCAACACTAGGAGACTACGTAACGCCAGGTCTGTGGGCTGGAGGAATCCAAACCATGGGGCTTTCTATAGCGATGTACTCAGATAACTTCCTTTGGCCCTACGCATCTGTCGTTTCCACAATGCTCCTAATAATTTCGGTCGCGGTACTCTTCATCTGCTTCAAGCTCGTGGACATCAAGAAGTTGGTGTACGAATAGGAAATCATGGAGTGTGAACGAGAATGAAGCTTCAAGACATCGGTATAAGAACCTACGTGGGGCTCTTTATCCTATTTGTATATTTGCCCATCATTTTGATGATTGTGCTGTCGACGAATAATTCAGGCGCGATCAGTTTTCCGTATCAGGGCTTCACAACAAAATGGTACAATGCCGTACCTACCGGTTACGAATACGGTTCGTATATCTCAGCGTATTATGATTGGGCGTTCTGGCAAGCCTTCCAGAACACTGTGTACGTTGCCTTCATGGCAGCCATAATGACAACTATCATAGTCACTTGTGTCGCGATGGCCCTACGCCACCGAATCTTAGGTCGCAACGCCTTGTTCTATATCATTCTCCTAGGCTTCCTAGTCCCGGGGGTCGCCTTAGGACTCGGAAACAACATTCTATTTAAAATTATGAACTGGCAGTTTACTTGGTGGATCGCTGCGATGCTGGATACCGTCTATGCCGTTCCATTCGGGCTCATCTTGATGATGGCCCGCTTCGATCCGGATCTCGTGCTCTATGAACGAGCAGCTAGTGTGCTACGCGCATCCCCAATGAACGTCTTCCGACGTGTGACCCTTCCATTGATTAGGTGGGAGGTTGTCTCAGCAGCGATCTTTGGGTTCGTTCTAGCCTGGGGAGAACTGATAAGGACAAGTTTTGTCGCTTCAGGAACAGGAGTGATCGCGACCTACATTAACACACAACTCGCGATCAACCCGATCACACCAAAATGGTACGCAGTCGGAGCCATCATCACAGGGATCTCCATCATAGCTCTCGTCATAATGGGCTGGGTGCTCTCTCGCGGCCAAAAGAAGTAGGAACTTTCCAATCGAGAGACCTTGGCGCATATTAGACCTGCTGCCCGTCGCCTACACTGATAACCGAGAGGTCGCACCATGATTTTCGATCATAGACACCGTGCCCGAATTTGTTCATATCGATCGCAGCCTAGCCGTCAAGTACGGGTTGTTGCAACATTTGGCATCTGTCATAACCCTCAACATTCGAGTCCTGGCCCTGGAAGCACATGCAAAGCGAACAGTGACAGCATTAGTCGATGCGGTAAGAGAAGCTGTGAATAAGACGGCGCACAGGCCACAGTGCTGGGCTGCACTGGAATGTCATCCTCAGTAAATTCCTTGCAGAGGCACGTTGCGGGAAAAGGCGAGAATGTCCAAATAATTGAGCCCTTGAGGGCTGCAGTCTACAACGCGATGGCGTGGGTGCTAGCGGGGTATGCTCACAGCAAAGAGGCTTTCAAGGAGCCGCCGTCAAAGAAGCGCGTGTTCTAGAATCAGCGTTATCGTCAAACTCTAGTAAGTTTCAAATTTCGAAATTAGGAAAAAAAGGAGAGATTGGCTGAAGGCCTTTATGATGGAATAAGGGCTTTCAGCTCTGTGTACTTTTGGACATAGTAGTCGTTGTTGTCCGGTAGATCCGGTGAGAGGAAGTACCGAGTAATTTGGTTCTTTTGCGCAATTGAACCTAGGTCCCGCAGATTGCCGTTAGGATCGGGGGATCCGGTTCGTAGGTTAGCAATGTCTCCGCTCAGTGATGCTTTGAAGTAGACGTCGGGTGTGAACAGCGCGTTCATAACCTTGGGATCCAGGTTTGCGTATTCCGGATGATCTGGCCAACAGAATTTGATGGCATCCGTAATTGATAGATTTGTGGCTCCTCCGTTGAAGAACCAGTTGTAGTATTCGTCACCCATCTCAGTGTGGTAGTCATCCCATCCAACACCTGGAGAAGGATATCCCTGGCGTGTGTATACTAGCTGCATCCATGCCTGCTGTGTCCAGTTGATGACATTCAAGCAGTCGGGAATTGCAGCTTGGTTGGCTCCAGTTGACATGTAGTTTGAATTGAACCAGAAGAACGGGCCGTCCCTTAACCTAGAGTAGTAGCATGGTGTTCCTGCTTTGCGAGTGTCGAAGCAGACTGGTTGCCAGGTACTAGCCATGTATAGTTCTTTCGTGGCGAGGAGGTTGACTATTGTGGCATAATCACTCCAAAAGGTTCGTACTTGCCCAGATTTGATTATCGGAAGTAGGTAGTTGTATACTTTGTCCACCTCGTCCGTTGTCATGCTTGAGATTGCGCCTGAGAGTGGCAGCTGACCTGAGGCATTCAATAGGTTAGCTGGCTCAGTGAAAGAGGTATAGCCTTCGTCCTGCATGCCTACAGTTCCTTTCCACTCGGGGTTGAAGAGTTCATCGTAGGCAAACGAAATGTGGTCTCCGCCATGTTCTGAGAATGGTACTTGTTGTGGAAGGTAGCTTACGGAGTCGAAGTTCCAGATGCACGGCATTGAGATTAGGTGTGTTTTGTCTTGTCCACCGTTGGCCCAGAGTAAATTGTTGAAACGTTGTGCTTGTGCAGCACTGAAGTAGCTCTCTGGATGGATAAAGGTGTCTTCAATCTTGGTGAAGTCCTGCCATCTAGGAATACTTGCGATTGGCATACTTAGAAGCGCATTTGCTGTCACCAAGTTGCGGTGTCGAAGCGAACCTCCAAAGTCCCAAGCACTGAGATTCGATAGCTGCTTCTGCCCAATTACGAAAGCCTCCGCATACGTTGCGTTTATCGTTTGACCTGTCAAAGTCTGCCATTGCTTTACGGCGTCTTCTGGAAGGAAGAACGGATAGCCCAAGTATCGTAGTGTCACGCTAGGGTTAACGGCTGTTGGTCCGCCCGTTGCCATTGCAGACGAGCTTGTCATCGCAGCGGTTGAGCTTTGCGCCATCGTTGTTGTCGCAGCGGGTGGCGCTTGAGAGCTAAGGTAGTATGCTGCTCCACCTGCAGCAACTACTACAACCGCAGCACCAGCGCCTATCAAGAGTTTACGTCGCGATTTGTCTACTGGCTTATTTTCTTTTTCAGACTTACCCATTAGATAAGACCGTAGCCTTAACGTGACTTGTATGGATATTTATGCTTATAGGCACGTTACAACTGAAGGCGCGAAGCGAAAGCTACAAATCTAATTCGAATCAAGTTCTGCGAATGAGGAAAATCGTAATGGCAGATTTAGTTTTGAAAAGCAAAGAAGACATCGACGACTTGGTTCTAGGTTGCACCTTCTACGGTACCGGCGGAGGGGGCAGCCCCAAGCTTGGTCAGGAATTGCTGTACGAGGATCTGAAGAAAGTGGGCGAGATTCACATTACTGATCCCGCCGACATTCGCGACGATGCTTGGGTCTGCACACCTTTCCTTATGGGATCAATTGCACCCAAGACACAAGAAACGCTCGACAAAATGGCAAGTGTAGGACTCAAGACACGCACTGGTATGGCTGACCGGATCCTAATGCTCTCAGTGCTAGAACTACAAAGCTACGCACACGTTGAGGTGGAAGCTGTTGTCCCGGTCGAACTGGGAGGAGGCAACACGCCCGCACCAATTGATGTGGCCGTGTCCCTTGGCAAAAAAGTCGTAAACGGTGACTATTCAGGACGAGCGATACCGGAAATCTCTCAGATCACCACATACCTCGCCGACATACCCTCACACCCAACAACCTACGTCGACGAGTGGGGCAACGTCTCTATCGTCAAGACAGCAGTCAACTATCCTCTTGCGGAAGCCTTGGGCAAGTACATCAGCGTTGCTGCTTTCGGACTCGTCGGTGGCGCAGGTCTACTGATGAAAGGCAGGGACATGAAGAAGGTCGTAATTCAGAACTCGGTCGGCGAATGTTTCATCGCTGGTCAAACAATTCGAAAAGCTGTCGCAGCCAAGCAAGATCCAGCCGACGCACTAGCCAAAACAACGAAGGGCTGGGTATTGTTCAAAGGGAAAGTGACGAAGAAAGACTGGCAGGACAAGGAAGGCTACCTATGGGGCACTAACACCATTGAAGGCCAAGATCAATTCAAAGGGCACACGTTCAAAATATTTTACAAGAACGAGAACCACGTCTCATGGCTTGATGACAAACCCTACGTTACCAGCCCGGACATCATGGAAGTGATTCGCCGCGACACCGGAGAACCTATCACAAATACCCTCATCAAGGAAGGCGACGTAGTCTCGGTGCTAGGACTACGCGGTCGCGAGCCCTTCAGAAGTCCTAAGGGGTTGGCAATCCTGGGTCCAAAGCACTTTGGGTATGACATTCCCTACGTACCCATTGAGACAGTGATGAAGGAAGGTCGAAAGTAGGAACTTCCACCCTATTGGCTGGCTCCCGTTATCGGGTCTCCAGCCACCCACGTTTTTTACGAGAGTTGAACGCGCTGAATCGTTAGATAGTCCAGGTACCTTTCTCTATGACGGATTTTTCATCTAGGAATAGGCTTGGTTTGCGCATGATCCCATCTAAGTGGATGCCTGCCTGAACGTTGCCGCCGAAGGTGCTATTGTCGCCGAAAGCGACGTGAACTGTTCCGTACACCTTCTCGTCCTCGAGAATTATTCCAATCAATCGGGCGTTCGGGTTACATCCAACTCCTAGCTCGGCCACGTTGTATGCTTCCTTCTTCTTCACTGCTGCTAGCAGGGTATCGAATTTCGTTGCTTCCGGGCCGCCCGTCATCTTTGTCGCGAAACCTTGCTCCACGGTTACTGTTACCGGTTTCTTCAGCATTCCGACACTTGCTATTGCTCCGTCGAATACAAGTGTTCCATTCGCGGACCCTTCCACAGGCGCGCAGAAGACCTCGCCGGCGGGCAAGTTGCCAAAGTCGCCGGATTTGAGGAGTAGGCCTGTATCTCGCTCCTTCATTCGACCCTCGATTGACATCGTAATGTCCGTTCCCGCGTCTGAGGTGATGCGAACCTCTTTTGCACCATCCATCAGGGTGCCCATCTGCTCACAAAGCTTACTCACTTTCGAGTAATCTGCTGTAATAGCCCCGGTTTTGAACATTGGCACGGTGATCATTGGCATGGTTGCGCCCCTTGCACCCGCCTGCGTAGCGGCTTTGCGAGCCTGTGTATGTGTTAGGCTGTACTTCGTGGGGACGATGTAGACGTTCGCCTGCTCCCAAGCTTTGGCCACCGGATCCGGGGGTTCCTCACCGTGACGGGTGCGCTCTTTGATGACCGTAAGTATGGTCTCAGCACTGGCTTTCACACCAGCGTCAAAGAAAGCGTTGCCAATGGGATAAGTCTCAATGTCCGTAATAACAAGGAACTTCTCCCCCGGCTTGACAGCTAGGCTGGTCTTGACCAGACTCTCAGCTGTCTTCAGTAGCAGTTTCTCTTCTGCCTTTGATGCTTTAGGGAAAGGCAATGTTTTCGTCCTTAGCGGAGTATTCAAGCTGCGACTGTTTGCGCAACTGGGAATCCAGTTCGGGTCTTCTCGGGTGGAGTCATTGAAGTCAGGCGACTTGGCTTAAGGCCCATAGCGGTTAATGCCTCGATGAACTTTAGGCTGGCCGCAGCCGCGTTGACCACTGGTACCTCATATCCATCCTGTTTCAGTAATTTCTCACACTCTTTGGCAACTCCCATCATCCCGGTACATCCGAGAACGAGGACATGCGCGTTATCTTCCTTTATGGCTGCGAGCATTTCTTTGTGCAAAGCCCTGATAGTCTTCTCTTTGTTTTCGAGCTCAAGCACTGGTATGTCGACCGAGCGCACGGACGCAAGCTTATTCTCGAGTCCGTACAGTTTCGCGAGGTTTTCGATCATAGGAAGGATGTTGGGCAGCACAGTCACGACAGAAAATCTGTGGCCGAGAGTTGCGGCAAAGTGCATTGAGGCTTCAGCCGCACCAATAACTGGAATCTTGAGTACTTCTCGAGCAGGTTTGACTCCTGGGTCTCCGAAGCAGTCGCTTATGACCGCATCATAGCCCGCAGCTTCGGCCTCTTGTGCTTTGCGAAGGAAATCAGGAATGCAAAGGGCTTCATCTAGCTCGCTCTCGACAGAAGCCGGCCCGTAGTCAAGATGAGTCACGCTAACTTCCGTGCCGGTGAAGGCGTAGCTCCTAAACTCTTTCTCACTTTCTGCGTCAAGACCCTTCGACGTAATCGGAAGAATTACTTTGATCTTCATGAACAATCACACGGCGTATCTCTGCGTTTTCAGCTTTATATCACTTTGGCTTGATTCCCCCGTGATTCAAGACGCGGAGATCGTTTCTCGACGACTATTGAGAACTGAGGGTTTGCAAAGGTGCATTATTCTGTTAGCGGGGCGCCTTTTGCTTTGAGCGCTTTTCGTGATGTTCCTCTTATTCGCTCCAGATAGTGTCGCTCGGCCGCGGGCAGGTCTGGGGCAATGATCAAGTCATCTATCCTCAGAAGCGTTATCGCCGTCTCGAACGCGGTCGTGATTACTTGTAGCTTGATATCGAGAGAATCACGAATGCCTCGCGTGGACATTCTCGCTATTCGATTGTTCATCACATCAACCCCCGCTGACTTATCGCCCTTAGCGTGCCGGTGTCGAAGTTCTGTCGTCACATCCACTGCTGTCATTCCGACCGTCTCAGCCAGCATGGCTGGAAGGGATTCGAACGCCTCGGCAACTAACCTTACAACAAGTTGTCTCCGGTCGGCAATACTCTCAGCATAGTCGTACAAGTCTCTAGCAATTTCTTGTTCGAATGCTCCCCCGCCCCAAACCATCCGTGGATTCTTTGCAACTGCTGTGGCTGATTTGATTGCGCCTTTCATCACGCGTTCTATGTCGTCAAGTACCCAGTTCACATTTCCTCTTAGGAGAATGTCAACCGACTTCGGGGTACTACAACCAGATATGAAAATCAGCTTGTCCTTTCCAAGCTTCCGCTCCTCGACCAATTCTGCACTTCCCAAGTCTTCACGTGTGATTATCAATGGGTTAGTAATCCTTCTTCCGCCCAGTATGCGATTTACTCTCTCGAACTCGACTGGAGGAAAACGACGAATGACCAGTATACCACGGTCAGCAAAATATTCGAGAAGTAAGTCATCAACCCCTTCGGAAACAAGAATGACATTTGCGCCAGTTTCAATAATGTTGGCCGCTCGGCCTTCCAAGAAGGTCTCCTTTGACTTGTCGAAGCCGCTCAGTTTTTCGGGGCTGTCGAATTCAAAACTGTAATCCTGATACCGCGAAATCTTCTTGTTGGGAATTCTAAGTTCACCTTGAATAAGTGCTATTCGGGCATGTTCCACTCTTCGTGGCATCCTATCATGGGGAATCTCTTGAGTCAGAACAACGCCTTCAACGATCTGAGATTCTGCCAACGAAGCTCCAGTGACTTTTTTCACGTCAACTATTGCATCCGCGTCCGGTCCGTCAAGGTTCGAGAGCCCAACGATCTCGACGGCTCGGAATAGCAGCTTACATATGACATCATGATCTTGGGGCGAGAGTTTTCCTTCGAGAGAGTTCTTAATGGCTTGTCGCACCTCAACGATAGGCTCATTCCTGCCAGCAAGCGCAAGTCTAGGTGCCTTTTTCATTGTTCGCTTATAGGCAAGGGAGAGGCCGTCGATTACCGTGTTCACGTGAGTCTTGCGAGCGAGCAGACGCCTGCAGCCCGTCAAGATACTCGCGGCAAGCAGCAAAGTTGAGACACAACCATCCCCCTTCTCGCGATAAGTTGCAATGGCCGCCCCTGCTATCAGTTGCGCTGCAGGGTGTTTGAGCTGGATTCGCTTCAGGACACTCTGTAGATCTGACGTTATGAAGGTCATCGGATAATTGCCATCTTGGGTTGAAATAACCTTGATCAGTCTACGTGGACCATAGATGGTTTTGGCTAGATCCTGCATGAACTGAACGGCCGAAAGGTTGCCGTCGCGAGCCTCTTCTTTGGTTCTCCGTTTCGTCCGCTTATCTAGGACTAGGGCCGGTTTGCCTTCAACGTATATTTCCGGTACGGGCACACGTTCATGCTTCAGCGGTTGAAGGCGTGAGTCGGGTTGGGTCATGGTGTTAATTTCCCACGATCTAGTTAAGACCGTGAACTCAGCATTCTACATATCTCGGTTCTGTAAGTTACTCCCTGACGAACAAATAATAATAACGTTTGCTGGGTTGTCCGGATCAACGATGTCATGATGTCTCTTCACAACATTTTGTTTTCTAATTAAAGTGTCGGTATAGCCTTCAGACGTAGACCCTGAGAAAATCGCGAACAGGTTCGCTGCCGCATGTGAGAACTAACCGAAGTGTTTTAAGACGTAACTCGGCGTGGTCTACTTGAGACGTTCTTTTTGCCACAACTTCTTGATATGGAACTCGGCAAGACTGCGAATGTAGTTATCAACAAATTGTGCAAGGTGAAATCTCGCGAAAGTGTCCTGATTACGATTGACGGACTTGAGGAGTTCCGGGTTGCTGAGGAAATCGCGAAAGCTGCGGAAGCAGCTGACGCAAAAGTCATGGTTGCTTGGCACTCAACACCAAGAGGCTATGGCAAAGTCGCAGATCCATATCTTCCTGAACCTTTGTGGGCTGCTATCCCTAATACCGACGTCTGGATCGAGTTGAACAATCAATGGCTGTTATACTCGACGCCCTGGGATAACGCGATGAAACCAGCAGTCGAAGGAAAGGGAAAGGTCAGGTACATGTTCTTGGGAGGATTGAATGTGGATCAGATTGTTAGGTGCGTCGGAAGAATTGATATTGACACGCAAGCCGAGCTGCAGGAGATACTCACAGAAATGACTTTGAAGGGGAGAAAGATGAGAATAACAACGCCAGCTGGAACAGATGTCTATTTCGAGAACGATCCGAAACGGCCTGTGAGGAATGAGCTCTTTGCTGATGTGCCTGGGCCGCATTTTCTTCTTGGTCAGATAGCGTGGGCGCCAATTGAAGAGAGTATTAACGGTACGATCGTTTATGATGGGTCATATTCCGGTGGTGCTGAAGCGGATCTCGGAATCCTCAGGACACCGGTCCGAGTCACCGTAAAGAACGGTAAGGCCGTTGAGTTCTCAGGCGGATTGGAGGCTGAAGCCGTCAAGAAGTGGTTGCACAAGCTGAATGACCCGAATATGTACTATGCTGCGCATGTCTGCTACGGGTTCAACCCCGGCGCTAGACTCTCAGGCCTATGCACTGAAGATGAAAGGGTCTGGGGGTGCACCGAGTGGGGCTTCGGCCAACAGGGTCCAGCCTTCAAAGCAAAGGGAATCAATGCAATTTCTCACGCGGATGGAATATGCCTCAACTCATCTATTTGGATTGATGGACGGCAATTATTGGACAAGGGTAAATTTACGGACCCACAGCTCGCAATACTTGCGAAGAAACTCGGAAGAGAGTAATACAGTTTCGTATGGAAGGAGATCTTGGGATTGCCCGAATATCTTGAACTGGAACTTGCGAAGGCGGCTGACTTTCTCGTAAGGGACAGTCTGAAGATCAAACCAGGGGAGAACTTCTTGGTTACCATTGATACAGAGACAGATTTCCGGTCAGCGGCTGCTGTAGCTCGGGTGGCGCAAGCTCTCGATGCCAAGGTTGCGGTCATTTGGCATACCACTCCTCCCGGATTTGGGAAAGCTACAGACGCCTATTTGCCAGAACCAGTCAAGGCTGCAATCCCCAAAGCCGACGCTTGGATTGAGTTCAACAATCAATGGCTCCTCTACTCGACACCATGGGAGGAGGCTATCAAATCCAAGAAGGTAAGGTACCTCTGCCTGGGAGGCATAGATGTCGAGCGACTAGTTAGATGTGTTGGAAAGGTGAACTGGCAACTCCTCAATCCTTTTCTCACCAAAGTAGCAGAGATGACCCATAACGCTGACAATGTACGAATCACGAACCCCGCCGGTAACGACATCTCATTCAACATGAATCATCGACCCGTCGTCACTGAAACCATGGATTGCTCTATTCCAAATGTCTGTGGTGCGCACGCGCACTTCCTCGGAGGTCAAATAATTTGGGCTCCAGTCGAAGAAACGATCAGCGGCCAGATAGTATTCGATGGAGCTTTAGCTGGTGGAGGCGAAGCATACTTCGGAACCCTCAGAACCCCCGTAAAACTGGAAATCAAGAACGGCAAGATAGCTGGAATTTCAGGCGGCGACGAGGCAAAGATTTACGAGAAGTGGCTTGCCAAGTTGGATGATGCAAACATGTACAAACTGGCGCATGTCTGCTATGGATTCAACCCCGGAGCAAAACTCACCGGGGTGACTGTGGAAGATGAAAGAGTATGGGGTTGCACTGAGTGGGGGATCGGCTATCAGTCCTGGTACTATAATGGAAAGGGTATGCCAGTTTCAGCCATATCACACGTCGATGGCATATGCCTCAACTGCTCGGTTACACTTGACGGAGTGGAAGTCACGAGAGAAGGTCGCGTGGTGCATCCGGAACTCACCGACTTGGCATCGGAAGTAGGAAAATAGCCAAGCGACGACTGGAAGAGGCTCATACGGACTTCCAGATCGTCCAATGAGGTTCCCGAACGGATCCACCTTCACTTTAAGTCCTGCATCTACCATCAAGTCTGAAACATACTTTCGAACCGAAGTATTCCACGTGCCAATGCGATGCACAATGTGAGTTCAATAAGTTTGACGCCTCGCGTACAATCCAATTATGTAGGGCTTGACTTCATATATGGCCTAGGAACAAATTGCATGTAGAGGGTTTGGATGATGGAGTTGAACGGCAAGGTTGCCATTGTGACCGGAGGCAATTCCGGGATCGGGCGAGCAATATCTGAAGTCTTTGCAAGAGAGAATGCGAGCGTTATGATAGGTGCTCGAAATGTGGAAACGGGAGAAGCGACCGTTAAGGCTATTCAACAAAAAGGAGGCAAGGCCTTTTTCTTGAAGACTGACGTTCAGGATAGCTCACAGGTCAAGAAACTCGTCGACGAGACCGTGAAAAGGTACGGTACGGTAGACATCGTCTGCCATAACGCTGGCAGGGAGCTCGTGAAACGGCTTGTTGATACAACTGTGGAGGAGTGGGATGCGGTATTAAATACCAACGCGAGGGCAGCATTTCTTGTCTCCAAGTACGCTCTCCCAATCATGATTGCCAAAAGAAAGGGTGTAGTGGTTAACATCGCCTCTCAGCTTGGCTTCGTAGGCTTTGACAAATTCACGGCGTACTGTGCGTCAAAGGGCGCGATTGTTCAGTTGACTAGGGCAATGGCGCTTGAATACGCGAAAGACGGGATACGGGTAAACTGCGTTTGCCCTGGCGCTGTCGACACAGCGATGGTGGATCGTGAGCTTAGCCTCTTCCCAGATCCGGCTGAAGTCCGAAAACAGGTAATCGACAGCCATCCAATTGGGAGAATGGGAAGGCCAGAAGAGATAGCCGAAGCCGTGCTCTTCCTCGCTTCGGACCGTGCATCATTCGTTCTTGGCGAATGCATGCTCGTGGACGGCGGGTACGTAATTCAATAACAGCGAACGGATTCAAAGCCTCCAAAAGTAGTTTCACCTGGCAGGGTAGTTCTCCAGGCACGAAGGATCGTAGAATTTACGATACGTGGAGTAACTGGATTCCCGTGTGGACTACAGCTCCGAAAACAAATAGGCTATCGGTGATCCAGCTTGCACGCACCAGTTGAAGTTGTCAGCGCCTATGATGCTCCAAGCCCAGATGTAGCCGTCGATCGGCATCTTGATGGTTTCAGTTACTTCTCCGTAGGGGTTGATGACTTCTGCGATCTTCGTTCCCTTTGCCAGCTTAACGCCGACATCAACGAACCTGTTGACGAGCCCTCCCCTGTTTGCGCGAATGTTCCCGCTCGATTTGAAGTCGCCCTTGAGGACGAGGGTTTCCGTTTGAGGCTGTACTTTCTCTTGAACCATACCTAGCGTACTAAGAGTGTTCATAATGCCTCTCACTCCAACTCTCACCACAGATGACTGAGCCTCATCAAATCTTGATTCGAAACTCCCTTCCAGTTCGGCCGTGAAGCCCGGAATTCCGTTTGTCAGCCCCAACTCGGCCCAGTAAAGGTCACCGACTTTCATTCCGGCAGTACCGGTGTCAACTTCAGATGAACGATTACGAATGACCGTCACGCCATATGCTCTTGCCAGCTCGAGAGCTCGCTTCTCAGCGTCCTTGTCCTTGCTGTAGCCGGTTAGTGTGAACTTGAGGCATGGTTTGACGTTTTCATGAAGGTCCACTATCAAGTTTGAACCGAGTGTCGCATTCTTCCAGATGAAGTTCGCAAAGCGACCCGTTATGCTGCCACTTTCGCTTCCCGGATACGAGACGGCAAGGTTGGCCCCATCATGAGGAGACACATAAGCCCCGAACTGCATTGCAAGAGGATTGGCTGTTGGAAAAGCGATTATGCTACCCTTCAACTTAGAAGGGTCAATTCTTTTCATTAGGGCATGAATTGTTGCTGTTCCGGACAACTCCGTAGAATGTGTTGCCCCACACAGTACAACCTTTGGGCCGTCATCATGGCCGTTTATGATTATCACGGGTAAAGATACCCGCGTCGCGTCCCTCAACTCAACCCAAGTTGCTGGACCGTGTTTGATTTCTCCGGGACCAGCTGACACTTCTCCAACGGTAACTATCTTACCCATATACTACACTTCGATGAGCACGCAAATATAAGTCCGCGCTATACCAACGGCCATGCTAAGTTGAAGCGTGGCCAGAAAAGAAATAGACTGGACGAACATTCGCGCCCTTTGTTTGCATGAGAAATCGATGGTGCTTTCGAAGGCTGGCGTTACGAGTTCCCAGACGGGCCAAGCTGTGGTTCACGCAACGATATCAGTTTCTATACCATTGTGAGAGCAAGCCTGAAAAGAGAAGAATAACGTTAAAGGGTTCTGCCGGAACCGAACAACAGAAAGTTGTGAAAGTCGTGAATGACCGAGATCTACTGATGATTCCTGGCCCAACCAACGTCGCGCCATCGGTGCTCAGCGCATTGGCTCGGCCAACATTGTCCCACGCAAGTCCTGCTTTCGCGAACATTCTCTCAGAGACGTTGAGTGATCTGAAGAAAATATTCAAAACGAATGGACTGATCTTGCCATTAGCTGGCTCTGGGACTCTTGGCGACGAAATCGCTCTGGCAAACGTTATAGAGCCAGGTGATCGGGTCCTTGCCTTGTGCAACGGCTACTTTGCCGAAAGACTGGCCGATGTGGCATCCACTCTTGGTGCCACTGTTGACAAACTACAAATTCCATGGGGAGCCGCTGCAGAACCCGCTGAAGTTGCCAGCAAACTTGCCTCAACGGACTATAAGTGCCTCCTGACTGTTCACGTCGACACGTCAACAGGTGCCGCAAACCCGATCGAGAGTCTTGGAAAGGTGGCGAGGGCTAAAGAGGTGCTCTATATCGTGGACGCCGTCTGTTCGTTAGGCGGCATGAATGTTCAAGTCGATGACTGGAATATTGACGTATGTTTCACTGGATCACAGAAGGCCCTTGCAGTGCCGCCGGGCTTGGCAATCATTTGCTTCGGCGAAAGGGCTCTCAAAGTAAGGGATACGCGCAAGTCGCTTATGACAACGTACTACGGTGACCTTAAGAGATGGGCGCCGGTGATGGCGGAACCGACAAAATATTTCGCCACTCACCCAGTAAACATGATCTACTCGCTTCATGAAAGCTGCAAGATGATTCTATCCGAAGGCCTAGAAGCAAGATTCCTTCGCCATTCTACGGTGGCATCGTCATTCCGAAACGCAATGCGCTCCATCAATCTTCGACTACTTTGCGAAGAGAAGGCATCTGCAAGCACTCTAAGCGTTGTCAAGTATCCCGAGGCTGTACGTGATGCTGACTTCCGCAAGACGCTTGCAGACAAGTATGGAATCACGATTGCGGGGGGGCTAGGACCACTAAGCCAGAAGGTCTTCAGGGTTGGGCATATGGGTAATGTCGATCGCAATGACATTTTGGCAACGATTGCCGCGATCGAAGGTGGTCTGACGCAGCAAGGGTACGACTTCCAAGCCGGCGCGGGAATTGCCACAGCCAATCGCATACTCAATTCGGGAAAGATCCACTAATCGAAAAGTGCCTGAAAGAGTCATCTTGATTTCTTGAGTTTCTCAAGGAAGCATGTTAATGCATTCACGGGTCGTATCGGCGAGAGACAAGAAAACAGTCGTGCCTGCCGAAAAATCATTCCTTGTTGAAATGCGGTAAAAGGCCATTAACTTCTTCTGTACATATTGGATCATGCATCTCTACAAGTTGTTTTTCCTCCTGTTGCTCTTGTCGATCATTCCAGGGCTGGTTGGTTCTGCTCAAGGGAAGGCTAACGTGGTTACGAAATCGGTTACAACCACAGTCACAGCCGTCGCCACCGCCTCCTCGGTTGCCACCGCCACCACCGACCTGACTTACGACTACAATCTGAGCCAAACCATGGTTGGAGGTCAACCTGCTTGGTTCCGTTCTTGCACTTGGGGTGAGTTCCCGGTTATAGCTGGCGGCACAGGGACAGGTTCACCTCCGATAGCCTTTATCGGTGGTGATCCTGAATTGCAGCAGACTGTACACGTGCAGTACTGGTCGGATCTCCCCGTCGACCTGTACTTCTTGACACGGGACCAAGAACTCTCGTGGCTCTACTATACTTCTCTCTGGCCCTACCAATTTTGTGCACCACCATTTTCGAGCTGGACGTTTGGTTGGGAAAATACAACGTACGCCTCCTTTACAGCATCCCTACCGGCCGGCACATGCCCCTGCTCGATCCTTATGTTCAACATGAACGCAACAGAGGCACACGTGCGTTTTGTCGTAAACGGCCTCGAGATATCAGTCAGTGTACCTTACCAACATGCAACAACATCTACCTCGACTGATACATACATGAGCACGAAAAAAATCCCCCCATTCCAAGTCAACTCAGAATTCTTAGCTTCGGTTGGCTTAGTCTCGATAATCATTGCACTCCTTGGGATCTGGATTCGTGCAAGGCCCACTAAGCCTCTACGCAGAAGCTAGTAACGCTCCGCTAGACCACAAAAACCGTCTTTGCACAGCCCACCTGTGTACACGTGAAATGTCTGGCGTTCTTTTTCTTTGGGCTTGCCGACCTCTTGATTTTTGGCGCGCCAAAAAGACGTGGAAATGATTGCTTTTACAGGTAGCACGGAGGGTGGCATACTAATAAGATTCCTAATTACGCAAGTTTTAATACTGCACGCAAGCTCCAACATACCTTTGTGCTTAGGCGTATGGCTGAAGAACGAAAGAAGAAGGAAGAAGAAACTAAAGTTTCTCGTCGGAAATTCGTGGCTGGTACAATAGGCGGACTTGTACTCGGTGCAGTTGCAGGGGGCGTGGGCGGATATTCCTCTGCTCCTAAAGCAGTATCGCCGGGAGTGACTAGTTCTGTAACTAGCGCAGCAGCAAAACAGATTCTAAATCACGTAACTTTTCTTGACCCAAGTTCGATGGACCCTCACAAAGCCAACGACGAACCGACCATTAGATTCACTTCAAACCTGTATGATCCTTTAGTGCAAATGGTGGGACAAACTGGAATGGGCAGTTGGGTGCAGATAGCACCAAACATCGCGAAGAGCTGGACCATATCATCTGACGGTAAGGAGTACGTATTTGAGATTCGAAAAGGAGTGCCCTTCCACGATGGTTCAATTTTGGACGCGAATGCCGTCAAGTATTCTATCGATAGAGCGGTTGCCATGAACACGAATCTTACCGCTCAAACCATCAGTCCATTCGTATCCAGTAGCGCGGTTACTGGCAATTACGAGGTTACGGTGACTCTATCGAAGGCCTATGCGCCATTCCTTTCAGTGCTCCCACTGCTGTTTATCGTAAACCCCACACTAGTCGAAGCGAACATCAATTCCAAAGCCACTACTTACGGAGCAAAGGGAGACTACGGCACTGCCTGGTTGGAGACGAACGATGCGGGCTCCGGTCCATATACATTAAAGCAAAGGACGGCTGGCGAGCTAACTGTGTTCGAACGATTCCCTGGTTGTTGGCAAGGCTGGGGGCCAAACTACTTCGATGAATTAGACTATCAGTTCAACGGCGAATCCGCAACGATCGTTTCAAAGCTCCAGGACGGCACAAACGACTGGTGCGAATATTGGCTTGGACAAGACTCTTTCAATACGTTGGCGACAAGCCCGGGCGTTTCGGTTGTTGAATGGCCTGACTTGGCCGGAACATTCACGATACTAATGAACAACCAGAACAAGTTTCTGAGTAACAAACTGGTCAGGCAAGCCATCTCCTACGCGTTCGACTACGACAGTTGCCTCAAGAACATTTGGGGAGGCCATGGGGTGCCGAGCCCAGGACCAATACCACCCGGCATGCTAGGATATAATCCATCCGCGACAATGTATACGCAGGACATAAACAAAGCGAAGGCTCTTCTCGCGCAATCTGGATACAAACCTGGAGACATCACCATAGATATCACTTGGGGAACAGGCCAGGACGTTAGAAGGCTGATGTCGATCCTACTCCAGCAGAATCTGGCTGAGATAGGAATCACGCTGAACCTCAAGGAAATGCCCTGGAATACGTTCATAGAAGGAATCACAAGTTCGAAGCCTGAGGACGTCATCGCAATGAGTCATCTAGCGGGTTCGATCGCGTTCCCTGACCCTGACTACATCCTACATGCGTGGTATTACTCGCCCACATGGGAAGTTCAAGGACTGAAGACATACTACACAATGTCATTTTACAAGAACCCAGCTGTCGACACACTGATTGAGCAAGGAGCAGTGGCTACGGATCCGAGTCAAAGGAACACAATTTACCAGAAAGCTACGGCAATGATCATTGACGACGCGGCTAGTCTGTGGCCAGTTTGGAACAACACCGAAATGGGAATTCGCTCGGACATAGAAGGATTCACACCACTGCCTTTCTACTTTACAAACTGGAATCTCTTCCGCAGAAACGGCTGGTATAGAACTAAGAGTTAGACTACGAGTTAGGGAGCACTGCTCCCATCTTCTTTTTTTCAATTCCGCTTTCTAGCGCGAGCTTTAGCGTTTCCTGCTCGGTACTATTATCACGTTACCGTAGCCGTCCAGTTTTGATCTGAGTCCTTCAGTTACAATTATTGTGGAAGTGCTTTCTTCGATGATCGTTGGTCCTCGAAGAGATGCATCTGGGGGGAGGAGTTCCCTCTTGTATACGGGTACGGTCCTGAAACGTCCCGAGCCCACGTATAATCTCCGCTCACTCACGTAAGCCCTTTTGACACTTCTTCCCGTCTTTGTTAGCGGACGTATAGAGGGTTTCTTCACCTTGGACAAGCCAACGACATGAAAGGTCACGAGTTCGACGGCGTTCCCAGGTAGAACAAACCCGTACTCCCTTTGGTGGGCTTTCACAAAGCGCCCCTCAAGCTCTCTCATATTATGAGGATTGTAGTTTCGCGACGGAAGAGCCACCTTGATTGTGTGCTCTTGGCCGTAATATCGCATGTCTGCGTACCTCACAATTGAGATCCTGCTGCGTTCCAAGTGCTCCGACGCAAAGATCATCAATAGTTGCGACTCCAAGTCTTGATACGTGCTATTCACGAAGTCGCAAGTCTCCCTAAGCTCGCCCACCTTAACAATACTCGTGCGGATCAAGTCATGCCTAACATCAGCTGCCAACATGCCCCATGCATTGAAGACGCCTGCAGGTACTCCAGGCACCACCACTCTTGGAATCGAAAGTTCACTTGCAATGAATGGCGCAAACATTGGACCAGAGCCGCCGTGAGCTACGAGAGTAAAGTCCCTTGGATCGTACCCCTTTTGTACCGAGATTTGGCGGATTACACGAGCAGCCTGGTCGTTCGCTATCCGGATTATTGAATCAGCCGCTTCTTCAATGGTGACTTTGAAACGCCTCGCGATACTCTGAAGGGCGTGCTCAGCCAAGCCCTTCTCAATCCTCAAATCCCCTCCAAGCAAATACTCTGAGTTCAGGTATCCCGCTATCACATATGCATCTGTCAAGGTCGGCTCTTTTCCACCTTTCCCGTAACAGGCAGGTCCAGGGTAAGCCCCGGCTGCTCTCGGTCCAACTTTCAAGCTTCCTACGTCATCAATCCATGCTATACTAGTCCCGCCGCTGCCTATTTCTTCAACATCGACAACCGGCACTCTGACAGGGTGACCAGGATTGAATCTATCCCTCTCGATGTAGTAGTCTGTTGTGATTCTTGGAAGCAGATCTCTGACCAAAGAGGCCTTGGTCGTTGTACTGCCTCCGTCTAGTACAATGATGTTTCTGTCGCCCAGAAGCTCAGCAACTGCTAAAGCGCCGACCACCCCGGCAACAGGTCCCCCTTCTATCGTGAAAATGGGATACTTCTTCGCGAAGTCTGTTCTCGACATGCCGGCGTTAGCCAGCATTATGTATAGGATCCCCGTAAACTCTTGCTTACTGAAACCCTGTTCAAGCTTGTTCACGTAGTCGTCGAAGGCTGGCTGAACGTAAGAGTTGAGCACAGTGGTGGATGTGCGCTCATACTCTCGCCACTCGCGTGTGAGCTCGTGGGATAGCGTGACGAATGGCTTCTTGCCCGCCTTCTTGAGCTGCTCGAGCAAAAGCTCTCCGGCTCGTTTCTCATGAATTGGGTTAGCGTAACTGTTGATGAAACTAACCGCGAATGCATCCACTCCTGCTTCGATTAGACTCTTGGCGGCGACTCTGACTCCATCATCGTTCAAGGGGGTAACAATCGATCGATCAGCTGCGATTCTCTCAAGAACACCTACTTTGAGTTCTCGAGGAACGAACGGAGTTGGCTTTCTGTATTTCATGTTGAAGAGGTCTCGGCGGTTGGCTCGCCCTATCTCGAGCACGTCGAATCCTTCGGTTGCGATCAGACCCACTTTCGAACCAGTTCGCGTTATTATGGTGTTAATTACCACTGTCTGACCATGAACCAAAAAATCTACGCGCTTCAGATCCAAGCGGCTTCTCGCGAGCGCTTCGACTACGCCTTTGGAGTAGTCTGGCGGTGTCGATTCCAGTTTGACCCAGACCTGTTCTCCTGTCCTGTCATTGATGGCTAGAAGATCTGTGAAGGCTCCACCAATGTCGATAGCCGCTCTCCAGCTCATGTGGTGCTAACGGCATTTTACGGACTTAAAAGCTTAAACAAGCGGTTAGGGGCCTACTGAGCGGTTGAGACCCCCTTTGAAGAGAGACATTTTTTCCGCTGAGACTGTGAAAAACGCTTTCGATAGCTTAGCAAATGAAATGTTCTGGACATCGATCAGGACATCAAAAAGCCCGATCTTCTACGAAACACTGGATTTTACCACAGTCTTGACGGACGGAAAATATGACACGATAGCTGCTGCAATAGGAGTGCCTGTATGGGCGCCCGTAGGCAAGTATGTTGCCGAAAGCTCAGTTGAAGGAATGAAGAAACAGGGAGAACCTGTCTATCCTGGTGACATAATAGTTTCAAACGACCCCTATGAGACGGGAACTCACCTCAACGACATTGGTCTCGCGATGCCCATTTTCCACAAAGACGAGATTTTGGCCGTGGCCGTTGCGAAAGGTCACGTGTATGACGTGGGAGGCATGACACCTGGAAGCTGGAGCCCAGCTTCAACAGACATCTACCAAGAGGGACTATTCATTCCGCCTACGAAGTATTACGAAGAGGGAAAGCCCAACAAAGCAATAGCTCGATTGATAAGTGCAAACTCGCGCACTGCCGACTATGCGCATGGGGACTTGGAAGCGCTCGCAGCGGCTTTGCGGCTAGCTAATCGAAGAATTGGAGAGCTGGTCAAGAAATATGGCGCCGAGATTGTGAAGACCGCTATGAAAGATCTCCTCGAAGAGGGAAAGACTCGTGCCAATGCGGCCATGAGAAACCTTCCAAAAGGAGTTTTCTATGTTGAGGATTACTTGGATGAGAGCTACGTTTCACCTGATCCTCTGAAACTGAAAGCCAAGATTACAATAACTGACAAGAGTTTCAAGGTAGATTTCACAGGAAACTCAAAAGCTCTTCCGGCACCCATTAACAACCCCTACCCGGGAACGTTCGCAGCAGTTAGCGTAGTCTTCATGGCCTTGACAAATCCACATGTCCCTTTCAACTATGGTCTACTGAGCCCGCTGGAGGTAGTCGCACCCATTGGAACAATATTCAATCCTCAGAGGCCTAGCCCAGTCTCAGTCTACTGGGAGACAATGGCTTACGCCGCCGACCTGGTTTGGAAAGCTCTCGCGCTCAAGATGCCTGACAAACTGTCGGCAGGTCATTTCTTAACAGTTGCCTCCGAGAGCATTTCGGGAACAGACCCAAGATCAAACGAATATTTCGTTTTGGTTGAGCCGAACCCCGGAGGGTGGGGAGCAGGATTCGATCAGGACGGTGAGAGCGCATTAGTGTCTTACTCCGATGGCGAGACCTATGCCAATCCAGTTGAAGTGCTCGAAATCAGATTCCCTATACTCGTAGAAAAGTTCGAACTGAACGTAAAAGATGGAGTTGGCCATGGAAGACACCGAGGAGGTTTCGGTATAGTGAAGAACTACAGGATAATGACTGATGATGCAGTTCTCACAACTGACGTTAATCGAGCAAAGTTCCCTCCCTGGGGCGTCGACGGCGGCGAGAATGGCACCCTGAACTACCTGGCAGTGATTCGAGATGGAAAGGAGATTATGAGGGTAAGCAGACTAACGAATTTCAAGTTGCGGAAAGGAGACGTTGTCAGCATTTGCACTGCGGGAGGAGCCGGCTGGGGCAATCCATACCAACGAAACGCCGAACTCGTCGCGAAAGATGTGAGGACCCGCCTCATCACCATCGATCAAGCTGCAACACACTATGGCGTTAAGCTTAACCCGCAGACTCTTGGGGTCGACCTTGAGCTAACCAAGAAGCTGAGGGAACAAACTGCGCCTCAGTAGTTCGATCCAACTAAGCCTCCATGAGGCGATTCGCCGATGCCTACTCACACTACCTAGATCAATTGGTTCTGGAAGTGAACGCTAAAAGGCAGAAATATTATTCGCCGAAGAAGACGTACTGATCGGATAAGGATCACATCCTGGTGAAGTTTGCGCAGAAACGACGTTTCGGAAGAACAGGCTTACAGGTTTCTGTCATCGGTTTCGGAGGCATACCTATCATATCAGCCTCAAGGAATGAAGCAGAAAAGATCGTAAGGTACGCCTTTGAACGAGGAGTGAACTACTTCGATACAGCGAGAGTTTACGGAGATAGCGAGGAAAAGATAGGAGCAGCCCTTAAAGACGTAAGAGACGAGGTTGTAATAGCAACCAAGGTTCTCCAGAGAACGAAGAAAGACGCAGCCCGAACCGGACTCACACAGAGTCTCAGAAATCTCCAGACGAACAGAATAGACCTCCTTCAACTTCACGGCGTTGATAGCGATGAGGTTCTCGAAAAGGTCACAGGACCAAACGGAGCGTTGCAAGCCCTTAAAGAGGCCAAAGCTCAAGGCCAGATTGATTACATGGGCATAACCGGCCATAATCCCCACGTTCTAATGAAGGCCATAGCAACCAAGGAGTTTGACACCGTTCTCGTACCATTGAACATCGTTACTCGAACAGCAACTGACGGACTGATCTCGCTCGCCAACGAGCTTGACGTAGGGATTGTAATCATGAAAGCGGTGGGAGGATGTGAGCGGCCCTTAGAGTATCCTCAGCGGGATGGACGATTCTATGGGAAGCCTGAACGCGATTGGCCTGACGCATCAGAATTCATTGCTCATTTCGGGAAAGAAGGAATTGATAGAGCTCGTCGTTCACTCAGGTTTGTACTAGCCCATGACATAGATACGGTCATACCTGGATTTCGTTCCACAGAGGAAGTAGACTACGCATTGAAGGCAGGAGATGATTTTGACGGACTTACTCCGGAGGAGGAAAGAGCCTACAGATTCGGAGAGTCACCCCCTGAACCTTTCTGCAGAGAATGCGGAGCATGCATGCCATGTCCCGATGATGTGGAGATACCTACTATTCTAAGATGGGAAACATATTACACCTTCTATAACGTAAAGAAGTGGACCAAAGAACAGTATCCGAAATTGCGAAGCAGAGTTAACAGCTGCACAGAATGCGGCGAATGCGAGAAGAAGTGCCCCTACGACCTTCCCGTAATCAACATGCTAAAAGCGACTGAAAAAATACTCACTTAGACTTAGGAAACTCGGTTCTAGTATTCCAGTTAAGCCGTGAAACATTAACTTAGTTTCGTATATGCGGAGACGAGAAAGATCTTAGGAAGATAGCCCACCGAACCTTCCTGTCGTTGAGTTTCACCCGTAGAAGCTCAGCTTCATATTCGAAATGATTTCGGGACAGGAGACAAGGAATCTAATGACTTTATGATTAAGACGCGACCAATTCTAGTGGCCTCAGATAATTCTAACGTCGAACATGTCCCTTAATCCATCGCCCAGAAGGTTGAAACCTAGAACGGTCACAAGCATTGCAACTCCTGGGAATACAGATATCCACCACGCTGCGGGTAAGATTATGCGTCCCTCAGCCAACATGTGACCCCAGTCAGGTGTGGGCTCTTGCACCCCCAAACCAAGGAAATTCAAAGCAACGCCCCAGAGAATTGCATATCCCATGTCCAAGCTTCCCTTGACTGTCAAGACTGGAACCAGATTCGAGAGGATCTCCTTGAAGGCCACGCGCATCCTACTGGCTCCAAGCGCCCTTGCTGCTTCAACAAACTGTTCCTCCCTAATGGAAAGGACTTCACCGCGAACAAGTCGAACGTACCAGGGCCACCAAACGATCGAAATCGCCAAAGAACTTGTCACCAAACTGGGAGTGAAAGAAGCAGCGACAATCAGTGCCAAGGCCAGTCCCGGTAGAGAGAGGAATATGTCGGTCATTCTCATGATGAGGATGTCGATTGACCCACCCAAGTAACCGGCTATCAGACCCAAAGGCACACCAATGCTGATAGCAACGGCCACAATTATGAGCCCAGCTTCAATTGCAACGCGACCCCCGAAGATTAATCGGGTGAATACGTCTCGCCCAGCACCATCCGTTCCCAGCCAATGCGCAGAACTCGGTCCCTGAAGCCTAATCTCAAAATGAGCAACTGGCCCCGCATCTGCAGGGTACGGAGTGACATATGGCGCAAGCGGAAAAACTATCAAGAAAACCGCTACGATCAGAATTACTCCGGCCAGGGAGAGCTTGCTTCGCCTCAGACGGTACCATGAGAGTTGCAGGTCCTCCTTGATATCATCAAGGCTTCCCCTTTGTTTCAGAACCGTAGTGCTGGTCATCTCTCTTCACTTAGCCTTTCCATACCTTACTCGTGGATCCAGCATTCCGTACAGTAGGTCAACGACAAGGTTGACGATTGCGAAGCTTACGCCTATTGTAAGTACCACGCCTACGACCGCGTCGATATCCTTGTACAGAAGCGCTTGCACACCATAGTATCCCAACCCAGGCCATCCGAAGACTGACTCGACCAAGAAATCTCCACCTAGGAGAAAGCCATACGTCAGGCCAATGATCGTGAGCACAGAAGAAAACGCGCATTTGAGCATGTACTTGTATGTCACTATTCTGCTAGGCATGCCGTTCGCTCTTTGGAATGTGACATAATCTTTGGCTGACTGCTCAAGTAAACTCGACCGGGTCATTCTGGCAATTTGCGCCATCGCTCCGAGCGATAGGACCAGCGCGGGTAATGCAAGGTGCCAAAGGCTATTTACCAATGCTGGACCGTTCAGCGTCAAGATGCTATCCACCACGTACAGTCCAGTAATGCGAACAGGAGTGCCTATCACCTCGTAATCGAGCCTTCCGGTGGGCGGGAAGATGCCCAGATCAAATGCTAGGGCGAGTTGAGCTATTATGCCTGTCCACCATTCTGGAAGCGAAACTGCATAAACCGAGAAGAGCCTGCTAACAGCGTCCGCGTACTTTCTTCCGCTTGTAGCGCCCACCGTCCCGATCGCGACGCCCAAGATTACCGCGATGATCATGGCCGCCGTAGTTAATTCGATCGTGGCAGGGAAAAACTCCTCAATGTCAACCAGGACCGGCCTCGAAGTCCTAAACGAGGTCCCCAAGTCGCCACTCATCAACCCTACCAGATAACGATAGAATTGAACGGGGATAGGCAGGTCCAAGCCATACTGATGTCTGAAATTTGCAAGTGCTTGGGCTGATGCGAGGGGACCGAGTACTCGCTGAGCTACGTCTCCTGGCAGAAGCCGGGAGATTACGAAAACCAGTACTACCAATCCGAAGAGCGTCGGAAGAATCAGCAGGGTTCGACGCACGATGTACGATCTTAGACTTCCTTCTTCAACCATTCGTCAAAGCTCTTTCAAGTCGACCAACAAAGTCTGATTTAAACATAATTCATCCAAGTTCCATTAGTAGCAACCGAGCCAAGATGACAACTATTTAACACAGGAACTATTTATGATGGAACCCCGGAAGTTTTCCTGCATGGAAGCTCCTCTTCTTGAGGTTCGCGACTTGAGGCTCGAGTTCTCCACTTTTCGCGGCGTGTCAAAAGTCGTTGATGGAGCTAATCTGACCATTAACAACGGAGAAACCGTTGTTCTAGCAGGAGAAACCGGTTGCGGAAAGTCTCTGATAGCAAAAGCAATTCTCAGACTCATTCCTAGCCCTCCAGGAAAAATAATCTCCGGTGAGGTCTTTTTCAAAGGAAAAGATCTTCTGCAGGTGCAAGATGCGGACCTTCAACGGATCAGAGGCAAAGAGATCGCCCTAGTACCCCAAGATCCAATGTTATCACTCAACCCTGTTTACACGATTGAGGATCAAATCCTAACATTGATGTTGTGGCAGAGCCGCAAAGTGGAGCTTAAGAGTTGGTTGGCTCTCGACGGAGACAAGAAGATCAGGAAAGAATCAAAGGAAAAGGCCTTGGCTATATTAAACAGCATGAGAATAGCTTCACCAGAACTTATACTCAAACGCTATCCAATAGAACTGAGCGGCGGCATGAGGCAGCGAGTGCTCATTGCGATGGCGCTACTGGGCCAACCTAAACTTCTCATCGCGGACGAACCCGGGACAGCATTGGATTCGACTGTTCAAGACAAGATAATAGACCTGCTTAAAGAGAAGATAAAATCAGAACATCTCTCAACATTATACATCACTCACGACTTGGCAACAGCACTAAAGGTTGCGGACAAGATTGCAATAATGTATGCAGGACGAATCGTAGAATTTGGAAATGCCAAAGACGTGTTCCAAGAACCTCTTCACCCTTATACTGTAGGTCTGCTTAGGGCACTCCCAAGGTTGCAGGGGAATATGGGCGATGGCATCCCTGGGATGATCCCTGACTATGTTAATCCGCCGAGCGGGTGCAGATTTAATCCGAGATGCGACCATAGAATGCCCATCTGCGAGAAAACCAAACCCGAAATGATTGAGGTCCGCCCGAGTCACTTTACCGAATGTTACCTCTACTCGAGTGATCGTAAGATTTGAGCGAGGCTCTCGTCGTTGAAGATCTGAAGAAGTACTTTCCTCTTTACGGGGGAATCCTCCGTAAGAAGGTCGGAGAGATCAAGGCTGTCGACGGCGTTTCTTTCAGAATAAGAAAAGGTGAAACTTTCGCTTTAGTTGGAGAATCAGGTTCCGGAAAGACAACAGTAGGCAAAACTATTGTTAGGCTTTACGATCCCACGTCTGGAACTATCTGCCTAGAAGGCCAAGACGTAACAAATCTGTCCCAAAGTGAACTAAAGTCAGTTAGGCGCAACATGCAAATGGTGTTTCAAGATCCCACATCTTCTCTGAATCCCAGAAAACGGGTCAAAGAGATTGTAACGGCTCCTCTTGAGATTCACCGAATAGGGAATAAATCTGAAAGGCTTGCGCGAGCTACTGAACTTCTACTGCTCGTTCAACTTTCAGAAGATTACCTGCATCGGTACCCATACGGTCTAAGCGGAGGCGAAAAACAGCGAGTTGGGCTCGCGCGCGCTCTGGCTCTTAACCCGCGCATCTTGGTATTGGACGAGCCTACTTCCGCATTAGATGTTTCAGTGCAGGCAAAGACATTGAATCTCCTGACCGAATTGCAGAGGAAGCTCTCGTTGACCTACATGTTCATCTCACACAATCTAGTACTCGTCAAGAATATTGCGACGCAAGTCGCCGTGATGTACTTTGGCCGACTAGTGGAGTTGGCCGTTACCGAGGAATTGTTTCAGTTTCCATCTCATCCTTACACCATGACGCTCCTATCAGCAATGTCTGTGGTGGACACAAATGTTAAGCTTCCCGCTTCAGCAGAACTGGAAAACGTCGTAGACGCTGGAATTGATTTGAGCAGTCTGCCCGTCGGGTGCAGATTTTATGCAAGATGCGTCTTTAGGCAGAAGGTCTGTCAAGAGGTTTATCCCGAATTACGAGAGATAAGGAAAGGGCATTTTGTAGCCTGTCACTTCGCAGAAGACATACTTAAGGGACATATGTAGCAAGATTTCGTAAGAATTTCACGACAACACTGGCTTTCAACACCATACTTGACGAAGCAAGCTCAAAGAGAATTTTGGAAGGTTCGGCCCCTGAGCATAGCCCAGCTCGTTGCATTACAGAGGACATTTGTGACATCAGATCTCCAGATCTCGTGGAGGTTTTCGGAGCCGTTGCCGAGAGCGTCACTCAGTACGGTATGTATTCGCCTCCCAACGGATAAGAAACCGACGATGGCTCCTGTGTTGGCCTCGCTGACATATTGCTCAGCAAGGAATGAAGCGCGTTTGCTTCCTGTCAAGTCGAAGTCAATTCGACTTCTCCAGGGGCCTATACGATCCTAAGCTCTCGGCTAATGGTCGAGAGCAGCTCGTGACCTGTCTCCGTTACGGCGACGTTATCTTCACAGTTGAACGCAACTCCTTGAGCGTTCGGTATTCCTTGAGGCTCGATAGAGAATACCATGCCTGACTCCAAGACCGTTGTGTTGTCACGAGCAATAATTGGAGGCTCACGTGCTTCCAAGCCTATCCCATGGCCGAGCAAGAAACTTTCGACTCTCATTCCGGCCTCCTCAAAGACCTCAGCCTCTGCCTTGTACACGTCACTTGCAGTTACGCCTGGCCGCAGTGCTTCCGCACCCTTCTTGTTCGCGTCGATGTACAACTGATAGTGATCGATTTCAGACTTTGGCGGTTGCCCTCCGAAGAACGCGACGCGATGGAGATCGCAAACGTAATGTCTGTAGAGGGCAAGAAAGTCGATATCAACGTACTCACCTCGGCGTATCTTTCGTCCGCCGGCAAAGTCGCCAACGACACCGCTGCGGAATTTGTCACCGCTCGTACACACGATTATATGCGGGCGGGAGGCGCCTTCTTCCATCATGCGAAGACCGATTATGTGTGCAAATTCTCTCTCAGTCATGCCATCGCTGATTTCGCCAAAAGCTCTGTCAGCAGCACGACTGGCGGCCTCCGCTGCGATTCTTATTCGATCCAATTCGCTCTTGGATTTGACCATTCGGAGTTTCCAGATGAGTTCGGCCCCATCCACGAAGTCGTTGCCTATTGCATTGATGAGATCGAGGTATGAGTGAACGGGAACGCAGGTCATGCGTACGGAATCACCTAGCTCGGTCCCTATCTTCGCACTCTTCAGCCCAAGCTCCGCAAAAGTCTTGATGAGCGTGTTCCCGAATTCCTTCAGTGGATTGTATCCGCGAAGCTCCTTGGTCCAAACGGCGCTCTCAGCCGCTGGGCGCTTGTACTCGGGTATGATCAGCACCGCATCTCCGTCTCTTCTCACGATCACGGCGTGAGGCGTATCCCTGCAACACTGGGCCTCGGTGCCCATGAAGCCTGTCATATAGTAGATGTTTTCCCACTGAGTTAGGAGTAGACCATCCAGCCCGTATTGTTTGAGTAGTCGCTGAGCCTTCGATAGTCGGTCTTGATATTCTTCCTGAGTGATGTCAGGGTCCAAAATTATGCTCTGAGTGCTGCGTGAGAAGGTAACGTATATAACCGTTTGGGCTTGCTCTCGTTCACCCGAGATATTTTCTCATTCCGTCGTAGGCGCTATATGCTTCAGCTGAATGAGAACTCCTTTGGCTAATCCAAGAGAAGCTAAGTCGGAGAAATGGGTGTGAACGCGCGTCGATCCATCATGGATCTAGAAAAGGTTTGGCAAGCCTACAGGATTCCGGCTTTGAAGGCTGTAGGCCGCTGATCGAATTTCCACATACTGCTGGGCCGAGTTCACCATTCGATTTCGAATCTGTTGGTTGTGCTTCGCCGTTATGCGGGGATAGTTAGTTCTTCCAATCGCTTCGTAGTCTTTGTTATTATTTCGGGTTTGTCTTTTCCAATGATTACGGTATCGGAGTGCCTAAAGCCACCCAGGCCGTAGACGAAAAGCGCCGGTTCCACGGACGTAACCATTCCTGTCTTCATGATTCTATGGTTGAATGCCATATCATCCCAGTACTCGTGGCCTTCGAGACCTATCCCGTGTCCACTGCGGTGATATACATAGTCCCCGAAACCTGCAGCTTCAATCACCTTCAGCGCAGCCGCGTCAATGTCCGAAACCTTGTTTCCGGCGACGCACACCGCTATGGCTTTCTCTTGGGCTTCTGTGACAGCTTCAAAGAGTTGTTTCTGTTTTTCTGTAGGTTTTCCAAGGAAGTATGTTCGCTCATTCTCAACACAATACTTGTTGAGTCTTACAGCCACGACGCTTGGTAAGGAGTCTCCTTTCTGAATCTTTCTACCAGTAGGCATACGCCAACCATGCGGGCCCGCTCCTTCTGGGCCCGTCCCAGTAAATCCAATTGTCTCGATCTCAAGTGAGTAGTTAGACGGATATCTTTCAGCCGCCTCCAAGGCCATTGCGTAAGCAACCTCATGTCCGATCCCTACATGACTTTTTCCGACCTTTATCGCCTTTCCCATCTTGTCTTGACCGAAATTCGTGAGTCCCGCAGCCTTCCTCATGAGGTCAAGCTCATAATCATCCTTGACGACCCTCATCTCTCTCAAGAGCATGCTCGCGTCGACAGCTTGGAGGTCTGGCAAGCGAGGCCGCACCCACCGTTCGAAAGCAGATAAGGAGCTGTCAACGCCAACGCGGCCTCTGGTTAATTTTCTTTCTTCCAGCGCTTCGCTCAGGAGCAATGGTATCTCCACAGTGTAGTAGCGCCGCTTCGTGAGACGTGGGTGTTCATCGTAATACCTCACGTCTTCGATCCAATGTTCTTTCTTCTCGAGACCGTATTGGTAGTGGTTTATGGAGAGTTCGTTGAGTATGATCAACGGATCAGAGTCGAGGGGTATCAGTGTGACGACGGGCCTCTCCCAAGGCTCGACATCCAGTTGGAATCCGGAAACATAGATAGTGTTTACGCTACCCAGAACCGCCAACGCCTTCAGATCCCTCTCAGCAAGGTATTCTCGAATCCTACCAGCACGTTTCTGAAATACAGATAGAACATTCAACTTGATTCCCACCGATCAGCTCATAGGCCTAGCCAATTATCTCTCAGGAGAATCATTGCCTCCATGAACAAATTTACTCCAAACATCATAGCGTTGCCAAAAGAACTTCGCAAGGCTATCATCATAGAGCAGAACCAGGCTTTTCATAGGTGAGTCTACTAGAAGGACTTGTGTTCTGTCCGAGCAATAATCTCGTCTTGCAATGTCTTGCCGAGGTCGCAGAAGTAATCGCTGTAACCTGCCACTCGAACGATCAAGTCCCGATATTTCTCAGGGTTCGCCTGTGCTGCACGTAGAGTTTCCGCCGTGACGACATTCATTTGGACGTGGTGGCCATCCAACTTAAAATAAGATCGCACTAGGTGTGCCAGGTTGTCAATACCCAATTCGCCTTCTAGGAGTGATGGAGAGAATTTCTGGTTTAGTAGCGTTCCACCCGCGCGGACCTGGTCCATCTTGGCAACCGACTTTATCACGGCTGTAGGCCCATGTGTATCAGCTCCTTGCACGGGTGAAACTCCTTCGGATAATGGCTCATGCGCACGTCTTCCGTCGGGAGTTGCACCCACAACTGAGCCGAAGTAGATGTGGCAGGTTGTGGAAAGGTAGTTGACTGCATAGAATCCTCCCTTCGTGTTCTTTCGGCCGCTAATCACGCGGTACAATGAATCGAATGAGGCCCTCAATAAGGCGTCAGGGTAGTCGTCGTCGTTTCCGTACTTCGGCGTCCTATTCCAGAGCATTTGCCGGATTACTTCATGTCCTTCAAAATTATCATCGAGCGTCTTCAGCATCTGCTCCATACTCAAGTGCTTTTCATCGAAAACATGATCTTTGACGGCGGCTAGGCTGTCGGTTAACGTGCCAATTCCAACGGGCATTATGTAAGTTGTATTGTAACGTGGGCCGCCGTCGTTGTAATCTCTGCCGTTCTTGATGCAATCATCGATTAGCGTTGATAGAAATGGGGCGGGCATTTGCGTGGCGAATAATCTTTCGATAATATTGCTACCCTTAACCTTGATATCAACGAAATGTTTCAATTGTTTAGTGAAGGCTTCGAAGACTTCGTCGAAAGACTTGAACTCAGCAGGGTCGCCGGTGGTTGACCCTATCTTCTTGCCCGTGCGCGGATCCACTCCCTTGTGTAGGGCAATTTCCAATATCTTTGGCAGATTCAGGTACCCGGTTAGTATGTAAGCTTCCTTGCCAAAGCAGCCCGTCTCAACGCAGCCGCTTATGCCTCCTGACCGCGCATCTTCAACGGCTTTACCTTGGCGGACCAGTTCGTCGACGATTAGGTCAGTATTGAATATCGAAGGTTGGCCCCATCCCTTTCTAATAATCTCGCATCCCCTCTTTAGAAAACGGTCGGGGCTTTTCTTGCTTAGTTGGATGTTGGAAGAGGGTTGTACAAGTCTCATCTCATCAATTACATCAAGGATCAAGTAGCTGAGTTCGTTCACTCCATCGGAACCGTCCGGCCTTAGGCCGCCGACGTTGATGTTTGCGAAGTCCGTGTACGTGGCACTCTCCTCCGCAGTTACGCCTACTTTTGGCGGCGCGGGTTGATTGTTGAACTTAACCCAGAAACATTCCAAGAGTTCCTTCGCCTTGTCTCTCGTTAGTGTGCCATCTTCGAGCCCGTGCTTGTAGAACGGGAACAGGTGCTGGTCAAGGTGGCCGGGGCAGAAAGAATCCCACGTGTTGAGTTCCGTGATTACGCCTAAGTGAACGAACCAGTAAGCCTGCAATGCCTCGCAGAAGTCACGTGGCGAATGCGCGGGAACATATGAGCAAACGTCAGCAATTCTCTCCAGTTCCTCTCTTCGTTGAGGGTTGGTTTCATGCTGAGCCATCTCGCGCGCTTTCTCAGCGTGGCGTTCAGCAAACCTGATAATGGCATCACAGCAAATGGACATAGCCTCGAGCTCTTTCTGTTTCCTGTAAGCGTCCGGGTCGTTATGGTAATCGAGCTTTTGTTTCGCATTCTCGATGTCTGCTTTGAAGTCTAGGAATCCTTTGCGGTAGATCTTATCGTCCAAAACGGTGTGGCCGGGGGCGCGTTGTTCCATGAATTCGGTGTAGATGCCGGCCTCGTATGCTGCTTTCCACTCCTCCGACATCTCCGAAAAGAGAATGTCACGGATGGTTCGGCCTCGCCAAAACGGAATAATCCTATCTTGGTAGAACTTTCGCGTCTGGTCGTCGACGACAAATGAAATTTTCTTTCGGTCATTGAGAATTTGAAGATCCTTGAGGCTGTGGCAGCACAGTTCCGGGTATGTAGGAGTAGCCTTCGGGGCAGGGCCCCTTTCACCCACGATTAACTCTTCGTCGCCTATGTAGATCGTCTGGTTTTCCATTAAGTGCTTGAATGCGAGAGCTCTTCTGATTGGGGCGGAAGATTCTGAGGAGTGCTCGTAGAATTCGGTCATTAATTCGGCTCTTTCACTTGAGATCTTCGGTTTCGTATCCAAGCTTTGTTGCCTAAGTTTTGTCACTCTTTCATTCATTTCGTCAACCTCCCACCTTAACCAATAAGCCAAAACCTTCCAACTTCTCCACTATCCCACTCACTCTCAAGGAGGAAGGTAGCTCGACTTCCGGCATCCTATTTATCATTCCGAGCCGCTTGTATTTTTCAACGCCAAGTTCGTGGTAGGGAAGAACATCAATTTCCTTCACGCTTCCCAATGATGACACGAATTCGCCCAATCGAAGGACGTTCTCGTCATCGTCATTCACGCCTGGGATAACTGGAAAGCGAACAATCACCTCGTCGTGAGAGCGAGATAGTTGCCGCAAGTTCTTCAAAATTATTTCATTCGAGACGCCGGTGAACCTACGATGCGTTTCGTTATCTATGACCTTCAAATCGTACAAATACAAATCCACGTGCGGGCAGCTGGCCATCAGGGTCTCGGGGTTTACGAAGCCGCAAGTCTCCACGGCGGTACGGATCCTTCTCTCCTTACAGGCTTCAAGTAGGTTTTGAAGAAAGATGGGTTGCATGAACGGTTCGCCGCCGGAGAAGGTGGCCCCGCCACCAGATTCGTCGTAGAAGATATTGTCCTTCTCCACCTCTTCCATAACGTCGGAGACTTTGACCTGCCTCCCCGCTATCTCTCTAGCTTTCGTCTGGCACACCCGAACGCACATACCGGAAAGCCTACAGGCATTTCTCAGAAGAGTTGGAGTTCCGTCCAGGATTTGGATGGCGTGATTCGGGCACGCTTCTACGCAACTGAAGCATCGGATGCACCTCTCTTCCCGGTAAACGAGTTGTGCTACTAAAAACTGCCCCTCAGGGTTGTGGCACCACAAGCAATGAAGCGGACACCCCTTGAAGAACACGGCCGTCCGGATTCCTGGGCCGTCGTGCGTGGAGAATTTTACTATATCAAAAATTGTTCCAATAGTCTGTTCGATACTATTCTCACGATGACCGTGCTCGTTTAGAGAGCTGTATTGCTCTAACAACTACGACAACTACTGGTTTTCTGGCCTTGCATGTCATTTGAGGCGAGCTATATCTCATGTGTATATATCACCTATATCTTCTGTGAGCGACTTCCATACTTCACAATTCGAGACTTTTCCGAGACTTTTTGCTCCGTGTATTCACTTTTGAGTATTCAGTCCTTGCTGAAGCAATCGCATCATACTGCATCGGTCTCGATCAGTTTCTAGTCACTATGGATCTAAGAAGGTTAAATCATGCATGAAGCAGCCTATGAGAATAGAAGAATCGAGGACGTCTATTTCCAACGTAGACTGGCATCCTGATTCTTCACCGCCGTTCTTTTCTTGGTTGGGTTGAACGCGGCAATCACCTATTAGCGCGCTAGGGCGCATTCAAGGGGCCGCTCCTGAAGATTGTCCGTTCACACACCCGACCGAGAATGGTCGGTGGGTCGTCGGGCTTACCAATCGCGGAGAACTTTCTACGCCCACAGGACTAGAGAGTTTTCATCCATTCACACAGGTAGCGACTCGTGCCATGAACCATCGCCATCGCGTCGACCCCCTCCAGGGAGGTGGCAAAGTGTACCCCACTGTACCCCTCCGGTCAAGTCATCGGCACCTGTGCCCGGGCCTCGAAAATCTAGTCAACAGAGCCTGCTGCATTAGACATGGAACACAATGCAGAGTGCGTTCTGAACGTTTGGTTTGCTTTTACTGATGCCAGTTTGTCATGTGGTTTTTCTCTGCTTCAGTTACGTATTCCGGATAGTATTTCGTGTAGTATCCTAAGTCAATATGGTGTGCCTGTAACAGGGCTGGGAAGTACATTGCGTCGCTGTACTTCGGTAGCCTGCCATATTTCTCATAAACATACTTCAGAAACGCCTTGACGGCTTCCACCATGCTTGGGTACCACTTGGGAACAGGCAGACTATATCCTTCTGGACCATAGATGCCTTTGACTCCCCACTTCATCGCTACTATCTCATCCACTGCCCGATCAATATCCTTGTACGGGGGACAGTATCCTTCCAAAATTCCGTCCATTCCAACAGCGTTTGGCGTTGCTTGCGGAAACCCTTTGCCCTTCACACGCTGGAACCTGAAATTCATCACTTTCTTCAGCGTCCCGAAGTCAACGGTATGCATTATGAAACCGCCCATGCCCATAGCCTGCGATGCGAGCATCATATTCTGGAGAGCTATTCCGGCTTCAAGATTGCATAACCAAGGGAGTATGGCATCATAACTTGAGATTGTCATCTTCTCTCCGTTCAGCAATCCGTTTCGAATCCATTTGGCGACTCCGGCTGGTTTGTTTGTCACCTCATCCCACATGCGCCATTTGAATTGGGCTATTCCAGTTAGGAGCATGTTGATGTATTCACGGGTCGTATCGGCAACAGGCATGAAGACTGTTGTTCCAGGCCGGTTGACCATATCCACGAATGCCGAACCTATGGCCTCTCTGGGAATGGGAAGCCGGCCGTCTCTGATCTTTACCAAGTTCCTTTGATAGTCTTGAAGAATCTTGATTCTGTCCTCCTTGGACGCGATCCGGACTCTCTCTCTTGGAATGATTTCACTGGACTTTTCGGGCTTATAGTAATAGACACCATTGTCATCTGTGAAGAAGAGATGCAAGGTAAGAGAAGCGCATGGTGTGGCGGATGTCCTGCCGATCACCGTAAGATGTCCTAGCAGGTGCCGTATCTCCTCAGTTGTAACCCCCGTCACGCCGACTGCAGAAAAACACAGAAGCGCTGTTTCGGTTTCGTTCAAGGACACAGGAGGTTCCGAGGACTTATAGGAAAGGCCCGCTCGCCTTGCGAGCATCTCCCCGCCCAAAGGAAGTCTCTTGGTTCGTCTCCTGAACATAGTATCGAAAAGAGGGGCCTCAAATTCGACTGACAACCAATAGCACCTTTTAGTTTGCTTATTCATTCGTCAAACGCGATATAAAGCGACGAATTGGGTTTCGACATTGAGAACGACAAACTTGTTCGTATTGAGAGAGTGTTGCATAATTTAATTCGCTAAGTGCTATGTCACCGCACGTTCTTTCCATGGAAAAAGCGCAAGCGAAAGAGGACATTGGGTGACTGTGAACGCCGTTGAAGGGTGGACGCCAGTGGTATGATAGAAACAGGACTCCATGGCGATGTGAGTTTACTTTCTCGGAGGTGACAGCCGCAGTCTCGAAGGGTGTTTCATGGGTTTGCTGATGGATTATATTAGGTGTCAGTCAATCTTAAACTCTGGATCATGCTACCTGCTATTGCTCGGAGTGGTTCATAGGTGAAGATTCAAGGAGTCCCATTTGCTCTCGTCAACTGGAATGAAATTGCTTCAAGCGAACATCCTGGAAAGAGCGGGAAAGCTACCTGGCGAACTTTCGAAGAAGGTAACGTTCGAGTGCGCATGGTCGACTACACTCCCGGATTTATACTAGACCATTGGTGCGGTCGAGGACACGTTTTGCTTGTTCTACAAGGCGAACTAGTGATTGAGTTAATGGACGGCCGGAAGTTCACGTTACATTCGGGGTCCAGTTTTCAGGTTGAGGACGATGAGACGAACCCGCACTGTCTCAGGACTGAGGTTGGGGCACGCGTATTCATAGTGGACTAACGCGTACCTGAACTCGTTTCCATATTGGCAGCGTTTAGCGACACATCCATTCTAAGGATCGAGTGAAACATGTCGTTTTCCAGGCCGGCATTGAGCGCAGCATGAGCTATATCTGACTCTTTCCGCACACCTGACAGAATGCAGCTCCAATCAACTTTGCAGATCCGCAAAATCGGCAGACAGGCTGGAATGCTAGGCGAAACATCCTTCGATAATTGTTTTTCTTTGTAATGTCTGCGTACTCCCCGGTGTTTGCGAATTCGAATACAGCTCTGGCTCTTTCGCTCATACGTGGATGCGTCCGAAACAAATTGTCTACGTTATCTAGGAGAGACGATCTATCTGTGACAGAAAACCGGGGCGCTCCTGTGAGTTTCGCAAACATTGAAACAACGTCTGCGGGATTTCCACAAGAAACTAAGGCGGCTCTATCCGCGGATAACTCGGACTCTCGCTGCCAGCCCAATAGGGCAAGATGCATTGGCGTCGATATTACGTTGAGTCCCATTACGGACGCGGACACTTCAACGCCCTGCGCCAGCGTTTGAGCGAGCGAATGGTAAAGCATGTGGCCGCTCTTGATGTGCCCCATTTCATGTCCAAGTAGAGCACGTAGATCGCTCGTTGACATGACATCCATCAGCCTTCTGTCGACAACTATTACCGGAGCGTCGTCGCTTCCGAAGGTGAAGGCGTTGGGTGCGCCTGCCATAGTAATTGCGTAGACCGATGGAAGTTTTTCGAGGCTGATCGCATATGCGCACTCTGGAACCAATGCTTCCAGATTGGGAAGATCGCTCATTCTAGTACCTTGACTGGAGATTACCTCCCTCAGCTTACGCTCTCTAGGTTTCACAAGAAGTTGATTCACAATGTACGGTAGAATTCCTGTTGTTCTCACTAAGCTGAGAGCATTTTTGTCTAATTGTGTCTGAAGTTCTTCTACGCGCAACCATAGCTCGTTTCTAGGCTCTAGGATGCGAGAACAATTCTTGCAGTACAAACGTTCCTTGGGATTTTCTACGCGGCATTCAATGCAAATCATTCTAAGAATATCGCCCAGGCCTTAACCTCAGCATGGCTCAAAAAGCCCTAGGGTCAAATCGCGGCGGAATGTAATATAGTCTGCTTCACAGTTTTGCCTGAAATTTCTTTGGTGACGTCGTCTCTGTACTTGCCTTCAGTCGTTATGCTAGTAATCTTGACCTATTGATCTAGTCATTTTGGGGAGTTTCTGTGGGCCCGAAAGGTAATGATGATTTTGAGTGTGGATGCGGGGATCTGGCCTCAGTCAGGAATGGGCGCACTGGACAAACTTTGACACCAAGAACTGTCTAGATTCAGGCGCTCGCACGAGCTCTCAGCTGTCTGGATACTTGAAGAACAACACTGTCGAGCATATTTCGAAAAGCCTCATCGTTGGTCATGACCAGGAATTTCTTCTCGTCGATCTCGGCTTTGATCTTTCGAAGGAATTCGTCGTCCTTCAAGCATGTTGCGTACTTCGGTAGATCGATGAGTCTGCTCAGTGCATCAATGAGTCTGAAAGGCCCGTAACTTGGCGGTTCGCCTACGCACCCTCTCGCGCTCGTTGCCAGGAATGCTACTAGCTCGAGCAAGTAGTCGTCGCCAGTAACTTTCTTTTCATTCTTCAACGTTTCCTAGCCCTCCTTCCTCCTTGGCCAGACTTGAGTATATTTGTCAAGAAACGCTATTTCCTCAAGTTCATACTTTGGCGGAGGAGTCGGTGTTTCGTCAGGATAGCCGATTATCAAGATCAACTCAGGTTCGATTCCTGAAGGCACTTCCAGGATTTCACTTATTGCTGGTGATGCGAACGATTTCAGAGGGCAAGCACCCAAGCCGAGGACATGCGCGGCAAGAAGCATGTTCTCAGCTGCCATTGAGCAATCCGCGATAGTGAGATAGTCTCGGCCCAACTCGCCCCCTTTTTCATAGGCAGTAGCCTTATCGGAGCATATGACGATCGCCAATGGTGCTTCTCCGAAATAACCCGGGGAAAGCTTACGAATCAAGTCTAGTGTAATCGGGTTCTTGACAACGATGAACTTCCACGGTTGTAGGTTTGAACCCGTGGGCGCCCATCTTCCCGCTTCCAGTATTGTCTCTATCATATCATTGGGAACCATTTCAGGTTTGTATTTTCGAATTGCCCTTCTGGTTTTGATCGCTTCTAAGGTATCCAGTGCTCAAATCCCTCGCCCGCTACGTCGGCTGCATGCTGCTTTTAGAGCTTTACAAAATACTTTACGCGCTGTATTAATCGATGAAGAGTTTTTCACTCCTCTGATCTCCTGTGAGCCGAATTCCACGGCGCGAACTGGTCTCTCCTGTGACGGCGGATTCCGCGAACTTTCGGGGAGACTGCTTGTTCTGGGCGCGAAAACTATGATAGTAGTCACTGCCGATTCACGTGGGCCAATCGGGCTTCAATCTTCCATTCTTATGAACCAAGCCAAAGCAATAAGAGCTGATTGGCACGCATGCAGACCTGGATTGATTGTCGCAAAGTAGCGTAGTGAAGGATGACCAGACGTTCCAATACTGCAGCCGGTCCTAATGTTGCCTCACTTGTTGCACTGATCTTTCTGCTTGACGGTTATAGGGTAAATCGCTTCGAGAACCCTCAGGCGGTCGACAGGGCAGTTCAAAAGGAAGATTTTGGTGCAGATGTAGTTAGAAAGTGGAATGATATCCGGCCGAGCTTGGATCAGATGGCAAGTCTGCCAGCATCAATTCCTGGACTCGTAGGGTTGGCCAAGATTCGCATCACATTCCGTTTCCTAGCCTCGATTTACACCGCGGTGGCGCTGATACTTGTCGTGTCGAGATTCGTACTGCGGCTATCATATGGACAGGTCGGAGAGTGGCTCATTATCTCTACGGTCGCAGTGGTGCCTCTCGCCTGGGTGATTGCTGAGGTGGCCAATTATCGAATCGCGAGGAAAGTTGAGGAATTCTTTGAAAAGAACCCTAAGAGTCTTGAAGGTCTACGCTCAGATCTCAAGAAAACCGTGCAGGCTCTTCTTTTTACTCTTTTTCACCAAATGAGACGGGCAGGGCAGGATCCGAAGAAATTTGCCTTCAAGATGTATAATGTTGATTATGAAGGAATAGAAGTTGTTGGTACGCCCAACCGATGGGCTAAGTACTATTTAGTTTCTATCAAGACCTGATACCCTGGGCCTTGTGGGCTGTGTTAAGAAAGAGGATGGGAAGAGGCTAAAGTCGCCTCTCTTTTGGTGGGGGTTCAGCATAGACAAGTTTAGTGTGCGATAGCTTCATGTCGACGAGCACTTCAGCTAGTTTCAACGACGCGATGGCAGGGTCTACGACAGGAGCCTTTAGTGCTTCCTGCAGTTCCCTTGCCATCCCCACCATACCTGTGCATCCCAATATTATTGTGTCAGCGCTGTCTTCGTCCAATGCCTTCTTTGATTCATCCAGCAAGATCGCTTTGACTTCATCTCTCTTCTTGTCTAGCTCTAGGACTGGCACTTCAACGGATCGTACTGATGCAACCTTGGACTCGAGTCCATACCTCTTGGCATTTCTCCAGAACAGAGGTATGAGCCGCTTCAGGACAGTGACCACCGTGAATCGTTCACTTATGGTTGAAGCAAGTGCCATTGACGATTGACAGGGGCCTACTACGGGAATTCTGGTGATCTCTCTAGCAGCTGCGAGGGCTGGGTCTCCCATACAATCTATGATGATGGCGTCGAAGCCATTCTTGTCGGCCCACCCAACCTTTTCAGTTATCCACGGACCCGCCAACACTTCGTCGTACTCGGACTCGATCGAAGCGGGGCCCTTCACTATGCTATCGACAACTAGCTCAACATCGTTTCTGGCCACGGCCTTCAGTTCCGAGTAGGCTTCTTCCTCAAAGGCTTTCTGCTTTAGGAGAGGGACGATAATGAAGATCTTCAACTCAATCAACTCGATCTTAAGATGTTCTTATACGAGCTTTTCAATGGGCTTGTAGGATTCCGTGTAACCTATTTTTTCTATTATGTGTCTCCAGACTTCGAATCCTCTCGGGTGCTTCCTCCACTTTTCTGGCGCTGGAATCCCGATGACAGCTATCTCCATGCCCGTCTTCGTGTCCGCGTTCGTCAAGGGTTCTCCCTTCGTTGTCATCAGACAGATGAGGTCGGGAACCATCGCGGCGGCTTCACCTTCCTCTTTCCATGCGAGCATGTTTTCATTCTTGAAGTCTATTTTCATCTTCTTTCCTTTGTACTTGTCCGTTCCCTCTATCGCCGTCGTCCCGAAGTCGAACCCAGTTACAGTCTTGGTCGTTATATCGGTGATGATTCCTCTGATCAATTCGTAGCCTGAGCTCGCTTCAATTGCAGCATTGACAGGATCCTTGCCCGCAGATACTGCGCCGTTGATGGCTTTTCCGATATTTTCACACCTTGTCACGCTATTCAACACCGAAACCTCTCTCAGAGATTTCACGTTCATCGTCCACGTGGCAAACGCACAAGTGTTTTCAAAGGCGGTCGCTACGTACCGTGCCACTAGCTCGCATGTGGCGGAGTCGAGAGGATCCCGCGTGTAGAGTACGACGACATTTCCTTTCTTGTCTGCAAGAACACATGGTGAGTTTGGTATGCCATATAAGGGCCAGAGAGATGTCTCCAGTTCTGGGACCGCTCTGCCGTTTCCATCGGCGTCTATTACTGGAACATCCTTCTTGACTGCCACATACATTGGGGTCACTAAGTTGAAGCCGCCTATCTCTCCTGGAACTAGGAAAGAGGCTCTCTGCCCTGCCATCATGTATAGTCTCTCCATAGCGTCAAATGCGTAGACCGCTTCAACATCGAAACCTTTCTTCAAGAAAGCCACTGGAGAGCCGATGCCCGCCACCATGACAACCATGTCTGTGTCAGGTGCGGAGTCTGCACTCACAAGTCGCACTCCTTTGGAAGGTTCGGTCAACGCGGAAGCCATCAAGTCCATTCCGCCCTTCGGCGATCCTCCCCCTCCAGAGCCAAGCAACGTGGCGCCAGCAATTACATTCGCGAAATCCTCCTTATACAACACCCGTTGAGTCATAGTTCATCACTCTGTCTATGCAGAGAGTATCGCGGTCTAGTTAATTGCTCTTTTGCAGAAAGATTCTGTTATCAAAACCCGAAACCACCGATTAGCGAAGATGACTCGCAGTCACTGGCATAGTGTCACGATCACTTCTGAGAGGTCACAATCTCTGCGCCTCGTCTTCTCCGAACTCTTCGCTCACTTTGATCGACAGGCGTTACGCTGGAGTATGTCTTTGATTTTTGCAGCAGCCAAAATTAGGCTTATATACGTTTGAAGATGACTTGTCCGAGATGCAAATTCAATGGGGGAAAATCTTTGTCAGATAAACCGCTGATATTCGCTAGAGAAGCGTCAGGTCTAACTCGAGAAATCGGACCTTGGTCCGTCTTGTTCTTTCCATTGAAGGCTTCTTTGAACCCTTGGTACTTCCTGTTGATTGCCATTATGCCATTTCTGTTTCCTGGAGCTAATATAGTGCTCTCATTTGTCTTCGCAGGAATCCTTGTGATAATATACGGAGTTGCGCTCGCGCTTCTATGTGTCTGTATGCCTCGTGCTGGAGCAAACTATGTTGTTATAGCTCGGGGTCTGCATCCTCTCTTCGGAATGATGGAAGGCTGGCGTTCTATTATATGGAATCCCATAGCTAACGCCACGAATTCATTCATTGCAGCAGGCTTTCTCTCGACGGCCTTGCTAGCTACCGGAGCACTCACTCATGATCCATCACTTACTGCTACTGGCCAAGCGTTGACAAGCCGAGGAGCATTGATAGGAATAGCTTTGGCGCTAGTTATCGTTGGGGGACTCATCGATTTCTTCGGCGCTGGCACGTTGAAGAGGTCGATGGTTATTCTCAGCGGGATAACTATAATCGGCACCATGATCATGATAGCGATTTTCCTATTACACCCTGCAGCCAGCGTTCCAGCAGCTTGGGATTCTGTTTGGGGAAACGGGGCATACAACGAGATTGTGAACGTAGCAAAAGCAAATGGCTGGAAGCCTGCGGCATTCAGCTGGGATGCAACGATTGGATGCGTTCTTGTCGCAAGAGGTTTTCTCTATCCAGACAATGCGTCACCGCTTGTCGGAGAAATGTCGTCACCCACTAAGACAATAATGATTGGAATAGGATTTTCCGGAGTCATCCTAGCACTGTTCGCAGTCGGAGCCTCTGGGTCGCTCATCTACTCCTTCGGCGATTTCATATCTATGTACAATTTCGTAATTAACGGATACGCAAGTCAACTTAAGATTAATCCGGGATTGAGCCCTAACCTATCAGTGTTCGCTGCCTCTTTGACACCTAACCTCACGCTTTCAACAATCATACTTCTGATTCCATTCATATCAATGGTAGGTCTTATTCCTCACGGTTACTTCTGGACTACAAGACCAATGTTCGCCATGGCTTTCGATCGATATATGCCAAAGACAATGGCTTACGTGTCTCCGAGGTGGCATGCTCCTACACATAGCTGGATCTACTGCTTTCTGATGCAAGTAGTCTTCGTTGTTGTCGCAGCATTTATCCCGATTGTATTGTCAGTGAGTCTATTCATCTTGGCCACTTTACTAGTGATCTGGTGGTCAGAATCGGCCATCGCATTGCCATTCCAGAGACCGCGCATCTATGAGAGAGGATACAAATGGGAAGTTGCCGGCTTTCCGGTCATGGCGATTCTAGGCTTGGTCTCAGCAGTACTTGAGTACGTGATACTGTTTGCGGGAGTTGCAACGGTGACTACAACATCCATCTACATAACTGTGGCAATCATGGGACTTGGAATGCTAGGGTACATGGTCTTCAGCCAACGCAACAGCAAGATGGGCTTGGAGCCGGAAAAGATCTTCTCCGAGGTCCCACCTGAGTAGAGCGCGTCTATTCCCGACGGGTCCCTCTCTCTTTTTTTGTTTCTCTTTTTCTCAGCTCAATTTTTCTTAGGCTTCAACGCGCCAAAACTCGAACTTCTTCGGTGGGAGATCAATAACATAACCCCTCAGCAGCCCAGATTCGTATTCTGATCCAGGATTAATGCAAACTGTTTTCCCAATGTTTTCGAAACCGCATGATTCGTGTATGTGACCGTGCAAGGTCATAAACGGCTGATATCGTTCAATGGCTTGCCTGATCGACTTACTTCCGACATTTATGTTAACTGGATTTCCGAATTGCATCACCTGTTTCTTGTCCTTGTCGAGTTTGGGCGCCACGTCAAGAACAGTGTTCAGTGGAGGAGCATGAAAGTTGCAAATCAAATTGTCATATTTGTCCACTCTCTTGAACTCCTTCTCGAGCCTCTTGCTCAACTCCTCTTCAGAACACTGGCGCGGTGTGTTCCATGGAGTAGGGTTCGTCCACTCGCAGCTTATGAGTTGATGAATCCCATCGATGTCAACGACTCTATTGAGCGGATTGATGACTCGATCATTTTCCTCGAATACCTCATCAATATCGAAGCGATCATCATTGCCTGGGCTCACGATTACTTTAGTACTCTTGTCCAATGCTTTTGCCATCTCGAGCCACTCGCTGAGTTTGTCTTTCATAAGAGCGCTGAAGCGTTCATTGACCTTGTTTGGGTTGGCCTTCAGTTCTTCAACCTCGTTTGGAGTGGTTTCAAACGGGTACCAGCCTCTGTCATCCATCTTATCCATTGCCGCTTTCACCGCGTCCGGCGAATGCAGGACTTCTTCCTTGCCTAATGGCGCGTAGTACCACTCGTCTTGCCCGCGTTTGACTATGGGCACGATTGCTTTTCCGGTTAGATCGCCGCACATCATCAACACATCTGCTTTATGGTATCCTCCCATTTGGAGGAACTTTTTCCAGACAATTTGACTTCCGTGGACATCACAGGCGTAGAAGATCCTACTCAAGCACTTCAACCTCAGATCGATTGGATTGCACAGGAATAATGAGCTACGATATAAGAAATATCTCAGGGAAGGCTTTTACATAACATAAATTCATTTCTCACTCCCACCGGGGAATGCACTACGACTGAAGACTCACATCCACGACCAGACTTCGCTGAAGAAGCGCTTCGGATCATAAAGAGTGCGCACGAGAGAGGGATAGTCCTAAGAGCCATGGGAGCGACAGCGATTAGATTACACTGTCCCAAGTTTACCGGTATCCACAAGTCCCTGGGAAGAGCGCTTTCGGACTTGGATGTTGTTGGATACGGCAAACAGGCCGGCAATCTCACCAAACTGATCCTCAGTGTCGGCTACGAACAACGGATGCTCCAACCCTTCTACAGGCAGGAGAATAGACAGATCTACATAGATAACTTCAACAAACGTGTTGTCGATGTTTTCTACGACAAAGTGGTGATGTGCCACACGATCAATTTCCGCGACCGGTTGGAAGTTGATTTCCCAACAATCCCTCTGGCTGAATTGCTTTTGACTAAGATGCAGATAGTCGAGTTCACCGAGAAGGATTTCAAGGATACGATAGTTCTTCTGAGAGAACACGAAATAGGCGAGACTGATAAAGAAACTGTCAACTGCATGCACATCGCCGATATTTTATCGGATGACTGGGAGTTTTACTACACAGTGACGACTAACCTCCAGAACGTGGAAAAACTGGTGGCCGGACTCACATCCATCAGTGAGGAAGACAAGGCGGATGTTGGGGCGAAGATCAGGAAGATTTCCGATTTCATTGAGACCCGACCGAAGTCTCTCAGGTGGAAGATGCGAGCCAAGATCGGAACAAAGAAGAAGTGGTATAGAGAAGTCAGCTCATTCAAGAGTGGAACTTCAGGACCCGGCGCTGCACGAGACACTCCGGGACAGCACTCGGAGTAGAATCTGAGCACGCGAAAACCGGGTGCACTATTTCTCTATTTTTGAAGCTGCTCTACGGGTACATATTTTTCTGTGTAGCCCATCTCCGCGAGGACGGGCTGGTATACCACGAGTCCCTCAGGGGTCCTCCACCTCTCGTGAGCCTTTATCCCTATCACCGCGACCTCCATTCCTTTCTTTATGTCCGCATTAGTCAGAGGTTTGCCATCAGTCGTCATCCAGCAAGTCAGGTCGGGAGATATCACTATAGGCTTTCCAGCTTTCCAGGCGATCATGTTCTCGTTCTTGTAGTCAACCCTTACGTCGGCGACAGTTACTTTCCCATAGTCGAATCCCCCTCGAGTCTCAACGGTCTTTTCCTTCACAGTTCCTCTAGCGATCTCGTATCCCTTCGTGGTTTTCACCACAGCGTTGACTGGGTCCTGGCCCTTTTCAACAGCCTCCCTCATCGACTTCCCGACCTCCTCGGCTCTAGTGCAGGTTCCTGGGATAACGGATTTCTTCAGTTGCCATCCAGCCATAGGGTGACAAGCGAGGCCAGCTTTCATTCCGAATGCTACTGTTATGCCTCTAGCCATTGTCTCTGCCATGGGAGGATCCTTTGGGTATAGAACGGCAAAATTACCACTCGCATCCGCGAGTGTAACCGGGGCTATGGGTATGTTGTGCACGTGGAACATGGTCATCTCAAGCTGGGGGATGGCACGCTCTATGCCTGCGCCGTCGATTGCAGCGATTCCATTCGCAGCTGCCGCGTGCAAGGGTGTTAAGGAGTTAAAGCCTCCAGTTTCTACGGCAACAGTATAATCCATGGTTTTGCCGGTCGTCTGCTCTATCAACTTGAGTGCTGGCACATCTTCGTTCTCCCAGCCCCTCTTGAGCAAAGCCTCTGGCGCACCCATACCAGCTACGACGCATACCATGCTGTAGTCGGGTACCTCTTCTGGTTTAACCAACTTAACCTCGCCGGCACCCTCCAATATGCTCTTCACGAGCTGAATGCCGTTTTCCGGTGAGCCTCCCCCGCCAGACCCTAGCAACGTAGATCCATAAACAACATCCTTAAGCTCTCTTTCTCTAAGAACTCTCAATCTAATTCCCGCAAAACTCTGGCACGGAACAAGTTGTTAATAAGCGTTTTACTCCTTAGATCGATGCGTTCTATGCACTTTGATGTGTCACGTCTCTGAAGTATACGACTGCTGGAGATAGATCGCCTATTCCTTGATGCGGCTGCTAGCCGGATAAACCGGTTTTCCCCGGTCAGAATTTGTCGAGGTTTTCCGTAATGTTTCACGCATTCCTCTTGGAGTTTGATGGTGTGTTCGGCTGTCGGGTTGTGATGGATTCTTGAGCCTGGGATGAAGCGGGAGCGGTCGTCTAGGAAGTTGTTCATCCATTAATCTTAGCTTGTGAGCTTGAAGTCAGCCTGCCATAGGCGGTTGGTATGCTCCCGTTCGAATCTGGACTTGAAGCTTCTCCGCCGGTAAGTTGCGTTCAAATCCGACCCCGGAGCCAACGCATGAGCCCACGAGACTCGCAAGAATCTAGCGTATGTGATTAGACCGATTCCAAGGTAGTCAGAGAAAGGTCGAGGCTGAGTCAACGATTGTCTTTGAAATGGCAAGTTTACGAAAGGGGGCTAGCTTGGTAATCGAACGGGTTGACTTTCTTCAGATTAGAACGGTGGGAGTGTCTCATTCTATTCTTAAATTAATGCGATTGAAAGTCTTTGACCGTTCTTGCAAAACTGGAGGGGTTCTGCTTGGTATCATTTCAGCTCTTGCAGCCTGTCCTCCTCGAGCTTGCGCAAAATGGCCAAGCCGAGTGGAGTCAGGGAAGCGACCTTGCGATCGCCGGAATTCGTCTTTGATATGAATCCTTGGTTTTGAAGAGCCTCTAGGGCTGCGGCTAAGTTTTGAGGTGTCTCATTCGTTAATTCTGTTTGGAGGTTGCCCTCCTCGACCCCATTCTTGCCTATTCCTTTGAGTTTCCACATGGCTAACAGGGTTCTCTCCTCAAGCTCGGAGAGGATGTTCGGTTCGGGCATAGGTCGCATGGTTGGGGCCTCTGATTTATCCATCTTCCATATGAAACTCTAGTGTGTGGGAAAGCGAACATTAATATACCATTCCCATCCCTCACTCCACTTGAACAGTCCATGGCAGCAGACGAAGCCACAGCATTCATGGAAGTACTATCCAAGAGCCCGCAATTCAAAGTCCTGACAATCCTCGCGCAACGACCCCAAGAAGAATTAACCAAGACCGAGATTGCACAACGGGCCGGAATCGGCCGTACGACACTCTACCGAGTTTGGAACGACCTCGAACGAATGAAAGCCGTCGCGCCCTCGCGGCATGTTGGCGCAGTAACCCTGTACCGAATGAACCCGCAAAGCCCGGTCGTCCAATCCTTCCTCAGCATAACCAGGAGCCTAACGACAGTTACTGACGCAGTTTCGAGAATAGAGCAACTGCGAAAGCTACAGGAATCGGCGAAGTCCGAATTCGGAGAAACCGTGCCTGCTGGACCGAGCCTTCTGGTAAAACTCTTGAAAACTAATGCAACCTCAACTGACACTGCAAAACCTCGGGGAGACCTCCAACTGTCCTCGCACGAGACGGATGCTGTAAAGGGACTCGTGAGTGCTGGCCTGGTATTCGAAAACAACGGAAGCCTATACCTTAGCCAACTCGGGGCACAGACCGCTCAAGGTGCAGCGAAGATTTGGGCTGCTGAGAGTTCACAATCCTTGGACCAAGCGATATCAACCGCGCGAATCGCCCTGAACCTGATAAACCAGGAAATCAGGAAACTGAAAACTCAGGTACCCAAATAGCAGAACACTAACAGCTCGTCTTCCTTCAGTTCTTCAATTTTCTGTGACGCCTATCGGAGAAGCTTTAAGTCGCACGACTGGTTCGTGTGATTTATGCCGACAGACACGAGGTATTTGTTCATCACCGGCGGCGTCATGTCCGGAATTGGAAAGGGCATTACCGCCGCTTCAATTGCGAAGCTTTTGCAGATGAGGGGTTTCAATCCTACTGCGATGAAGATTGACCCCTACCTGAACGTTGACGCTGGAACAATGAATCCAGTGGCCCACGGAGAGGTGTTCGTTACAGACGATGGCGGGGAGATGGACATGGATTTGGGGACCTATGAGAGGTTCCTCGACATCAACCTGTCCCGAAGCCACAACACGACCACCGGCCAGATCTACACGGCCGTCATAAACAAAGAACGGCGTGGCGACTTTCTGGGCCAGTGCGTCCAGATAATTCCCCATATCACAGATGAAATCAAATCGGTTGTGAGGGGCGTAGCTGCAAAGGCGGAGCCGGACGTTCTTCTTGTGGAAATAGGAGGCACCGTCGGAGATATTGAAAGCCTGCCATACCTTGAAGCCGCCCGACAACTAAGACTCGAAGAAGAACATCAAAATGTTCTCTTCGCGCACGTCACGCTTGTCCCCGCTTTGGATGTGGTGGGTGAACAGAAAACCAAGCCAACGCAGCATAGCGTACAAGAACTGCGTAGAATTGGTATTCAGGCCGATTTGATCGTTGCCCGGACTAGAGGGCCTCTCAATCCGAATGCTCGAAAGAAGATTGCGCTTTTCTGCAATGTTGAGGAACGTGCAGTCTTTGCGGCCCCGGACCTTCCCACCATATATCAAACACCTCTCGAACTTGATTCTCAAGGAATGGGAGACTTTCTAACGGACCGATTCGGGCTCGCGAAGCACGACGTTGATTGGGCACCTTGGGAACGTGTTGTTGAACAGATATCAAATCCGCGTGAAGTCGTTCGGATAGCACTTTGCGGAAAGTACGCCGAGCTAGCCGATTCTTACGTGAGCGTAAACGAAGCTTTGAAACATGCAGGGGGGGCTTGTAACGCGCGAGTTGAGATTGAATGGGTCGAAACAGAACTATTCGAGAGGGACCCTGACAATTGCACATTGCTATCACAATTCAATGGGGTATTAATACCAGGGGGATTCGGGTCGCGTGGTACCGAAGGAAAGATTGCTGCTCTATCGTACGCTCGAGAGAAGGACATCCCCACGCTGGGCATATGCTTCGGATTCCAACTGGCGGTAGTTGAATTTGCTAGGCACCTCGGCTTTAGAAACGCGAATAGCAGGGAGCTCGATTCGAAGACTCCTCAGCCTATCATTGACCTTATGCCTGAGCAGGTGGGAGTGGATTCGAAAGGTGCGACGATGCGGCTCGGCGCGCATGAAATACGACTCACACCGAATACGACTGCCAGCTTCTTGTACGGCCGCGAAGTAATCTCTGAGAGGCACAGGCACAGGTATGAAGTCAACCCGGATTTTATCGACCGAATTGTGAAGGGGGGTGGAGTATTTTCTGGCTGCAGTATGGACGGCAGGAGAATGGAAATTTTTGAGCTACCCGAGAAGTACTTCTATATGGGAACTCAGTTCCACGCTGAATTCAAATCCCGGCCGAGCAGGCCCTCGCCGCCTTACTACGGCCTGATTAAAGCTGCGCTCGACAAGAAGCTAGGAAGACCCGCACCGGAACTAGTGCCCTTACTACAAAATGCGGCCGCTTAATCCGGAAATTATCCCTTGTCCAGGAACCCGAGCGCGTAGTTAGCTCCAGGGTCTCCAATTCGAGCGATGCTACCAAAATACATACGGTAGCCGTGGCTCATCACTCGAAAACCATGTTTCCTGAAGAGTCCGTAAGCTGGGTGGTTTCTTAGGCAGGAAACTTCTATCGGCTTCCCCTTAGTCACGCGCAGGGCAAGGTCAAGCATCTCACCTGCCTGGGCCTTGGACTGCTTGCTGGAAATCCACGGCCCAAGCTCGCACATTTCCTTAGATTCTTTGACCAGCAAGTGTGAGTTTGACGAACTCAGGTACCATCCAGATTTGGAGCGAAGTACCTTGCGAATTAGATGTGAGCGATCAGCTCCGAATACTCTCCTATCCAAGGACAGAATCCTCCGGAGAGGTAGCGTTCGATGAGTCATGTGTGCAAGCGAAGCTGCTCGTGTTGACTTGCGTCTGAGCCTGACGAATGGGGCGTCACGCACGAACCCGAGCCTTCGGTAGAATTTGACGTTTTCATCGAAGCAGTAAAGTGCGATATGCTTGACGTTTGATTTCTGCAAGTGTTTTAACGCAATTTGGACGAGGAACTGGCCTATGTGGGCTCCGCGGTAGTTTCGGTCAACTATGACGTTCCCAATCCAGGCGAGTTTTCTGCCATATCGAGTTGTTGTGATTAGGCCGACTCTCCGTGAACCCCGTGCGGCAATGAAGGAACCTCTCGGGTCAAGTTTCAGAATTCTGAGAAGGTCGGCACGTGCTACCCCCCACATCTCTTGGTCCGTAAGCCGGAGGGCGTACGCGATATCGTCAAATCGCATTCGCCTGATTTGCAGCATTGGCTGACAGCCTGGTTGCGACTAGGGGTAGATGCGGTTTATCAGTCGTGGGAATGCAATTGCATCTCTGATGTGGTCCAGCTTACAAATCCACGCCAGCGTCCTCTCAATTCCCATTCCGAATCCCGAATGCGGAACGGTTCCGTAGCGTCGGAGATCGATGTACCATTTGTAATCTTTAGCGCTCAATCCTTCTTCCTTTATTCTTGCGAGCAGGAGTTTTGCGTCGTGGATGCGTTGGCCGCCGCCTGTGATCTCCCCGTAGCCTTCGGGCGCGAGCAGATCTGTTGAAAGTGTTACCTTGGGGTTCTTCGGGTCGGGCATATGATAGAATGCTTTGACGCTCTTTGGATAGTGGGTAACGAAGAATGGCAACTCAAAGCGCTCGGTGAGAATTTTCTCTTCCTCGTAAGCTAGGTCGGTTCCCCATTTGAAGCTGGGGTTTGATTTTTGGATTAGGTCCACAGCCTCATCGTAAGTTATTCTTGGAAAGGGGGGCTTAACTTTCGCAATTTCTTCAGGGTCCCTCCCGATGAACTTCAATTCTTCGGGCACTTTCTCTCGCATCTTTTGGCACATTTGCGTTACCAGTTCTTCCTCGAGGCGCGTCAGCCCATCGAGTTCCAACCAAGGTTCTTCGACTTCTAGGTGCCAATACTCGGTCAGGTGTCTTCTAGTCCTTGACTTTTCCGCTCGAAACGACGGTGCTAGGGTGAAGATTTTTCCTACGCTGGAGATCATTGCTTCAGCATAGAACTGCCAGCTCTGGGTTAGGTAGGCTTTCTCATCGAAGTACTTGACTGGGAACAGCGTCGAACCACCCTCCACTGCTGCAGTGACAAGTATCGGGACTTGGATCTCAAGGTACCCGTGATCTATGAGCCATCTTCTTGCTTCGTCTATGAGCCGGCCCCGGACTCGCATAATCGTCTGCATTCTCTGGCTTCTCAGCCAGAGGTGCCTTTGGTCGAGTAGAAAGTCGGGTCCGTGATGGCGGCGGCTCTTCTCATCCGCGATGGGATATCCATCTTCAGCCGGAAAAGCCACCGTGACTTTCTCAACCAGAATTTCGTACCCGCGAGGTGCGCGGGGATCTTTCCTAACTTCGCCTGAGATTTCTATCGTACTTTCGATAGGCGTAGTGGTTAAGCGCTCAAATTCCGTGGGGTCCGTCTTATCCTTCTTCAGCGTGCATTGTATTACACCTGTCCCGTCGCGCAGCTGAAGGAAGAGAATGCCACCGCTACTTCGAATGTGGTGTAACCACCCTCTAAAGACGACACGTGCACCGTCAAGTTTTCCGGCGAAAATATCCGCGATGGTCGGCACTTCATCCAACGCAAAATCCTCCCAGAGAAAATATCGATGAAGCGGGATCTGCAGGTAAGCTACGTGCCAAGTATTGCCTCGTTAAAGCCGTCACCCATGTGTCAGGCACCGAGCAAATGAACCTGTTCATCTGTATTTAAGTCGATTCGATGGGTCCCAAAGGGAATGCAACTGACGCCGTTCTGTTAGCGTTTCATGGGTATGACTCGTTCCAATTCAGTCTCCGAATTATCAGCAGTTATGAATATTGGGACGTTCTCCATCCCAGTCGCAATATAGCTAGATAACAGCCACTGACCAGGGGCAAACTCAAGCGTTTTCTCAAGAATGCTTTGATCAATTGTAAACGTGCTGCTCACGAGGCTTCGGTCATAAGGCCGCGGCAAGGGGCCGACGAAGTATGTGTGCAATTGTTGTAAGGCGTTCGTGTTAAGGTAAGCAATTCTTTGAGTGGCAACGCATCCCCCCAACCCGTATTTTCTTCCCTGTCTCAGCAAAGTCTCTATGCGTTGTGTACAAGTGGAGTCTATCCCCCTAGCCTTATCGTAGGCGGGGATGAATTCTTGAGCTTCATCGAAGACGAAGAGAACCTGCGGTTCCACCTGAAATTCGCGTTTCCTATGTCGCAAAATGTCGGAGGTCAACGTGATGGCGAGTTGTTTCACGACGCTCGGTTCCGCGATTGAGAGACACAGTAGCCTCGTGTCGCTCTCGAGAAGCTGGACTATTTTTTCTGCTCCAAAGGATTTATCGTCCTTCACTTTCTCTTCGGGTTGAAGGAGTGGAGCTAGTTCAGATCGTGTTGAAGCCCAAGCGTAGAGTCCGCTATTCTTCCACACTTTGAATCTGTCAAGCGTGCTTACGGCCTCAGTTTGCAAGTATTCCAAGAACGCTTGCGTGACGGTTTGTGAGCGTTCTGCATGATTGTCCTTGATCCATTGCAATACCTTGAGTTTGATTTGATTGATTGCGTTAAGGTTTACAGCCTTCTTCATGTCATCGACCGTTAAGAGTTTAATTTCTTCAAGAACGTCCTCGTAGGTTGGCGGATGTTCGCTTCCTTCTGCGAAATGGCCCACGCGGCCCAGGGCGAGGATCGACTTCAGTGTCGGTGAAATGTCCGCTTTTTCGAATTTTCTCGGAGTCACGATGATTTTCCTGAAGTGTTCGGCGTCGGCGATGGGGACGTCGGTGATAATTTTGCTCTCTACGGTCTTGTCGGAAAAGACGTCTTGGAGCAGAAAGGGATACTCCATCGATATATCGAATATTACAACTTTCGTAGTCTTCGTGTGGTACATTATCCTTCTTAGGATGTTGGAGACCAGATTGCTTTTTCCGCTGCCCGTGAAAGAGAATACTCCGAAGTGGTATCTAGCTAGCCTTTCGAAGCTAACGTAAATTGGAATCGGATCCTTCTCCTCCTGGAACATCTTGATTACGCCAATCCGTGGATCCTTTCGCGCGTCCCCGAAGGTTGAGATTCTATCCTCGTTCCAGGTTAGGCCAAGTTCCTCGAGGAGTCGTCGGTTGTACATCCTATGGATAGTGTTCTTGCTCAGGATGAAGACTCGTTCGCCAACTATCGGGTATGTGAAGCCTTTCACATACTGCTGGTCGAGGCCGTCGAGAATCAAATCGTAGTTAAGCGGAATGGCCGCTAATTGAATCATCATCGTTGCCTTATCATCCGTATCCCAGTCGGAGACACTCTGTTCAATTATCTCAAACTGGTAGGGATAGTAGCTCTGATCAGAGAGCCCTCTGAGGCCAAAGTGTTCTGGCCCGATGCGCGAAATTTCGAGGAGCGTGAAGCGGTTGCCGTTATGCTTCTTCGCTTTGAAATTGCGCACCGCTAATAGCATGCCCTCCTCGAGAAGGCCCATCAAGTCTCTCTGATACTGTGCCTTCACACGGCATTCGTACTTCGCTGAGAAACCTGTAGTCTCAGCCGAGACTTCAGCCCGTCTTATTGCCAGGACGGCCGATAGCCTCGCGTCGAACCGGTTGTTCAGGTCGGTGAAGTGGCGGCTAAGATCTACTTCTTGCATTCTCAACTTCGCTCCTTCTTGCCCGGAAAGTGTTCATGTAGAATGAGAACTTCCTCAGCTTTGGATGTGTTACTAGCCAGTGGCCAGTAGCTTTGACTATTTCTGCTGCGCGGTCCCTTTGAGCCTTGACGATCTTGTCAGCAATGTAGAGCGGTTTATTGTGTCCGAAAACCTCCGGAAGGCTCTGCTGCGTCATAGCCTTCAGAGTTACCATAGTGAGTTCCTGGACACGATTCGTCAACAGTTTCGAATCCCAGAGGACTGGCTGCATTTCCTCTATTGTGCTTGCGTAATCGTGTTTGAGCTTTAGCGTGGGCGCCTTCTCGAGGTCATGATATAAACGGTCGATAAACAATACGTTGCTTCTGAACTGGTCGTCAGATTTGGCTTTGTCAAGTTGAATGTAGGATTTTACGAAACGTTGTTCAAGAATGATACGATTGCTAATTGCTCCCGATACATAGCCCTCTCTGTGCTGAAAGTCGGGGACTATTGTCTGAAAGGCGGTGTCGTACTCAAGCGTAGCCCAAGGTATGGGTAAGTCGCTGTGATGAAACATGCTGATCGCCTGCAATAACATTCTGTCGGTTGTCGCGACGTGTTGGACCTTTTGCTTCCAAACTCCTTCTTTGAGTGATACGGGTATGAGATGGCTGATAAGATCCCTTGCGGTTGTGTCCTTTGTGATGCCTACTAGGAGAATGTGGTTTTCTTGTGATTCTTCTATTAGAAGGTTGAAAGCGAAGAGGCAAAGGAAAGCAAGGTCGAGTGTTGTTATCCACCGAGGTTCGGGAGCATCTGAGAGACGGAGCGGATTTCCTGTGCTGCTCGCGAAGAAGCGGGCACCGAACAATTCGACTAGTTTACGCAGGCGGTTCCAAGTGTTTGAATAGCGGGGGTTCGCGTTGTACTTCGCGTTTGATTCTTGGAGGTAGCCCTCTTCTGTTGATTTCTTAACAAAACGGCCGAGTCGGGTAAGCTGATCCTGGGCAGAGTAATTCAATTCATTCGCAATCTCAGAAAGGCTGAGTGCTTTGTTATGTTTCTGCAACAGAAAGATGGTGGAATAGCGCAGGTAATCTCCACGGGGAGGTAAGGAGCCGTCCAGTTTTGGCGTGTGATACCTACCATATGCTAGCTCTGATTCGTCGATTGGGACATTATCAATTTCAAAACCAAAGATTGCGCATTGGCGTTTCCATAAGGGTCGCTTCGCTGTATCGTATATCAAATTGCTCAAAGTCCCAGAGAGTGACCTATCAAGAAGAATGATCTCGTATTCCTTTGACGCCGCGAGCTGATGAGCGAGGTAAATTTCTGAGAACAACATTATCCAATCTGCTATCGTCGAATTGTCAACCGTCGACTGCTCCGTCATCGGTCCCGATATGGTGAACTGTTGACCGCTCTTGTGTAATGCTGATTGCGGGTCGACCTCGGGGAGTGAGTCCACATAGATCGGAACACAGCTCGCTAGGCCTTGGCCTCTTTCAACGAAACCTGTATCGTATTGCACGTCTGGTTGTTGATCTTTGTAGAACGTAATCGACCCTGTTGCGGCGTACGAGCCCGCCCAAAACACCGCCAACCCTCCTAACAATCTCTGATCTTCTGAGCCGTCAACTGCCGCGAACCGGGCCTTGTCTTTCTTGAACAGTTTCAGGGCTGTTTCATGTGATTTGTCGAATTTGAAGTCTGTAATCAGCAAGTCTGTGATTAGAGGCCAATAGTTATCGCTTGCAGTCTGGAGTCGACTTTCACTTTCTCCGACTTGGCCTTCGGCCCCATCTTTGAGAATTTGCCCGAGTCTCTTGACGCTCATGCTGAGTGGGGACGACAATCGGTATCAACCTAGACTTGATTGGTTTGACTAAAGTAGGTTATGTCTCGCAACGTTCATTTGTGGACGGGGGAGGAGATGGTAAGTATTGTTGTAGCAGAACTGGATTCGGGTAAGGCCGGTAGCCTATATGAGCGGCCTTTAATTGTTGAGCAGACTAATGGCGAAGGGTACGGGTGGTCGTTTTGTCCTCGTCTGATCAACAGTTAACCAAGAAACTTGCAGAAATGAAGACGTTCTTGGAGCGGCGCTTAAAGCAACAGGAAGAGGAAGTGACCTACTTGCGTTCCTTCATAGAAGTTGTTGATTCGCTTCTAGCAGAGAGAAGCTTCAGACCGGTTGAGATAAGTACGCCAAGCGAACCCGAACAAGCGGTAAAACCCAGAATGACTCTCAAAAGTGCGGATAGTGTTCCTGTTCTGACTGTTGACGGTGTCCGCATAGGGTCGATTCAGGTTGAGCAAGGCGGCCTTCACGTCACGTCGGAGCCCAACATCAACTTGGATTCCAATTCCCCGCCACTTCGCTCATTTCTCCTGGCCAAAGTTCTTGAGCCTATGCAAACGAAGGATAAGGAAGCAGCCTCGGCCGGAACGATTCCGCCGGACGCCATTCTCACTTACAATGTTGAACAGGACGACGGTCGCTTGAAGGCGATTCACATCCAGAACTACGGTGACGACCGGCGCCTCCTCGAGCTGAAGAACGCCATACGCTGGACGCTCCGAAGAATGTACGAAAAAACGGGCGGGAAGAAATGAATCAACCCTTACGCGCCGAAGCTTGCTACGTTATGTTCGCTTTGGTAGAAATGTGAAACATTCGTCCTTTTGCCTTTTTTCTCCAAGCCGTGCCAAATACTCTGAGCGCCTTAACTTTTCAAACTTCTTTTTGTCAGTACCGCGAGCGCAGCTGACTTGTCCGTTTCAATATCATTCTGGAGGACTTCAAGCCTACTGCTCATCTGTTTCTTGTAACCTTCATCCTTTATCGCCGCTAGGTTTGTGGTCACATTTGAAATTGCGCCTAGCGCGGCCGCGTGAGCTAGGTGGATTGCGGTTTGGAGGTCGGAAATCGCATTCTCGTTGCCGAATTCGGCCAGAGTTTTACCCATGGACAATGCCTTCGCGGCTTTCTGGGCCGTTCTCATCGGTACCTCGGCTGCTGCCTTCAACCCTTTTTGAATTTCATCGGACCTCTTGCGTTTCTCCTCTTCATTCTTCTTGGGTAGGCGGTAGGCTTGCAGCAATTCCGTGAAGCTTCTCGAGTCTTCATCGACCAAGGCGAGGAGGGCGTTCTGGAGTAACTCACTCTCTGTAAGAACCTCCGTGACACGCGCCCAATGTTTCTCGTACTCGGGTTTCTTGAGCGTTAGGCGGGAGACCATACTAACGAGGCTGGCCGCCAAGGATCCAGCCAAAGCCGATACACTTCCACCGCCCGGAACCGGTTGATCAGAGGCTACTTCTGTCACAAAACTCGAAAGGCTCTTTTCAATTAACCTGTTTCCGCCGGTTTCAGTTAGCTTGCGTTCAAGAATTTGATCGTTGTTGAAGCCCCGCAATCGGAGATAGAACTGCGCGCTGTCAGTGAGGGCTTCCATTGGGACGAGCCCCACGACTTCGCTTTCAAGAACTTGAACGCCATAGCTCTCCGCTAGGGCTCTAATTAGCTCAAAGGCCTTGAAGAGTTGGCTAGCTTTGTAATCAACCATATTCATGGAAACTTGTACGATGCCCCGGTCCTTCAATTCGAAACCAAGTGCCTTCACGGCGGTTAGGCCCCCATCTTTTCCTCGAATTTGCTTGGCTATCTTCTTAGCCACGTCGAGGTTGTTCGTTGCGAGGTTCACGTTGTAGGCTATGAGAACCCGTCTTGCCCCTATTGCGGTAGCTCCGGCGGTTGGGTGAATTGCGGTGGGACCGAAGTCCGGTGTCTTTTCCGGGTTCTTTCCAATCTCACCTCTCAGGCCCTCGAACTCACCCTTCCTCACTTCGGCTAGGTTCCGCCGATCGGGCCGTGTAGCAGCTTCCTCGTAGAGGAATACTGGAACCTTGAAGCGTGATGCATACTCCTTCGCGAAATCCTTCGTTAACTGAATGCAGTCTGCCATGGTTACATCGGAGATTGGTATGAAGGGTATGACGTCGACCGCACCCATTCGAGGATGTTGGCCCTTGTGCTTGTTCAGGTCGATAAGCTCAATCGCCTTGGCGCTGACGGCCAAGGCCGCTTCCTTAACCGCTTCAGGTTCACCCACGAAGGTTAGGACGGAGCGATTGTGGTCCGCGTCCGATTCGATATCGAGAACCTTTACGTTTCGGGCCTTTGCCTCTGCAACAATCGCGTCGATGACTTCCCTTCTCCTGCCTTCGCTGAAATTCGGGACACACTCAACTAGCCTCAAAACTCATCGTCGAACTCGAGAATCACTTGTCGGGGCTAATTTCGTTTCGGTCAGTTTCCACGGACTCTATCGTTCTATAAGGCGGAACAACAATACTCGGAACCGCTTAGGGCTGAGGAATTTGCCTGCCAAGATGATGGAGGGACGCATAGTAGCTGAAGGGATAAGGTCGAAGATTAGAGACAAGGTTAGAGCTTTGAGTTCGAGTGTGGAACCCAAACTAGCAACAATACTTGTTGGCGAAAGCCCCGCTTCGAAGGCATATTTGCGAAGTGTGCATTTAGCATGCAGTGATGTTGGAATAAATTCTCGCGGCATTGAGTTGTCTTCCAACGTAGCCCAGGGAAAGTTGGAGAAAGCCGTTTCCGAACTGAATTCGGATCGTTCGGTAACAGGGATCCTACTCCAATTGCCCTTGCCGAAGGGTTTGGACGATGTTGCAGTTTGCACAACTATAAGCCAAGAGAAAGACGTTGATGGGGTGAACCCATGCAACCTCGGCTTACTCTATCAGAAAGGGAAGGCGACGCTCGTTCCTTGCACTCCGATGGGCGTCGTTCTCTTGCTGAAACATTACGGTGCAAGAATAGCCGGCAAGCACGCGGTCATAATTAACCGGAGTAAGCTGCTGGGTAGGCCCCTCGCCCAACTCCTACTAAACGAAGATGCTACAGTGACTATCTGCCACTCAAAGACTGAACGGCTTGAGGAAATCTCCAAGACGGCTGACCTTCTCTTGACCGGTATTGGTCGCCGTGCCGAATTCAATGTTGGCCCGAACATGGTCAAAGCAGGGGCTATCGTCGTCGATATTGGGACAAGTAGCATTGGAGGAGCATTAGTGGGGGATGTTGATTTTGATGCAGTAATTCCTGTTGCTTCCTTTGTGACACCCGTGCCGGGTGGAGTGGGGCCAATGACGATTGCAATGCTCATGTACAACACGCTGACCGCGGCGTGTTCCCAGAGCGGTGTGAAATTGGCGTACAACCCTGATGAGTTGGGAACTCCTGGAAAGCTATGAAAGGAAGCGGATGCTGCGAACCCAAATGCTTGCATTAAGAAACAGCAAGCCCGCTTCAGAACTGGACCAACTGAGCTCCAAGATCACCGCTAGGTTGCTTGAACTCCCAAAGGTAAAGGAAGCTCGAACAATCTCGACCTACTTAGACATCGGTAGCGAGGTAAGAACGCGTGGTCTTGTCGGGTGGGCACTCGAGAATGGTAAGAGGCTAATAGTGCCCGTGGTTGACCAGGCCAACCAGCGCCTGATATTCTCGGAGTTCAAGGCACCAGAGGAGCTTGAAAGGGGAGCCCATGGAATCCCAGAACCCAAAAGCGAGTTTCGCCGGCCCGTAGCCCTGGAGCAAGCCGACGTAATCCTAGTCCCAGGTGTCGCGTGGGATCAGAGAGGGTTCAGAATAGGATACGGCGCCGGATACTATGATCGAAGCATAAACGCGCTGCGAACCCACATTGCGACCATCGGCTTAGCCTACGATTTCCAATTCATCTCAAATGTTCCAAGGTCGCGGTACGACCAACGGGTGGACCGTATTGTGACCGAAAGCAGAATCATCGACACAACGCCCAAGGCGCTCTGACGTCTTGTCACGTCGAACAGAAGCTCATCAGATTCGAGCGTGTAGGCCTGTCAGCTCCGATACCCCAGGTTCATGTCATTTGAGCATCGTATTTGTGACTGTCTTCATTGCCAACAGGCGAAGTCCTTGTACGATGATGATTCCAATGAGTGTTATGGAGTTAGGCCTAACGTAATTCTAATGTTTGCCTTTCGCAATGGCATACTTCGCAATTTCTTCAGCCGCGTTTATTCCGGTTGCACCTAGGAGGCCCTGGAAACCCGGTGAAGCGTTCACTTCGATGACATAGGGGACTTCGTCAACCGAGATTATGTCGACCCCGGCGATTTCGACACCAACTGCTTCCGCTGCCTTGAGGGAAGTTTCAGCCTCTGCTTTGGAGGGTTTGTGTGCGATTCCCTGTCCCCCTATGTGGATGTTGCTTCTCCACTCGTGGGGAGCTGCCTTACGTTTCATGGCCCCAATAATGTTTCCATCAATAACAAAGACTCGAATATCTTCACCTGGATTGGGTAGAAATTTCTGCAGGCAGATCATTTGGTCGAGTTCGGAGAGGGTGTCAATTATGGGTCCTGCTTCCTTTGCATCTCTTACACGCATCACCCCGATGCCCTGCGTTCCACTCAGCAGTTTCATTACAAGTGGGGGAGACAGGTATTCGGTTGGTTCATCGTTCTTGTTGCGAGAAGCGATTAGAACGCTTTCGGGAATCTTTACTCCAGCCCCATGGAGTGCTTGCAGGGCTAGGTACTTGTTCCTCGCGGTTAAGAGGCCGTTCAAAGAGAGCGTTGAGGGCAGTTTCATGAGCTCGAAGTGTTTCAGAATCATAACGCCGAGCTGCGTGAGGCTGCGCCCAATCCTCGGTATCACCGAGTCTAGGCGAGATAGTGATTGCCTCTCGTAAATTGCATCAACCTTAGGGCCGGCCAAGATAAGGTGGACTTCAGGCGTCCTGACGTAGATTGGTTGAACACCTCTTTCTTTCAGCGCACTAATGATTTCCGTTGTCGCCCAGAATTCCGGGTTCTTTGATAGAACTCCAATTTTCATAAAATTCGGCCACTTACCGATGTGAGCTTAATACTTAGTTTGCTCATAAAGCGCTCGCCACCGCAGTGTTTTCATTGAATGTGAAACAGCAGATCGTTATCGGCCCAATCGAGTATGTGAAGGTCGTCGGACACCACGGCGAGGCTCGAGTCAAAGGGAAAGTCGACACAGGTGCGACTAGAACTTCAGTGGACGTATGGCTGGCGGCAAACATAGGCCTGGGGCCCACGGTGGACGTTGCCAAGGTCAAGTCTGCATTTCTAGACAAAGTGCGGACCCGACCATTAGTGCGGGGGATTGTCGAAATTGCTGGTGAAAGATTTGCCCTACCTGTGACGGTTAATGACCGCTCGGACATGAGGTACCCCGTGCTGATTGGAATGGACATACTGAAGTCAGGACGGTTCCTGATCGACCCGACGAAGAAAGCTCCCCCTAGATATCGTGGCGTCGTAAGGGCAGAGAAACGAACCTAAACGCTCGACGACGGAATTAGGCTGAAGTGTTTTTCAATGGCTGCTAAGCAAAGCGAGGCCGTGGTCTTAGTTGTTATCTGGTAGAGACTTTCTTTCCATGGGCGACCTAACACACGAGGAAACTCAATCCCTGTTGGAGCTTGCGGTCAAACTCAAATCGGATGCAAAGCAGGGGACGCTCAAACCTTCATTGTCCGGTAAGGTCATTGGCCTACTGTTTGAGAAGCCCTCAACGCGAACTAGAGTTAGCTTCGAAACTGCGGCCTATCAGCTGGGCGGCCAGGCCATGTATCTTCGCGCTGACGAGCTGCAGTTGACACGGGGCGAACCCCTGAAAGATACCGCCAGGGTGCTAGGAGCCTACCTAAGCGGCCTTGTTATTCGAACGTACGCGCACCAAACCTTGGTGGAGTTTGCTGAATATGCACCCGTTCCAATAATCAACGCTCTTTGCGACCTTGAGCATCCGACTCAAATTATCTCGGACCTGCTCACGGTCCTTGAGGCTAAGGGTAAGTTCTCAGGCCTGAAGTTTGTGTGGGTCGGAGACGGAAACAACGTTTGCAATTCATGGTTGATTGGCGGAGCGAACATGGGGATGAATATGGTCGTTTCTACTCCGAAGGGCTGTGAGCCGGACGAATCCATGCTTGAGAGGGCGAGGAAGCTTGCAAAGGAGTCTGGTGGAGCAGTCGAGTTCCAGGGGAACCCGCAGAAGGCCGCTGAAAGTGCGGACGTTCTCTACACTGATGTGTGGGTTAGTATGGGCCAAGAGAAAGGAGCCAAAAGGAAGGAACTGAAGTTCAAACCGTACCAGATCAACGAGAAACTTGTTCAAAAGGCAAAACCCGACGTTTCGGTAATGCACTGCCTTCCTGCACACAGGGGACTGGAAATCACCGATGGAGTCTTGGAGGGGCCGAAAAGTATCGTGTGGCACCAGGCTGAGAACAAGTTACATGGGGCAAGGGCGGTCTTAGCCGCTTTTCTCGGCGTCCCCGACTAGAGTCTGCGCTTGCAACTTCTCCAAATACTCATGGGCCTTGCGCAACGTATCCTTCGCGTTTTTGTACGTTAATCGCTCGTAGGCTGGCTCATAGGACATCCAGTCAAAACCGACATGTTCCCTAGAGAGCCGAACCGAGTCCGTCTTAGCCTCAAGAAGGTAGAAGACGACTTCCTTGTGAACGATTCTTCCCGCTCTTCTGTAGTAGTAGCTTATTGGCTCACGGTAACCCTCAAAGAATTTCAGGTCAGTCAGGCCGGTCTCTTCATTGGTTTCTCTGAGAACGGTTTCCATTTCGGTTTCATCCCTTTCCACATGTCCCTTTACGAAATCCCAGTGGCCGCCTTCGTAGTGAAGCAGTAGGTACTTGCGTTTCCCGTTGGCTTTGAAGATCACAGCTCCGCATGACTTCTCCGAAGGCATATGCTTACACTCGAGTAATTGTGAACGGCGAAGGCACTCACAGAACAAGGGCTCAGGTTAATCTTCCTTTGCCTTCTCAAGGTCGAGCTTTAGGAAGCTAACAAGACGCCAGTCAGCAAGAACCTACAACGCCAACCGTAGAAGCAACTAAAGACAAGATGACCTAGAAGTCAATTGGTATTACGACGGCAACACGCCGAGGGACAACTCACGGGGTGGTCCTTGCCTTCTTGGTCACTTGGTCGACCTTATCCTTCAAGTCAGCGGACTTATTCATTACTCCGTGTTGCCCGCAGAAATAGAGAGGTTCCTGTTTTGGTCTCGGCAACGTCGGGGAATCCACGGCCGGACGCTCGCTCATCGGCGTCATCTCCTTTCCGCAAAGAGGGCACTTCAAGACTAGACCAGACCTTCCCCGAACCCCATTGGAATCCTATCAGATAGACTATCGATAGCTAAAACCCTTTTATTAAAACCCTTCAACCCGAACCAACGGGGCCTGAGGTTACGCCTTAGCTCCCGACGAAATCACTAACTCGGATGAATCCTCAGTCGCATCTCCAATCTCATCAAGGTTTAGCGTATTGGTCGAGAGTTCCGGCGGGTGGTAACCCAGCCGCTTCCCTGTCGATGTAACTCTGCAGGCGTTTAATGGTTTTCAGATGAATCGGAGTCGCTATGCCTAGCATTTGCATTGTCTGAATGCAATTTTCTGGAGCGTACCCATGAAAGTGGTTGTTGAATATTCCAAAAGTCTTCTTCGTATTTGCCTGAACCTCTCTGATCTTAGGAACCCAATCTTGGAGTTGCTGCTGCGTGTAACGGTAGTCATACCACGGCCGTTCTCCTTGGCCATGCCACCTGATGTAACCGGTCGATGATGTAACATGTACCTCCGGCGGCAAAAGAGGTTCATCGACGATACAATAGGCTGCCTCGTATTTCGAAAGAATGCGCCACGTCGAATCTTCCATCCACGACTCGTGCCTGAACTCAACCACATACTCATAGCGATGTGGGAGAGCTGCTAGGAAATCCTCAAGGAGTTTATCGTTCCTTTTGAGAGAAGGGGGAAGCTGGACAAGGAAACATCCCAACCTGTCTTGAGTGAGCAAAGGGTCGAAGAGCTGTATGAAACTCTCCAACTCTTCCTGAGAACCCTCGTCTAACTTCAGCCGTAGGTCGTGCGTGAACTTCTTGTTAATCTTCGCACTGAACATGAACCCCCTCTTGGTGTTTCGTGTTAGGCCTATGATTGTTCCTTCGTCAGGTTGCCTGTAAAAGGAAGAATTGAGTTCTACGGTGTCAAATACTGAGGCATATTGTTGAAGCATGCTCTTGCCGGGGTCGTAGAATGGGCCATTCCATTCCCTGTATGACCAACCCGCGCAACCAAAATAGAATCGACCCATGATTGCTGTCGTCGCATTAGACCTCCAAGACTTCTCTGATTCAGATTCAGGTCGGGATCAAGTACAATGTGCCGGTTTATTTCTCCATTGCGGGACAGGCGAGCCGCCATAAGTCGGCTGACGATGCATGTTCCTCGGTTCACCTTGCGAACGGTAACCGCTAATAATTCGTCCATTACTTTCAGCGTCATCTGAAGCATTGTAGAACCTGTAACTCTCGCTAGATGTGACGCCCTTGAGGTTCAATCAGGTAGCCGATCTGTTCGAAAAAATAGAGGCTACCACGAAACGCTTGGAAATGACCAGCCTCCTTGTGGACTTGATCACGGAGACACCGAAGGATGAAATTAGCAAAGTTGTCTACCTGCTTCAAGGAAAGCTTTACCCTGACTATGTCGGCGTCGAACTTGGCCTCGCCGAAAAACTCCTGATCAAGGCGGCTGCAGAAGTTTCTGGAAAGACAGAGACGTCGGTTGAGGAGGACTACAAGAAGACCGGGGACGTAGGGTTGACCGTTGAAACCTTACTTCGAAAGAAATCGCAAGCCTCCCTCGTGAAAAGGTCTCTAACTGTCAAGACGGTATACGAAACCTTCGACAAGATCGCGAAGGCAACTGGCTCCGGTTCTGTTGATACGAAAATGCGTTTACTGATAAGCCTCTTGAACGATGCGACGCCGTTAGAAGGGAAGTTTATCGCGAGGATGGCTATTGGTAAGCTAAGGTTGGGCGTCGCCGATATGACTGTACTGGATGGGCTTGCGGTTGCTTACGGAGGCGACAAAGTTGCACGGGTACCGATCGAGAGGGCGTACAATCTCTCATCCGATCTAGGGTACGTTGCAGATGTGGTCGCTCACGAAGGCCTCGTGGGCATAGAAAAGTTCAAGATTACAGTCGGACGTCCAATTAGGCCGATGCTCTGCGAGCGCTTACCCGCTGCCCAGGACATTCTGGAGAAGCTTGGGGGTGAAGGAGCTGCAGAATACAAGTACGACGGCCTCAGAATACAAATGCACCTGAGTCCTAAGGGGGTACAACTTTTCTCGCGGCGGCTCGAGAACATTACCGACCAATTCCCTGACGTCGCCAAACTCTTACAAACATGCGTCAAGGCGAAAGAGGCGATCGTGGAAGGCGAATGTGTAGCAGTGGATGCAAACACCGGTGATATGCTCCCCTTCCAAGTAATTTCCCAAAGGCGCGGAAGAAAGTATGAAATTCAGAGAATGTCCGAAGAGGTACCCGTGACGGTATTCCTTTTCGATATCCTCTTCCTGAACGGACGTGATATGACACTAACCCCCTACCTCGAAAGGAGAAAGGAGCTAGTGAAGATTATACGACCCTCTGAACACGTGGCGATAGCTCACCAACATTTGACGAAGGATCCAAAGAGACTGGAGCAATTGATGGACGAAGCCGTTGCTTCGGGTTGTGAGGGTTTAGTTGTCAAGAGCATCTCGGAGCAATCTACCTACCAGGCTGGGGCTCGCGGTTGGCTATGGATAAAATACAAGCGGTCGTACAAGGCAGAAGTTCAGGATACCTTTGACTTGGTTCCCGTCGGGGCGTTCGCAGGACGGGGAAGACGGGCAGGTAGTTATGGTGCGCTCCTCATGGCCTCCTATAATCAGAAGGAGGACGTTTTCGAGACACTATGCAAGCTAGGGTCAGGCTTCACCGACCAAGACTTAGCGGACCTTCCGAAGATGTTGGAGAAGAGCGTGGTCACACACAGGCATCCACGGGTCAACTCGTTGATGGAGCCCGACGTGTGGTTTGCGCCCTATGCGGTTTTGGAGGTAGCTGCGGATGAAATCACATTATCCCCGCTTCACACGTGCGGCTGGAACCTAATACGGCCCGGTGGCGGATTGGCGCTTAGATTCCCCAGATTCACTGGTAATTGGCGGAAAGACAAGTCTGCGGAGGACGCGACTACTTCGCAAGAAGCGCTGGAAATGTACCAGAAACAGCTCAAGAAGATCGAAGCTGAAACATAGCGCGAATCCGCTAATTCCAGCTCCGAGGCCGAGTGATAGTATGCTGGTCTATAGGTGAACGATTCGTCTGCGTTTAGGCGACTTGATCTTCCAGAAGCCAGAAGCGTCCCTGTAGTACTCTGTAGTCTCCAATTGATGAGTCCTCAAGAGTACTAATTAGTATTAGTAGTATATTTAAGGCTTAGCAATGCTCATTAAGCCTATGGAGGCTCGTAAGTACTCATAGGGCGTCGAGGCATGTCTCAAGGCCTGGAAATTGTTCGGCTTCAGGATTTTCGAGGGCAGTATAGGATTACGATTCCTAGGGACATGGTAGAGAAATTGAAGTGGCAAAAGGGCCAACCCCTCTTCATATCCCTTGATGGGACTAAGATAATCGTCGAACCTGTGACTAGGCGCTAGTTTAGGAAGTCAAAAAGGCCGAAACGAAATATGCACTGACAAGTTTTGATTGACGACCGAGATTCTTGAACAACGTTTCCAGAATGCTCTTCTCTTGATGTTCGAAGGCGTGCTGGAAATGAAGATTTGGGAAGGGGCGGAAGGATTGGAACGATACATCCGAAACATACTCGCTGCGCTGCCAGAAGCAGTCTGAGTGGAATCGCTTCGACATAACTGATGAGGGCATCGCAATGCTGCCTCAGACTCAGTTGTGGGCCGCTATGGTCGCTAAGTGGATTACGAAGTCGTGAGCGATTTCGGTGAGGTCCGAGCCGGGTTGAACTATTACCACGACTTGTTCGTCATTCAACGTGAAGACAAGCTTGCAGAACGACCCTTCCTGCCCAACCATGTACGAAATGTCCTCGAGAAGGTCGGTTACAAGGAAGGAACTCGTATCTGGCGTCGGGAACGTGATGCGGCTGGTCTTGACAAGGACGTGAGTCCCAATTACATTTGAGGGATTTGGGGCTCGGACTATGACTATCGAACAAATTCTCGGGTCGGTTCGCATTCGTTGCAGGACTTCAGGTTCGGCTTGTCCCGCTTTGGGTGCGGCTTGTTCGGTTATTGTTCTTTGCACTTGATTCACCTCGCTGATGGTAGCCTGCCTTGCATTTCGTAGAAGGCCCGTCGTGCCATTGCTTCTTGCTGGAACTCTTGAGCGTGCTTAATTGAAGTCCATTCCCGCCCTTGACTGAAAGGCATCCACAGGGCTTGTGAAAGTTGTGAGCTCAGTTTCGGAACAAAGGAAATGATCTTCGGGCTTAACGCACCGGTGAGTCCTAGCCTGTCCAATACGTTTGTCACGATACTCAATCACATTATCTCCGGGAACGATAGGGTCGGAAGTGACGGTAGTAGTTTGTACCGTCGTACGATGGTAAAAATCGCAAAAGCCCAAGACGGGCCGCGTATACCGGCGTGGGACGGTTGACCAGTTATTAGGCTAGCGCCGATATTCAAGGTTAGTTGAGAAGGTTGTTCGAAGTCTCCTTCAAAGCAAAGCACGACTGCCCCTACGTGAAGTTCTCAATGAAACACCCGAACGTCAAGATGGTAGGCTGGTGCAATGGAAAGACAGATGTGATCGAAGTCGACTGTCCAGATATCGAGACCTACACTCGAATAGAGTCAGATCTGGAGGAATTGATTTCTTGGGGGGGGGGGGTTCTAGGTTGATCAAGAAAACTTTTGGCGAGAAGAACGTGCAAGTTGTAGTCAAGAATTGTGCATGCGGCAAAATCCCGGTGAGCATTTCGGACGTTGTCCAGAGGAATTCTTGCCTGTCTATCCCACCGGACGTGTACTTTGGCGGCTGGGAGGAGCATAGAGTAATCGGCTTCAGGGACACCGACTATAAGAAACTGTTCCGAGAGCTGGAGCGCTTAGGCCCAGTCGAAATAACACAGAAAAAGAACATACCTGAAAAGACCATACGGGATGCCTTCATAATCCCGCTCAGCACTGTCCTCTCCCAGTTAACGGGCAAACAGGCTGAGGCGCTGATGATCGCGTTGGATCTTGGGTACTACAATCTCCCGAAAAAGATGACAGCGGAGGAGTTCGCCGTTAAGAACAAGGTGCCACGTACAACATTTGAAGAACACCTGCGAAAGGCCGAAAGCAAAATCATGCGAGCCATGGCACCGTACGTGAGAATGTATACCGCTCATTCACCAGGAGCCCCTGAGCGACCTCAGCAACTTTTCCCCCTTGCCTGATTTCTATCCTCGGAGGCCAATAGGGAATGGGCACCATACGTCAGGATGTACGCATCGAAGCCCTACGAGCTGTTGAGAAGGCCCCTCAAATCACCATAGGCTAGCCGAGCGCCCACACAGTACAGTTATTACCCTCTGGCTCAATATTCTCCCTCGATTTTCATGTTCTCAAGGATTCTTGTGGCTGTGGACGGTTCGCCAATTGCGGAGAGAGCATTGAAGTGCGCAGTTGATTTAGCCAAGAATTATGGCGCCAAGTTAATCATTACACACGTCGTTCTCCGCCAATTCTATGCCGTAACACCTTCAGAAGCGGGGGTCCTTGCGAGCACAGTATTCGTGAAGGAAATGGAAGCAGAGGGAAACGAGATCCTGAAGAGAGCTAGCGGGTACGCGAAGGCGGAGGGAGCGGATTATGAGTCAAGGTTGCTTAAAGGCGTGGCCGCGGAGGAAATCATTAAGCTTGCTCTTTCAGAGAAGGTCGATCTAATCGTGGTAGGTAGCAGGGGGCTTACTGAAGTTCGCGCGTTCTTGTTGGGGAGTGTCTCAGGCAAAGTGAGTCACCACGCTAAAATCCCCACGCTTATCGTAAAATAATCTCGTCATCATCCGAGGGAAATCATCAGGTACAAGTCTCCAACATTAGTTCCCGTTCGACTTGTCACTAAACCGTCATTCAGCGATTTGAAGAATTGGTAGGAATCATTTCGAGCCAGGAACTTTTTCGGGTCGAGTTGCTTTCTTCCAGCTCGAATAGCCGTTCTTCCATCCGCTAGCGCGCCGGCGGCATTGCTGTTTCCATCAACCCCATCAGTTCCCAGCGCAGCTACGACCGTCCCGTTGAGGCCCGTGATTCCCTCCGTGGCCCAGAGTACGGTTTCCTGGTTCCGGCCGCCTTTTCCTTTCCCTTTGACTTCGACGGTTGTCTCTCCTCCGACGATTATCGCCCGAGAACCAATGGCTGATTTTCCATGTTCCTTATAGCCAGTAGCTAAGGACGCCAGCCCCCTTCCCATCTCCCGCGCTTCCATTTCGGCGGAAGGTGATAGGATCGTGGCTTCGACGCCGTCGGATCTCAAAGCCCGCTGCGCTGCGGTGCAGGCAGTCCTATTGTCTGCGATTATGAAATTCCGGACTCTCCTGAAGCTTGAGGTTCCCGGTTTAGGCGTTTCTGGAATTTGACCACGTAACCCTTCGGTGAGGTAATCCTTGACTTGACGCGGCATCTTGAGCCATATTTCGTGTCGTTTCAGCACTTCTACAGCGTCTCGGTAGGTGGTTGGGTCCTCCACCGTCAACCCCGATGCGATGTCGGGTAGACAATTTCCAGGGACATCTGACACGATTAGGGACAAAATGCTTGAAGCTTTACATTGCTCAACAAGCCGACCGCCTTTCAGAGTTGAAATGTGTCTTCGCACCGTATTTATCTCATGAATTGTAGCGTTGCTCGATAGAAGACATTGTGTTAGTCGTTTCTCTCCTTCCAAGCCGACCCCAGGCGGTGGGGAGGGCAGCATTGCGGAAGCGCCCCCTGAAATCAAGCAAAGTAGGAGTTCATCCGATTTCATCCCTCGAACTGTTTTGAGGACCATCCTAGCGGCGCTCAACCCGTCACTATCCGGTATTGGATGGCCTGCGCGAAGGACTTGAATACGTCCTTCACGAATTGGTATACGTTCACCGTGTGGCGCAACAATGATCCCACGGGTTTCGTAACTGCCGAGAATTTCTAAGGCGGCTTTCATCATTGGTGCGCTTGCTTTTCCAACGGCAAGAACAACGATACTACTGAACCGGGAGAGGAAAATTGTGAAGTCTTTGATTCGGAGTTGGCCATCTTTCACCTTGGCAGAAGATAGGACGCACCTATACGAATCTACAGCGTGCAATGCTTCTTCGAGTGACTGCAAACACAGCCGCCGAGCCGTACGATCCGGGGCCGTGCCCCCGTTACGGACTAATTCGGCCTTGTTTCTGATGAAGCCATCTTGGGATTGTTTCGAGGGAAGTTCAGGCCACCTTCACCATCTTCGATAAGCGGCAGGATAGAAAGTCGATGCCTACACGTAGGCGTAGGCGAGAAATTGCGTGATGGCCAGTTTCTAGGGGTTGCTGGATTGGCTCGATTCGCTTTCCGAGCTCTCTGATGGCATCGATTCAGTTGAAGGAGGTTGCTCGGCGCCTGCAGGTGGCGCTTCCATCATTGGCTCAGGCATTGACGGTTGTTCAACTGCGGGCATTCGACGTGGCGCTGCCGCAACGGGCTTCGGCTTAGGTTGCATTTTCTTTTTCGGTCTAGTCTTTTTCTTCGCCGTTCGCTTTGCTCTCTTCTTCGCACCTTTCTGGGACTTTCGCTTAGCCAAACAGTGACACCGCTCTATTGTCGAAGTTCAAATGGTAATAAGTCTTCTAGGAATTTCCCGGCGGAAGTACAGTTTCGCGGCAACCTCTTCGAGCTGTTGACTGAGGGGGGCTCCGTCGAATGCGAAGTGACCCACTGGGGGGGTTAAATAAGGGCGTTCAAGAAGATTTGAACGCTTGTCGTCCATGAACTCAAACGACGGCAACGGTCTTTGCCAATACAAGCTGTTTTTTGGTTATAATGCTCAGCGACACGGGGCTCTATGAAAAAGTGCGGTTCGCACAGAACGCAGCCGGCGCCGTTGCAGGGCCGATGGACTGCTGGCTTGTTCTGCGAGGCATCAAAACCTTAGCTGTGAGACTGCAACGCCATTGCAGCAATGCTAAGAAGGTCGCCGAATTCCTAGGCGGGCATGCGGAGGTTTCCAAGGTCATCTATCCCGCCTTCACCTAACACGCACAGCACAACCTGGCTCGAAAGCAAATGGATGATTTTGGTGGCCTGGTTAGCTTCCACTTGAAGGACTTACATTCCTGGCAGGAACTGTTGAAGCATCTGATAGTGTTCACGCCGACTGAGAGCTTGGGTGGCGTAGAATCCCTAATCAAACATCCGAGCTCGATGATACATGCTTCAGTTCCCAAAGCGGAACGTGATAGAATAGGGGTCACGCATTCTTTGATCAGAGTGTCGGTGGGTATTAAGGACGTCGAAGATTTGATAGCCGACTTATCTACCTCGCTAGAGGACGTCTAAGGAAACAGGGTGAGGCACGTGAGCGACGATAAGGTGAACGTTGAGATCTCCTTCGACGACTTCAAGAGAATAGATGCCCGAGTAGGAACGATAACGCAGGTAGAACGGGTTACTAGAACTGAAAAGCTGTACAAGATCCTTGTCGACCTCGGCCCGCTTGGGGTCCGCCAAACAGTCTCAAGCCTTGTTGGATATTACGAACCCGACCAGTTGAAGGGGAAGCGAGTCATTTTCCTTTACAACCTAAAGCCATCAAAATTCTCCGGCGAGGTCTCACAGGGAATGTTGCTTGCGGCTGAGGAAGGCGACAAGATAGCCTTGCTGACCACCGATGGTGAAGTGCCTAACGGGTCAAGAATCACGTAGAAACCAGCCTTTTCAGTCAAGAAGAGGGAAGGCTGAACAATCAACTGCGGAAATTATCTCGAACGTTTAAATGGAATGGCGTCTAATTCCAATTTGATTCTGAATAAATCTTTTCATTTCTGGAAGGTTATTGGTTGCCGAGGAAAGGTCCAACGGAACAGGACGTCTTACGCATAGTTATGGAACTCGGCGACATGGGGATTCTGCAATCAGAGCTTTGGAGGCAGTTGACTGCTGACAGCCGCGAAGGTTCGAGAGCCATACTCAGGCTTGAGAAGAAGGGCTTGATCGCTCGAAAGAAAGAGCTGCATGAAGGCCGCTGGACCTACCGAGTATTTGCAAAGCGCCGTTACTCCACGATTGATTCTATCCTAGATATCCCATGTGCCTTCTGCGATTTAGTGGGCAATTGCCCTCAAGCCTGGATTCTGAATCCGAACAGATGTGAACATTTGACCAAATGGATGCACGACGTGGCGGACTCAGCGAAAGCGGTAACAACAAGTGCCGAGTGATTGGCTGCGGCAGAGGAAGAGAGACCAGTACCACCGCCTCGCTAAGAAGAGAGGTTTCCGCAGTAGGGCGACGTTCAAGCTACTCCAAGTGGCCAAACAGTACTCCTTCGTGCGGCGAGGCGACCGCGTACTCGACCTGGGTTGCGCGCCTGGGGGTTGGTTGCAGGCAGCCCACCAGATCGTTGGCGGGAGAGGATTCGTCCTAGGCGTCGACTTGGAGGAAATTCCTCCCCTTCAATTCACGAACGTTGTTGCAATCAGGGCAGACATAACTCAAGAAGGGCTCGTGGATCAAATTAGAGCAACGGCCCCGGGAACGTTTGATGTGATCGTCTCCGACCTTTCCCCAGACCTATCGGGCGTATGGGATGTCGACCACGCTCGACAAATCGAACTCGCCCGTTGCGCGCTGAGGGTTGCCCGCATTTTGTTGAGACCTTCTGGCAACATGCTCGTTAAAGTTTTTCAAGGTTCGGAGTTTAAGGAGTTTCAACTTGAGATGAAGTCGTCATTTCATATTCTTAGAACAGTGAAACCGCCTGCGAGTCGGCCTGAAAGTGCTGAGTTTTACTTCTTGGGGCTAGGCTTTCTCAGCCAAATTACGCAATAATGCCACTAATTCTTCTATTTTCATATTGGTTCTGAAACCCTTTGGGTCAAAGTGTGTCCGGCTAGCTTGGTGGCCGCTCTCCTGCAAAGCCTCTACAACTCGCGCAATTCTGGGTGGCCTTATTCTGAGAGATCGAGCAAATGAATCAGTTCTATAGTAGAAAGGCGAATTGTTTACTTCTTCGCCCGTGCAGGACAGAATCAGCTGGACCTCAGAGAGGCGTGAAGACGATAAGTTAGGAGTACGTTTCACCATTCTCTGAACCACCTCCCCATCCCACAGCGGGCCAAGCCATATTGGGCCACCGATTTGAGCCCTAGACCCACAAACTTTGCACACACGTTCGATTGACTCCAATGAATCAACTGATTCTCGCATGAGGCATTTCGGGCAGTACTCGAGGAAACCTAGCAATTTGGCTGACACGTTCGCAGAGGCTTTACCCTTTCTCACCGTTGCGTAGATTCGTACATAGTGGTCGGATGCATGTGCAAAGGCGACCTCAATCCCGAGTTCAATCCTAGTCGCGATGGCGGTGACGCAGCTTGCGAGGATTCTGAGAGCCACCTCTTTGTCAAATTCCGTTCGAATCGCGCTCGCACCATACTTCCTGAAGCATGCTGCAGGCCTTGCGCCCGTGAGCGGCCCCATATCAGTCGCAGTGGCCGCGACGATACCGCCCTCTTCAGTCGCACGCAAGGCTGATTCCAAGTATTGTGCCGGGGATCCGAATGGGTCTAGGTCAACAAGATCGAACCTGTTCTGCATGTGTTGGAGCAGCAGCAAGTTCGCGTCCGATTCAAACACGGCAACTTGCTTCTCCACACCGTTGAGCTGGATTGTTCGCCGGGCCGCTTCGACCGCTTCAGGATTCTTATCGGCCGCGATGAGGCTTGCAACGTTACGGGATTCGAGCACATACCGTACTGCGCGAACGCCCGACCCCGTCATGGCGTCACAAACGCGGAGACGCCTACCATCCGGAAAGAAGGATGATGCAAATAGAACCGCCAAGTCCCGACCTAGACTCATTTTCGGATTGTAGAATACTCGTCGTGAGATGGTAAGTAGCCTAGCGCACCCTTCCGATAGCCCACTCGGCTGACTGGTTGGTTGCCAATCTTTTGAGGTCGATTTCAATCTACATTTGACTCTCGATAATTTTCGTGACCGTTTTCGGCAATTCACTGCGATTGTTCAGCGTTACTTCGAGGATTTGGTATGCGGGATTTGATTTGATCGCTGCGACTAGATAATGCGAGGCGCGTTTGTGGAGGGTCCCCACGAAATGTTTGGGGGTCGCCAACGCCATTTCAACGGCAAGTATGAAGGGCATGGAATTTAATTCCATCGGGCCGAGCTCGTCGACCATTATTACGTCGGCCTCCAAGCTGGCACGCTTGATTGCCGTAACGGCTATGCGTTGAATGTCCGCCAAGTTCACGCAGTACTTGCCTACAGTTGGGCCTTCCTTCTGGGCGATGTGGGCAAGAGTCCCAGTTTCATGGGTTGAAAGGTCTTCGAGGCTGAACCCCACGCGGACACCCCTCTCTCGAAGCTCGCCAGAGACAACTCCTCCCACTTTTCTGCCCTGAGCTGAGAGCATTTGATAAGTGCTGTTAATTGCGGTGGTTTTTCCGCACCCAGGTTCACCGGTAAGGAAGGTGCGGGAGGGAGGCATACTGCTAGCAGAGAGGGTTGTAGCTTTTAACTTCTAAAGCCCCACTGAAGTGTAGGTTGAATGGATGGAACCGCCAATCGCAGGTGTGGACGACGCTGGGCGAGGCCCCATCATCGGACCGTTAGTAATCGCGGGCGTACTTCTCGGGGAAAACCATGATCGCGAACTGAGAGCGATGGGCGTCAAGGATTCAAAGTTGCTGAGCCCTGAAATGCGCGCAATGCTTGCTCCAAAGATAAGAATGCTTGCCGCGAAAGTTAGCGTGGTCGAGGCCCAGCCGAAGGAGATAGACGAGGTCGTGCTGCATGGAGGGAAGTTGAGGAAGCTGAACTTCTTGGAAGCGCAGTTGATGGCTCAAGTGATCAGCGAACTCGCCCCAAAGGAGGCGTACGTTGACGCTTCGGACGTTAACGAGGAACGGTATGGGGAAACTATTCGAGAATTTCTGCCCGCAGAGTTACGCAGGATCAAAATTGTCTCTGAGCATCATGCAGACCTAACGTACCCCGTTGTCTCAGCTGCCAGCATAATTGCCAAGGTGAGGCGGGACGAGGCCGTCGAATTCTTGCGAAGGGAATATGGGAATTTCGGATCCGGGTACATGACCGATCCAAGGACAATGGACTTCCTTAGAGAATGGAGGCGGACGCACGACACGTTTCCTCCAATTGTTAGGCTCTCTTGGAAGACGATTAAGGAAATCGAGCTTGAGGTCGGTCAGGGAAGGCTTGGGCCGTAGTCGGATAATTCTTTTGGTACTCCGAACGCGATTACGAAGATGCTGTGAAATTTTCGGAGCAGTTCAGTGACTTGTGGCCTGTATAGATAATCGGCGTCTTGGTCCTTGTACATTTGGTAGTACTCATCGTTGGTGAGGCCTAAAATCTTCTTAACCGTGAATTCTTCAACGCGTTCACCTGAGACCGTGTAAATCGACCTGCCCAAATCCATTCTTCGAATGATTATGATTGGAAGCTTCAGGCGGTCCTGATATTGAGCTGGAACAAATCTCGCCAGCTCCTCCAACTCGGACGTCTTTAGCACGATAGCAGAACCGTCATTGGCCTCGACGGTCGGGTTCTTGAGTTTTAGGAGTTCGGTTAGGCTGCGCCTTTGCTTTGGGAGGTGGGTGTTTAGTTTTCGAAGCTCATGGCCGAGAACAGCGTCCAAGGCCCGATCCAATGATCTCTTTGAATCAGACAATAGGCTCATGCCCGGCTGGCCAAGACCATGGCATGGTCTTTCTCGTACGGTTCCAAACGTACGGTCTGAAGGATGTCGAAATGCCTAGCGCGAAGTATCCCGGTCTCTTGTTTGAAAACGTCGGTGGGCTCCATGGTGACGTCGACGCTTCTTGACTTTATCGCAATCAGGACTGAACCCTTTGGTTTTAGGAATAGGTCAGCGTTGTCCGACAATATTTTCGCTTGTTCTGGTTGAGCGACGTCTGAATAGATTACATCCACTCGGTCCACCAAGGTTTTGTATTTTTCCGGTAAACGTGCGTCTGCCATGATGGGGTAGACATTGGAGCGATGCTGACATAGCGTGTCTATTAGCTCCCGCATACTTCTTTGCGCGAATTCTACGCAATACACCCTTCCGTGTTCCTGGACAATGTCGCTGACATGGCTCGCTGTAGTACCCGATGCGGACCCTAAGTATAATACGGCAGTGCCTGGCTTGATGGGAAGTGAGTTGATGTTGCGAAGAATCGCGGCGGCCAGTTTGCTCCGGTAAGCATCCCACGTTCTGAATTCAGCGCCGCCGCTTTCGATTAGTTGTTCCCCATAGACGCTGATGCCCGGTGCTAGGTTCTTCGTTGCGAGGCGCTTGCTTCCTTCTTCGAGGGTTACCCAGTAGACGCCCTCGAAAGGGTCGTGCGGCCTAACGTTTCCGGCCAACGTCTCTCTTCTTCAGTGGAGGTGGCGTCTTGTAGCGTTCCTTTATCTCAGCGATTTTTCTGTCGACATCTTCTCTCAACTTTTGACCGAGGAAGTCGCCGCCGAAGGCATCAATCCTGGCAGCAATGCTAAGTTTCCCAGATAGAGCCCTAGCGATTTTTCCTCGTTGCCATCGGGGCCCTTGATGTATGGCAGTGTGCTGGAAAATCACGCCGTGTTTGGGCGGCCTGGCGCCTGTCTTCAATGAGCGGAAGAGTGCTTTTTCTGCACCGAGGACTTGCAGAGTGCTCGACGGCATTTTCGAGAGGTTGTCGAGGCTTCCCGCGATCGAGATCAACCTCGCCGTAAGGGGTGCTCCCACAATGGCGGTCATGTTGGGAGCTATTTGTTTGAGAACCTCCTCAACGTACGCTTCGCTTTTGGCTCTGAATTTGTAGAGGTCAAGCATGAGTTCGCAGAAGGACTGAAGCACCGCTAGGTCAGGCTCGCTGATTTCGGCGCCCATGGATCTCCTTGCGGCGTCGGTGAGTTCCTCTGCTCTCTCTTTCGGGATGCCCTCGGCTACTAGCTTTTCGTAGGTGAAATTCCTACGATTTCCAAGTTTTGCAACTAGCCGTGCGTATGCGTCATGTTTGTCTACCATCCTGTCCATTTCTGGGAAGTGGAGCCCAAACCATTCGCGTACGCGCCCTGCAAGCAGGTTCAAGACCTTATCCACGTCGTCCATTGCGCGGACGGCTTGTACCGCGCTCAGGTCACGCCTGGCTGCCGCAACCGCAATTCCAGCCCGTGCGAGCTGCAAAGTGACCTGTCGAGTGAAATCATTGTAGGCTTGGGGGGTTTTGAGAATAGGTGATTCGAGGGATTGTTTCTTCAACCAATCCTCACGGCCTTCCCACTCGGAGCCTAGTTGAGTGCGAAATTGCTCAGCAACCGGGGAGGTCTTGACCACTGTCTTCAGTTTTTCTCCTTTCGCAGCGCTTCTTGCGAGCTGTTCATTCTCGAATACCAAGGGGCTGTGCTTCTTGGCGGCCCGTTTAAGGGCCTCAACAACTTCCTTTGAGGGCTTACCATCCAGTAACTCCTTGAGTTCGACGGCTGCAGTTTCCGGTTTAGGTGAGAAGTAGACTTTCTCGAGTACCGTTGACTTTTCATCTAATATGAAAAGGCCAGCGGGCGTTTCAACTACATATGCTTCCAAACGAACTATCTCCCATGCCAGTCAAGGTGAAGCTTGAGCTTTGGGAGTCGGTAAACGACCGCGAGTTGAATAAAGCTTTGTCAGGTCCTAACAGGCCTTGGATTTTGCCTGAGGCTTTGCCGTTTAGGTTACTCTTCTGCTTGACCTGACCTAGCGGGCTGTGCCGTTGGTGAGTATTTTTGCAAGTTGGTTGGGTTCTATGTTTCCCCCGCTAAGAAGCAATGCTACCTTCTTTCCTTCCAGTCGTTTTCTTATTTTGAAAGCTGCGGCGGTTGAGGCTGCGCCGGAGAGTTCAGCGACTTGGCCTGTCGCAGAGAAAATGCTTCGCACGGCCTCTTTCATTTCGGCGTCAGATACTAGGATGACGTCATCGAGGGCTTTCCTAAGGATCTTGAACGGGAGTTCGTATGCCTTTGCTGTTGCCATTCCTTCAGCCGCCGTGTTCACCTGGTCTATCTGCATGATAACGCCGCCTTTCCATGAGTTGTAGAATGCTGGTGCTCCTTCCGCTTGTACGCCGATTACTGTGATTTGGGGGTTAAGTGTCTTGTAGACTATGCATGCGCCGGACGCTCCGGAACCGCCGCCGATGGGATTGATGACCACGTCAACCCCAGGTTGCTCCTCGAAGATCTCGAGGTGCATTGTGGCGACGCCTTCATGAAGCAACGGTTCGTTGCTCCCGTGAACATAGACGTATCCCTTCTGAGTTGCCAGCTTCTCAGCGTACTCTCTGGCTTCATCGTAATAATTGCCGTACGTGATTACTTCGGCGCCTAGTTCTTTGATAGCTTGGGCTTTCACCTCGGGAATTCCAGCGGGCATGACGATCTTGACTTCAATGCCGAAGAGAGAACCCGCGTAAGCTATGGATTGAGCGTGATTACCCGTTGAAGCTGTGATGACTGTCTTGCCCGCGGTTTGTTGCTTCATTCTCTCCATGTAATTTATCCCCCCACGGACTTTGAAAGCTCGCGTTGGCTGGAGATTTTCGAGTTTCAAGTACAGTTGACAGCCTAGAAGCTTCGAAAGATGCCGCGAATAGAAGAGCGGCGTTGGTTTCAAATAGGTACTGATCACTTTTCTCGCGGCATAAACATCCCTCAGAGTTGGAATCCGTTCAGAACTCATTTTTTCTCACGGCTGATGACCATGGATTGCTGATGAAGATTTCCTATGTGGAAACGTTGCTGAAAGCTTGTCTGCCTGTGACCTTTAAGGTTGGTTCGAACGTCTTTCTTCTACGAGGTGAGATTTCTCAGCGTGAGTTAACGATTTGACCTGTCGTTCTCGTTTCATTGCAGCACTGCGTGTCTCAAGTTCTTGGAGGTAGACGATGCCGCTTGGTTTGTGCATTCTCGTGTACCGTGCACCTTGCCCTTTCATATGCCTGACGAGCCTGCTAGCAGGATTGTTTGAATACCCTGTGTAATAGCTGCCATCATTGCAGAGAAGAACATAGACAAAATACGAGTCCTTCCTCGCCCCCATCTTCCACGCCATACCCTAAACCCCGTTACTGTGCCCATCTTTAGCCTCATTATACTTCTTAGCAAGGTTGTGTGGGTCGCAAGTTTGCCAATTGGGTAAAAGCACGTCGCCCATGTTAGAGTCAACGACAAATTTGCAGGCCCAACCTGAACGATTTCTCGTATTCGATTACCGGGAGGAAGCTTTCTAGGCCTCCCAACAAAACACTTGCAAGAACCATTGGTGATCTAAAGGTTGGTAAGAACACCGAAGCATCTGTGGGTTAAGGAATTCCCTGCAGCCATCACCGTATGCGATTCAAGGGGAGTTCTCTTGGAAATGAACGCCAAATCCGCGGCAAACTTCATGGAGGAAGGTGGCGAGAGATTGATTGGCAAGAAAATATTCGACTGCCACCCAGAGCCGGCTCGAGCGAAATTCCGCAAACTTCTGCGCAGAAGACTGACCAACGTGTACACCGTCGAGAAGCGAGGCAAACGAAAGCTAATCTACCAAGCCCCATGGTACAAAGCAGGAAAATACCGAGGTCTCGTGGAACTCTCCCTCGAAATCCCACGCCACATTCCCAATTTTAACCGAGACCGTCAGAATCGACGATGACCCGCACAATTACGGAAGGGTGGCGCATAGTAGTCTCCTGCTTGCTACTATATTGTAGGTGAGATCTGTTGTCTCATGTTGTCGTTTAGTCGCTATTTCGCCGTATTCTACGAAACGGTTCGCAGCTCTTTAGTGGTGGTGATGATAGTTGTTGCAGGAGGTTTGGTAGGGGTAGTTGCCATTTTGGTGGTAGCAAATGGGGTGGTAATTCGGGTAGCAGTATGAGGCTTGGTTGCAGTAGTATTGATAGCAGTTGGAGTTCTGGTAGCAGTTTTCGTTCTGGTAGTTACCGTAACAGTTGTAATTCATGTAACAATTCCCGTTAGCGTTCGGGTAGCCATTCTGGTAGCTAACGTTCAATGTCACCATTTGACCTGCCGTCGCTAGTAGTTGCCCATTTCCATTTCCGTAGTTACTATATTGCCCGCCGTAGACCGACACCATGATTCGTAGTTGATGGCCGATGATCGAGGGAGGCAAGCTGAAGGAGAGTTGCCCCGTGTAGGTGTTGCCTCCGTAGGTTGTGGTCAACATTGTGCTCACGGAGCCCAAGTCAGCATTCGCTGACGTGTCGAATACGTCTCCAACCGCGTACAATTGGCCGCCGTAGAAAGAGCAAGAAGCTGACACTGGCGTATTTATCCCGATATACGAGTTGTAATAGTGCTGAGTCGATGTGAGGCTGGACGAACCTAGCGAAGCGTCACACGTTTGCGCAAACACCAAAGAACTTTGTCCAGCAAAACCAACGCTTGCGGTCAACAAGAAAGCCAAAATGAAGATTCCGCTGTGACGTGCCATCAAGCCTGTCATTCCCTATTGGCCAACTTGGGTGATGCGGGGGCTCTTAATCTCATGTGGAACCATTCCACCTTGCGCATGGTTTTTCGACAAAGTAGAAATCTAGACTTTACAATCGACTCAAGCTCGTGTATGGAAATTCTTCTCGGCTTGATAGCCGGTCTTGCCTCCAACCATCGTCAGGAGAAGTCGGATTTCAGAGATCTTTGATGGTGGCACTTTCTCAGGGTCCTCGTCGAGGATGACTAGGTCCGCGAGTTTTCCGGGTGCAATTGTTCCTTTCGACTTTTCTTCGAATGAGGCGTACGCTGCGTTGCGAGTGTAGAATGAGATTGCATCTTCGGCGGTTACCGCTTCAGTACCCGGCCTGTTGACTGCTGCCTCGATGCCAGATAGTGGCGTTAATGGTTCAACTGGGCAGTCGGAGCCCCCGACTATTATGATTCCAGCTTGAAGTAGACTGTGGAATGGGTAGGCGAGGGAAGCTCGCCGTGCGCCCAGCCTCTGCTCGAGCCAAATGTCGGACACAATGAAGTGGGGTTGAACTGAAGCCACAACCCCAGCCTGCTTTATCTGCCTGATGAGCTGGGTGTTGAGGATTGATGCGTGCTCGATTCGGTGCCGAAGGTTCTTTCTCGGAGCCGATTCACTTGCTTTCTTAATTGCATGAAGGATCATTGCGGCCGCCTTATCGCCGATCGCGTGTGCTGCAATTTGAAAACCTGACCGATGGGCTTCTGAAATTATGTCGTCAAGTTGTTGTTGGCTGTACATGGTGACGCCTTGATTTTCAGGGTCGTCGGCGTAAGGGGCTTCGAGCGCTGCTGTTCGCGCCCCGAGCGAACCGTCCGTGAATATCTTCACAGCCCCGATGCGAATCCATTCATCCCCAAACCCCGAACCAATGCCTAGAGACACTGCTGCCTTCAGCTGGTCGAGAGGGATGAGCACGTGAAAGCGAAGTGGAAGCCGCCCCTCAGACTTCAGGTTGAGCAGTGCTTTCAGTTCCAAGTATGAACCGGTAATGCAATGAACTGTTGTCAATCCCGCCTTCAGCGCATGCTCGCACGCGTTGAGGGCAGCCTGCTCATAGTCCTTCAGTTCAAGCGGGGGAATCGCCTGACTTACTAGGTCAACCGCGCTCTCGCGAAGTATACCTGTCGGCTCACCTGATGCGTCATGGTCAATGATTCCGCCGGGAGGGTTTGGTGTCCTGGCGCTGACGGCCGCTAAGGTGAGAGCCGCGGAGTTTGCAACGCAGATGTGGCCGCAAATCCGTCTGAGAAAGACTGGCTTTTCTGGTGAAGCCTCATCAAGGTCTCTGCGAGTCGGATACCTTTTTTCAGTAAATTTCTCTTGATCCCAACCTCGTCCCAGAACCCATGTCCTTGACCCATGAGTTCGTTCTGCAACTGTCTTCTTCACTTCTTCGATGCTTTGCGCTTGTCGAAGGTCTATGTTTCTTAGGGAAAGGCCGTATTCGATTAGGTGAATGTGGCAATCGGTAAATCCAGGGAGGACCGTTGCGCCGTTTAGGTTGAGAACCTTGGTATCCGGACCTGCGAGCGATTTTATCTGTAGGTTGCTTCCCACGGCTACGACTCTATCTGCCGTGATTGCTATTGCTTCAGCTTGTGGTCGGGCAACATCCATCGTAAGGACGTTGCAGTTCAAGAAAACTAAGGATGGGTTAAGTGAGGTTTGGGGCCTACTTTTGTTTCTTAGTGGCCGCTTTCCATGACGTAATGACTTTCTTGATTTCTCTGGGCCACTCAATTTGCCCGCCGCATGTGTCGCAGTATTTGGCCTGGAGAAAAACTTCCTGTTTACAGTTTTCGCAGAAGAACCTACGTTGCTGCTGCTCAACTCTCTGAGCCACTGGTTTTCGCAGTTGCAGTTTCTCGGTTAGTGTTATTACCTAAACCCCCAGCGCTCGAGAATACGGTTCAGGTCCAGATATGTTCCTTTACACCGTTTTGGGCTCAAAAACCGCTGAATTAGGATTCAGGCCTACACAGCAATATTGCAAAGGATATGCATGAGTCGTGTACGGCTAAAAATCAGGCAACAATAATTGTAGCCCATTACTTCCTCCAGACGGGTTTTGAATCGGCTTGTCGGGTCTCAAAGAGTACAGGCAAGGAACGTTCCATAAACGAGTGGCGTATGGCCTTAGGGACCGGAAGCTTATGCTCGTCGCAAGGGGAATTCTGAAGGGCTTCAAGGTTCGTTGCAGGACTGAGAACGCGGCCAAAAACCTGGCTTACTCACTAAGAATTAGGGCGACGCGGATCATGGCGGAGGATTACGCCAGGTTCGGCTTGAAAGTTAAGGTGGAGGGGAGTAAAGTCTTCGTCTTCGGAACGCCCAAGCACAGAACACGCTAGCTCTTCACGAGATTTTCGAGATATGAAAACTCTTAAATGCTTCCAGCGCGTGGCTTACATTGAATCGCAATGAAGTTCATGATAGAATTCAACCCGCCTGTTGACTTCAAGAACGAAATGGAGAACCGCCCCGATCTGCAGAAGAAAGTTGGAGCGGCAATCCAAGCCATCAAACCTGTCGCGGGCTGGTTCACATTCCGTTACGGCTTCATCATAGTCGAAGCGAACACTACGGAGGAGCTTACCCGAAAGGTTGCCCCAATTCTCCATCTCTTCAAGGTAGACGCGAAGATCTCACCCGCGATCCCACTGGAAGACTTTCCAAAGGTCGTTGCGACCCTAGGGGAAGAAGCAAAGAAGTACGAGTAACACCCGAACCGCATGCCGGTCCCTTCGGGGCAGCGTACCTGGCAGAGACGGTTACCCAGGTAACTTGACCGATATTCATAAACCACTAACCACACCTATTGTTAGTTGGCGTGATTCTTGCCTGACAATCTATGGTTGAGCGATTACGAGACACGAGAGGTCACGTGCCCCTTCGACCAGAAAGTCTGCTTAGAGTGCGAGTTCGCCGAACGCCTCGCGCTTACCGGAGTGCCCGTCGACTGCAAGCGAGGCCATATTGAGAAAGTAAAATCACTCTGGTACTACATGTTCAAAGGATACAAACAATAGCGACGGGTCCCCCGAACACCTTCCTCAAAACTTGCACAATTCGAAGAAAGGCCTTTAAACAGTAATTGGGTTTTCTCTGGTTGAAGCAAAATGAGCACTAAAGCGAAATCGATTCTTGCAATATTGATGGGCATAGTAATCATCGTAATGGACATATTCTGGTTAGTCTACCCGGTTAGCGGCTTTTACAGCTACCAAGCATTGCCTTGGCTGGCCGCAGGCATAGTAATCCTGATCGCCAGCATAATCTGGATAGTTCTCGACTTCAGCCTCATGGAAAAGTAGCCGTTGTCTTAACCTAAGCATCGCCGGAAAGTCAGATAGGGACAGTGGGTTTCAATCTTGACGCGATTCGAACTACCACATTGAGTCCTAGAACGAGCATCAGTAGGATTAGGGCTGCGCCCCAGGCGAAGGCGTGGGCGCTAGGGTAGGGAGAGGTGCCGAACTCATAGATGAGCACTGTCATCGAAGCTGCGGGGTCGAAAATACTAGTCATCAACCATTGGTTGCCTAAAGCAGTGAAAAGCAAGGGCGCAGTTTCACCCATAATTCGAGCTACAGATAGGGCAATGCCCGTTATGATTCCACTCTTGGCGCTGGAAACGAGTATGTAGACGAGCGTCTTTGATCTCGATATGCCAAGTGCCAAACCGCCCTCCTTTATTGATGAGGGCACAAGCTTCAGAGACTCGTGAGTAGAGATCGCCACTATGGGTATCATCATGAAGCTTAGCGCGATTCCTCCAGCGAGCGCCGAAAACCTATGTAGAGTGGCGACAACTACAACATAGACGACGATTCCTGTCACGATTGACGGAACCCCTGTGAGTACCTCTGCCACCAGCCTAAGATTGTTGGCGATTCTGCCCGGGTATTCTGACAGGTATGCGCCGGCGAAGAGTCCTATGGGAACACCGATTAGGGAAGCGATCCCTACCATCACCACGCTTCCCTCAATGGCATTCAGGATGCCTCCACCACTTCCTCCGATAGGGGGAGTAATTTCAGTGAGAAAGCCACGGTTCAGTACAGTATATCCTTCTGCGATTGTTTGATAGAGAATTGAACCGAGAGGAATTAACGCAAGTAAGAAGGCGAGGGTGGCTAGGACAATGAATAGCCTATTGCTGAATCGGCGCATCCTCATCGAGCTAAACATGCGCGGAGGCCCCACCGTGAAAAGTTAGCTTCGAAATTAGAACCCTGCCGATGAGATTCATCAGAAAAGCAATTGCGAAGAGAATTAGACCAAGTTCGAAGAGTGCGGCTAGGTAAATGTTGTTTCCCGCCACTTCAGTGAACTCGTTCGCGATCACACTTGGAATGGTCTCAGAGGGAAGGAACAGTGAAGGGGATATTCTTGCGACGTTACCTATGACCATTGTGACGGCCATAGTTTCTCCGATGGCCCTGCCCATAGCAAGGACGATGGCCGCAATTATGCCAGTGCTGGCATAGGGAATTACGGCCATCCGTATGGTCTCCAACTGGGTTCCCCCTAAAGCTACGCACGCCTCTCGCTGGCTGCGAGGGACTGCAGCAATGACTTCCCGCATAACTGCTGCTCCATATGGTATAATCATGATAGCTAGAATGACGCCGGCGGTAAACATGCCCAGGCCATTTGTTTCACCCTCGAAAAGGGGAATGAAACTCAGTGAACCTATGAGTCCCGGATCGATGTAAGCGCTCATGAAGGGAACTAGGAACAGAATTCCCCAGAGGCCGTACACTACACTCGGTACGGCCGCAAGAAGTTCGACTAGGAAAATCGAGGGAAGTCGGAGTCTTCCGGGGGCCAACTCCGATTGAAACAGGGCGATACCCAAGCTGATTGGAACTGCGAAGATTAGGGAAATCAGTGTTGTGACCACAGATCCGTAGATCGCGGGGAGTGCTCCCAAAATCGGAGGTCCACCGTTGGGTGGGTTGGGCACCCAAGCTGTGCCAGTTAGGAACCCGAACCCGAATGCTTGAATTGAGTCTAGGCTCCCATTGTAAAGCGCATAGAGGCTAAGCGCGGCGATAACTGGAACCGCGAACGCAGCTATGATCAAAATGGTGTGCAAAAAATCGTGGTGCCGTGCTCGTTGTCGAGCACGGGTTTTTTCAATCTGTATTTGCATTGAAAGTCGCTATTGTCTATCCTGTCAGCAGTGGCGTTCCTTGGTAGTTTAGAGTCATCAGCAATTGTTCATCGGCCGCGACGACGTTTGCGGGTAGTGGCACGTAGATCAAGGCTGTTGAATATTGTTGTCCATCATGAATTGCCCACCAAAGGAAGTGGGCTAGCGCCTGTGCCTTCGCCAATGTTGTGCTAGGGTTTGCCGACATGTCCTTGTAGACGAGGATGTAGGTGTAGGTTGAGATCGGATAGGACTGTGCTCCTGCGGCGTTGACTATATGCAGTCGAAGATCCGCGGGATTGGGAGTGCCGGTTGCGTTCTGAGCAGCCCAAAGGATCGTTTGAAGAGTTGGTACGACGAAATTGCCTGCCGCATTAATTACGGCACCTACTCCAAGATGGTTACTGACAGCATAGATGACGTCCACGTAGCCTATCGCCCCCTTTGTATTCAGAACTGTCCCCGCAACGCCAGGGTTACCCTTCGCGCCAACGCCATACGCACCGAGTACGGTATCAACGGGCCATGTCACTGATGTGCTGTAACCGACTTGTGCGGCCCAGTTTGCATTGGTGACGGATAGGAAGTTCGTGAAAGCGAATGTAGTTCCGCTGCCATCGGATCTGTGAACGACGGTTATGAAGGCTGATGGTAATGGAACTCCGGGGTTGAGTGCTGTGAGGGCTGGGTCATTCCATTTGGTTATAATCCCCATGTAGATGCCGGCTATGACTTGTGGTGTGAAGTGTAGTACCGTGGTGTTAGTGATGCCGAAAGCTGCCAGGTTGTATGTGATGGCTACGCCGCCGAGTGTCTCTGGGAAAAGAACCAAGCCGGAGGCGGCTTTCAATTGCGCATCACTGAGTGGAGCGTCTGATGCACCGAAGTCTACTGTCTTTAGCGTTATCTGTTGGATACCGCCGCCGCTACCGATGCCGCTGTAACTAATGGTCACCGCGGGGTACAACTTGTTGTACTGCACCGTCCAGGTTTGGATCAAGGGCTGGGGAAACGTTGCCCCAGCTCCTAGAATTGAGACGGGCGTAGTCGGCTGATATCCTGCCACTGAAGACGCCTGCGAGGCCATTGAGGACGTCACCGAGGCCATCGAGGTCGCACTCATGGTCGCCGATGTCATTATTGACGTCCCGGATGACATCATGGACGTTTCAGAAGAGATCACGGATGTCGCTGACATGCTCTGAGTACTGTTCATTGTAGTGAAATAGTATCCTCCTGCAACTGCCACCACGATGACGACAATAATAGCAACTATTCCGACATTACGTTTGGTATTCTTATTCGACATATGAATCAACGGGAAGGCGTGTAGACGCCAATTCTTATTTAGCGAAAACGCATTGTGAACATGTGTTTTCACTACCATCTATATGATGCACATAACTCGCATTCAATTACTCAATCGTTACAGTAACAAATTGTCGGTAACTAAGTATGAGTTCAGAACTCTTAACGGAGTTGGGTAGGATACCTGAAGTTGAAAAGAGAGTGATCGATTTGTCCAACTTAAAGGAAAAAATGCTTGTAACCGGCCTAAGCGCTGGCTTCGGACGAAAAAAGGTCTTGGATGATTTATCGATTTCGTTTAAGGAAAATACAGTCACAGCAATAATCGGTCCGTCAGGATGTGGGAAGTCCACATTTATCCGATGCCTGAACAGAATGCATGAGGTCACCCCAGATGCATGGGCTGATGGCCACATAATTCTTGATGGCGAAGATATTCTCGCACCGTCCATGGATCCTGTCGTCGTCCGCCGAAGGATAGGGATGGTATTCCAAAAGCCAAATCCATTCCCAACGATGTCAATATATGACAACGTCGCCGCAGGCCTTCGCCTTAATGGGGTTCACGACCGCAAGGTCATCGCAGAAAAGGTTGAGGAGAACCTCAAGAAATCATTCCTCTGGGACGAGATCGGTGACAGGATAAAGGAATCGGGTGCCAGCATCTCGGGCGGACAACAACAGAGGCTGTGCATTGCTCGCACGCTGGCTGTAGAACCTGAAGTCATCCTCATGGACGAGCCTTGCTCAGCACTTGACCCCATCGCAACAGCAAAGATCGAGGAACTCATAACTAAACTGAAGGCCACCTACACCGTAATCGTTGTAACGCACAATATGCAGCAGGCAGCTCGGATCTCCGACCTTACCGGGTTCCTGTACTTAGGTAGGCTCATTGAATATGGGCCGACACCGGAAATATTCCAGAATCCTCACAACGAACTCACAGAGCGCTACATCAGTGGAAAGTTCGGGTGAACCTCAATGCCGCGACTCATGGATATGGGAGAAGAAAGGCTCTCCAATGCAATCGCGGACATGGCAAACCTAGCTCAAGACACAGTGGTCAAAGCCATAGAAGCCTACGAAAAGGGGCAGAGGGCAACCGACGCCGCGCGTGAAAGAGCAACTCAACTATTGAAGTTAAGCGCAGAAGTTGAGGACCTCGGCGTCGACCTTTTGGCACGTTATCAACCCGTGGCAACGGACTTACGCTTCATCAAATCCTGCCTTGAGATTGCGTACGGTTTTTCCAGATTCGGGAGATACGCCTACGACATCTCACTAGTTCTAGAGACCTACGGCGATTTGTCAACTTGTGACAAGTCTGTCATCCACGAGCTAAGCGAGAAGGTTACGAAGATGATTGAAATGAGCATCAAGTCGTTCAAGACAAGGGACACGGAACTCGCGCGTTCCCTACGCAAGGAAGACGATGAAGTTGATAAAGTGTACTTCAAGTACGCCGCCGCACTGGCCAACGATAAGACCGTCACGGTGCGATGCGCTCTCGCATCTACCTTGGTGTTACGGTATCTGGAGAGAATTGCTGATCACGCCTGTTACATCGGAGACTCAGTTGTTTACATAGTGACTGGATCAAAGGCCTGAGATCATGAAAGAGACAGCGACGGATCCAAAGAAGGAGACAGCGGAAGAGCAACTTCCCCCTGAGGATCGCTACGTGCGACGTGTACAGGTCACGGGCCGCGGGTCGTATATAGTGTCGCTGCCTAAGCCTTGGGTTCAGGAGGCGGGCCTTAGAAAGGGAGGCCGAGTTGAATTCAGTAAGCAGGAAAATTGGGGGCTCACTCTCACACCGTTCGGCAGCACAAGATACGACGACGAACGCGCCCGATGCAGCATGTCGCTTAACCCCAATGTTGACCCAGATGCTCTAACTAGAATGATAATCTCGCTCTACGTTGCGGGGTATTCGACAATTGAGATCAGGTCAAAGTCAGGAAACCTCTCCGCCTCCATTCGGGATACCATTCGCGATGTCGCAAGAGGCAAGCTAGTGGGCACGGAACTGGTTACTGAATCGGCCCAAAGCGCAACCCTGCAGGTGCTGTTAAGCTACCCGCAATTGCTTGTACCCGACGCCCTGAGAAGAATGTTGTCAATTCTAAACGCCATGCAACAGGATTCCATGCAGGCCTTTTCAAGACTGGACAAAGAATTGGCAAATCAGGTTGTCAAGATTGACGATGAGATCGACAGGTTCAGCCTGTACGTAATCAGGCAACTTAAGTGGGCCGTAAAACATCCCACAATGCTTTCAAGAATAGGTTTAGCCTCGCCGGTGGAATGTCTGGGCTACAGGATCATTAGTAAGAGCGTTGAGCGTTCTGCGGATCATGCTGCAAGGATCGGAGTGAGCGTTCAGCTGCTGCAGCAGCCTCCTGGGACAACCCTCTTCAAGGACGCCAACGCGCTAAGCCAACAATCGTCCAGAATGATGGAGACCTCAATGCGAGCTCTGTTCTCTAACGATTACAAACTTGCGGAGACCGTACTACTTGAAAGGGACAAGGTTACCGAGCTCGAATCGAAATTGGTTGAGAGGTTGCTTAAGGAGAAGATTCCAGCGGGCGACCTCACCGTGATGCGCTTAATTTCAGAAAGCCTGAGAAGAATCGGCGAGTACGCGACCGACGTCGCGGAAGTGGTCCTCAATTCGACTATTCAAAAAATGTTGGACCAACCGGATGGTATTGAGGCTGAACCATAGGGCGGATATTTCCAGCTAATCGGAAACCGAGACCACATGGATTCTGGGTCGAAAGACAGCCCTGGCAGTGATGTTGGCCGCATAGCCTCCATGCAGGCCACAAAACTCTTCGCAGGACTCAGCGATCTCAACATCAGTGTAACCGAAACCGCAAAGCTCGCACACATAAATCATCCCATATCTGCTCTGTCTCCGCTCAACCAAAGTGTTACACCAGGCCTTTAAACCGCGGCGAGCGGAACAAGGTCCTCCTTTACGTAGAATCCCCTGAAACTGCAATTATCACATTTTGCTCCAAGCGGTGAATCGCCGTCATCATCATAGTATAGGTTGAGGCTTAAGAGACCACACTTCGGGCACTCGGCTCCGATCTCTTTCTCCATGGGACAACCATCCGATTGTGGAATTCTACTTACTCCACGAACCAGGCGTCGCCTTCAGAGGGCGCAACTTCGGGGTCTGAGTTCGCGTGTTTTTTTCTTGTCCTTGTCATTTTTCGTCGGCGGTAAATTGATTATTCCGGGGATTTAGCAGGTTTCCTCGTGATTCATTGCAGTAACGTGTTTTCCTATACTTCATGGCACCGAGGACTGATGTTGGAGGAAAGAGGACTGGTAATCCATGCGCAAGGCCTGAACATTTACCTCGACTACTCCGCGGAAGGCATCATCAATGGCACGCTTCACTTCGTCATTGAACCGCGCCGCTGAAGGAGCTGACAAAAACAGCATTTTAGGACTACAGTTGCCACATTGACCCCAGCTGTTTATTCGGACACATTTGCCCTCCTCGCATTAACCTGGTACGACCTCTGGCATCATTCCTAAAGCAACCAAAGATTGCTGGGCAAGCGTGTTAGCGGAGCTCACGCCCGGGAAATAACCCGCCAATACTACGTTGCCCCAGTCTCGTACACCATAGCCTTTCTGGTTGCCATCATTAGCGGAGTTGGGAGTGCAGTCGTAATTATTCTGGTCGCGGCTTAGCATGCTGTTCCTTTTTTCCAGTAATCACATTACTTCACATTACAGTACATGATATCATGTAACCCGGTGCTGGCTTTTCCGCGTTTCGACTGTTCATTTAATAAAGCACTGATCTGTTCTACCGAAATTTTGCGTAATGATTACGCGCATAACAGAATTAGGGAGAAAATGAAAATTGCATAAGAAATTAGCTGCAGCGCTAACAATCGCTATTTTCCTTATTAGCACGCTAGCAATTGTGAACCCGGTCCAAGCGACCTTTACGCT
>Ga0187877_1000094_pt1 | contig 114784 bp, 90 predicted proteins | sample June2016WEW_17_1_3_FD_132430 | JGI IMG/M metagenome (GOLD analysis project Ga0187877, IMG submission 132430) | Peatland microbial communities from SPRUCE experiment site at the Marcell Experimental Forest, Minnesota, USA - June2016WEW_17_100 | ecosystem: Environmental > Terrestrial > Soil >...
AGGGCCAGGGCTGGAACGTGGGCGGGTCGATCGGGGTGCCGGGGGTGGCGGCGGTGAGCGGAGGTTACAACTCCTTCAACAGCCAGTCGGCCGGCGGATTCGTCTCGGATACGCAGACGGTCGCCAGCGGCCAGGCGGTGAGCCACTCCGAGAGCGACTCGCTCACCCAGTCCCACGCTGTCACCCACAGCCAGTCCGACACCACCACAGTCTCCCAGGCCGACACGCACGGCAGCGCGGACGGCACCTCGCACGTCGATAGCCTGGGATCCGGCCAGGCGCTCTCGCGTGGTCTCAGCCAGGGCTTTTCCCAGGGGATCGTCTTTGGCCTGGCCCCTTCCTTTTCGATCGGCGAATCCAACCAGTGGCAGTTCGACCCGGCCATTCTGCTCACCTCGATCCTGCGCAAGCAGCAGGACCTACTGAACATGATCACGCTGGAGGGCGGCTTCTACACCGATGTGTATGCCCTGGCGAGGAGCGAGCGCGGCCGGCAGGCGCTCCTGGCACTGATCCCGGAAGCATTTCATGGAACAGAAGATGTGGTCATGGGCGTGCAGACCCGCACCCTTACCCCTGCTGAAGACGAGTACTTGCGCCTGCACGCCAAGGTGATGGTGCCCTCGACGCGCGAGATCCACATTCCCGAGGCCATGACCGCTTACGCCGACTCGACCCTCCTGACCATGCTCCAGGCGGCGGCCTACATGGCCCCCGGCCTTTTCGAGGAAGGCCTGGCGCGCACAGTCCAGGAAGCCACCCCGCCGTTCGCCTTCGACCCCTCCATGCCCGGCGACGTGGTGCTCGCCCACCAGTACTCCACCGAGCGCGGCGCCCTGACCGACAGCCCCCTCTGCCTGGAAGCGCGGCGCCATTTCCACACCGCCTTCGCCGGCGACACCGGCTTCGGCAAATCGGTGGCTGCCGAGCGCCTGGCCTACGAGACCACCCGGCGCTGGCACTACCGCACCATCGTGCTGGACTTCGGCCAGGGCTGGCGCAAGGCCCTGAACTGGCCGGGCATGCAGGGACGGGTGGACATCCGCCAGCTGCACCCCGGCGGGGTACGCCCGATCCGCTGGAACCCGCTGCAGGTCCCCCGGCGCATCGACCCGGCCCGCTACCGCTCGCTGGTCTGCGAGCTCTTCGCCAACGCCGGCCGGATGGGCCCCAGGCAGCTGGGGTTCCTGCGCGACCGGCTGACCTTCCTGTACCAGCTGCACGGTGTACTGCCGGCGGACGAGCGCAGCATCCTGGAGGAGGAAGCTGGCCCCAAAGCGAAGAAGCGGGATCCGAGCGACCTCACCCGCTGGGCGCGGGTCGTCGACGCCACGGAGGTCGAGGCAATCAACCTGGCCCGGCGGGAGCGCGGGCGGGGCGAAGGGGACTGCCTCGGCATCGAGCTATCCCGGCTGGAAGGGTACGAGCGCCAGGCCCTCGCCGTCTACCGCAGCCAGGCGGTCAGCCTGGCGGAGTGGGTCGCACTCCTACGCACCGAATACACCTTGATGGCCGGCAAGGACCAGGCCAGCCGCTCCTCCCTGCAGGGCGTGCTGCTGCGCCTGGAACCTCTGGCCGAGGGCGAGATGCGGCGCATGTACGGGCCCGGCTACGACACCCTGGCCGTGGAGGACCTGGGGCTCTTGGGGCCGGAGACAGACCCCTGGGGCGTGACCGTCATCGAAGGCGGGGCGGAGATGGACGAGTTCTCGAAGTCAGCATTGCTTTCCCTGGCTGCCTCGATCCTGTACCTGGACTCGGTCGTGCGCCGGCGCGAGGCGCTCTCCGGGGCCAAGTTCCCGCCGATGCAGATCTTCTTCGAGGAGGCCAACAAGGTCCTCTCCGGCGTGGACACCGGGGCGACATCGGACCAGGAGCACGGCAGCGTGGACCAGACCGCCCAGATCTTCCTGGACATGTGGCGGGACGGGCGCAAGTACCAGTGCTTCCTGCACGTCCTGGCGCAGACGGTCTCCGAGCTCCCAGCCGGCATCCTCTCGTCCTGCAATAACGGCTTCTTCGGCCAGGCCAAGAACGACCGCGACCGCCAGGCGGTCCTGGCGCACATCGCCCGCAACACGAAAGGCTTCGTGAACTCCGAGTACGACCGCTTCATCGCCCGCATGCCGATCGGGATGGCAATCGCCAAGCTCGGCTACGCCGAAGACGTGATCCATACCGAGCCCTACCTGGTCCGGCCGCTGATGCTGTCCGTTGCCGAACCCGGTGACGGCGAGATCGAGGAGCTCTTCCAACACGTACCGCTTAGCCTGTAAAAGAGAAAAAAATGCCCACCCTGTTCTTCTGGAGGAAATCATGAAACGCTCTTACCTCGTCGTCGGCGCCCTGGCGCTTGGGGCATTCATCCTGACCTACGCCCTGCTCGCCGGCGTCGTCCAGCCGAGCCCGGTGGTCGTCGCCAAAGTCGACCTGTCCGCCGGCACGCTCCTGGATGCAGGCTCGCTTGAAGTGCGCACCCTGCCCGCCGATGCGATCCCGCAGGGTGCCTACACCAAGCTCGACCAGGCGGTCGGCAAGGTGCTCACGACCGCCCGTGTCGCCGGGGACCCGATCACCGCCTACGTGGCCGGGGAAAGCGCCGCTTCGAGCGGCATCCCGGCGCAGCTCGCCGAGAACACGGTCGCCATCGCAATCAACGTGGACCAGGCCACGGGCCTCGGCGGTGTGCTGCGCCCGGGCCAGACGGTGACGGTCATCGGCGTGATCGATCCGCAGCATATCGAGCAGAACATGCTCCAGTCGATTTCGAGCCCGGCCCTCGGGCCGTCCGCGACGAGCGTGCCCGGGGCGGCCTCCACGCCCGTTCCCCCCACGCCGACGCCCCAGCCGCCTCTTTCCCCGGCGGCGCGCATCGTCATCACCGGGCTCAAGGTGCTGGTCGTGCCGCAGTCGTTCCGCTACGAGGAAGCGCCTGCCTCGAGCGGCAGCAACACGTTCCTGCCGGCGGTGACCACCGCTTCCCAGGAGCAAGCAAGCGTCATCCTGCTCCAGGCGCCGGTGACACCCGTTGAGGTTGCGCCGGGACTGGTCGCGAGCCCGGCCGAGCTCCTGGCGCTGCTGAACCAGGCGGCGGTCATCCACCTGGCCCTGGAACCGGCGGACGGGCTCACGATCCGCGTCGAGGCGGTCCCGGCCGTCGACCTGGCAACGCTGTACGAGAGCATCACCGGCTACCAGCTGGCGCCTTAGAAGAAAGCGGAGGAAATCCCATGCAGGAGAAATTCCCGCTCGGCATCGCCGGGCCCGACCTGAACCAGATGTCACGCGAGTATACGGGCCTCGTCGCCACGCACGAGCACTTCGTGCTGGCGATGCTCGCCAATTCCTGGCGGGCCTTCCTGGACGCCATCCTGGAGAGCGAGCCGGCCCTCTTGATCGTCTACGCCGACCTCGCCCCGGGTCCGGATGCCCTCAAGGACGCCCTGGCCGAGCTTAAGCAGGCCGTGGTGATCATCCTGCTCCCGCCCGCCTGGGCGCAGTTCCAGGGCGTCTTCACGAACCTAAGCCAGGTGCGCAAAGTTTTCCCGCTGCCGGCCGCGCCGCGGGAAGTGCTGGCAGCCGGCCTCGCCGAAGTCCACACCGAGATCGCCCGCAACCGCACGGTCTCCCCGCTCTCAACCTTTCCGGGCAGCGCCCCGGCCACCGCTGTCGGGACGCGCGTGATCGCCTTCGTCTCCGCCCAGGGCGGGGTGGGCCGCTCGACCCTGGCCGAGGCCATGGGGTTCGAGCTCTCCGCCCGGCGCAGCATCCGCACGCTGCTCTACGCCTTCGACCTGCCTTCTTCCACTCCCCTGCGCCTGGGCACCCGCTTTGCCCCGAGCGCTTCGGAGTTCCTGCAGCGCACCGAAGGCGGTTTCAAGGACGCCATCCAGACCACCGCGGACGGCCTGGACGTGATCGTCGCCCCGCCCGAGTCGACCGCCTACGCGGCCGCCTCCCGCGACGGGGAGCAGGCCAACAAGATTCATACCCTGGTGACCGAGGCCTACAAGCACCACTACGCCGCCATCCTGCTGGACCTGCCAGCGGGCGAATCGACCTGGATGCTCCAGCCGCTGCGGGCAGCATCGACCGTGCTCGTCGTGGCACGCCCGACCACGGAAGGGGTGCGCGCCGTCGGGCACATGTTGAAACTGCTCACCGAAGTGGTCGGCGCCCAGCACCGCTTCAGCCGGGACGCCTTCTTCCTGGTCTTGAACGAGCGCACTCCCAGGTCAATCTACACCGCCACCGCCTTCACCAGCGAGGTGGCCAAATACGCCGGCTGGTCCCCGCCGGTGCTCGCCACGGTGGACTACGACCCCGGGATCTCTCGCGCCCAGGACGACGGCCGGCCGGCCTCGAGCGCCTCGGAAACCCTCGGTAAGGCAGCGGCCACGCTAGTGGACACCTTCTACGGCAGCGCGCATGGGGCGGAGCCGCTGCGCAAGGGCTTCCGGATCGGCGCCATCCGCATCCGCACCACAGGATAAGCAGCCATGGTCATGGCCCTGCTCGACCCTACGATCGCACCGGACGGGCTGGAGACACAAGTACGCCAGTCCATCCTGGACGAGGTCATCGACACGGTGAACCGTGAATTCCCCGGGTCGCTTCTGCGCTCCCCGGATGAGACGGAACGGCTGCGGGTCACCTACCGCGTGCGCGCCCTGGTCTCGGCGGCCTTCCGGGCGCGGAGCCTGCCGCCCGACAGCGCCGGTCAGGCGGCCCTCTCGGGCGAGATCGCCCGGCGGGTGATGGGGCTCGGGTTCCTCGACCTGCTTCTGCCGCCGGCCCGCACGGACCTGTCCGAGATCGCGATCTACTCCTCAGGCCTCGTCCAGATCATGAAGAAGGGCAGCGTGCGCTGGGAGGACGCCGGGCTGGAGGTTGAGGCGGCCGAGGTGTGGCGGGTGTTGAACCTGATCCTGGGGCCGCAGTCGCGCGCCGCGAACGAAGCCACCCCTTCGGTGAACGCCAAGCTGCCCGCCACACGCGATAACCCGGGCGGCGGGCGCCTCAAGGTGCTGCACCCGGTGATCGCCCCGGGACGCGGCTACCCGTCCGTGAACATCCGTCTGTTCGAACAGAAGCCCGTGCTCCCCGGGTGGCTCCTGGAACGTGGCCTCATGTCCGGGGAGATGATGGAATACCTCGGCCGGGCCATGCAGGAGGGCGAGCGCATCCTAATCTGCGGGGCGACCCGCACCGGCAAGACCACCCTGCTCTCGGCGCTCGCGAACTACCTGCCGCCCGGCTGGAGAATCGTAAAGATCGAAGACCCGGAGGAGATCTGGATCGACCGCAAGACAGTCCAGACCATCGAGGCCCGCCAGAAGGTCATCGGGTCGGAAGTGCCGGCCTACACCCTGGCGGACGGCGTGGACGACGCCATGCGCATGTCCCCGGATTACCTGATCCTGGGTGAGGTGCGGGATGGCTTTGCGGCCATGGCACTCCTGCGGGCGATGATGACGGGCCACGCCGGAGCCTGCACCCTGCACGCCGATAGCCCTCTCGAAGCCCTGGGGCGCCTCTCCACGCTGCTCGGGAGCGAGAAGGGTGTCTCCCCGCATGACGGTGTGCGCATGATCGCCTCAAGCTTGGACCTCTTGGTGCAGATCAACATCGTGGACGAGATCCGGCGTGCCACGCTGGTCACCCGTTTGGAAAAGAGGCTGGAGGGCGGGGAAGCCGTCCTCACCCCGCTCTGGCGCTATGACGAAGGCTCCGCCCCCGGCCGGCCGCACTGGTCGCGTGCGGATGATACGGAGATGAACGCATGAACCTGGCTTCCTATATGATCTTGATCCCCGCCCTCCTGGCGGTCGCTGCCCTGGTCCTGGGCTGGCAGCTCTCGGGCCGCCGGGCGTTCCTGTCCTCGCACACCCAGGCGCGCCTCCAGCAGGCAGAGGCACCCCTCCAGCAAGGGCAGGCCCTGGACCGCCTCCCGGCCGGGTCGCTCGGGCGAAGGCTACTCGAGGCCGGCTGGCCTCTGACCGTGCTCCAGTTCCGCCTGGGGTGTGTTGGGCTGGGACTTACCGGCACGCTCCTGGCCTGGCGTTTCTTCGTCCCCGGCCTGCCGGCCTTCGTAGCCGGCGGGATGCTCGCTTGGCTGCCCTCTGCCATCTTGAACGAACGGGCCCTGGGCCGCGGCCTGCGCATGGACGAGCATTTGCCCCTGGCACTCTCGCGCATCTCGGCCGGTCTCCAGGCCGGCCGCGGGCTGGACGAAGTCCTGGAGACCACCGGGCGCTCCCTGCCGGAAGGCAGTCCGCTCACGGAGGAACTGGTCAAGAGCGCCCAGGACATCCGCACTGGCGATGCCCAGGAGGCCATGAAGAAACTGGCGGAGCACTCCGCCTCCCCTTCCCTCGCCAACGTGGCGATGCTCTTGGAAAGTTACGTGCGCGCCGGCGGCGGGCAGTATGCGGCGGTCGTGTCCGAGGCCGCGGCGCAGATCCAGCGCGTGGTCGCGGTGCGCAACCACGCCCGCGCCAAGGCCGCCCAGGCCCTGCAGTCCGCCAGGCTCATCCCGCTCATCATGCTCGGGGTGCTCGTGATGATGGCCTCGGACCCGGCTACGGCAGAATCTTTCCGGACGGGGACGGTGCAGATCGTGATCGCGATCGCCATGGGCGCCATGCTCGCCGGCTTCCTGCAGATGCGCAGGGAGATCCGGAGGGTCGTGTGATGGAGCTCCAAATGGTCCTGATCGCATTGCTCGTCGCCACGATCTCGGGCATGGCCCTGAACGGGTTCGTGGAGGTCATCGACCGCCGGGCCGCCGCCCGCATTACGAAAGCGGAGAAGCCTGCGTCCAGGGTGTCGGCCCAAAGGGAGGAAAGAGTGGGCAGCTGGCTGGAACGCCTGGTGCCCGGCTACGTCCGTACCATCCGCTCCGACCTGTACTGGGCGGCCTTCACTGACTCACGCTTTCAAGGGCGCTCAGCTGCCTCCGTCTTCGGCCGGCAGGTCCTCCTGACCGCCGGGGTGGGCATGGCCGCCTATCTCGCCCTGGGGTCCACGATCGCCCTGGCCGGCGGTCTCTTCATCGGCTGGACGCTGGCGCGCTCGGACCTGCACACGAAGGCCGAGACCGTCCGCCTGCGCATCGCCCAGGAACTGCCCGAGTTCGTGCAGCTCATGGCGGCGGAGTCCGCCAGCGGGGCGGGCCTCGAGACCGTCCTGAAGCGGGCGGCGAACGGGACCGGGACGGTGGCCGAATGGCTGCGCGGGATGCTCGGCCAAGCTTCCGGCAAGGCCCTCTTTACGGAAAACGGCGGGGCGGGCGTCCTGCGCACTGCCGCCGAGGAAAGCGAACACCCAGGCCTCGTGAGCCTGGCGATCCAGCTGGGCTTCGTGGGACGTGGCGTCCAGGTGCAGACGCTCCTGAAATCGCTGGCAACGACCTTCGCCGACGAGTTTATAGCCCAGGCCGAGACGCGCGCCGAAAAGCTCGGCTCGAGTCTCGGCGTGATGGCAGCGGTCTTTTACTTCATGCCGTTCGTGATTACCGTTCTGGTGGTGGTGGGTGTCCCCCTAATCCAGACGATCACAGGACATTGAGATACTTCTATGGTTCGCGTATCCCTTGAATTTCTAAAGCAATATCATCGATCTGACCGGGATAAACATTGATCAGAAATTCACACAGACGATAGGCCCTTTCCAAATCGGCTATGCATTCAACTATCATCCGCTTAAAGTAATCAAAAGCCTTATTCTGGACAAAACTCTCAACAATTTGCGGTATAAGTTCATTTCTCTTTTCCAATATTAATCCTGAAGTTTTAACAGCCTCTTCGAACTTTTCATTCTTAATCTGTGCTTTTGCTACTGTACAAAAAGCTTCGGCCCGTTGATATTCATTTCCCAGGAGTTGTGCGATTTGAATTGCAAATGGATATTCTTTTTCATAAGCCCAATCCTCAACTAACATTTGTATTTGATCGAATAAGTCTGATCGAAATTCTTCATCATCTCCGTACCTGGAGTACCAATCAGAAATTTTAATTAAGAGAGCTTTTGGATCCTTTTCCATTTCATCTCTATCAGTAAAAGACTGATACTCAGAGGGTTCTTCATCCTCTATTTGCTCTGCCCATCGGATTAATTTCTCGATGATTTCCTGGTTTAATTTACTTTCAACGTCAACCGCCTCTTCCGGGTCAATTCCAAAACTCATCAGTTCTTTTCTAAAAAGCTCCATATCGTGAAATTCTGAAACAGACAATGAATATTTACCCGGATTTGCATCAAGAATTGCTTTAAGTTTGTTGTAACAAATAATCGCATTTGGAATTTCACCAAGTTTCGTAAACGACCGTAATAAGGGAAGCAGATGGGTATCGTTACTAAAGAACGTATCACCATCCAGATGTTTCATCGCCCTGGACAAGAATTCACGACTTACTTGCTCTTGACCATCACGGATTAATGTTTCTCCGGCACGGATGAGAATTTCCGCCTTGAAAAATTCTTCGCAGTCTTTTCCATCGATAATTATTCTAAATGAATGTTCATCAAACGCCTTCGCTAAAGTCATTAATATATTTTCATACTTTACTCCATGTTGATTTTGCCGTATATCTCTTAATAAAGATTCGGGGGCACCTGATATACCATAAAGCGCATACTGGTCAGCAGAATTTCCAAACAGAGACTGGAATGCTTTACAAATCTGATCAACACCGTGCTCAATTTTACCGATTTTAAAATCCTCCATACTTTTAAATTCCAGGGTATTAAATATAGCTGAACGATCTTTATATTTTTTTGCAATCTTTAAAGACTCAACGAATCTTTGCATCCTACAGAGTGAAGTGCAAATCTGATTTATGATTGTTAAATTCCCTTTTTTATCAATCTCCTCATATGTCGAAAGGGCAGTTTTAATATCACCCCGATTAGCCTGGTCGACCGCAATTCCAGATAACGTAGCTCGCCTTACTTCATCATTATTTATAAAGGATAAATAGCTTTTGGCCCTTACGTATGATCCCTGTTTTGAATAACCAAGAGCTACTGATTTGAAAGCATTGTCTTGCAGGGTAGTCGAATGCTTCGGCCGAATTTCTTTTAGCATCTGAGCCAAAATATCCGTGGCCTGTGCGAAAAGACCGGTATTGAACATGATCTTGACGATGGTGAGAAACAGGGAGACTTTTTTCTCAAAGCTGGTAGCAGTTTCAGCATACAAGGTTGCTTCATGAAAATCCCCGATTCGTGCCAGGCATTCTACAAGACTTCGCAACTGGCTATCGGTAAAGTTACCCTGCTGTCGCTCTTTAAAAATTTTAATAATAGATCTGACGAATTCTGTATCGCCCAGACCGGCAACTATAAGTGCAATTTCCAGAAGTTCGTCTGAAGATAAATACGTCCGATAATCATCAATTATTGAATATTCTCCCCGAGAAACAAGTTCCTTAATAATAGCCGGAACAACTTCCTTCTCAGCCCACTTATTATTTTTACAATACTGCAGAATGTTTTCCATATCAGGCACTGCGTTATTGTTTTCGAAAAATATTCTTATGGATTGACTAATTAAATAATTGGTACGGATGCTAGCCAATTCACTTGTTGCTCGACGCCGTTCATCATCATTCTGTTTCGAAAATTCCTTTTCTTCCTGCATGTTCTTCATGGCCGAAGAAGATATGTGATTAAGTGCTCCAAACAAATCTCCTTCTTCTGCCAAAAGAAAAATTCTTAATTGATAAATGAATTCCTCAGAAATATTTTCATCCGGGAAGGATTTATTTGCATCGAAATCCGGGTATCTTTTGATGATCATTCGAACATAATCTGCGGCAGGGTTAATATGATCAATCGGATTCTTAAAAAACTCGCGGTCGTAATCCATCTTGCGGTAGTTTGCATAGATCCGCAGGGCACTTTCAAGGGAAACATCAGATGACCGGGCCAGCGCAATCCCCGCCATGACTGTTTCACGCAATTCATCATCTTCATTGAGTGCTATATTTATAGCTTCTCCTTCATCATGAGATTGACAATATCTCCAGGATATTTCCTCAAAGAGAGAAAGCCACTGCTCATGCGGGAAATAATATTCTATTGTTCGTATTGCAGCCTCAAAATTCCCATCGGATGCCCACCCTTTTGCGATATCCATATAAATTATGTTATGAACCTTCCTGCGATCAATGTTTTCGGCGGAGATTTCCGGGAATTTTTCTTTGTATCGAATTACAATCTCCCGGGTTTCGTTGATCACCTTATCATAATAGGTCCTCAAGTCAGTGTTATCGATACTCTGGACTAATCGGTGAGCCTCGGTGAACATTCCGGCTCTGACCATATGTATGGCAGCAATTCCTTTGAGTGAATCTTTTTCCTTTGGATCAAAAATCTCACAAATAAGTTTTTGGGCATCTTTAAATTCCTGTTTTCGAATCAGCGCCATAATTGCGCGATCATCGCCATTTTGTAATAGCTTTCCCAGATCGACCAGAATATCGGTTTCGGCCCAATCGATTAATCTGTTTACAATCTCATCATAAAATTCCTCCTCCCAGCCAAACACGATAGGCATCCTGTTCCCATAACTGATGAGTTCCTTCAAAGTATTTATAGCCTGGTCCGGATGACCGATACGATATAGTTCGGATGCAATTAGAAAGAACCAAAGGAACTGATATTTTGGCTCATATAATTTGGCGATCATTATTGCTCCTTCCCAATCTCGCTTCTTAAAAGCATCAAAAGGAGATCCGGATCGAAGATTTTCAGCTCTTTTAGCATGCTCCAAGCTAAATCTGGCTATATTTCCTGCCTGGTCACGCTCGATAGCCATCTCTATTGCAAGTCGCAATGTTTCAAGTGAAAGGGAAGGATCATAATTTTCCTGGAGTTTCAGGAAATCTTTATTTTTAGCAAGATTGTATACTTCATCAAATTGTTTTGTTTCGGATAAATGCCTTGTATAAAAACGTATTGCGTATGGATTCTGGTGTTCCTTCCACCTGCTGCACCAATTAATGATCTGGTCACTTACGGCCTTAATCATTTCCTGATATCTGTTTACTTTTCCGGTAGAATAATTTTGAAGTTTCAGGAAATATTCACGAAAACTATTATGGAATATTGTAAACTCACCATTTTCCTTTTCGACCAGAACTGTTTGAATTTGGTTAAAAAGGGATTCGATTTCAGCGCTGGATATACCCAGAATTGATGCTGCTGTATCGAGATCCAAAGGTTTGTAAACCAAACAGAAAAGCGACAATAACTCAATCCCATTTCCTTTTTCTTTGTTTTCCCTCAATTTTAGTAAAGCATCAGACTTCTCCTCAGGAGATATACTCCCCCTGGAGACTAGATCCTGTAATGTGTTTTCGACATCCCGAAGTGATGTCTCTTGTGATGTCTGGCTTGATTTAATAACCCCCCCCTCAATTTTACTAATTATGCGGTCAAAATAATCGCGGATTCCTACTGGCAGTTTGGAAATATCTCCAAAAACAATATCTCCATTGGTAATATCATTCATCAGCATTTTGAGATATAGAGGATTACCATCTGATTTATTGACAACTGCATCAACAAACTTCTTGTTCGTAATCACTTCATACTTGCTATGAATCTGGTAAAGCAAGCCCCTGATCTCACCTTCCTTCAACTTTCCCAGGATCCGGTGGCTTGCTTTATCCTCTCCAAATTTTGGGGTAAACAATGGATGCCTGATTAGCTGCTTGCGTGTCGAAAGAATTACCTTAACCCCCTCAGGATAGTCGTTTTCTTCAGGTAACCATGCCAGTATTGAATTGTCATCTCGGGTCCCATATGAAATACATTCATCCAGACCATCAATAATGATCATGATGGGTTCTGTCACCTGTTTACTTGCTGCTTTCAGCGTATCTAGAAATTCTCGCCGATAATCTGAAATATCGCGATCAACAGGTCTCTTCCACTTAACGCCGTATCTATCTTCTACCTGGAGAGCCAGGTTTTCAAACACATGTATTGGATCAAGTGTTTCTGCGTCGCTCTCTTTAATAAAATGGCGCGGAAATTGGTTCTCGTCCGCAAATTTAGCCAATAAGGTAGTCTTTCCAATTCCCGGATCACCGATGATTACCAAAATATTGTGGGCAGATGGAGTTTTAAAATCGTCGAGTACCTTCAAGTCTTCATCTCTTCCCACAAAGTTTTCGGTAATATTTGTTATATAAGTTTCTAACCAATCAGGGCGAAATTTCTTGCCGTCTTTCCGTTCTACAATTTTGAATCGGATATTAATATCCCGGGAAAGCGATTCGGATTGTTTAAAATTAGAATGATGACCTTTCCAGTAATCTAAGAATTCGACAGCTGCTTTTTTCTGGCTATTGTAAAGTAATATTTTTTCTACGCCACATAATTGTGTCTGAATATTCTTATTAACGGGATCAAATACAGACATAAACTCATTACATGCTGAGTAAATAAGAAGGGGATATAAATCTAGAAATTTATTATCTTTATTGCTATAGAGATAAACATGATTGCTGATCAGATCAAAATTGTGAGGCTTTTCTATTATTTTCTTATTTGATAAGAATAACAATCTCAGATTTTCTACAGGGTCTGTTGTTTGAGGTTGTACAATGATCAATTCCAGGTCTTGAAGGAATTGTGAACGTTCAAAAAGTACCTTTAAGAAAGGTTCATATTTTTGTACCCTGGCCTCGGACTCGCCCTCGTCCAATGTAGCGCCATGAGCCAGGAAATTCCTGAGCTGCAACAAACATTCAGATTCATTTTTAATATAATCTTGAAGTTTAGGATTATTCCCAGGACCTTTATAGCAGAATGAATAAAGATCTGGTGAAAATAATTTCTCCTGATTTTTAGAAAAGGATTTCAATACGCTGCTTAGAAAACGAGCCCAATCCCCCATGGCTGGACGAGTAATGGCTTTTCGAATGTCTGAATCAACCTGGGAAAATTCAGTGGCAAGATTAGCTTTATAAAAGTTCTGAATAGAAATAATGGCTAAATATTTATATAAAGCTTCGTAGGTATCAATTAAACGATGCAATTTTCGAAAGGATGTGATCTCCTTTTGATATTCGGACCAGGGTAAAGCAGCTGGCTCTGGTAACCATTCCATATCCAATGTGTTCCTTTCCAAAAATCGTACTTATTCAATGCTGAAAACGATCAGGCACTAGTAGACCTGTTCCAAGCATTTGCATAAAGCGAGTCGAAGTCCAGGGCCAGCTTGCAGCAACGGAATGCTTCGGCTTGGCGTCCCAGGCTGCTGCGGCTGTTGTCTTTGTTGACCCAAGCAAGTAGATGATAAGGATCAAGTTTCAAGGACTTATAAAGAAATGGGACGGCGTCTTTATAGCGGCCCAAGCAGTTAGTTGAGGCCGTAGCCTTTGTTGCCCGGCGTTCTTCATCGCGTACGTCGGTTTCCAATGTCTGGCCAAAGCAGCCGGTAGTTTTCTTGTTGTCCTCTACTTCAAGTAGGATCTGGCCTTCATAGGGCCAGTCATTTACTTTTCGATCCTCTGGCACGCTTAAAGTTCTTCCGGGCTATTTCCACAAGTCGAATCATCTCGGCAGGATATTATGCATTCCGCAGGAATATCTGATTATTGCATAAGCCAAGCTGCAGAATGCTTACAGGTATATTACACCCCGCTTTACCTGATTATGAAATTATTGTAAGCAAAAAAGGTGAAGGGGATAGCACAATCATTCGGTCGAAAATTCCATCTCAATCGGGACAGGAAACTGGAAAAAACCCTTGACAAAATTAGAACACATGTGCTAGTATCAAGCCCAGTAGCCTTGAAGGCTATAGTAATCACAATCGAATATTAAATATCCGGTCCCCTGCACGGTAGAACCAGGCACCAAAGCCTGGGAGATGAAATTCGTTAGAACCGGTCAAACCAGCCACCCGGTGGCCATGTTTCGACATTCATCTCTCAAGCGATGGTGCTTTTATTTTTCTGACCAGATTTCAAACTGGTTCACATGCGAGTGGAGGGTTCGACATGAAACGCATCCTGATCCATGGTCTATCCCTGCTGGCCCTGGTTGCCAGCCTTGGCGCGACAGCCGACTCGTACACCGGCCCCCAGCGCACGACGACCACCTACTCCTGGAACCACAAGGAGTGCAGCTACCACGCCTCCTACGATCTGGCCGGCCCCGGGGGCGCAGGGGGCTGTGATCTGACCCTGTATGTCACCCCTACGGACGGCTGCCCCGGCGACGTTTCGGGATATTTCAACCCCACCGCCTGCGTGGGCTGGCCGGACACCTGCTCTGCCCTGGGGTGCTCGATCAGCTCGTCGAGCAAGATCACCGGCTGCGATGAAGGCTCGCCGGGCTGCACCCGGGTGGCCAGCACGACGACCCTCCCCCCGGCGACCGTGAGCGGGACGCCGAGCTGCGGCGCGCCGGGGAATGCGGGTTGGTGCCGGGGGTCGCCGGCGCTCAACCTTTCTGCCAACGAGCCGCTATCGGGTTATGTCATCACCGGCATCGAGAGCGGCACCCATGGGATGCTCTGCAGCGGAAGTTCATCCTCGTTGAATTGCTCATGGCCCTTCCCGGAAGGCACGAACTCCCTGAACTTCTGGGCGGACTCCTCGTACGGCGACACCTCGGCGATGGCCTCGGCTGTGATGAACGTGGACACACAGCCTCCAACGCTTTCCATCTCTCAGACCGGCGGTACAACCGGGCAGAATGGCTGGTACACCGCCGGGCCGGTGAACCTGGCCGCCTCGGCGGGCGACTCCGGCTCGGGCCTGGCGGGCGTCTCGGTCCGCCTGGACGGAGGCGGCTGGCAGCCCGGGACGAGCCTCCAGGTGACAGCGGACGGCGCCCACACGGTCGATTTCCGGGCTGACGATGTGGCCGGGAACAGCGCCGTGCAGTCCGCCAGCGTGAAGCTGGACAGCCAGCCCCCCATGCTTACGCTTTCCATCCCGCCTGCTGACGGCGCCCACGGCTGGTTCAAGACCTCTCCAGTCGTGGCCAACGCATCGGCGACCGATGCCACCTCCGGCCTCGCCGGGAGCCCCAGCATCAACGGCGGCGGGCCTTCCTTCACCACCTCGGCGGACGGCACCTACACCTTGACCGCGAAAGCTAGTGATAACGCCGGGAATACGGCCACGGCCACCGGGACGATCCAGCTGGACACTACGGCCCCCACGCTCGGCTATTCTTTTTCGATCCCAGCACCGGACGGCCAGAACGGCTGGTATGTCCACCCGGTGAGCGTGTCTCCGGATTGCTCCGACAGCGGCTCAGGCCTCTCCAGCGAGGTCGTTTCCCTGGACGGTGACCACTGGTCTTCATCGGTGGATATTTCCACCGATGGTACCTATACCGTCTATGGGCGTACGAGCGATGTGGCCGGCAACACCGCTTCGTCCACGACGACCGTGCGTCTGGACACGACACCGCCGCAGTCGGCCTTCGTCTCACCGGCCGAGGGGTCCACCGTCCACGCGCATGGCGTCCTCGAGATGACGGGGGCCACGACCGATGCCACTTCCGGCCCGGCCAGCGCGGAGATCACCCTGGACAACGGCAAGACCTGGCAGCCCCTCTCCCTGGGGACGGATGGGAGCTGGTCCCTATCCTGGAATACGTTCAAAGTCCCCAACGGGACCTACCTCGTCCAGGTGCGCGCCACCGATAAAGCCGGCAACCAGGAACACACCGCCCAGGTCACGGTGGTGGTCTCGAACACCCCGCCGTCTGTAAGCATCTCACCGGTCTGGGTCATCTGGGGCCCGGCGCAGGTCGCCATCCATCCAGGGTCTTCCCCGGTGAAGGGGGCAAGGATCACCGTCTCCGACAGGGAGAAGCGCTGGCCGGATGCGGTGACCGACTACGGCGCCAGTGACCTGCCGTCCAGCTTCACCTGGCTGGGCCGCATGGGGGACGGCAAGATCGCCTTCATCGGGAAATACAAGGTCACCGTCCAGGTCTGGGACGCCTACGGGAACGATGCCGAGGCGGTGGGCTGGGTGATCATTCCCCTACCCCCCACCCGCACCCCCAGACCGACCCCGACCGCGACCTCCACCTCCACGGCCACCCCGACTCCCCTGCCGCAACCCACACGGGCGCCCTCTGCGACACTTCTCCCGCCTGCCGCCACCCCTGCACCGGTGGTTGTTCCAAAGACTCCAAAGACACTGCGCCAGCCCGCGACGAGGTCCCTCATGCTCTGGCCGGTCCTCGGCTTCGTGGCGCTCCTGGCCGCGCTCGCCTCGGCCAGTCTGTCCGATTCGCGCCCGCGGGCCCTGCATAAGCTCCGCAAGACCCTGGACGAGCTCCTGGGCAAACCTGACCAAACCATTTAGAGAAAGGATTCATCATGTTAGATGTCGTATTCGCAATCGCCGTGCTCGGCGCCGTCATCTTCTTCGGCGCCTTGATCTCCGTCGGCAATGAACGCCAGCGCAAGGCCATCGACGGCATCCGCGAGCAAGCCTCGCGCTGGGCGGAACAGGACCTGCGCCTGAAGCGTGCCCACGCCATGCGCGAGGTGCGCGTCCCGGATGCCCACCAGTGGCTCTCGGGCGTGACCGCACGGCTGCTCGGCACTCCTCCCAGGCTGCTTTCTCTCACCTCGTGGGAGGATAACGGCTTCAAGGCCATCGTCGCTCCCTGTGAGGACGGCCGCAAGCTGGTCGTGACGTCTGCCCTGCCGGCGCAGTTCGTGAAGGCCGTCCAGGTGCACGGCCGCGGCCGCCTGCAGAAGGCCGAGGTCGGCCTGCTCGGCGACCGCCCGAAGCGCGTGCCCGTGCAGGAGATGAACATCGTGACCTGCGGGCCGTTCTTCGACCTGGAGGCGAAGCTCGCCTGGCTGGCCGTCACCGGATCGTCGCTGGAGGCCGAACGGCTGTATCTGTTCGAAGTGCCACCGGTGAAACCCCGTACTTCGGGGGTGAACAGGATGAAGTAGCCCATCCTTTATGGACACGCAGACGGACTTTTTCTCCCAGCGCAGCATCGCCGTGGGGAGCGCACCCAGTCACGTGCTCGCCAAGGCGCGCCGGGTCATCTGCCGACTGGAGCAGGGTGTTCCCTACTGGCAGATGCGAGGCAAGCGCCTGCAGCGGGACCGGTCTGTCATCTCGATCCCGGTGGGCCGGCACTACCGCCTGTTGGCGGAGGACCGGGACGGGCGGATCTCCCCATGCGAGCTGCTCTCGCACGCCCTCTACGACACCCGCAGCCGCCATTTCTAAGTTCAGTACTTTTTGGAGGAACTATGTTCAAGAGAATCAAGCTTCCTTTCTTTCGCCCCAGCGAAAAGGGGCAGGGCTCGGCGGAATTCGGCACCATCCTGGCAGGCCTGATCGTCGCCGTCCTGATCGTGATCGCCATCTTCCGCGACGCCCTGATCTCCCTCTTCCAGCACATCGCCAGCCTGATGGCCGGCGGCGGCTAACCGCGATTTATAAGCCGGCAGTCCGGACAGCTGCCGGCTTTACCCGTAAGGAGGCTCCATGATCAAAAAGAAGCAACGCGGCCGGCCAGGCGGCTTGATCATCCCCGAAGGGGACGTGCCGCCCGTGCACCATCCCGCTGGCATGAAGCCGGCGGGGCAGAGCGCTGTGGAATTTGCCCTGATCGTGACCATGGCCATCATCTTGTTCCTAGGGATGATGCAGTTTGGGATGTACCTATACGGGCTGTCCATCGTGGAAAACGCCGCCCGCAACGGGGCGCGCATCGGGGCGACGAGCCAGGGCTGTACGCCCTGCGATGCCACGGCTGCAGCGCAGTCTGCGCTTCAGGGGCAGCCGATTATCCGGGATGCGAGTGTGAGCGTGCTTGCGCCGGGTGGGGTGGTGGGTTCGACGGTGCAAATCCGCGTCTCGGCCCACATCCCGATGATCGTGCCGGGCGGTGAGACCTTCGGCCTGGGACCAATTACCACCGTATCCGCCGAGGCCACCTTCCGGCAGGAAGGCTGGCGGCCATGAGGAAACAAGGGGAGAGGGGTCAGACGACTGTTTTCTTCGTCCTGGTCCTGACCGGGCTGCTGCTGCTCACGGCAGTGGGAGTCGAAATTGGGCGGATTGTTTATGCGAGGGGAGAGGTGGGCAAGGCGGCGGATGCGGCGGCCTTGGCTGCCGCATCAAGGATCGATGTTGCCTTGTACCAGGAGACAGGGGAGATCCGCTTCCTGCCGGATGTGTATGCTACGGCGCAGGAGTATGCTTCTATGAATTCGGCCTTCCTGCAAAGGCGAAATATTGGTGTGGCTGTTACAGGGATCACCGTAGACGCCGGTCGGCACGAGGTCTATGTGACGGTGTCAGCGAATTTATCGTCGCTTATACCAGGGATATTGGCATTTCAGGGGGAGTATGGCGTGACGGGGTATTCAGAGGTAATGATGAATGGGAGGTGAATTTATGCCTATTCGCATTTTGGGGTTCGAGATCTGCTAGGCGCAACAGCCCACACTCGTTTCAGTCCTCTGATAGTATTTGCATTAATTCCTAACCATCGGATGCGCGCCGTCTACGATGTTTTATATCTAGTTACAGTGTCTGAACAAAGGATGTTTTTATTTCTACTCGATAAAAAGGTGACAAGGGGGATCATAAAAGGAGGTCATTCTTTATCATATCGCCGGCATTCCTAGGTAACCATAGCGTTTACTTTTCGAATGACCATGATGACCTTGCCTCTAATCTCCAGGGATTCGTTCTTGCTAATGTGAATCGGGTCCTTGGTTGGGTTAGCGGGCTGGAGACGATAGCCGTCTTTTTCCTTGTAGAAATACTTGAGCGTGGTCTCGTCCCGGGCAGGGAGCCAGATGGCGACCATATCGCCGTTATTGGCTTTTACGGCAGGCTTTATGATGACGATGTCACCATCGTTGATCATGGCATCGATCATCGAATCGCCCTCTACCCGGAGGGCATAGATTTGAACGCCTTTCTCTTGCGGGGGCAGGAGGCTACGGGCAACATCGACGCCATACACCTCTTCGCCGATGTAGGTCGGACCGGCGTCGGGGACGAGGATGGGAATACCGGCGGCGATGGGTCCCAAAATGGGAATCTTGACCAACTCGGCGTTGCTGGGGTTGGTCAGGCGCACAGCGCGCGAATACTTGGCATCCCGGTTGATCTTGCCCATCTCGGACAATTGATTAAGGTAATAGGTGACCACCGAGGTCGAAGAGATTCCCGTTGCCTTACCGATTTCGCGAATCGAGGGGGGATAACCCTCATTCTTGGCGCGTTGTTCGAGGTAATCCAATATTTTTTGATGCCGTTCGTTCGAGCCTTTAGGAGTTCTTACCATAAGGATCTTCCTTTCATATTAATACAAACATTTGTGCTAACAATATAGCACAAGAACTCGTTCTGTTGCAAGTGGCTTTTATTATAGTTTTAGGGCTATCTAAAAGTTACTGTTACCAAAACTGCAAGCAGGCCTTAGTAATGATTTAATAATGAATGTCTTATTTAAACTGATTCCAGGGGTAATAAGAGAATGACAGGACGTCCCAGATAGGGTGTTCGCTTCTTAGATGGCTATCGATAATATTCCCCACAATTTGAATTAACTCATCTTATTGGTTTGTTATTTATGGATAGTAATTTCGTTCAAAGGAATCTAATATTAAAAATTTATTTGACTCAATGAGTTTTGTTGACGCGAATTACGATACATGTTTGGTTAACAGTGGGCTTGAAAAAAGTTTATCTAATGCAGTCGCTATATTTTCAACACTATGTCCTCGAACAACCAACGCCAGCTCATGATTCGTGATAAAACCACGTTGCGAGAGGTTCGAGGAGCCAACTATTGCTACCTGACGGTCAGCAACAATAACTTTGGCATGTAAATCCTGTGTCTCTTCACCATTAAAATCATAGATATAAAGATGGGGATACTTATTGCTTAAAGCTTCAAGATGTAGTACGACATCAGGAGGTTGTTCTGATAATTTATTTATTGCTATTCGAATCAAGATGCCCTTCTCCAGAGATGCTTCAAGCCATTCCAGAATGACATCTGCTGCTGAACTTATTGCATACAAGGTAATTAATATCTCGTGGTCAGCCTCACGAAACAGGCGTTCCATTGCGGTTTCAATGGAACCGATACCTGAACCCATCCAGGCCAACCCTGTAACAGCAACAGAAATCTGGTCATTCATGGCAGGTTATGAAGCAAAAGGTTACGGTCAAGGCGCATATTACGGTGCTCGCAGGATGTTTCTGAAATCAGACTACATGCATAACAGGCAGCACCATTGTACTTTCCTTTACTAAATCTCTCCTCACTACAAAGCGGGTCATTTGAACAGGCATCAATATTACGTAAAGCGCCATTGAGTACACGTTCAAAGTCGGGAACAAGTGCTATAAGGCCACCTAATGTGCCGTCGCCCCCGGGTTGGGTCGTATACAATAAAATTCCTCCATTGGCTTGCCCTCTGTCTGTATCTATATCAATAAAAATTCGCTCTCTAATCGCTGCCGAGGAATATCCAGAATCAACAGAAAGGGCATTTATTACCCGATGTGCAAGAGTATGCCACCATACGAAGACGGGATGTAGCTGATTGCGGTCTTCTCCAATTAATGATCGGCTTGAATAGTTTTGTGGATTTATCCAGGCATCCATCCATGTCATGGAAATCTCTCCTGATAGTTGCAAACTATTGGCAGGATTACTTTCAATATCAAGATCGATGAAAATACCTTCCCCAAATAATTCGACGCCAGAAAACCAGTTGCGGCCATTGTGTGAAAATGAAGTAGTAACAATACTGGAATTGAGTGGATCTCCTCCGGGCACCCTCCTGTAACCCGTTTGGACCATAACTACTCTCAAGCGGTTTACGGGAGTAATTCTGAGCTGATGTCCTCCTCGACTGGATATTGTGCGGACCTGACTTTGAACAACCTCGAACTGTGGAGGACCTCCGGGTTGAGATGATGGTTGAGGGGGATGGCCATTAGTCGCTGATTCTTTCAGTGCCCGAAATTCTTCAAGCCGTAATGAATGCATGTCGGCAGGCAAATTACCCGCCATCGTATCATTTATCGCTGACATTAAGGTGCGTTCATCGAAGATCTGGATTTCATCCACAATAGCCTGTGAGATACGACCGTTAGTTACCAGAGTTTTGAGCAATCCAACGAATTCGTTTTTATTGGTTGGTTTACCAATTTCCAAAGCGATTTGAATCGCCGAAATCTCAAGTAAACGATGCAGCCTGGTATCACGCGGTGGAATAGTAAGTGCCGTCTGAATTTCAGAAATTTTGAGATTGGCAGCACCACGCTGCAAAATACGAGCCTCTGCACTGCACCCAGGGCGAACCGGTTGCGAACCTGAAACAGGTTCCCGTTCGGGGAATCTCCCTGAACATCGCCATGTACGCGAGTAAGCTGTTCCCAGATTTATGGAGCGATTACAAATCGGGCATTGTATAGTAATGTTTCGAAGTGCCCCGCCTCCCCCTCGCCATATTAGGTAAGAAGGCGTACAGCCGGGATTATTCTGATGTACCAGGCCAATCCAATCCACATCATCCAGATGCCCTTGGGGACAGGCAAGAACAAAGCGGATCGCCTGCCGATTTGCCTGAGACCAAGCGTCATTTGGCGTCGAAAAACCATCACAGCGCGGACAGGCTTTCACATCACTCTGAGTTTTTCGATACAGGATTCTGTGTCGAACGCATAATGACCAGGACGGAAAGCGTTTTGTATTGTAAATCCACCTGCCTTCAGTTTCTCCCAACTCAGCATTTGATGGCAACCTGACAATGCCAGCTCCACCTAACAAGGACTTTGAAAGCCGCTTGTCGGTTATTTCAAAATCCTCGGGATCGCGAGAATTAAATAACCCGGACTGATCCAATGAAGGAATAATTTTGGGGCCTTCAGGGCCTTCCAAAATGGCTCCTGGACCGTATGTGGTTACGAATTGTGAGCGACGCAAACTTTGAGCCATATCTAAACCTTGAATCCGGTGGTTTCTTCCACCTCGCGAAGTGATTGGGGAGCGTTTTCAAATGCTTCTTCCAGGCGTCCTCGATGTTGGGCGTCGCCTAATACTACATGGCGTTGTGGTTGTCGTAACATGGCCGGCTCATTATAGACAAACTGATCGGGATTTTGGTGAAGGGCAGCTATAGTTCTCCAACGATCCAGCTCTGAAGCTGTTTCAATCGAAGTACTACCCGGAGCAGGCCTACGGCTTATGGGTTGACCATTAGCCCTGAGTTCAAAAAGTTCGGGAATGGCCATCACTTCGGGGTCAAAGCGAGCATTTGCCATTCTATAGGCTTGAGAATTGAATGTGCTACCAGTACGTTGTTGAATACGCCACTGGTCGTTTACAGGAATTCCATTTAAAAAACGAGCCTGCCGTAGTAATACCACCGCCAACGGCCCTAAAGAACGTTCCCGCGCGCGCGGAGAAAATGGCGCAACTGTTACCGGCTCAACATAGCGATACAGCGCACGATGGTATCCAGTGAAAAATTCATAGTGATCCAGGTCTCTTGGCCTGCTTGCCCGGAAGAAACTGACAATCAAACCACAGACTTTGCGTCCTACGCGACCCGTTGCCTGGATATATGAAGAAGTGGTTTTAGGCTGACCATGAACTACCATCAAACTCAAGCGATCTATATCCACCCCCGTTCCAAACATTGATGTTGCAAAAACCGCATCCTGTGCACCAGGCATTGAAAGATCGAGTTTTTGAAGGAGGGCGGGTAAATTCATCGAGCTGGCACGGCTGGAAAGTTCCATCCTGTGTGTTTCATCAAGAGGCCGTGCATTGGTTCCGGCTTTACTCTCTATTCTTTCGGGAATATCCTGACGGTATAGCGAAAGTGCTCCGGCCAGTTCACGGGTCGCATTAAAGTAGCCTACAAGTGTCCAGAATGGATCTATTGCATCCTGTGGAACAATACGGGATAGATCATAAGATCCTTGCAATAATGCAGACCAGATCCTGACGATAGGGGTTTGCGCTCCTTTTCCAGGAGCACATATAGCTGTATATAACCGGCCTGGCCGGCTGGTATCAAGGGGGTGAGATTCATTTCCAGTCGCGAAGAAACGCTCATCCGCCGAGATTGCAGATGGGGGAAACTGAGTCAGCGTTCTATTGAATAACGATTGAACCTGGGCCTCCGCTTGTCGGACAGTAGCAGTTGAGGCAATGTATTTCGGAAGCACTATTTGGTTCCCGATCATTCTCTGGCTCAACAGGTCAATCGCGGTTTCATAAAGTCCCACCATGCTACCCAATGGACCTTCAATCAGATGCAACTCATCCTGAAGGATCAAATCAGGAGGTAAAAATGGGTGCACATCACGATGCAATGGGTTGCCAGTACTACGACCTGCAGGATGCTCTCTGAGTCTGGTCTGTTGGGAACCATCATTCGGTGGACACCATGCCCGATAATATCCCCACCGGCTATGGTAATGGGTTACATTCCCAAAAAGGGAGGCGGCTTTAGGTTCAAAGGCCAGTCGTGCGAATTTATCTACAGTCGCAATAACAACTGATGGGCAACGATGATATATCTGGTCGTCTACGGTAAGAGCAGGGATAGGAATACGTGTCGACCATTTTTTACTCTGCTCATGCCGGAACGGTGCTGGGACATCCTGCCATAACAATCCATCCGTTAGAACAACAGCCGGGTCAGGTATATGAGCTCTTGTTGATCGTCCTAGCATCGCATTACGAACAACATTTGTATGAACACCTTCACGGTCACGGGGCTCGGGAACCTGTTCTGCCCAGAGGGATTGATTTAATTCACACTCCGGGTTTGGACAATATATGTCGAAATCGCTTTGTTTCGAGCTGTTTTGATTTGTGGAATATTTCAGAATGAAATAACCAGGGCGAGCAGGCCTCGCAGATTGCAGCTGAACATTAGATCCCAAAGCAGGCTTGATTGTTTGTTCCCACCAGTCATCTATATTCTCAGAAGTGAAATGGACCCTATCTGGAATAGTGAAATTTATTGAGATTGTTCTGAAGCCGGGTGACGGGTGTACTGTTACATTTACTGAATTAATCACCAAAGTTGGAGCAGGTGAGCGGGGTGTAAGCATATTTACAGGTGGAATCGTTGGATTACCGCCCTGATATACAAAGTGTAAAGTATGCGCACCTGAACCCAGGCCCTCATTCGATATTGCAAGATTTGTATGACAACACGGGCACTGCGTAATTTGGGCTGGCTCACCTTCCACTTGTATATTATTGCGAACCTGCTGGATATATCTGCTAAGTTCAATGTCGGGGCCATTGTAGCCAGGCCGGAGGCCGCGCAGAATATCTAATGCCCCAGCAATCATCATAAATCCTGGACCGGCAGGGGGCACAGGCATCGGACCAATACTCATTAGACTATTCGGTGTGACACCGCCACCCACCCAAAGACCCGCTGAAAACCGGATACCTCCCCAAAGAAAATTATCATTCCTGTTACACGCCTGAGGACGCCAACCGACCGTATTCCCTTGACCCGCACCCATGACCCGAAGGCGCTCACAAGCCGTAATAACACCCAAGGCGCGGCGGAATTGTTGTATCGTAAGCAGGCGCAGAGTGTAACGAGACAGCACTCCCACGCCTGCACCCGTGCGATCCTGCCCATACTCATAATTTTTAGCTCGTAAACGCCTCAATCCCAGCACAAAGGCGGTCAACCCCAGGTAGGCCTCGGTTTTACCACCACCTGTAGGGAACCACAGAAGATCACAGATATTCCGATCTGGATGGGTAGGATTCACAAGTGGAGGAATATTCAATAATATGAATGCAAGCTGGAAGGGGCGCCACGATAGAGGGCTTTGAGGGTTTTTCCAGCGGGATTGCATGTCTATCGCTTTATTGGCAAAACAAAATGCCAGCCTAGCGTTTTCATCAACACTAAGGAGGTCAACTGCTTCTTGAATCCGAATTGCCACTTGAGTACATTCCTGAATATGGACCTGGGCCACATTCTGAAAGGCAGGTTCAAGCCGCCTCATGAGAATTTGTTGGCCCTGAAGCCAGGTTTGGTAGCCGCTAACCAGGGGCTGTAACGCATTCTTTAGCCGTTCAGGCTCCCACGTTTCAGCTAAAATAGCTGGATTCAGTTCGGGAGCAGCCCCATACTCTGCGAGCCAATCCATGTCAGGTGTCTGAACCAGATATATTGGGATTAATTCTGTGCGAACATCAGCTGGTGTAAATTTGCTTTGTTCTGATGCGACGATAGCACCCAAATCCGTCCATGAAAAAGGAGCTTCCGTTGGTCTATCAGGTACCTCAAAAGGTTGCTCAGGGTCAATCTCTTTCCACATAGCTCCGCACATATGGCCGCGAGCAAAGGCGGTTCTCTGACGATACAATAAGGCTAGAGAAATGTCTTCCTTGTGATCAATGGACTGCTCTTCAGATTGAACAGTCGATTCATCCAGATGGCGAACAGGTACAAGCCTTGTCCCATCGAGTACATGGACACGTATTTGTGGTTGGAACAGATATTCGCTTGTAGAAGGACGATCTCCACTTGCAATTGGCGAGCAATTGATAAGAAAAACAGAAACCCGCCATGATCCGGGAATCAGTTGACGAGACCGCATATGAAGGCGAACCCCTGGTGACGCCTCCCAGTCAATTAAGGGTTGAGATATATCTAAAACATCACTAAGATAGCCAGTTGGATATCGATGCCAGCCATTCTGTTCCAGGTAATAGCGTGCCCATGTCACGCAAACCTCAATTCGCGGGTTTGAATTTGCTTCTACCGTGAAAGATAATCCGATTGAGCGCGGTAATGCTTTGGGATCTAATGCTGGTGAAAACACCCCGGGCGAGCCAACATACCCCTGAGTGTCCTGGTCTTCCTCGCCACTTGTTTCTTCGACTACTTCATCAATATTATCTTCAATTCTTTCCTCAGCGCTGGATGCCGAAACAGGTTCAAGAACGCCGGTGATGTATTCCACCCTGGGATCTTGCTCCTCAGGTAATATTTCATGAGGCCCATCACGTGGTCCTAAAACCTCACGTACCAGCGCAATTAACATCTGATCTCTTTCTGCCATAACTGATAACCCTTTTATAACGAATGCTTGAATGCCTGTCCTGTCATACAAAATCCAACAATCGGGCATATGTCACAAGCAGGAGGCTGTCTTTTGGTACAAATGAGATGAGCAAGATCAAGCAAAGCATAGTTGTACACACGCGGATAAACTTTATCTACCAGTGTGGCTAATATCATACGGAATTTTTTGTTTCGTCGAGAAGAGTCCTTAACTTCCCAACCAAATATCCGGCCAACGATTCTCACGGTATTTGTGTCGACAATCGCTTCCGGCATATTCCACGAAAAACATCGAACTGCGCAAGCGACATATTCATTTACTCCTGGCAGGGAAAGTAAATCCGTTTTTTCTTGAGGCACAAAATTGTTAAATTTTATTGCCAGGGTCTGTACCATTTTATAGATAAGATTGACTCTCCAGTGAAGCCCCAATGGGGTTAGTTCCTTGGTTAAGTCAGCTAGGCTGGCACGAGCAAGTGATTTAAGATTAGGGTATTGTTTTATAAAATCTTGATAAATTGGAACAACCTGAGCCACTTGAGTCCGGTGTAGCATAACCTCAGCGATCAACGTATGATATGGATCTTGCGTCATACGCCACGGAAAGGAACGGAAATTAATTTGCCCCCACACAATTAAGCTGTCACGAAAGGATTGGATACTTCGTTCGTCATTTATCCAATCTAGCCGATAAGGTGTGCTGTCAGACATTTTCTCCTGGCACTTTATTTGTTTCGGGCTGGCAGAACAGGCATGTACCCTGGCCAAGACGGTTTCCACTTACGGGCACATACCACGCATTCATTCTCTTATCCCAGGCACGTACTTTCAGAAACTGAATCCAGGAAAATCGATAAAGAGCTTCGAGGCTGAAGTCTGGAGCTAATTTGACTATCAATAAATACTCGAACAATTGTCTGTCACGATCCCGATCGTCTGGATAGACCGTTCCGGTTTTCTTCGCTTTTTGAATTGTTTTTATTGAATATCGATCCCCATCTCTTGACACCGCATCTACATTTTTGGTCCCGGCCGATGTATCTTTTAGATTCGATAGCCCGGGAGTCGAGTTAAAGTACTTGATTGCCAGAGCCTCTCCAATTTCCCCAACAGAAAAACGAATGCCTCGCGAACGCATTTCTCGCTCTACCTCAGCTCGTAAGGAAATCAGCTCATCATCCTTAAATGATCTTAAGTCCATCTTCCGGAACCTCTTCTGGTAATCCCGTTAGCGAATGGATAATTGCTTTCATCACAGGGGGACAGACAGCATTCCCAAGCATGTGAATCTTATCTCGCCTAGTGCCCTCAGTCAGGTTGAATTCTTCTGGAAAACCCATAGCTGCCTGCAACTCTGGAGGTTGCAGCATTCGCATAAGATGTCCTTTACCAGTCCCTTTAGGCTTGACTAACGCAAAACGATCTATAGTGGTGATGGTGCGAAGAGGAACATTAAGTGGTTGCCAGCCTCCCGCAGCATCAGATCCGTAATAAACCAGGAGGAACGGTTCTTTTTTTCCCAACACCTTGAAAGCCCTGTAAGCACGTTCGATTGTCGCTCTCGCACGTTTTTTGGTTTCCAGGGGAGAGAAGTTGTAAACTCCATTCATGCTCAGGACTTGGGACGCAAATCTTGCAGTTATATTTTGGGGAGGTGTAATGGGGGTTGGTTTTTGCTCTCGATCACAAATTATGAATAATCGCCTCCGACTTTGTGGCACTCCAAAATCGCTGGCAATAAGCGATTGTTCAAGATATTTGTATTTGTCCCCTAACCTTTTTAGGAAATCAGGGTATTTATCCCAACGTTTCATACTGGTGACATTTTCGATCACAATCCACCGGGGATTGAGTACATCTGCAAATCGAAGTACTTCGTATGCCAGATTAAGACTCTCTTTATCTTTTTCTCGATTTCCGCGCGCCACACTGTGACTGGTACATTCTGGTGATGCCAGTATCAGATCGATTTCACCTAATTCATTTTTAACGCTAAGAGGATTGATATCCTGTAAACGATACGGGTAAAACTTCGCTTTCGGGAAATTTACTTTATACACATTGCCTGCAAGTTGCCACATATCAAAACCGGCTAAGATCTGAACACCTGCATCTTGGGCGCCCAGACTGCTGCCACCTATACCACAAAATAAATCTATTCCCTTAAATATATAATTATTTGTCATTAGTCGGATTCCAAAAGCAAGGATTAACGTCAAAAGTCAGTATAGGTGACAGACTCGTGTGCGTCAAGAGAAAAAGATCCAATTATTACTTACGTGATTTACTCCCTAATCCTACGATAATATCTTTGATGTAAATATCTTCAGGTTCAAGATCAAGAAGGGTTCTATTCCCTGAAGTGTCATTCACACCTTAAACCCTACTTCAACATTACAACGCCAGGTCTGCTTATCTGTTGACCCAGCCAGAATTGAACATTTACCAACCACTGACTTCGCAAACGGGCAAACACTTTAAGTTTTTTTGCCCGATTTAATTCCAGGGAAATCAAATGTTGGGAGCTGAGCATAATACAACAATCTTGTTCTTTAATCCAAAGTGGGTTCAAAGATAGAATGGCTCCACCTGTTAGCTTGAATTTCTTAATCTCGATTTGGGGCACAATTAAACCAGCCAAAAACTTGGTCAGCTTAATTTTATTCTGAGCATAATCACAAGAGGCACTTACTTCCAATAAAACCGGCACGGTCTGATTAAACAACCCCTCGTTTTCCTTATGCTCATCTTGTACAAAATGTTCAAATATTACTTTAGGCTGCAGTGATAAGACATGACCACAATCAGCTAGTTTATAAATATTGCCGGGTTGAAATAGATCTACATTCTCAAATGAAATATGCAATTTGGTGTTTATTTTCCCGGCAAGAGGATTTGACGCTCTCGCGCCTCTTTCTGGCTGGGTGATAATTCCATCTGGTAAATCTGGCAGAGGCGCATGGTCTGTTTCAAGAAAATCAACATGCAATGGATTTAACGCGCCGAATAGCGCCTTTAGGAATGTCTCATTGCTGAGATTGTCGTCCCCAATCTCTTCTCTTGCCAGAGAAATCAACACGCCTAAATAGCCCTTGTTCCAACTTTCTCTCCATGATGCCAGATCATCGTCTTGTGTTGCAATCATATCAGACAGGCTATTAGTCACCCCAGTGGCGGCTCTCAAACATTTCTCTTCCCAGGTTTGCATTATGCCTAACGGGATAGAGCGTTTTAGTTCTGTCTCTACGCAGGAAGATAGTTTCGCTATATCAAAATCTGCCCCGGTCCTAAAATCTATTTTCTCAAACCTGATGCACACGACAGGCAATGGGACCCTATCTTCTTGCTTATCGGCCGCCTTATAAAGTGCAAACAATTTAGTTCCTAATAAATCCACCAGTTCTGCATGTTTTGTCCAGGCAATCATTGTATAAGGGCCATTATCGATTGCGAGTATTGCCTGTAATCTGGCTATCAAGGTAGAAATCTTGTTGTCAGGCGTATCACCTGTCCCACCCAGATCCATATCCAGGATTGCCAAGCGGACGCCCTTGAGTTTCTCCCTTCCTGTTGGCAGATCGTTGATATTCCCATCAAAGTACGCTAACGGAATTCCTTTTTTTGCAAAAGCTTTGATTACAGGGAGAGCTTCATCAAGACTATCATCAACAAGTAATACTCTAACCCCTCGCAGGCCTATCACGATTCATTCTCCTTGAACACAAGGGCTACTACTGCTCCAACATATTCTTTGGGTAGAGCCAATAATTCTTTTTCGGGGAATTCTATACGGCCCCCATGTGCTTTCATTACTTGATCTGCTAAATGTAACCCCAAACCCATGCCGTCTGGCTTTCGACTGAAAAAGGGTTGTATTAATTCTTCGGGCGCATCTATAAATCCTGGCCCATTATCTGCTATAACGATGGCAGGGTCTCCCCCTAATTTTCTGGATGTACCAATATAAATTCTCTTTTTGCCAGGAACTTCTCCCCATTTATTGTCCAACCACCATATTGAATTATCGATAAGGTTCATCAGAGTTGATATAACCAGTCGACGGCTACAAAATACTTCATAATCTTCCAGACCTAGATCGACTTCCAAAACAATTCCATGAAGTTTCAATCGAAGTTGGGTATTAAAAACAGCATTTTTGATCAGATCGCTGACCTTCTCTCTACTTCTACCTGACTTTCTTATCAGAGCAGCAAATCCTTCAACAAGGTCAGCAAGATGCTTTGTAAGCTCTCTGATATTTTCACTGACCGGTTCATGTTCGACTACTTTTTTTAGTTCGGCAATGCCTTTTTCGACCTCGTGAATTACTACAGAGAGGCTCAACCCTGTGCTGGCGCTGCTGATGAAACGATCCCGAATCAACATGTAATCAGCTTCAACCCGGTCTATCAGGCCGCCAATTTCTTTTTCCAACCCTCTTTTTTGTATGATCTGGCGGAGAGCTGTCAATTCTTCGAGAACTGTTTCGCGTGTCTTTTGTGCCTGGGTACGCCCGTAAGCGTTGCGAATACGCTCTTTATCTTTTTTGCGTTCAGCTTCTATTTGAGTAATTATATAAATGACAGCAGCTTTGAGAGCCTGAGATGCTTGGTTGTCTACAAAACCTTCGCGGTTTGTCTTCTCAATTAATCCCTTACTTGTTTGAAGGTTCAGCGATACCGCTCCAAGAACTATATTATTACTGATCCTTGACGCAGGAATATTTACCCGTCTGGCATCAAGATCTAGCCAGTCATTCTCGGGCTCTCCATAATCATACACGCGTACATTATCGCGGTATACCCGGACCCCGCCATTTTGATCCAGAAACTCTGTTAACCCCTTGCGGTCTGTAACGCCTAACTCTAAAACGGCTGGCTCTCTGTCAAACACGGACAAATCAACCGTGAAACTCCCAACCTCTTTCTTAATCACATCAGGATGTATTTTCTTAGGCGACTTTTCTTTATAGCTAAGTTTGCGCCCGATCACATCTCGCATTGCAGGGTAGGGTTTAAATTCATACGAGTAGCTAATCTCTTCATCAGATAATTCGCAGTGCGCCTTGAAAAGGGCATGCTCCATGATAGTCTGTACTGATAAGAGATCCTTCAACCAATCATCATTATCGGGCAATTTGAATTTGACTCTGAATTCACCTTTTTTATCGAATGGCGAACAGATTGAGTTCACCGAACGAGCAAGTTTTCGAACCATTCTGCGATCCCAAGTCTGCCAAAGATGGGTAATTTCTATTCGCGTTCCAGTTCGATTTTTGGTGAAAACAACCGGTTCCCTCTCAATGACATATACTGGAATACTTGATAAGGCTTTATTCTGGTTGAAATCCTCCCAATCAATTTCAACAAGCACTTCCGGATGACCTTTTTTGTGCGAAACCAAAGATATCTTACGCCCAAGCTTGTGTGCAGCAAAACGGCCTACCCCCTTTTCACCTAAAGGCAAACGGTGAAAGATTGGTGTTCTATTTCCGGCTGCTTGTTGTAGTTTGCGATAATCCGTTCCAGGTTTAAGCCAGACATTTGTGATAGTTTTGAAATCCATCCCGGTTCCAGAATCTTCCACAACAATTCGTCCTTTGTCGGGATCCTCTATCTGCTCCATCAAAACTAAGGCGTCCGGGGAATCGGCATCGTACGAATTCTTAACCAACTCGAACACAGCTATGCCAGGATCGCGGATCAGCTGGTCCCCCAGGAGAAGCAAGAGGCGTGCTTTAGGTCTAAAGTTGGTGCGTTTGTTTTGAAGTTTTATCATTCGACACTCTTCAATGCAATCTTTAGGGTGGAGGTGGAAGTCTACGAAACCGAATAAACCTTCAACACTTCATCCCCATAGTGATTGATCACCTTCACGGCGATTTTACCGCTTTTGGGTTTCTCAAACGGATAGGATGTGGTTGAATACAGCGCGCTCCAGGCGGACTCGTCAATCTCTGTCCGCAGAGCGCGCTGGAGCTTTTCGTATGGCTGGTCGGCGCCGGTGAAGTAGGCGTGGCGGACGATGAATGTTTCTTCGTTGTAGTCTGTATCGATGAACCAGCAGGCGATATCGTCGGTAGAGTTGGAGCGGACTTCGCCGGTCGTTGGGTCGTAAACGTCCAGGCCTTTGAGATGGACGGTGATCCTGCCGTCCTTCTTTTTTATCTCAAGATCCGGCTCGCCGAAGACCATGAACAGGTTGCCGGTACCGGTTTTCTTGAGCAGCTCATCGCCCATGGCTAGGTCGGGGTTCATGTGCGCTGGCAGGACGGTCAACTTTCCATAGCGCTTAGCTTCTTCCGAGACATGTGGGTCGAAGGCGAAGCCGCAGACAATGAGAAGGTCGAAGCCGATACCTGCCACAGTCTCCTTGGCGGCTTCCTTGACCTGTTCCGGGCTGACGGTGCCGAGTTCGGGGCCGATGCTGACGGCCACGCGTCGCGATTTACCATCCTTTTCTGTGTATTCCCCGACGGCGTGGATCCAGGTGCCAGCGTAGGGTTCCAAACGGTCGAATTTCAGCCGTTCCTTCTTGATAGTATTCTGGACTCCGGATGCCCGTAGGTTCTCAATGATCATTCCAACAAAGTCCTGAGTGTTGAGGGCATCTTCGCGGAAGGAGGTGGCGGGGTCGTCGGGAACCAGGACGCGGTGCGGAGAAAGGCTTTCGATAGTGAATGGCCCAGCGACGCGGATACGGCGGGGTTCTTCATAAGGCTGGTCGTAGAGGAACTCAGTGTCGGCATTCCGGGCGATGGAGGCGTCAATCTCGCGCTGGCGATCTTTCCGTAAGTCCCAGTAATCACCCAGCAAATGGACCATTTCTAATTTTTGATTGTCGTTTGAGGCTTCTTGTGGGATTTCCCATTCTTCCCATTTCTTCACTGCGGCTTTATTAATTTTCGTGCGCAATTCTTCAAGGTTCGTCTGGTATTTGGCGTGGATGACGTCAATCTCTTCGTTATTGGCGATGGACTTAAGGGTGACGTGCGGCACACGCTTGTAGACGAAGCCGTGGCGGAGATCTCCCTCACCTGTCCCCGTGATTGCGTTTTCTTCTGGAGCTTCGCCCACGGTGGGAAGGGGATTGAGTTCGCGCTCTTTTTTGCGCCCCTCGTATGAATCAGCCAGCAGATAATAAGGGAAACGGACGGACATGAGCCGCGTACGTGCCAGGGCGATGGCGACACGCGAGGTGTCAATCGTGATCCAACGTCGTCCCCACTGCTCGGCAACATAGGCGGTAGTGCCGGAGCCGCAGGTGGGATCGAGCACCAAGTCGCCGGGGTCAGTGGTCATCAGCATACAACGCTCGATAATTTTCGGATTTGTTTGGACAACATAAATTTTGTCTTCCATGAAACTACCAGTAATTGTGTCAGTCCAAATATTATTGAGTATTGAGACAGGGAAATCATCGATAAAACCACGATATTGAATTGAGTTTGGAGTTTTTTGAATTCTGGAAGCGAATGCAACGCGACCTAAATTGCCAACTTTTATTTTCCAGTGGCTTGATAATGGTGGTAAATAAGTTACACCTTCAAAGATAAAAGGTTGATTCTCTGATGCCGCGCCTTGAGAAATGAGGGAAACGAGTCTATATCTGCGCCAATTATCTTGAATTATTCCACCATCCATCTCATCTTTATTTAGCGTTCGAAAATTCTGCCCGTCATCCGATAAAGCCAATCTATACAAATCAATGGACGAAATATCGGTCTTGTCCTTGTACAAGGTTCGATACTTGACTTTAGTGGCATCTTTGGCATACCAAAGTAAGTAGTCTAAAACTGGTGCAAGTGTATTGCTGGTAGCGTAAGGCGCTTTTTGGACCGAAATCATACAAATGAAATTTCCGCTTCCAAACACTTCATCCAAAATATTGCGCACCAAATGCACATTCTCGTCGCCAATCTGCACAAAGATACTGCCACTCTCGGTGAGTAATTCGCGCGCCACAACCAGCCGGTCACGCAGGTAGGCCAGATAAGAATGGATGCCCAATTGCCAAGTGTCGCGAAAAGCCTTCACCTGCTCGGGCTGGCGGGTGGCGTCCTCGACCTTGCCGTCCTTCACTTCACGCTTACGTGTGGAGACCTGCCAGTTTGAGCCAAACTTGATACCATAGGGTGGGTCCAGGTAGATCATCTGGACCTTGCCCTTGAGTCCCTCCTTTTCGGCCAGGGAGGTCATTACCAGTAAGGAGTCGCCCAGGATCATTCTGTTAGTCCAATGCTGATCGTGGTGGTAGAAGTCCACGCGCTCTTCGAAGGGCAGGCCGTTGAAGTCGGCGAAGAGCATCGGCTGTTGGGGCGCGCCCTTTTTGGCTTCCGCCCGCACCAGCTCTACAATCGCCTGCGGCTTAATATGTTCCTGAATGTAGACCGGTACGGATGGGACGCCCAGGTCGGCAGCATCCTGTTCGTCTTTGCCCTTCCAGACCAGCTGCGGGTCGAGCGATGGGTCGCGCGGGTAGAGAACCGTCTTGGGCTTCTTCTCGTCCTCGGTGATGAAGTCGCGCAGCTCCTCGGTCGGGATGTTGGGGCGCGTGTCAGCGTGGGTGTGGGATGAGATGGGAGTTGGCCCCGAGCGACGTCGAGAGATGGTGGATACTGGTTTCTTTTTACGAGGCATGATTCAATCCTTGTCGTAATTCGTCCAGAAAACCATTACCAATCTCTGCCAGTTTGCTGGCGCGGTTTTCCAGCCATTGCTCATACTTACTAAGGGGAAGTGATTGAATATCAGAAGAGATAAACTGTTGGGACAGTTTCGCAGATGTTATTTCGTACTTCTTGATATAGTTCATCGGCGCTTTAGCGCTGATGCGGATATTAATGCTTGGTCCAATCACGGCAATATTCGCAAGTGCATTGATTTTGTCATCGGGTATTTTGCCTTCCAAATATTTCTTGGGGAAGATGTGATGCCATTGTGGTCGATAATCTGTTAATAAGTTAACCCCCTCAAAACCAAGCCTTTGACCAGTTTTATCCCAATCTAAAGCCTTATTTCGATAGACCAGCAGATATAAGAAAAAGCGCCCAAAACGGCTGTCAATGTAGTCTCTTAAGAAATCCTCAGCCTGTAATGGAGTGTCGTGCTGGAAACGTCTGAGCAAACGCGTAACTGCTTCTGAAAGAGTTTTCGCATCAGCTATATCACGCAGGTCTTCTTCCAGCGATGATGTTCCTGAACCACTATATCGTGAAAAACGCGATGCCTCTAGAAACCAATAAAGAGCGGGTTCAAAGGCAGCCTCATGAAATTTGTCAGTTACGGCAATTATTGTTACTAATGCTGCCTCAGTTGGCATTGGATCATTGCTTAAGATACCATAATCCCGGAAACGGACGATTAAATTTTCCCAGGCGTTTGTTGTTCTGTCCCAGATTGTTACGGAATCATCCTCTTTTTTATTGAGACCAACCTGATCCCAAAAGCTATCCTGAATATCTTTAAAACGTACTTTTTTTGAGCCAATCGCCGTAACTGTCCTGAATAATAAGTTGGGACTGATATCAAAGCCGGCATCCTTGAGTTTGGTCAGATATGGCAGGAAAGTACTGTGGACCCAGCCCGGAGTACGGGCTGCTACGACACCCAGATAGATATCTGCCTCCGTCACACGTGTCCCTTTGCTATTTAACCGAGAGAATATTTCGACGACATCCTCAAGTTCCTGGTCAATGGCAATTGTTACCACGTCAAGATCTCGAATTTTCCGTATGCGGTCAAGACGTGTATAAACTTCCATCGCGTCCAATCCATCGCATAGTCCCTGCAATTTTATATCTTTCGCAAGGGTCTGTAGAACCTGTTGATCCTGGTCCTTATTGACATCAAGTGTCAATAATTTCGAAAGATGAACATAACGATCACCCTTGACTTTCCGAATCGCTGCGTTGGCTACCCAGAAAAACGGCGGTTCCTTTGCATCAATATCAAAACGTATATCATATTTCTTTAAAGTCTGATCCCATAAATCCCCACTTGGCCACCAGTATGGTTTCCGACCAAAGAGAATACAGAGTGCAGTCGCGCGCTGCTGGCCATCTACAACCCACAAAGAAGGCAATTGTGCATCACTTGCCATTTTTGTCTGGATAGGTTGTTTGCTATTCCAAACGAGCAGGCTACCAATCGGATAGTTCAACCACAGAGATTCAGCCAGATCGCGTACCTGGGTTGACGTCCAGACAAAACCGCGCTGGAATTCTGGAAGACTCCAGTTATGACTGACTGCCCGTTCTACAATTTCATAGACTTTTACTGATTCGTACGCCATAATGAAAGTCCTTTTTTTCTATCGAAGCAATGGACCAACATCATCCATCTGTTCCCCTCTAAGGAAAGCACGGATAGTATTTTTAGCCTCCCACGGATCGACAATCTCAATGAATGCCCAGCGACCGAAACCGCCGTGGTTGTTGACTGCCGGTACCCAAAGGGTACGCGCTGTGGAAACCTTTGCGGCCTTTTCTTTCTTCGCCTCGCCGCTGACCTCCAGGATCAGGTGCAGCAGGTCTTCCGGTCCATGGCCATCATTCAGGTTAATCAAATAATCGGGGATATAAGAATGTTCCTGGCCGTCCAATGTGTATGGAACAGCAAAGCCTAGCTGGAAGTTCTTGGCGTAGCACACCACCTCATCCATCTCTTCCAGCGTCTCGGCCAGTTTGGCTTCCCAGCCGCTGTCGAGAACCACATGCGAGATGTGGCACCTGTCCGGACGGGAACGGTACACATTACGGGTAGTATCGAAATCCACATAGCGGGTAGAGCCGATCGTATCGAATGGACGTAGGATGGGCAACAATGTCTTCTCTTCCGATGCGGAAGCTACGATGGCCTGGTAGATCTTCTCAACTGCATTATTAGCGAACTCCACCATCAGAAGCATCTGCGGGAAGGCATTGTCCTTGCAGGTCAGGCATTCCTCTCGCCAGCGTCGGACGACGCCGGTCAATTGCGGGAACAGCCAGGGCTTGAGGTTGCCCTCAGCGTCTGGAAGTTTTCGCTCCAACAGCAATGCCGACAGGCGGAAATCCAGCTCCTGCAGGCGCTTGTCCTTCAACCCGTACAGGTCATGGAAACTCGACTCCCCAATGATGGATTGCATCTCGGTCCTGGTCGGGACATCGGCAGTGGAGAGTGCCATCCGGGAATCCTGTGTGAATTCCACCTTCAGGCGCTCGCCCTTTAACTCGTAACGGTAGCCAATAAGGCGTGGGAAGGTCATCTCGAGGGCTAAACGTTCTTCCAGGGCCCGCACCCGGGTCGGCATGGGACCCGGTTTCGGGTCCGTGGCCGAGCCGGCGCTGGGTATGAACGAAAACGGGACACCGTACACCTCGGCATAGTCTGGCTCGAACTTTCCCTCCTCGTTGGCGGCATAACTCCGCCGACGCAACCCCCGGCCGACGACCTGCTCGCACAACAACTGCGTCCCGAACGCCCGTACACCTAGGATGTGTGACACGGTGCTGGCATCCCAACCCTCGGTCAGCATTGAGACGGAGACCACACAGCGCACCTGCTCGCCTAGCTTACCGGGCTTGCCGACCGTGTTCATCACCTCGCGCAGGATGTCTTCGTCGGTCAGGCTTTCGGCGTCCCGGCCAGGGAAGCGCGCCCTGTACTCGTCTTTGAACTCTTCGATTTCAACGATGGCGATTTTTTTAAATTCGTCGCTCATCCCCTCGCCAGATTCCAATTGCTGACTGTCGATCAGGATTGTGTTCGGGCGGGCACTCCAGCTGCCATCCGCCACATTGCTGAATAATTCCAGTTTTCCCGGCACGTTGACAATTGTTCTGTCCGGCAGAGTCTTCTCCCAGCCGGCGATGTAGTCAAAAACCATCTTGGATACGTTCGTGTTGTTGCATACCACGATGAAGACCGGCGGGGTCAGGCCGCGCTCGCGCCCTTCGATATTCTGTTCCCATTGTTTGAAATATTTCACATAATTGCTGTACAGGCTTTGCAGCGCTCCTTCCAACTCGGCCGGCAATACCGGATCACCGACAAATTCATCGGTCTTGCGTCCTTTCTTGGGAAGGTGATCACGGATGCGCAACCACAGGTTGCGGTAAGTAGGCTGCTCCCCGATCATCGAGTCGTCCGCCACCGGGACACGCGGTACCTTGACAATACCCGACTCAATGGCGTCGATCAGTGAGAAATCCGAGACAACCCAGGGAAAGAGTGTCCCTTCCGAGTAACCCGAGCCGTGCAGGAAGAAGGGTGTGGCCGACAGGTCATACACCACCTTGACACCGATCTTTTCCTTGACAGCTTCCAGCCCGGTAATCCAGATGCGGGCTTCTTCTTCGCGTTGTTCGGCCTCACGACGCTCATCGCCGGTCAGCTTTTCTTCGTCGGCCTCGGTCTTGCGCCGGTAGCAGTGGTGGGCCTCGTCGTTGATAACGACGATATTTTTCTTATTGCCCAATTCCCGGCAGACTCGCCGCACCATCTGGTCGGGGGTCTCGGTAAAGGGACTATCGTTTTTTTGCTTCAGAATATCCTTGGTCAACTTCCCAGCTGCCAAATGTTCACGTGGCTTGAATGCATGGAAGTTGGTTATGACCATTTTGACCTTGCCCAGTTCGACCAACAGCTCGGGTGGGACCAGGTCGTGTAAGCGGTAGTAGTTGTTGGGGTCGTTTGGGAGAAGGACGCGAAGACGGTCACGGATGGTGATGCCGGGTGTGACGATCAGGAACGTATCCGAGAAACGAGCATCCTGCGAGTTGGCAAGCTTGTTCAGGACCTGCCAGGCAATCAACATTCCCATTACCAATGTTTTACCGGAGCCGGTGGCCATCTTGAAGGCGATGCGGTAAAGTAGCGGGTTAGCCTCCTGGTTGGCACGTTGCAGGGAATCCTGGATCCAGGCGTCACCATATTTATTAGCGACTTCGGAGATATAGATGGCCGTCTCTAATGCTTCAATCTGGCAAAAAAACAGGCGGTGTTCGCGATCCGGGCGTTGCCAGTATTCAAGCAGGTGGGCTGTTGTCCTGGTGATGCCGCGGTAACCACCCTGCCGCCAAGTGGACACGCGTTCACGCACCCGATTGATGAATTTATTATCTTCGATACGGTCGGAGGTCCATTCGGTTTCGAAAGTCAACTGCTTCGGGTTTTTCTTCTTTGCACGGGGAATGGGGACAAAATAGGAACTGATGCGGCGAGATTCAACAATCTCGTCCGTGATGCCCTCTTCTGTGAACTTAAAGTGCCTTCGAGGTTCTTCAAAGGGGGAGTTCAGAATAGGGTTTTCAATGACGACCTGTTTCATTACCAGTCCCACAACCTCTTTAAGCCATGTTTTTCAGTATAGCATAGATACTCTTTAACCTGTACGATTCTATCTTTTTTGTAAAAGAATTGGCATTGCAATAGTGGTGATAAAAGTTTTGGATTGGAAAAAGGTGCTCGACAACAAGTTCTGCAAAAGGTTGACAATTCAGAACAATTGTGCTATCTTTAACCAGCCAGTACTCCGGCTACAACTGAATATCCTCATCCGTTAGCCAGACACGCCACATTCGTTTGCAGCATTCCATGCCGGATCATGTGGCGTTTTGCGTTTAACACCCAAATCACAGAAGGAGAAGAGCCATGATCAACCAAGTCGATTTCGAAGGCTATCTCACCCGAGCATGGGAATACCGGGAGCAGCGTTACATGCGCCTGGCCAATCACCGCCCGGGCGAAAACGGCAAGACTGCTTCGGATTACGTCACCGTCCAGATCGACCCCTCCTTGGACTTCGACCCCCGCCGCGTCAAGATCGGCCGGCTCCTGCGTATCACCGGCCGCATCGTCGGCCGCGACATCGTCGAGCCGCTGAAGATGGTCATAGCCAAGTCCCACAATGGCGTCGAACTGCCCGGCGAACTGAGCACCCTGATCATCCGCCGGCCCACCGTCCAGATCCTGGCGACCCAGGTCCGGGCGCTTGGAGAGGCCAAGCGTCCCAGGCAGAAGCCCAAAGACAAGCCGGGCAGTAAACCTGCCGAGACCCCTATACTGCCTGCCGTTTCCGTCGAGCCCGGTCTGGACCTGGCCGAATTGATACCGGCCCAATAACCAGTTCCCAGCCTGTCTTCTCAGGCTGAATCCGTTACCTCCTGCCACTGGCAAGAGCCCTGCACGCGAATAGCATTCTGCGCCCCTGGAGTGGGCGGCTTCACGCGTGCTTTTTTGTACCTTGAAAAAACGGCGACTTTGTGAGAACAGGGTTGCTCCATACCTGTTACAGACCTCCTTGTACCGGGGGATCTCCTCCGTCCCCCGATATGAAACCCGGCAGGTTTTTCGCCTGCCGGTCAGCCATCATTCCTTTTCTTGTTTATCACGCTCGCTTCGAGCGCGGATGCACGTTCGTCCCGTTTTGGGAATTTCCGTTAGAAGCAATTTCACCGATAGGAGAAGGAGGAATGACAGAACTCGATATACCCACAGAACAGCTCAAGCGACACCATTCTGCCGACAAAGCCATGGCGCACCGCCAGTGGACGATCGTTGATACTACGGGTGGCTGGAAGGTCAAAACCCGGACAGACACCTATTCCATCGTCCAGCATCCCGACGGCCGGCTGGCCTGTTCGTGTCCCGACAGTCAGCTCTATGTAAGCCTCGGCATTGAATGCAAGCACATCTGCGGTCTGCGCATCTACTTGGAAGAAGGAGACGCACCGCGACAACAGAATCCCATTCAAAAAGGAGTCTTTCCCATGAACAACGATTTTCTCAAAGAATGCGGCTGGGTGAAGCTCTTCCACCCCTCCAGTGCCCAGGTGACCATTCCCCTGCGCCTGGACAAGCCCATCCTGATGACAGAAGCCCAAGTGCTGATGGCATCCGTTACCAGTCTGCTCCAAGCCGGCTTTTCAGTGGATGCGCCTGGATTGGAAGAGGGGAAACACACCGAAGAGATCGGCTTTGTTGTCCGCCGTTCCAAGGCCAATGCAGACGGCACGGAGACGCCCGTCGTGGACCTCTATCCGGCACACGGCAACTTCCGCCTGCTCGGCAAGTACCTGAACAACGAGGCGGACATCCAGGCTTTCGAGGCCACCTGTGGGCTGGCGCTGAAAGCTTTGCCCCTGTACGAAGGTGACAACTCGATCGAGCGCGGCAAGAACCCTAAGCTGGACAAGTATGTCGCCGTGCTAATCCGTCCGGTCAAGGTCGTCTGGAAACTCAATCCTCGCTACGAAGGGGAAGAGGACAAGCGCAATCCCAAGAGACTGTTCGTGCGCTGGGACTCACTTCCGGCAGCTCATACTTCAACTGCCATGAGCCTGGACGAAGCCCGTGCTTGCCTATGCCCGATGGGGACAAAGACCCATCCGGAGTATAAGGGGTTGACGCTGGAACAGATCACGCAGGCTGAAGACGGCCACAAGGTCCTAGAGTACTTGGCCGGCGACCAATTCCGCCCAAATGGGGATCAGGACGGTCACAAGGTGAAAGCCGCCGCGAAGGTCCTGCTGGCTTCCCTGCAGGCCGCTTGAGCTCCTGGAGGCTGGGATGTCCGAGATCAAGAGCAACCGTCAGACCTGGGGAAAGGATTTTCCCATCGGCGGAGAATGGGATGCCGGCGCGACGACCCCTCTGTGGCCCACCTACCCGGCCGGCCTCTGGACGGTCCGCTGGGAAGCAGAAGGCTTCGTGGTCGTCTTCCACCGTTTTATGGATAGGCAGGAAACCCTGCTCGAACCGTTTCCGCCCACCGAACAAGGTGAAATCGACGCCAAAGCCTGTGCGCTGGTTGCGCGGGACAACCTGCGATTCTCATAAAAGAAGAAGGAGACTTTCCTATGTCACTCCAAAAGTGTCAGATCATCGGCCGCCTGGGTGCGGACCCAGAGATGCGCTACGCGCCTTCCGGCCAGCCCGTGACCAACTTCTCCGTCGCGACCAACCGCAAGTTTACGAACGGCGATGGACAGGAAGTAAAAGAAACTGTGTGGTTTAAAATCGGCGCCTGGGGAAAGATGGCGGAAGCCTGCAACAGCTACCTGCAGAAAAGCAGTCAGGTGTATGTGGAAGGCCGGCTGATCGCCGACCCTGCCACCGGTGGTCCTCGCATCTGGAACCGCCAGGACGGCAGCCCGGCCGCTTCATTCGAGATACACGCAGACCTGGTCCGTTTCCTGGACAGCAAGAACGGCAATGAAAATGGAACATCTTCTACGCTCACCGGTGCTGAAGGAGAGCAAATCCCGGTCTAACAAAATCGGCGAGTCCTTCTCCCAAAAAGCCAGTGCCATTCCCAAACAGAATGGCACTGGCTCAAACCCTGTATGTTTATTTCTTTTTTCGATTTCCGGGCGCGGACTCGCAAACCACTGATATGGAGCTACTTGGAACCAATTCCGTTTCTTACCTCTTAAACTATGTTAAAGGGCGGTCAGTCCAAAAAGGAAATGGTAAGGCTTTTTTTATTATTTGAGCTACGTCTTGATCAAGTATTTTGGAACACCCACATTCTTCATAAGGCTTACCGCAACCTTCACACTCTGATTCTTCGATTAAGTAGCCCAGGCTCGGCTGAACATTTATGGCCATTAAATCTCCCGCTAATTTTTGGCCATTTTCATCAAACGATAATCCATACTCAAAGTTCTTATTTTCCTCTGAATATCTAAAACGAAAATCCTGAGCCTCGATTCTTTTTCGACGAATAAACAATATCCCGGATGTCATGAGTATAGTGAATATTCTTGGAAGATCTATACTTTGCGGGTAAGTCTCTTTAAGATAACTTGCGATTTTTTCTGACCACTCATGTAATTCTTCGTTAGTAACAGGTGGACACGATAACGGGTTTTCGAGCCAGGCAACAAGAGTGTTCACTTGTCCAAGGGTGGAGAGTCTCACCTCTCGCTCAGTATCTAATGGGAAGGCGATGTTGTAACTCACTACCCATTGATCACTTTTCTTGGACAAAGCGTTTAACAACATCTTGATAGCTTCTAAGGTTTGCGTAATAGACAATTTTGTGTCTGTCGCGGGGTGATAAACGATCGGCAAGTTGATGTAAAAATCTTTATGACTAACAAAACGAACACCTGCAGGGATTATCAAATCGGATCCCATTTTTGCTAGAGCTTTCCTAAGCTCCAGGGTAAATGTTTCAACATAAGGATAAGAAGCATTCCCGTCAGATATCACATCGAACGGCTTTACTATTCGGACCTGCGGGTTTATATCGAATGTTCTCGCATGAATGGATAATGCGATTCGCAGGCCCATGTCTTGTGTCATGGAAAAAGGGACAAAAGTTTCTTGAAGCGAGTATTCTTTTTCATTCGACCATATCGACTTATCGAGTTTTTCGGCCCCCAAGTACTCACCAACAAGAAAATTATCCCGGAAGTAATCCGAAATCAGTCTTTTCCAAATAGAAATGGGTATTTCGCCATCTACACGCCAGATTTTTGTGTATCCTGTATGCCGCGTGGCATGTGCAAGATCTGTATCAAGGCGTTCGAGCATTGCTTCTCGCGGATACATTCTGATGCTTCCATCGAGGTGTTCAATATGACCTCTTTTCTCTTCAACCATCGAATGGACATAACGACACCCAAATTCATCCTCGACTGACGAAGAAGCGGGAACATCGCATAATTCTTCAGCTTCAAAGACATGATAATCCTTCATTACCCCCCAGCGAAATTCTGTGGAGGAAATACCATGGATTATTCTCTCCGTTTCATCTGCCTCATGATGCGTGACCCCAGTGGGAATAGATGTCAGATCATCGTTAAACTTTGGACCCCACCAGTAAGCTAATTCTTCTCTCTCTCCCTGATACGTGGTGGCAAGACCCACCATATCAGGATCAAGGGCAATCTTTGCTGAATTAGAAGTTAAGGCTTGTAAATTCTTCAATAGAGGATAGTTGAGAGTATTCAATCGAAATAGAGATCTGCGGAAGAACGGGTGGGCAAAAACAACAAAATCATCTATTTGATAAATACCTGGCCCTAATGGCTTTAAGTTTTCAATAGAAATGAGCCCATCCTTGTCTTGTAGACTACACAATTTTGGGAAAACCCTTATTGCTAACCCTGGCTCTATTAATGCTATGCAATCTGAATGAATGAGTTTTTCTTGTCCCTGGAGGAAATCTTTAAGTTTGTCTCGAAGGGTTTGTATTTCTGGCTCAAATGTATCCAGGTTCCTCTTTAAAAAATGAATGAAGAATTTCTTTAGCCATTCAAAATCATCATCATTTTCACCTATTTCTCCTATATTCGTTAGACGCGTCAAACCCGGCTCAAAATAAAGCGCGAATGATCTCGACCACCCAATAAGGCGGCTCGCATCATGAGAGACAAGCATAGGCAGGCCGCTTAAACACGTTTCAGACAAAGCTTGATACAGAGCACCAACGCTAAATCTAAAGCCTTTTAGATTCATCGAATCCGAGTTCAATACATTGATAATCTGTTCCATTTGGTAACCTGCTCATCCCCAATAAGCGTTATCTGGTTTCTAGATATACAAACGAATCTGATTATCACCATTCCCCTTGTTTTTGACAATATATCACATAACGAAAGAATATTATTTGATACATAGTACTTGGTTAATACTTGTGAAATGGGGCAAGATAGACATTTTTGCTTCAAGAATCCCCCCCCAAAAAACCGACAGAGATTAATGTCTTAGTTCGCTCTTCACACCTCCTTTGTGTATCACGTCCGACTTTCTGCCGGACGATGATTTCACGTTTGCCTGGCACTGCCAGGATCATCCGTTTGCAGCAATTTCACCTGAAGGAAACGCTTATGAAACTTTGGAAGGAGGTTCATCATGGTGCTCACCACACCCAAACAGATCAGGGATTTTGAGCTGCGCCAGGACGCCGTCGTATCCGTCAGCGGCTACTTCTACGCTGTTGACCTCGGACCCCGCGTCCAACCGCAGTACCATCGGGTTGGCAAAGACAAGCGCTGCACCTGCAGCCTGGGAGCAGACTGCCCAGCGGTCATCGCCGTCGCAGGCTATATCAAGGCAGGCGGGGAGCGTGCGCCGGACCCCCCGGCCGGATTCTATCCGGTCGCACCGCATGCCTGCCCGGTCTGCGGTGCTGAGGCCTACTACGTCCCCGGCTTGAATAGCAAGCGCCGCGGCGCCGGCTGGGCCTGCGCTAAGGGGCATCAAGCCCACTATTGGGAAGCCCATATCCGGGCGCTCCGCCAGAACCTGGCGAAGAACCCGTGGATCTTCCCACCGGTGGTCGCTCCGGATGGCCACGTGCTCGATCCTGGCTTGAAGCGCGAGGATCTCATCACCCAATCGCTTCCCTGGCCGGACGGGTACAATCCGAACCTTTAAACAGAATGGTTTTATTCCCCACGCAGGGGACAGCACGCCTGCCCCTGCCCGGGGTGCATGCTGTCCCCTGCCCATTCCACAGAAAGGAGACAGACATGCAAGACCTGCTTCAATCCCCTCCTTCATACAGACCCACCAAACTGAAAACGCTCCCGCTGCGGGAGCAGCCTGCCTACCGGGTCAGCGCCAACGCCGCCGGCTGCAGCCTGGCCGAGCTCCTGGCCGCCCTGGTCGGTGGGACACACCAGATCGAGGTGGCGGAAGGACTCCTGGCCCGCTTCGGCGGCGATATCCAGCGCATCCACAAGGCGCACGTATCCGAGATCGGCTCGGTGCCCGGCGTTGGGCAGCAGACGGCGGTGCGCATCAAGGCCGCCCTGGCCTTGGGGCTCAAGCTCCACGAGCCTACGAGCGACCGGCCGGTGGTCAACTCACCCGCCGATGCCGCCGCACTCGTCCAGTACGAAATGTCGCTCCTCGAGCAGGAGTTTTTGAAAGTGATCCTGCTGGATAACAGGAATCACGTGTTGGACATAGTGGAAATTTATCACGGGTCGGTGAATTCATCCCAGGTGCGCATGGCAGAGGTCTTCAGGCCTGCTGTCCAGCGCATGGCTCCGGCCATCATTTGCGCGCACAATCACCCTTCAATGGACCCGACGCCTTCGCCGGATGACATCTCCGTGACGCGCGCCATGGTCCAAGCCGGAAAGCTCCTCGATATCGAATGTCTAGATCATATCGTGATTGGCGGCAGCCGCTTTGTGTCGCTCAAAGAAAGGGGGCTGGGCTTCTCGTAAATGTCGTGTCCAGACTAACTCTGGAATGGAATGGGATCCACCGTAATTCAAGAATACGGTGGATCCCTATATATGGAAATAAGCCGGGGAAAGAACAGACTATGCCAATATCTGGTGCAAGTTTTGTGCGATGGTCTGTTTTCGAAATCTCCGCATTCCAGAGTTACGCTGGATTTAATCTCCATGTTCCAGAGATACGCTGGACACGACATAACAGAAAGAGCGCAATCGTAACTGAAAAATCTCTCCGGATGTCAGAATGAAAAACATCCAGAGAGACACTCCCCACAGAAAGAAGAAAACCATGAACACAAACAAACCCTACCTGCTCGATCTGAGAGCGGACCAGATCGGCTACTTGCCCGGCATGCACTGTCCAAATTGCGGCGCCGGGCTCATCGCAAAGGACGGGCAGCTCTACCGCCCGTTCCAGGCCCTGGCCGGTCCCGCTCAGGAGTACGACCGATGCTTCGGGTACCTCTCCTTCGATTGCACCTGTCCATTAAACATGAGTAGTGAGGACAACCCAGCCCTGAGAGGCACGCTGCGCGTCGCCCGCCTCGGTGACGCGGTCCTACCGCTCGATTTCGTCACCCTCAGTGATGCAACTCTTTCAAAATATGGGATGACCGCCCGGGAGGTCAATGCCGCCCGCGTTCAGCAGGCCGTGCGGTACCTCGCCGCCCACGCTGACCCGGAGCGCCTCGCAGGCAGCAACACACTGAAGTTGATCATCTACGCAGTGGCCGGCGGCTCTTCGCCGGATTCCGCTTACGAGGTGATCCAGCAGATGCTCGCCGGCCGTCTCCCGGTCCGCAAGGTCTTTCGCCTTCCATCGGGCGCGAGGCTACAAATTCCAACAGAATAAACACCGATGCTCACGGATAGGCGGGCGCCGCTCGCCTATCCGGTTCCATTTTCAAGGCAGGAAAAACCATACTCAGGCCTGCGACGGCAGGTAACTACGCTAGCAGCATTTCCAGGCCAGACCACTGAAATAAGCACGACTACAGGAGATTTCGTATGTCAAAATTCAGACACTGGGCGGATCTGACGCCCGAAGAACAGGAAACGGCGCGCCAGGCACGCCAGGACAGGCTCGAGCTCGCCAGACAGAAACTGGCCTCGGGCATCGAGCAGCTCGTCGCCTCGGGACGCTGGCGGGAATACCTGAAGTTCCAGGGAAAATTCCACCGCTATTCCTTCTGCAACACTTTTCTGATCCTGCTGCAGAAACCGGACGCCACCCTCGTGGCGAGCTACAAGACCTGGCAAAAGCTCGGCCGGCAGGTCCGGAAAGACGAGAGCGGGATCAGCGTCTTTGTCCCGATCCTGGCCAGAGTGCGCGCCTCCCAGGTGGCTGAAGCCGGAGACGGCGGTTCCCTGGACACAAACCTCCCGGATGGCAATGGGATGGAAAAGCTGGTCGGGTTCAAGATCGGCCACGTCTTCGACGTGTGCCAGACCGAAGGGGCCCCTCTGCCCCAGGAACCCGTCTCGCTGCTGCAGGGCGACGACGCCGGCCTGTATCAGGCGCTCACCACCTTTGCCCGCCAAGTCGTGATGGTCGACGTCGTTGAGGTCGGGGAAGATGTCCTGCCGCCCTGCACGAACGGCGAATGCGTATACAGCTCGGAAGGAAAACCGGTACACATCCACATCAAGAGCAGCAACCCACCCAGGATGAAAACCAAGACCCTTGCCCATGAGCTCGGACATGCCCTCCTGCATGCCGAAAGCGAATACCGGACGGCGAGCCCCCGGTCGATCAAGGAGCTGGAGGCAGAGTCGATCGCCTTTGTGATCCTGAGCAACTTCGGGATCGACAGTGGCGATTATAGCTTCGGCTATCTGGCGACCTGGGGCGGCGGCGAGGAAGCGCTCAGGAGCATCCAGGTCAGCGGCGAACGCATCCGCCATGCGGCTCACCAGATCATCACCTGGATCGAAGAGCTGGGCGGCCCGCTGCAGCCGGAAGAAGGCATCCCCGTCAATCTGCCAGCAGCTGAAAGATCCTTAAAAGAGAGGTAAATAAAATGAAATACTCCATTGCCCTGATCGATACGAACACCGGCGAACGGCTGGACAGTTCTGCTCTCAAAGCGGTCCTACCACTCCACGCGGAATGGGCCGTCTACGAGGAAGGTCAGGCCCAGCCTGTGCAGGTCTTCGCAGGAGACTGTGCCGGAGAACTGATGGCCAAAAAAGAGGCCGCAGCGCACGGCCTCGAGGCCCTCGACCTCGAAGAAGAAAAGGCCGCCTCCCCACTGCTCGCGGCCTTCGCCCAGAACCGCTGGAAGGCCGTCCTCATCTCAGCCGGGCAGATAGGCATGCTCGACGAAATTCTAAAAATGGATGCCGCTACCTTCGAGGTCTTCGTGCTGGCCTTCTGCCGCCAGTGCGCCAGGGAACTCTACCTGGCCGGCATCGCCCGGACGGTCCTGGCTGCCACCCGGGACGAACTGCAGAAGCAAGCCGAACACAACTATCCCTACGTCCACCCGAGCCGGTAAAGGAACAGGGCCGGACCCTGGGGGTTCGGTAAAGCCAGATTGAGAGAGCATCTCCCCATCACGCAAAAGCCCTTGAAGAAACCATCAAGGGCTTTTTGGTTTAAGACTTCTGCACCCCAGAGTATGTAAAGAAGGTCCCCCTATAAGTTGACCTTGAAATTGGCCGCTCTCCTGGAAGAGTTGGTTTTTGAACGACTGGTTAATGAAACAACAGCATATCCGTCGGAATTGCTTGAAAAGAGCTAAGACTTCTCTTTGATGCTCACGCCTACACCATTTCTCGTTCAGAGCCGGCAGGCAGTAAGCGGGCAAATAAAAAGGTGGCGATGCCCCGTCCGATCGCAGAACAAGCGAAGATCGCCTGGTATCCCCACTGGGTGACCACCCAGGCACCGAAGGCCGCTCCCCCTGCCAGGGCCAGGGTGACCAGGAGTAGAAATATTGCCGAGTAACGCGCCCGCTGAGCCACCGGTGTAAGGGACAGCAGGAAGTTGAACGAGACCAGATTGAAGACACCCCAGACCAGTCCGCTGAAGGAGTTCAAGGCAATCACCTGCCAAAATTGGGTGATGAAAATCCAGACCGCCGGCACGATCGGGATGATCCACATGCTGATCAGCATGACTTTGCGCGAGCCCAACCGGTCCGACAGGCGGCCGATGCGACGCTGTACGATCAGTCCGGCCACGGTCGAGACGACGCTCGTAATCCCGACCATGCTGGCCGTGAACTTCAAATTCTGGACCATGTAGACATTGAAAAAGGGACCAGCGATATTGACCGAAAAGTTCCACATCACCATCGCCAGGGTGAGGGCCAGAAAGGCCGGATGTCCCTTCACATCCTGCAAGAGGGCTCGAAGCGAAAGCGACCCTTCCACGGGGATGGGAGCCTTTCCCCGGGGATCCCGCAGCCGCCCGAAACTGTAGGTGGAAATCATCCCCAGGGCGAACGCCAGCCCGAGCGCGATCTGGTAGCCATGCGGTGATCCTGCCCAGGTAATCAAGCCACCAGCTAGCAGGATGGCCAGCATCCCGGCGATCCCCATGACCAGGTTGCGCGAACCGAAATATCGCCCGCGCCCTTCGATCGGGATAATTTCGCCGGTGACGGACATCCAGGCCGGGAATGCCAGGTTGGTGTTTACATCCCGGCTGATCGAGAGCGCCATGGCCGCTAGAACCAGCGCCTCCCCACCCAAGAAAAAGGGGAGAAACGCCAGAATTAGGAGCGCAAACCGGGCGATCCCGTCGCCAAAAAATATCGTGAGCTGTTTGCGGTGGCCAAACCGTTCGACCAGCAGCGCCCCAGGGATCAGGACCAAGGCCACCAGTAGACTTGAGAGAGAGCTCATCAGGCCGATCTGAGTACGGTTGGCCCCCAGCGCCAGGATATACAGGACCAGGTAGGTAACGGCAATGTTGTCGGTGATAGACGAAAATAGCCCGTCGAAGAAAAACCAATACAGGTTATGCTTGATTTCTGAGGGCAGGGTGTCGGCCCAATCGCCTCCCCAGGTGAACTGCCGTAGGGCATGCCACACCCGGTCGCGAAAGACGGTCATGGTCCTCGTCTGCGAGCTGCGCTTTGAGAGCAGGAATGTTTCTGGAAGAAGGCTTCCAGGTCCGGGAAGCCGGCGGCACGCCAGGACTTCAACTCCCCGCGGGCTGTCTCGATCAGGTCACTGAGTCGATCCTTTTCGCCTTGAGGGGGACGCGCCTCGCGCCACAGGACGTCAAGTACAGCCTCTACGGGTGTTTCGCCATCCAGAATCGATGGGTCGATTCTGGCCAGCGCAGCGGCGGCGCCTAGGGCATAGCGACGCGGCGCCAATCCCTGCTCGAGCGCCAAGCGCATGGTGCCAGCCAGCCGGTCGTTCCAGCCCAACTTGCGCTCGGTATTGCGCGTGACACGCTCGATCATGTCTACCAGGAACGGGTTCGTCATGCGCTCAAGCAGATCATCTGCAAAGTCCCGGTATCCGTCCGGCGTGAAGAGCGGGTCAATCCCGGCATGCTTGCGGATCAGGGCTGCCCCGGATTCCTCGATGAAAGCGGCGCGGGCAAAAGGAAGCACGCCCGAGACCTCCTGCAAGTCGGCGACACGTTGGATACCTCGCAACGACCCGAGGTAACCCATCAGGGCATGGGTGGCATTGTGCCCATACAGCTTGGCCTCCTCGAAGGGCAGTAAGTTGTCCTTCTCCTGGAAAACGCGGATGCCGCGCTGGAATGCCTCCGGGAACTGGACCTTGGAGATCAGAATGTGGTTGAAGGCTTCGACCAGAAAGGCACGTGACAGCTCCGGCGCGACCGGCGCCAGACGGCGTGCCTGTACCTCGGCCGGGTCGGTGATGACCTGGCTCATCTTTCCAATAACGGTATTGAGAAACCGGACCCGCGAGCGGACAGCGGCGCGCTGACCTTCCGGGACCTGCTCCATCACTGCGGCTTCCAGGATCTCGGCAGCGTGGTTGTGATTCTCGGCGGCGTAGATGACCACACGCGGCCCGCCCCGGGTGATTTTCTCGCACAGCCCGGCCGCCAGCAGACGATGAATGCTGCCGGGCTCTTCGGAAACATAGAAGGCGACGCTGGGGACCGCCGTGGCGATCTCTTCCGCCTCGGCGATTGCGGTCAGCATTCCCCGACGGTCAGCTTCCACGGCCGGATTGCAGATCTCGATTGGGCCGAGGTGGGCAGATTCCACCCGGTCCCGGTAGGCGATGTTGACCTGGTAATGTCCACCGCCCCGCCGCACGGCATCCACGACCTCGGGCATCACCTCCGCGACGACCAGCCTGCGAAATTGCCCGGAGCAGTAGGCTTCGTAAAGGAACAGACCGCTTTGAATCGCTCCGAAACCAAAGCCCACAAAAGTTCGCGTCCCGGTCAGGCTCATGCATCAACCAGGTTGGGAAAGATAGATTTGTTCGTCTGCGGCCGTCCAGGCCTGGACGGCCTTAATTTCGCCTGTCCTCCGATGAGGGTAGACGATGGCCTTCCCATCGATCTGCTGGGCCTTGACCATTTTCAGCAGCTCGATGGCATGCTCCAGGTCGCCAATGCGCGTAATGTGCACGCCTGGATCGATCTTGCCGGAGGCCATCAATTCCAGGGTGCGGGCAATATCCCAAGGCGAGCCACCGCTGGAGCCAGTCACGTTGATCGACTTGTAGTGGATCGCCAGCGTGTCAAAACCGACGACCTCCTCGCCCTTCTTCAAACCACCAAAGAGATTTAACACCGCGCCCTGGCCGAGGTAACCCATGGCACCCTCGATGGCACTGCGCGCCCCGACGGCGATGATCACGTCGTCGGCGCCATGATATTCGCTCTGTTCGCCGACAAAGGACTTCAAATCCGCCTTGCCAGGGTTGAAGGTGATCAGGCCGACCCCCATCCGCTCGGCGCGTGTGCCGAAGAGACGCATCACCAGGTCAAGCCGCTCTTCGATAAAGTCGGCCACCACCACCAGGCGCGGATGATAGCTCAGCGCTAAATCCACATGCAGCCGCCCCATCGCCCCGGCTCCAACGATGACAGCTACTCCGCCGGTTTTGAGGCCCTTTTGCGCCGACCGTTCCGCTAGGCCGTCGTTTTGTGCCAGGTGCACGTGATGGTCCTGGGCTGAGATGACGCAGGAAATCGGCTCGCCCATGGCGGCGTGGGCATACGGGAGTCCGGGGTCCGGAAGCGGGAGAAGGCAACCCGCTGCCAGGATCTCTTCGGAGACCAGGATGTACTCGGCCAGGTGCCCTCCCAGGGTGTAGCTCACCGCGATTTTCTGGATGCCGCGCCCCCCGTCGCGGTAGCGTTCGAGGTGGTGGATGGGGGCGCGGTCAACCGCCGGCTGGATCACATAGCGCTCGCCAGGGTGATAGGTCTTCTGCAGCTCCGACCCCACATCGACCAGGGTGATGACGCCTTCGTCTCCCAGGATGAGCGGCCAGCGTCCCAGGTCCCAACCGTAGACCAGCGGGTGGTCCGAACCCTGCTCGACCAGTTTGATCAGCGAGGTGCAGATGCCGGCCGCATCGACGCGGGCCAGCATCTGGCCGGGTGCGGGGCGCGGTGTGGGGACCTTGCGGATGTGCAAGTGCTCGAACCCCATCCCATCGAGCACCAGGGCGCGCATTTCAGCGGGAATTTCATATTTTGTGGCTGTCATGTCATTCACCCTCACTACATAACATAGTTTGGCTTGGTGCCCCGTTTGACCCGAATCGGCAGCCGTCTGTATCGGCGATACGTACCATCGAAGTGCATCCAATTCGGTCAGTGGACTTCCTCCCCGGCAATCAGGTTGAAATCCGAAAACAAAACGGAGCTTCTTTTGAACCGGGTATCCCCCTATACTACCCTCAGCGCGCAGCCCAGCGATGGGGTGGATAGAAAGACACGTTTTGTTAAGACGTAAGAGCACCAAAAGGCACAGGAATCTAACGGTGTCACAAAGGTAACCAGATAACCTTTCCCGAAATCAAATTTCCTCCACGTCCAGATCGAACACCTTGGCAAGTTTTTTGATGTTGTTCGCCTGATGCCCTGTTATCAGTACGTAATGGTGGGATACGAGCTTATCCACGAAGTTGCGACCATCAGGCACCCGGATGATTGCACCATTCAGAGTATCGGAATTAGGGTATTGGATATAATCAACCAGTTCGGCTTCCGATAAGCTGAATCTGCTTATCATAGAGTCGAGCTTTGCCAATGTAAGATCACCGGTTTGCAGTCTGGCATCAATAGCGGTCGCATTATCGTCTACGATGGCGAGGACTTTTGGCTTCAATGTCCATTCGGTAGAGAAGGAAACTGGCATGACCCCCAAGTATCCGCAGTGAGCTACCAATATATGATCATCCGCCCCATGAATAACCGGGAAGCCTGGGATGTGCTCGTGTTTGGTGGCTGCCTGGCCCAGCAGGAATGGGTATAGATTGCTCATCATAACCGGTACCCCAAGCGATTTATGCAGGATGTACTGTGACAGCATAGACACCGTATCTGCCTCGCATCCCCAGATCAGACCGCGTTCCTCATAAAGCAGGTTCCAAGCCAGGCAAGGAGTTGTATCCGAGAAGTGAGATTCATTGAGACAGTTAATCCCAATCCCACGGATGCTCTCATCTTGCTCTAGCTCTCTTTTCAATACCAGGTAAAGTTTTAGAGCGCTCCATAATGCTCGCTGAGAGACTCCTTCTGCTTTCACTTGGCTGCCTGCGCAGGCCTTCTGTGCTTGGTCATCGGATATCTGTTTTGCGCGCTCGGCCAGGTCCTTATAGCTTTTTTTGACGATGGAGATGCCAAACTTATCAAAGATCCTCTGAGTGCATTCATCCTCCCACCAAAAGAAGCGCTTGAAGATGTCCGCCTGAAAACCCTTTCCGGGGTTATCCTGAAATACCAGGAACTTAGTCGTTTTGAGCTCCCTCTTAATCCCCAAGGCGCGGCAAACGATACGAGTCTGTTCCAAACTGGGACAAGCAATGGTGTCAATGCTCTTCGACTTCAGATAGCTGGCGATCTCCCAGTCCCACATCGACATAGTCCCGAACTCAGAAGTGATGATCAGCCGAGGAATCTGGATTTCCCGAATAGCTTCTGCCTGTCGATAGGCATTTCCGAGGAGCTGTGGAAAAACAACCGCATCCGCTTCAGGCAGGTGCGCTCCTAAGGGCAAAGGATTTAAAATCTCAGCCTCCTCAAGCAGTAGCTCGCCCAGATTGGCAACTTGCCTGTCGAAATCCTGATCGCGGCCTGTTTCAAAATACAAAGGAACGAGACGTGCTTTCATAATAGCTCACCTCGTCTTTCCTGATATTTCAAAGAAAATCTAACGAAAGGGCATCCGCATTGTTTAATCGCCTACCAGGACTCTACGCCCGCGAGGGTTGTGTTTTGGGAACGTGGTCTTTCTTGCTGGTCATGACTTCCTCATGCACTAGTAAACTCGTCGCTCGTTTTAGGAAAATAGACCACTAACGCTCATCAAAGGTCATGCAGGGTGGCCGATAAACTGGCAACCACACGATTTGGTGTCATCGGCCAGAGATCCGCCTGGAAGAACTACGGGCCTATGCTCCCGACTCAATCCTGAAGAACATGGTCATGGCAATGTTAGGCACCATCTCCAGAATGCTCGACCCGTTGATAAAACCGAAATGCGTTTCATGCTCAATCGCGGGTTTGATTGTCTATGCCCTCAACCGGATTCGTCGCTTAGCTTCTTCCTTGTTGCCGGGCTTTCTGTCAGGTAACATCAGCAAAACTGGTGCGTTGAAAAAATTCAGGCTCCGCATTTGGCGAATATCCGGGTAGGCACCTGCTACCGGATCGGTATGGTTTGTCCGCTGCGCTGCGATTCCAAGCCGGCGGTAAACACCTGGTGGCTGAGGGCGGTCTCTTCAGGCGTGGCACAGGTAAGGGGTTGCTTCATCCCTTCCCGACCATGGACCAGCTCGTCGCAAAAGGCCGCCCACATCTGCAGGATGGCGTCGCTGAAGCCAAACTCGAAGATGCCCCCGGTGATGGCCGGATAGGCGGAAGCATATGGCACATCAACGAGGTGCCATTCCTGCGCCCCACCGGGGGTATAGGGCAGGAAGCGCATCTGCTTGGGGTTCTGGGTCGTGAACTCGGCAGAGAAAGCCATGCCCTGGATGCGCAAGAACCAGGTATCGCTATGGCCGGGGGCAATGCGCTTGAACGACAACAGCATGGGGAATTGCTGCCCGGGAGTGATCACCTCACAGGCCAGGATGGCATTGTCCCACGTCTCGCAGGGAACTGGCTTGCCGTCCTTGCCCGGCCGTTCTGTGACGATCTTGGAGAGTAAGGCCCGCAAGTTGGCGGGCTTCCAGCCGCAGCGCAGGGGTAGATGTAAAACGTGCATGCCCAAGTCGCCCATACAGCCATACTCACCGTTGGTGGCGACCCGCCTTTTCCAGTTGATGGGCTTGTTTGGGTCCAGGTCGGACGAATGCCATAAGCCGGCTTCAACATCGATAATCTGCCCAAAGCGATTTTCACGCATCCACTGGGCCATTCGGTAGGCGCCGGGAAAGTACGGAAATTGCGACGCACAGCGCACCAGAACCCCGGGATTTTCTTGGATCGCCTCCAGGATGGCCCGGTTGGCAGCCTGGTCAATCCCGAATGGCTTTTCCCCCAGCAGGTGCTTGCCAGCGTGGATGACGTCGGTATAGACCTGCTGGTGTTGGTTATGCGGCACGGCGACGTAGACCGCCTCGACCTCATCCGAGGCGAGCAGGGTGTGGTAGTCGGTGATCGCCATCTTCAGGTCTGGGAGGTTGCGTTCGAACCATTCGACTGCGCCGCGGTTGATGTCACAGGCAGCCACGATGCTCGGAGCAAAGTCCAAGTCCAGCAGGTGGCACCAGCGGGCCGTTGCGCTGGCGAACTCGCGTCCCATCAGGCCGCAGCCGATCACGCCGAATTTGATGATTCTTTGAGCCATGGGGTCTCCACATGCAAGGAGCGGCTGGAGTTAATCATAATATTTCAGATCTCCAAGGGGTGGGCTGCTGAGGCACACCGACCACCACTGATTTTTTACCCAATCTGTGCGAAGCTGTGTTTACCGGTGGTCAATATTCATGGGGCCAAAGCTTACGCGTAACCCAGCTCTTTCTGGGTCTCAGCGATCGCCTCTTCGATTAGGCTGAGGCCTTTGAGGGCCACGTCATCGTCCATGATCATCGGCGGGGACATGCGCAGGATGCTCCCAGCAGGGATCCAGGCCAAGCCCTTGCGGAAGGCCTTCTGGTAGACAAGTTTGCCGGCTTCTTCGAAGGGTTCGCCCGTCGTTTTATCTTTTACCAGCTCGATACCCAACAGGCAGCCAAGGCCACGCACATCGCCAATGATGGCATATTTGTCCTTCATTTCGCGCATGCGCTTGAGCAGGATTTCGCCCAGGTGAGCCGAACGCTCGCAGAGTCTCTCTTCCTGGATGACCTCGATGCTGGCCAGGGCAGCGGCGCAGGCCATCGGGTTGCCGCCGTAGGAGGTGCTGGCGCTGATCTTCTCGATGGACTCCTTGTATTTGTCGGCAACCAGCATTGCCGTGACCGGGAAACCGTTGCCGAAACCCTTACCGAGGGTCATCACATCTGGGACGGTGTCCCAATGCTCCATCGCAAACATCCTGCCGGTGCGAGCCATGCAAGTGAGCACTTCATCGGCCATCAGCAGGATACCAAACTCGTCACATAGGGCCCGGATCTTCTGGATCCAGCCGTCGGGTGGCACGACCGATCCGCCCCACCCCTGGATCGGCTCGAGTACGATACCCGCCACCCGGCCGGAAGTCTCCTCCTTCAGGATGGTGCGAATGTAGTCCACGCACATCAGGTTGCACTCGGGGTATTTTTGCTTGAATGCGCAACGGTAGCAATTGCCGCGCGGAGTGAGGAAAAAGCCCGGGGCTCGCAGCCCCTGGCTGACGTCCAGTTGGGCCAGCCCGACCGCGCCCATGGTCTTGCCATGGAAATCGTGGTGGAAAGAGATGAACTCGAACCTGCCGGTGGCGGCGCGCATGACACGCAGCCCGGCCTCAACAGCGGCCGTGCCGGAGTCGTAGAGCTGCATGCCGCTCAGCTTCTTCTCGCCATCGCCCATCGAGATCTCAGACAGTTTCTCAAGCAGGCGCATCTTGATCGGCGTGGTGAAGTCGTGGGCGTTCATCAGCTCACCGGCGGCCTTCTGGACGGCCTCTGTCACTTTCGGATGGCAGTGTCCCAGCCCGGTGACAAAAATGCCGGAGGAGAAGTCAATGTATGTGTTGCCGTCCACGTCGGTCAAGGTCACGCCGTGGCCTTTCTCGAAGCTGACCGGGAAAAGGCGCACCTGCGAGGAATACCCCTTCATATACTTGGCGGCACGAGCATGCACTTCCTGCGATTTCGGTCCCGGTGGGGGAACAGTGATGCGGGGAACCAAGTTCACGTCGACTTTGGCCCAATTCCTATCGTACATGGTGTTTCCTCCTTGATACACAGGTAAGATCAATTTCCGACCGATGACGTAGGCTCTTGACCCGCGGGAAGAGGCTGCCACCTGAAGAATGCCATGTTTCTGGTCGCATCCAGCCTTTCGCAAAGCGGACACATGACAACACCGCGGCAGGCAAGGATGACAGGACGCACGAGAAAAATAGCCATATTACGCTGCTTTCATCTCCTTGAGAAGGCGCAGAGCGGCTGCGACCATACGATCGCCGGCCTCGGGCACCAGCCGGCTGGTGAAACCTAGGCGGGCTTCGTAGCCGCCGTGGATGAAGGCTTCCTGGGTGGGAATATAACCATGCCAGCCGTTGGCCAGCTCGACCACAAAAGTTTCGAGAAAGGGAGACGCAGCCTTGATCTGCAACCCAAATTCGGTGAAGATCTCGCCCGGCAGGCCGACGAAGGCAGTCGCACCGATGACGATGACCTGGACCTCGACGTCTTCGTAGAGTTCGCGCGTACCCACCCGGCGCTGCCACTCCCACATACCGATGGTTTCACGCGCGAACCACTTCTGGGCGTCCGGGGCGTTGTTAAAGAAGGTGTAGTCGTGGCCGTAGATGCGCTGTGTGAATTCTTGCTGGTCAATGTCAATGGGAGCCTTTTCCAGATACCACTTGGCCAGCGCCACTTGGCCGATCGTAGGACGACGTTGCGCCAGAGGCAACATTTCTCCGGCTACGCTTACCTTATTTTGGGTATCGACTCGGCCGGATTCAAATGCCTGTCCAGCCTTGTCTGCCAGAGCAGCACCCATCGTGAGGGCATGCTGCGGGCCAATGTAATCTTCCGACAGGCCGGATTTCTTCTCGCGGGTGTCGATCGACCATAGATTGCCAGCTGCACCCTGCAGGAATGCAAAGATGCCGCCATAGCGCCTAGAAAGCGCTTCCGTCAGCGGGCCGGGATAGTCAGCGGAGTAGACTGGCTCGCCGCCCATAACGGTCGGGTGACAGGCAAAGTTAACTAACCCACCCAGGGATTTCCCATCCAGGGTTTCGACCATTAGGGCTTTCAGCTCATGGTCCTCCGGACCCTCGTTACGTAGGAACTCCGGATTGGACTGCGGCCCCTGGGTGCCCACCTGCTCGCCGTAGCGCGAGCTGCGGTAGACTTGGCGGCGATTGAAAGTCCAGCCGGGCGCTTGAACATGGCCGGCCTTCAGGCGTGAAGGCTGGCGCCTCGCCACGGCCTGAGTCATGCAAGCTGCAAGGCGCTGGCTCAGCCAGTCAACATAGTTGAAATCGATCTCATCATCCATGATGGCAGCCGTGAACGGGGCGCGATGGGTGTGAGTGCAGGCCAACATGATGTCCGCCGGCTCCAAGTCGCTTCCGGAGGCCAGCGCCTGGCGCAGCTCCGGGACAATCGCGGTTGCCAGCATGAGGTTATCCAGAATGACGATAGCCGCGCGCCGATTGCCGTCGTCGAAGACGAAGACACGCCCGAAGAGGGGCCATTGGGTACCCTGGGCCTCGGGCGGGTTGAGCATCCCGGCCACGCGGCGGCCCGATTCAGGGGTGATATTGGTTTCAGAAATCCCTACTTTGAGCATATTGCCTCAGATGACTGTAATACCTAACAGCTTGCACAAATCAATCAGCTGCAAGCGGTGGTCGCCGTAGGCAAGGATGTAATGCTGGCCAAGCACCTTCTGGGCAAGGTCGTCCACCGGGGTATCAAGGACGACCTCCAGGCTGGGCAGCTCGGGCGCGGGCTGCTCCCAACCGGCCTCCTCCCACTTGCAGGGCGTTACGGCCTCGCCAGTGACGATATGCAGGCGGTACTGGTCACCGCGGCTGCCCAGGCGGCACAACGTCACCCGCCCGGTCTTGACCTTCGACACATTCAAGACACCTTCCGAGATGCCGCCAAACTTGGCCAGCATGACCTTGACCGGCCCGTCAACAACCTCCGCGGGAACGTAATCGGGGACCCCAACCAGCACTCGATCCCGCATAAATTCGTAGAACTCAAAGTAGGCCGCAGCCTGGCCAGTGAGATAACGTAGGATGAGCTGGGTGACCGCGCCAGGGCCATCGTTCTCGGGAATGGAAGCCACGCCGCCTTTGTCGACCAAAAGAGCGAGCACCATCGCCGGTGGGAAATGCAGCAGCTTCTTGACGCCGTCCACGTCGATCAGCGAGATGGCCTGGTAGTTGCGTTCTTTGACCTTCTGCATGATCGCCAAGAACAGACGGATGCCAGGAGAAAGGACCTCGGGGGTTAGTGGCTTGTCGCACTGCCACTCTTTGGCAAGTGCGGCAGTCAGGGAGGCTACCTCCGCAGGATTTATGGCGGCCATGGCCTGGGTCATTTCAAGGGTTTCGAAAACCTCCACTTCCGGGCCAACAACCCGGCGCAGCGAGATAAAGTCCACCAGCGTCGAGGAGAGTTTCATGTCGCGGTAGCCCATCATGCCGACGCGGGAGCGTTTCAGGAGCGCCGCAGCGCGCGCCACCTCGCAGAAATGCACCACCTTTTCGGCGGCTGCATAGGGGGCGTCGGGGGTATCGTAGACGTACTTGACATGCAAGCCAAGAGCGTCTAAGGCGTCACGCACTGCCGTGGTCCCGGCTTGGTCGGCGGTAGTGACCAGACGGCCATTGATGTACTCGCCGGTTAGTCCCCACAGCACCATCGGCTTGTGGGCAAAGGGCATAATGACGTCGATCACGGAATGGGAGGGGATCCAGCCTGCCAGACAGACGACTAGCACGTCGAAATCCTTATGGGACAGTTCCTCGCGGGCGCGGGCTTCATTGGAGCCATCCGTGTCATCATTGACCGGTGCAGTCGCAACCAGGTGCACGCCGCGACTTTCCAGCGCCTGACGGGCGGCCAGGCATTTACGGTCAATCCAATCGCGTGGGCTGTTGACTTCGCCGAAGCCTACAAATCCGGCGGTCAAAGGAGGCAGGTTCATCTTATATCCTTTCCTGGCTACTCCCTAAACTCATAGGCGGGGGTTTCCTCGCTTCATCCAAGATTGTCACCAAGGTGGACCCATGTATTGTTTACGAGCCTCTCCACCGACGTAGCCGCTCACCAATGCAGTCTGGACTTCGGAATGATGAACTAGAGTTTCGCATTGATCATCTCGACCAGGGCTTTGCCCGCCTCCACATTCATTCCATGCCCATCCTGAAGCACGATGGCGGTGCGTTCAACCGGCAAGGTGGGATTGGCGTGATAACCCTGGATTTCTAGGTCGGTGAAATGCTCACAGCGCAAACCTTTGCGGAAATATTCAGGCAGGACCGCCTCCCCATCCAGACGGAAATTATGTACGGTCAGGCCATCGCAATAGCAGGCATAAAGGCCAGGAATGTCGTGAGCGAAGAGGGCATGCGAAACGTCACGGGCGGCGCGCAGGTCGAAGTTGCCGCCGTAGGCAGCCTGCAGGGGGCTGCTCTTCAGGCGAATGGAGACGTTCTCGAGAAGGATGCCGCGCAGGATCGACTCGGGAGAGCCGTATAAGACAATGCCGTTCTCGCTCTCGGCTAGGATGTTGATAAAACGCACATCCCGGATCTGGCCCAGGGCCTGGAACGACCCGACGCCTGCTAGTGCCGAGACATGGATTGGCTCGCCTTTGCCCCACCAGTGGCCAGTAATTAGGTCAGTGCGGATGACAATATCTGAGAAAAGGATATTTTCCACCGAGCCGTCGCCGCGCACGAAGACGCCCAGGCCGCGGTTAGAGTGAATGACTAGGTTGTTGAAGGTGCAATCGCAGGTCTGGCCCTGATCGTAGGCGACGCGAATGCCAGACGAGCGGCTCGACAGGGTACAGTTGGTCACGGTTATTTTCTGCGACCCGAAGACGGCGATGCAATCGTCGCCGGTGTTTATGTCACAATCAGAAATGTGAATCTTCTTGGACTCGCGCAGATCGATGCCATCGTCGTTGGGCACGCGCCAGTCGCTTCCTTGACTGTGGATGCGAGCTCCGCGAATAGTCACGACCTCGCATTGGTAAATATGCACCGTCCAGGTGGGTGAGTTGCAAATGGTCACACCCTCGAGCAGAACGTTATAGCAGCCGTCGAAGCGCAGCAGGTTGCCGGGCCGCTCACCGTGGTCCATTGGGCCATGCCGGATAGCCGAGGAAGGCTGCATGTAAGCCGTTCCCTGGCGGGTATAGCTCGGGTCGTAATCTGCTCCGGGTTCGAACATTTTAATCCGTTCGTGGTCGACAAAGGCAAAGCCATTGCCGTCGATCGTCCCCCGACCGACGATGGCGACGTCCTCGGCATGGTGCGCCGTCACCAATCCGGCTCGTTGTGACTCCATGCTGACGGAAGAGTCTTCAAGGGGATAATCCTCGAGGCGGTCGCTGGCCAGAATCACTGCACCAGATTCGAGAAAAAGGGTCACGTGGCTGAACAATTCGAACGGGCCAACGCGATAGGTTCCAGCTGGGACCACGACCGTGCCTCCCCCAGCCTCGACGCAGGCATGAATGACTTTGTGCAGGGCGGCCGTGTCCATGTTTTCGCCGTCGCCTCGCGCCCCAAAATCACGCAGGTTGAACTTGATTGGTGTTGAAGACATCAGATTACTCCTCCTGAATAAACATCGGATTGAGACGGTCGTATAACTCGACGTATTGCGCGTACCGGCGCTGATAGACTTCCTGATTGGCCAAGTTTGGCTCAATGACTTTTTTGACATGAACCATGTGAGACACCGCATCAGTAAGGCTGGAATAGAAACCGGAGGCGACCGATCCGAGGATGGCAGCTCCTAGGCAGGCTGCTTCCTCCACCTCGACGGTCTGAACCGGCTTCTGCAGAACGTCGGCCTTGATCTGCAACCATAAGGGGCTGCGGGCCCCGCCTCCCAGGCTGCGGATTTCGCCAACCGGGATGCCCATGCCGGCCACCAAGTCCAGGTTCTTCTTGAGCATGAAAGCCACACTTTCAAGGATGGCACGCGTGAAGTGGGGGCGGCCATGCCGCAGCGTGGCGCCGAAGAAAACAGCTTTAGCATTGGGATTGAACTCGGGGCAAAACGCCCCCTCGAGGTGCGGAAGAGCAATCAGGCCTTCACAGCCCGCGTGAACGCCAGTGGCTTCGGCGGTCATATCATCATAAGGATCGCGTCCGGCTTCCAACGCTTGCCTTACTTCCAGGGCAAAGAACCCGTCCCGGAACCACTTGAGTGCCATGCCAGCCGTCTGGCACCAGGGCAGAAGGCAGTATGTATCCGGCACAACGTGAAAGTGGCATGGGATGTGTCGTTGCGGGTCGAAAACAGGCCTGTCTAGTGTGAGGACGATTCCCAGCGCCCCGCCAGTGCTCTCTACGACCATGCCGGGAGCGATCTCACCGGCGCCCAGCGCACCGATGACCTGATCCATCCCTCCGGTGACGGCGAGAGTGCGCGACGAAAGGCCCAACTCGGAGGCAGCCTCCGGCAGGAGTGGTCCAACCTTCACGCCCGGTTTGAGTAAGCTTCCCAAGTGGTCCGGCTGCACACCGACGAACTCCATCATCTCCGGCCACCAAGCATTCTTCTGGATGTCGAGCAAAAGGGAGGAGGTCTGCTGGGAGCATTCGGTGACAAACTGGCCTGTCAAGCGATAGAGCAGGTAATCTTCCAGCCATAGGAATTTATGGGTCCGGGAAAAGACCTCCGGCTCGTGGCCGCGCAGCCAGAGAAACTTGCAAGCCGGCCAAGTTGGGGCAACTTCCGGCTGACCGGTGCGGTGGAAAACCGCCTCGACACCGAAGTGCGTTACGATCTGGCGGGCTTCCTCGGTGGCACGATTATCCAGCCAGACGATGGCGCGGCGGGTCGGGACCCCAACCTGGTCCACCGGGACGAAAGTCTCGCCCTGGCTGGAGATGCACACGGTGGCGATCTCTTCGCATCGGACCGCCTTGTGGGCCAGCACGACCTGGAGGGCACGTTTCAGCGCAGTCCAATAGGTCTCGGCTTCCAGCTCCACGATCGAGGCGGAAGGAGTCACGAGGACATACTCCTGTCGGTCGAGGGCCAGGAGCTGGCCAACGGGTCCAAAAAGAGCGGCTTTCAGGGAGGTGGTGCCTGCGTCAATGCCAAGAAAATACATGCATCTCTCCTGACCCTTCACAGCCAGGTCGGCGGTGACCCGCGATCTGCACACGGAGCCAATGGGGGTTAGTCAAAACCTTGATAGTTTGCTCTTTCATCCCAGTTGCCTGTATCGGGTGGAGCCTTGGATGGCCTTAGCCGCCAAGCACATTGACATAAATACTTCCATTCTTACCCCTTTCGAATTGGCAACCGTTTTGGCAGGCAGGGCCTCGTTGGCGACGAGGCATGGATAGAAGTAAGGTCAGGTACCCTTCAGAAAGTGTAATTCCAGACGCGTAAAGTTACTCACTAAGAGCATTTTCTGCAGCGACTTTTCCGTACCAAATGGCGCTCTCTTTAAGAGTACGCTTTTGAGTGGAATAATCGGTATAGGCTAGGCCGAATCGACTACTCGTACCAAGCGCCCATTCAAAATTATCCATCAACGACCAATAGAAATAACCGCGAACCGGAATGCCTGCCTCAATTGCTTTCAGAAGCCTCTCCAAATGCTGATGGATAAATGCTTTCCGTCGGCTGTCGTGTATCTTGCCATCGGGTGAAATACGATCCTTATAAGAAGCACCATTTTCAGTAACGAAGAGATTTTTGAAGTTATAACCCAATCCGATCCAGATGAGGAGATCATACAAACCTTGAGGATAGATCTCCCAATCCCCTCCATTCATATTGGTTTCATCACGCACATTGCGTAGACAACTTCCAGGTTCCTGTAATGGATCGTGGCATATTTTACGGGAATAGTAATTAATCCCCAAATAATCTATAGGGGTAGCAATATACTTTAAATCATCGGAACCAACCTGGGGAACATCCCGTCCGTAACCTTCCCAGGCGTCTTGTGGGTAACCCCGCCCAACAATTGGATCCAAAAACCAAAGGTTAAACCGGGCATGTTCTTGTCGAGTCAATACCTGATCAGGGACGCTATCGGTAGCCGGATAGGCGGGCGTAAAGTTTAGGACGATCCCAACCTGGGCTCCCGGGCAGCGTTGCCGGATTATCGGAACTGCCAGCCCGTGAGATAAAAGTACATTGTGTGCGACCTGCAAAGCGATTTTTCGATCAGTCAAACCCGGTGCATGCGCTCCCAACTCATGGCTGAGGAAGGAAATACACCAGGGTTCATTGTGCGTACTCCAATGCTTAACTCGGTCTCCCAGACGAGAAACGGTGATATCAACAAAGCGTACGTAGGCATCTATGGTTCTGTGATTGGCCCATCCTCCCTCATCCTGGAGCGCTTGAGGTAAATCCCAATGGTAGAGTGTAATGAATGGAGCGATTCCTGCTTTAAGCAGGTTATCGGTGACCCGGTCATAATAATCCAACCCTAAAGGGTTGACTTTTCCGTCACCGTCAGGGATGATCCGAGGCCACGCAATTGATAGCCGGTAGGCATTCTGATTCATTGCCTGCATCAGGACAATATCATCCTGATAGCGATGATATGAATCACAAGCTGGAATACCTGTCTCCCCTGTCAGTATCTTTCCTGGAGTTGCTGCAAAGCGATCCCAGATTGACTCCCCGCGACCATCCTCATGAGAAGCACCCTCAATCTGGAAGGACGCGGTTGCTGTTCCCCAAATAAAACCTTTAGGAAAAACATTACTGGTCATTACGGCTTACCTTGAAGGTCGATTACTTTTTTTTGATTTGCAGACAGGTTGGCGGCCAAGACAACTGCTAACGACGCTCTGGCATCATCACCTGGAACGGGCGAGGGAAGACCATTTTTAACCGCTTCCAAAAATGCGCCCACCGCGCCAAACCATCCAGATGTATCTGGTGAGGAGCATTGGTAGTTGGCCTCTACCAACGTACTGGTCCCCTGATTGGTGAGAACCTTAACGGGCTCGTTAGCCTCGGTAGGGATGCGAATCACACCCTTTTCGCAGCGAATGGTCAGGCTGTTTTCCCAATCCGGACGAAACACCCAGCTCACTTGTATCGTCCCGAGTGAACCACGGGATAATTGGAAACAAAACACTGCTGTGTCTTCCAGGGCAGTTTGTTTTTCAAAGGTGTTTTTGAAAGCCGAGATACTCGTGATTTCCTGGTTAGTGATCCAGCGGATCAAGTCAATTTTGTGATAGCCAAGATCTGCGCAGACCCCCAGTCCGGCTTGTTCTGGCTGGAAATACCACTCTTGAGTTGGGCTCCAGATTTCAGGACCCTGGTGCCCAAACACCCCATGAATTAAATAGACCATTCCCAATCGGCCCGAATCTAGGATGTCCTTTGCAATACGGTGCGGTCCCATAAAACGTTGATTATGGGAAATCATAAGGATCACCCCGCCATTCTGGGCAGCTTCAATCATACGGTCACATTGTTCCAGGCTAACGGCGATCGGCTTTTCAACCAGGACATGGTATCCATGCTGGCTGCTCTCCACTGCCATTTCACTGTGCAAGTATGGGGGTGTGCAAATACTTACGGCATCGAAACCACCATCCGCCAGCATTTTTTGCCAATCTTGGTAGCGGCGTTTAATTTGATATTGTTGGGAAACCGACTCCAAAACCAGCTGATTTTTATCGCAAAGCGCAACCACCTGGGCACCGCCCTGTATATATCCGGGTATGTGTCCACGTTGCGCAATCTGCCCACCGCCGATTACCGCAATTCTAAGAGCTTCGCTCATTTGGTCCCTTTTTGATTGAGAGTGTTAGTCTACGCTGCGTAGCCGCTGAAATTTATGGTGTTTCGTTGAGCATGAAATAGGTCCGTATCGCAAAAAGCTGTTAAGGCAGCAATTCTGGGCATCCTGGCAATGCCAGTTGCGTAGAGTCTTCCGATGCCCGTTCTTCCTATCAAACCAATCTGTAGAAGTCTTGTTATGACTATCCTCCTATTCATCATAGGTCACGGTACCATCAATTAGTTCTAGAGCATTCCCGTCGGGATCGACAAAAAAGCATGTTTTTACTTTTCCTTGTGCTTCGGTTGGGGGATAGAGGATACGAACACCTGCACGCCCAAGCCGTTGTGCAACACTGTCCACATCACTTACCAAAAAACCCATATGCCTGAACCCTAAAACAATCTCCTCTGGATTCCATGTGTGAGGAATAGTTGGCACAGTGAAAGAAAAGAGTTCAAGAACAGAATTCCCAGCCTGCAAATAAGTGATCAAGAAGCCCCGCTGATCATCCTCATTGACTAATTGGCCGAGAACTGGAAAACCTAACGCCCCCTCATAGAAGGCCAATGCTTTTTCTAAGTCAGATGCTGTCAGAGTTATATGATCAAAAGATAGGTCGCCATTTCCCGATTTAATCAGGGGTGAGGGACTAGGTAATCGCGAATGGATATTTTGATCATAGTGTAATTCCCCCTGTATTATCTCCAGCAAAATACCGTCCGGATCTTTAAAGAAGGCGATCCTCACCCCTCCATGTGCATCCAGAGGTTCCATAGTGAAAGGGACATTTGCACTCTTTAAACGTAATGCAATCTCATCGACATCCTTTACTTTAAATCCCACATGCCGTATCCCAAGTTGTAAATCGTCAGCGATCCGGTCGCTGGGTTTAGTTGGCACTTGAAAGCCAAACATTTCCAGAATCGCATTGTTGCCTATATCCAGGAAATAAATCATCAGGCCGACCTTGTTGTGGTAGTTGAGACGGCCCAGAACAGGGAAACCAAGCAAGTCACGATAGAAGCTCAATGACTTTTCGATATTGCTGACAGAAATCGTATAGTGCTGAAAATCTAAAAAACCTTGGATAAATCCTTTTGTCTTGGGCATTTTTTCTCCTCTAAGGATATTGTGAGTAATCCAATCCTTCTCCAAGTCGCCAAGCCGGGAGACTGTGATTTATACACAATGCAGATAAGCATCCGCAGATTACAGATTCACTCGCCCTGTTCCTTAAGCACTTGGGATAAATCCCAGTGGTAAAGTGCAATAAAAGAGGGTGATGCCGGAAACCAGAAGAGCATCGACTACCCAGTCGTAGTAATCCAACCCGATGAAATTGATTTTTTATCACCATCCGATATGAGACGTGGCCATGCGATTGAAAACCGGTAAACATTTTGATTCATTGCTTTCAAAAAAGCAATATCAACGAGGCGATGATCCGAATCGAAGGCTGGGCCGCCAGTCCCGCCGGTTATTATCTTTCCAAGAGTAGCAGCAAAGAGATCCCCAATCGATTCCCCTCGACCGCCTTCATGGGTAGCCGTTTCGATCTAGAAAGGTGCGGTCGCGCTTTCACAGTAAAACCCTTCCCAGAGAAAATTTTCGGTAAAACTCATCTTTCGTCCAATCTGACGCGTAAGTATCTAGCCTTATCTTATTCGCGGTCATATGTGCATCTCCCGTCGATTAGCTCAACGCCATTGCCATCCGGATCGGCAAAGAAACATGTTTTCACATTTCCGGTTGCAGCGACAGGTGGGTATAAGATCTTCACCCCAGCACGCTCCAGCCGGCCGGCGACAGCATCGACGTCCTCTACCAACAGACCAATGTGTTTTAAGCCTAACACCGTTGAATCTGGATTCCAGGGGTGGGGAATTGTTGACGTTCCGAAGGAAAAAAGTTCCAGATTGCTATTACCCACTTGGATTTGAACTCGAATAGAACTACCCGAGTCCTCGACTGTATATTCCCACACTGGAAAGCCAAGAACCCCCTGATATAATTCTAAAGCCCTATCAAGGTTGGAAACAGTCATCGCTGTATGTTCATAGGTTAATTCACTATTTCCAGGGGCACCTGATGGGATGATAGACACTGGCAATCGTTCTCGAATAATGTTCGGGTTTATATAGGTATCTACAGGGAACTGCAGGATCTCTAGTAGAACACCGTCTGGGCTCTTAAAGAAAGCGACCTTCCCTCCTCCTGGAATATCCCACGGGTCCAATGTAAATTCTACACCGGCCTTCTTCAATCGCAGGGCTGTGGCACTTGCATCCTTGACCTTAAAGCAAATATGGCGAAGACCTCGTTGATGATCGTCGTAAATGAATTCACTTGGCTTAACTGGAACCTTGAAGCTGAAAATTTCAAGTAAGGCATTGCGCCCAATATCCAGAAAATATATAACCAATCCGGATTCATCATGATAGTTCAACCGCCCTAAGACAGGGAAGCCTAACAGATCCCGGTAAAAAGCCATTGACTTATCGATATCACTGACTGTGACTGTTACATGCTGGAAATCTTCGAACCCTTCGATGAAACCTTTGACTGTCTTCATGTTTACCTTCTTAAAGGAATGGCTTGTTTTACCCCTTGTTTTATATGGCATTTCAATACCTCGAATACCGCCGCGCTGAATTCTATGGTTAATGTTAAGCGGAAAGGTACACGGCCTGGCCTGTTTTAGCCGACTGATAAGACGCTAACACAAGTGCAAGGGCAGCACGTCCTTCTTCGCCACTAACGGGCGGTTGTTCTCCACGTTGAATACTCAATACAAAAGATTTGATTGCCCGATAAATACCTGCGGCAGAATTTTCCTTAAAGAGAAATGCACGGTTCTTTTCTAAACCCTTCTCTGGGTTCTCCGTGAAGAGTTTCAAAGTTTGTGTGTGGTCTTCGGTCAAGATGGATCCGCGTGGACCAAAAATTTGCAATCCTTCTTCTGGCTGTGGACTCTTCGCGCTCCAACTGCAAGAAAATGATCCTATCGCACCACTACGGAAACGCAGGCTCACCACAGCACAATCTTCTCCCTCCATCTGCTTCTGTAGGAATCGGCCAGTTTGTCCATAGATGCTAGTCACATCACCCATCAGCCAACGAAGCAGATCGAAGCGATGGACACCCGAGTCGATTAATGTCCCTCCACCGGCATGTGTTAAAAAACGCCGGTATCCTTCAATATGCCCGTGGACATGGACTGTGGCAACAATCATATACGGGGTACCGATTACATCCTCGTCAATCAACGCTTTCGCCTTCATGTGATGAGCGCCAAAACGCTGACTTTGATCTACCATCAAAGACACACCGGCGATACGTGCGGCAGCAATAATTTCATCTGCCTCTTCCAGGGTGAGCGCGATCGGCTTCTCAACCAACACATGCTTACCCGCCTGCGCAGCAGCTTTTGCCATGGGCAAATGAAGATCTGGAGGTGTGCATAGATCGATGATATCGATTGATGGGTCGTCCAGTAATTTATTAAAATTGGTCGTAGCATACCCTCCACATTTTGTCGCAATCTTTCGTGCGGCATCTAACTCCAGACTGCAGACCGCTGTCAACTCTGCCAGCTCAGGTATTAAAGCGATTCCGTCGGCATGGTCCTGCCCGATCCCTGTGCCTACCAAACCGATACGCAAGGGCCTAGTTCCAACTTCATTCGCGGTCATATGTGCACGTCCCGTCGATTAGCTCAAGGCCATTGCCATCCGGATCGGCAAAGAAACATGTTTTAACATTCCCTGTGGCGTTGACAGGCGGGTATAGGATCTTCACCCCAGCACGCTCCAACCGGCCGGCGACAGCATCGACGTCATTTACCAACAGACCAAGGTGCTTCAAACCTAACACTGTTGAGTCTGGATTCCAGGGATGTGGAATTGTTGACGTCCCAAAGGAGAACATTTCCAGAATAGAATTACCAGCCTGGAAGGAAGTCAATACGGACCCTTTAGGATCATCTGAGATCAATTGACCTAGAATTGGGAAACCAAGAATATCCTGGTAAAACGAAATTGCCTTATCGAGATTTGAGACGGTGAGAGAAGTATGATCATAAGTGAATTCGGAGTTCTCCGGCGAGCCAGAGGGAGCGATGGGTACGGCCAAAGGTTTTTGACCCTTATTATGGTATTGAACCACGCCTACGTCACCCTGACCCATCTCGATAAGTGTCCCATCAGGGTCTTTAAAGAATGCAATTCTGACATCACCAGGTGCGTCAAAGGGTTCAAGCGTAAATTCGACTCTGGCTTTCTTCAATCGCATCGCCGTGGCGTCCACGTTTTTGACCATGAAGCCGATATGACGAAGACCTCGTTGATGATCGTCGTAAATGAATCCACTCGGCTTAACTGGAGCCTTGAAGCTGAAAATTTCAAGTAAGGCATTGCGCCCAATATCCAGAAAATATATAACCAATCCAGATTCATCATGATAGTTCAACCGCCCTAAGACAGGGAAGCCTAGCAGATCCCGGTAAAAGGCCATTGACTTATCGATATCACTGACTGTGACTGTTACATGCTGGAAATCTTCGAACCCTTCGATGAAACCTTTACTTGTTTGCACAACACCTCCCAAAATAATAAAGACATCCAGGTGCAGTTTTTTCTACATTGTGGCAAAAACTCGAGTTTGACCGATTACAACCATAATCTTTGGTTTTAATTTAATACTTCAATGCGCCTGCTGTCAAACCAGATTGAAATTGATTTTGCATTGTTATGTATAAGGCAACAATTGGGATGATTGAAATAGTTAAGGCAGCGGTTAATGCTGGCCAGTTCGTTGAATATTGTCCCATCAAGGAAAATAGTGCGGGCATCAAAGTTCGATTAGCATCCACGTGTACAAATGTGTTAGTAAAAATAAATTCATTCCAGGTACCCATGAATTGAAAGATAGTAATGGTGGCAATACCCGGGCGAGCCAGTGGCAACATGATGTACCAGAATATTCCGAGCTCACTAGCGCCATCGATTCTTCCAGCATCGCCCAACTCTGCAGGTAATGATTGGAAAAAGGATCGCATCAGGAACATTGAGAACGGTAAACCTCCACCCACATAAACTAAGATTAACCCGAAAAGAGATTCTAGTAATTTCATATCGCGAAGTAGCAAGAACAGCGGGATGATTAACACTGCGCCCGGCACCATTAATGTGGTCAATAAAATCAGGAAAATTAACTGTTTTCCCGAAAATTCAAGGCGTGCAAATGCGTAACCAGACAAAGTTGCAAGGAAAACCGAAATCAAAACAGTGGCGATGGTAACCACAAGGCTGTTCTTCATATACGTGCCGATGTTCATTGTTGAAAAGACAAACTGGTAAGCACTTAGAGTTACATGAGAAGGAAAAAAGTTACCACTATAAGTCTCGTCCCGGTCCTTTAACGACATAAGAACCATCCAAAGAAGTGGGAATATAGAAAAAATAGTCAACAAGATTAATATCATATAACCTGCCATACGGGTTATCTTAAATCGCATTCGCATGAGTTGGTTATTTTTTCCAGAAGAATCAAATTTAGAAATTCGACCCTCAGTGAAATTAGTAGACATCGGCTCTTCCTCCCGTTATCTGCAATTGGATAACCGTACCAATCACACAAAGAATAAGAATTACAAAACCTATCGCTGCAGCATACCCCAATGACGCAATATCACCCGCCTGATTACTAAATGCAGTAGCGTATAGATAGGTCCCTAAGACTTCTGAGGCATGGTCTGGACCACCTGAAGACATAACATAAATCACATCGAAGACTTTAATTCCACCGATGATGTTTAATATCATCACTACAGTTGTAACTGGCCAAAGCAGCGGTACGGTTATATGGGTCAATTTTTGCCAAGTATTCGCGCCATCGATACTGGCCACTTCGTATAATTCAACTGGGATACCTTGAAGACCGGCAAAAAAGATTACCACATAAAAGCCCAATGAAGCCCATAAAGAAACAATAATAATTGACCCCATAACCGTATGAGGATCGGCTAACCACGCATGTGTTAATGAACCTAAACCTAAAAACGTCAATGCATTATTCAGAACGCCGAAATTACCATCGTAGATCATATGCCAAAGCAATCCGACAACTACCATAGAAATGATGACGGGCAAGAACATAATTGTCCGAACTACGACTTCCCCTCGCCAACGTGCGATTAGCAATACAGCTATTAGTAAAGGAAGGATAGTTTGCAATCCCGTGGTTATCAATGTAAAAATTAGCGTATTTTTCAGACTTAGCCAAAATAAAGGATCAGAGAACAAGCTCTTGAAGTTTTTTAAACCAACAAAGATCTGTTTGTCGAATCCGTGCCAGGTTGTCAAACTGATGCCAATTGCCTGAAAGAAAGGGTAAGCAACAAATACCAAAAAGAATAAGACGGTTGGTAAAATGAACAAATACCCATATAGGGCACGCCGTCTCCTTTCAGTCATATGAAACGGCTGGCGTTGTTTTCTGGCGGACAGGTCAGGAATAACAGATGATTTCATAGCTTCCTCTTATAAAAATTTTCTACACATATCTAGATAAAGGAAGGTACGCTTATGACAAACGTACCTTCCTTTACATTTACTTTACGCTTTACCTAAATAAACTACTGGGAACGTGATGTGAGCACATCTTTCTCAATTTGTGCTGCAACCTGTGCGGGTGTCTTGGATTGATCAATTATGTTCTGGATGTTATTAGTAACCGCATCCGAGGAACCTTTACCAAAGAGGATGTGATTACAACCATCAACCATCCAGGAGGTCATTAACTGTAAGTGAGGATCTTGTACAAGTTTTGCCCCTGCAATAGTGGATGGCATGGAGAAAGCTGTATTCATCATAGTTGAATAACGCTGGGGATCATATATGTACTTTATGAATTGCAAAGACTCCGGTATATGGCCCTCGGCATTAACTGAAAAAGCAGCTCCCGCCTGATCAGCGCACCAATGACGTTTTCCCGGTGCCCATGCAGGGTTCTCAAATATTTGGTAACTACTCGCCAAATCTTTAGGTGCGTTCGTGGCGATATCGGCAATTTGCCAGGAACCCGAGTAGAACATGGCCGCTTTTCCACCATAGAATAATGTGGTTGCGTCCTGCCAGGCCGTCCCATTGACGCCATTTTCAGTAATTTGGGCCTTCATCAACTTGTCAAACATCGTTAAAGCATCGATCACAGGTTGACTGTTCCAGCTAATTCCAGATTGGGTATGGTCATCGAGTTCATAGGTCAAATCCTGATTGTCTGCAGCCTGTGTAATGAAAGGCAGGAAGAAATCACCTCCTTCCCATTTATCACTATCCCCAAACGACCACGGGATTATACCGGCGGCTTTAATTTTCTGACAGACTGTAATGAAATCATCCCAGGTTTCGGGCACATTTGTGATACCGGCCTTAGCAAAGAGAGCGGGATTGTAAAAGAAGCCTAAAGTTTGTGCCATCCAACCCATGGCGTACTGCTTGCCATTCGCTGTAAACTGCCGGCGTGTAGGTGCGAAGAAAGTGGCCAGAAAGTCTTCTCCGAGAGCTGGAATCAAATCGATAATTCGACCTGCTTGACCTAGTTGTATAGCCAGGATATTCGGCCCGAAAATATCGGGGCCTACGCCGCCGGTAAGTTGAGCCGTCAGGTCCGTGAGATAAACAGCGTCATCGACATAGTGCGTAACGATGATATTTGGATTGGCCTGAGTAAAGTCCGAGGCGGCTTTATTAAGTACATCCTTTGTTTCATCGTACCAATCCCAGACTGTGAGCTTGACAGGTCCCGAACTTGTCGGTGCGGTGGTGGGGGCCATGGTTGCAGCCGCTGTAGTAGGAGCCGCGGTGGCAGGAGCGGTGGTGGGAGCAGGTACAGTCGTTGCTGCTGGACCGCAGGCACTTAGAACCGCCATCCCTGCTGCAGCCCCTGCCGCAGTTTTGAGAAACTCTCTTCTTGACAAACGCCTTTTGAACATTTTCTCCTCCTAATATAGGTTGGTGGATCAATGAAATGATCCGGTTGAATATAAGTCTGCCGATTCTTCTGGAATCGACAGCGATGGCCAGAGGTCAATTCTCTACCAAGCGCATTTCGAAAGGAGGATATCTATAACACATAGGGCAATATACAATAGGATAATTGGGATTTAACTAACCTGAAGGGTTACGGAATTAACTGATTCGAAATCCATATTTGGCAAATATCAAAGCTATTACATATTAGCATTAAACAATAATAGAGTCAATATACAATAATATTTCGTAAATCGTAATATAATATATTTACGATTTACTGCCTATCCATACCGAAATTATGTATATTTTCTCCATTTCAATGACAAAATCCTAATCCGATATGTAAATATAGGATCATTGCCGGACTTATTCGATGGAAACAATTCGTCCCCGGGTTAAAGGGTGAAATAGGTCGCAAAAAACTCAAGCACGGGTTATTAATTACGAATGTCTATTATTTTAATACTATTACCAGGAGAAATATTATGGCAAACAAACAACCTTTACGAGTCGCCATAATCGGTACGGCACACCGGTCTGAAATTATCTATGCTCCTCTCTTGAAAGATCTGTCAGAAGAAGTAGAGCTTGTCTCCATCTGGGGGCGGAGCATGGAATCAGCTAAACGGATGGGAGAAAACCTTGGCGTACCCTGGTATACGGATCTCGGTAAGCTAGTGAATGAAACATCCCCGGATTTTGGCATTGTATGTGTTGCTTATCAAGCCAATGGCGAGGTGGGTCTAATGGCAATCGAAAGTGGATTGAATGTACTGCTAGAGACCCCTATTGCGCACAAATTAAAAGAGGCTGCCGTCATTATCAAGGCCGGGGAAAATCGTGGGCGGAAGATCGAGGTCGCCGAGCAATATCATCGCCGACCGTTGGAGCAAATCAAACTCGAGCTGATTGAGAGCGGACTATTTGGGCGCGTTCACACATCATTCAACGACTTCATGCGTCATGGCTATCATGGAGTAAGCTTGATGCGATCTTACCTGGGCTTCAATGTAAAACCAATCCAGCTGGTCAGCATAGTGCATGATTTTAATGTGGCACCACACCTGTCGCGATTCGGCGGAAAGATGGAGACTGAAACCCAGGAACACGCGATGATCGAGTTCGAAAGCGGACAGATTGGCATTTATCACTGGACCGATGACGCCCACGACTCTGCAATTAGGTGGTGGCGCAGCACCCGTTTTCTGGCTGAAAAAGGTATGGGGATCACAGTCGGAGTTGGACCAAACTCACAGGAATGGCTTACGCTTCTAGATCCCAGTGGTGAGTTGCCGCGATGCATCACCCTAGAACAAGTCTATGATCATACTAATTATGAAGCCCTAGAAGCGATTGTGGCCCACACCAACGTCCCAGAATTACCAATTGTGCGATGGGAAAATCCCTTCTTTAGAATTGCTCAACAGGGTCGCTGTCAATGGTGGCACGAAGATGAAACTGCCATTGCAGGGTGTATTATGAGCATGGTCAATGCAATTAAGACCAATACTGAACCCTCCTATGGAGCACGTCAGGCATATATCGATCAGGAGATCGTCTTAGCAATTAATGAATCGGCACATGAGTGGGGAAGGCCGGTCAAATTGCCGTTCGATTACCTCGATTTTCATGAGGGCCACGCCCAATACAAAGAATAGGAGAACCGTCTAAAGAGAAGGGGGTAAAATTTTTCTAAATACCAACTCAGATAAAACAATCAAGAGCGGGTAAACCCACCCTTGATTGTTTTTGAATTTAGATAATTGGGCATTTTTAGGTATTTGCCATTATGACTTCAATACCCTGATTCTGAAGGAGGGAAACGAACGATTCAGGAGCGCTATTAGTGATGAAAGTATGGATTGCATTAAGTGGAAGAATTGATTGGAACTTATCCACATTGATTTTAGTAGAGTCAGTAACCACAACAACCCGATCCGCACATTTTGCCATGTTCTTATAAATACCAACTTCGAGGACATTATCCGTTGTTAACCCTCTATTCTCAGTTACTCCATCCGTTCCAATGAATAGGGTGTGAAAATGCATATCCTGCAAGGCAACATCAACTTGCTGACCAACAAAATCGTCAAACGTATCTAAGTAAGTTCCACCCAACAAGATCAAACGGTTTGGATGATATTTATGTATCTCCCATGCAATCGTTAATGAACGGGTGATAATTGTTAAATCGCCTTTTTTTAGATATGATTTAGGTATATGCTTCGCAACTTCCAATACTGTGGTGCCCGAGTCTAGCATGATCACCTGTCCGGGATTAATAAGAGCTGCAGCCGCCTGGCCAATCGCACGTTTCGCCTCATTATTTTGAAGAATCCTTACATTGAATAATGAGTTTTGCTTTGCCGATGAGACAGCTCGTGCGCCACCATGAACTCGTTGCAGCACACCAGTCCTTTCCAGGTGATTTAAGTCGCGACGGATCGTAACTTCGGATAGGCCAAATTTGGTGCCAAGATCGCTTACGCTGACCTCTTGATTTGTTTGAACTTCGGCAGCGATTGCTGATCTACGATTCTCAACCTCACGCCTTTTTGTTATCGAATCATCGTAATCTATGCTCATAGAATTACCTTTTCGGTCGGGCTCTATTTTACCCATGTTGATAATTAATTGTGTAGAAGATAAAATATCAGAAAAATAAACATAAATATATGGTAATTATAGCGCAATTCACATCTTATTTTTGATAATCGAAATGTAAAAATGTTCATTTAGGATGGGCCTTATAACTTACAGCCACTCTTTTACCGAAAGAAGTGTCATTAAGCTCCTATTATTTTTGAGTAAAAGGAAATTTGATCATCGCCAATAATGTAAGCCCTCATCAGCACAAGAGCATTAGTAGAAGAGAATTGGAAATCAAGTATATTCGAACATTGTAACCCGATGGATGTCGTCAACCGAATCCGAAGTATGCCGTCTCCTTTTTTCGGAAGACCAGAATCAGTAAGTAATTATCTCAAAACGCTTTGAGCGCGTATAATAATCGAGCCGCCAAAGGATGCGCGATGATGTGAGCTACGAAAAGGACCTGACAATGACTACAAACGCCGATTCGTCTTCTGAAACCAGTGCTACACGTAATACGGCACGGTCGTGGTGGCAAGGTCAGCGAGCAAAACGAACCGTTCCACCGGCATTACCGTCACGACCGCCACGCATGATCAGGAGGCTCATTCTAGCGGTGGTCAGCGTCCTAAGCGGCCTACTTGCGCTTGTGTTCGTTGGGGTCGGCATCCTATACTACCAGGGCACGCGCCCACCCGCTGGTGACAGCCAGTATGTGGCGCTCGGCAGTTCGTTCGCTGCCGGACCCGGGGTCGGGCAACCTGCTCCTAATAGCCCGGCGTTGTGCATGCGTTCCGCGGAAAACTACGCACACTTGCTTGCCGCGTCCAGAGGGCTTAACCTAACCGACGTGACTTGTTCGGGTGCGACCGCAGCTAACGTACTGTCGGGGAAACAGTTCTTCCAGCCGCCGCAAGTGGACGCCCTGCGGAGCAGCACAGAGCTGGTGACCGTCACGGTGGGCGGCAACGACATCTCGTATCTGGGCAACCTTTTCGCCTGGTCCTGCCAGCAAGACCCTCTTCGGGTGCCATTGATGTGGCGGCTAGAGGTTTGCACGTCGACGCCGGACGCGGACGTTGACCGCCAACTCGCGGAGTTGCCTGCCTTGCTTGAGAAGATTGCTACCGAAGTGCGGCAGCGGTCGCCGCGAGCGACGTTGGTATTTGTCGATTACACTACCGTGCTGCCCAAGTCTGGCTCCTGCCCCGATCGGCTGCCAATTACCGAACAGCAACTGGAGCGCAGCCGATCTCTGGCCGGGCAACTCGCCGACATTACGGCTGCGGTCGCCCGCAACACTGGCGCACTGCTGGTGCGCGCCTCGGAGATAACGCGCGGGCATGACATCTGCTCAGCCGACCCCTGGGTCTATCCCGACACCTTCCCCACCACGCCCTTCAGCTACGGACCCGTGGCTTACCACCCGACGGAGCAGGCCATGCAGGCGATCGCCGATGCTATCAACCAAAGCATTCCCTTACTCAGCACAAAGTGACAAAGTAATCAGCTTAAAGCCCTTTGAGCGCGTATAGTAATCTAGCCACCGCAGGATATGCGATGAAGAAAAAGAAAGCCTTACCAACGATCTGGGAAGTACCTGACGAGTTGTGGCTACGCATGGAACCTCTGATTTTAGAGATGGATCCGCCGAAAGAGACCGGCCGACCGCGCATCAACCCGCGCAACGCAGTCGACGCCCTCATCTTTCGCGTCCGCACCGGCTGTCAATGGAATCATATTCCGCACGTGTATGGGGATGATGCCAGCTTGCACCGAACGTTTCAGCACTGGGTCGAAATCGGATTGTTTCCGAAGATCTGGGCGCTGCTGGTGGAGGAGTGCGACGAACTCAGCCTGGTCGACTGGGAATGGCAGGCAGCTGATGGCACCATGGGCAAGGCGCGTTTGGGAGGCGATGCAATTGGGCCGAATCCCACGGATCGAGCCAAAAACGGCACGAAAAAGAGCATTCTGACGGATCGCAACGGGGGTCCGCTATCGATCATCATGGCTGGGGCCAACGTTCCGGATATGAAGCTGCTCGAGAAGACTATCGAAGCCATCGTGGTGAAGCGACCTAAACCAACGAAGAAGAAACCTCAGAATCTGTGCCTGGACAAAGGCTACGACAATCCCACGGGAGAAGCAGCGGTGGAGAAATACCACTACACCAGGCATATCCGCCGGATCGGCGAAGAGAAGTTGAGCAAGGGTAAAAAAAAGTATCCTGCTCGGCGCTGGGTCGTGGAAAGAACATTAGCGTGGTTATCAAAATGTCGTGGCCTGTTGATCCGTTACGAAAAGAAGGCGAAAAACTATCTAGCACTCCTGCAATTGGCTTGCGCTATGCTCTGGTTCCGCCGACTTGCCCAAAACACCTTTTGAGATAATTACTAAGAGGTGAAGTAACCCTGGATAATCCTTCGCAAGTGTGTCGCGCTAATCGTGGAATGAAACCAGGAGGAAGCGCTCATGTCACAAGAAAGGTTACCCATACGGAAAATCAGCGAAGCATTATGTTTTAAGTGAGTATTTGGATCTACGAACCGGGAGGTAAGGCGCAGTTGTCAAATATCCCACAACACAGTCAGCGACTAACTAAAACGTGCCGAGCTGCCGGGAAAAAATGGCCGCTGGCGGAGAAATTGGACGAGGAGAGGCTATACCAGACCGGAGAATCCACGAAATCTGTGACCACTGAAACGCCGAGTTCTGCAACCGTCAGAGCGGTTTTCTTCATCTCTTCCATACCAAACTTAGCCTATTCATTTGGCTTTTTTTATAAGACGTCCGGAAATCTGTAGCGGGGACGTCTGAGTTCAGCACAAATTGCCCGGCCATAGCATTGTTCATGGAAGAGATCTGCAGTCCAAACCCATCCAGCATGGATTTCAGATTCCTGGTGTTGTCGGCGTCACTAAGTCAGGGGGTAAAATCAAAATGCGTCTAATCTTTCCGGACATATAATTCCATAGCCTCATACTCCAGATCGGAAAAAAAGCGAGCTACTTCTTTGAGCGGTTAATCCCCGTATAAAACCGCAATAATGCAAATTCACATTTCACACTCCATCTCAATTCGAGTATCACTTTGCTTCTTAATCCCTTTTCTTGATTGTTTGCCTGTATACCTTCTTGCCCGCGATCATCACTGGTTTGATGCTCCCATTCGTAAACCCAGCCAATAGTGTCGCCCCAAAGCCAATCCCTTGTGGGGCCAAAACGGCGGAAATCTCGAAGCCCGTGTATTCTTTGGGGAGGCAATTTATCCAGCTTGTTCCGCCATCAGCCGAGTGCCAAAGCCCGACTGCGTTGACCGCAAGCAGCTCGTTCCTCGAAACCAGGATCGCGTTGACCGGGTCGGACAGCTGGTTCTTAGCCAGCTGTATCCAGTGTTCGCCCTCGTCGGCTGATTCCCATAGGCCAAGGTCCTCGCTACCAATGTATATACAGTGGTCCTCGGTATAGTTGGGCGAGATAGCTAGACTGATTACGGCATCAAAGCCAAATGGCAACTCGACCTCGCGCCAGGCTCGTCCACCGTTAGTGCTCCGGAAGAGGCCGGTCTCGGTGCCTGCAAATAGGGTTTCATCAAAAATATAATTAGGCGAGATTGCCAGAGCCAGCACGTTCAGGTCGAGCAGGCCAAAATTCCAGCTTGCCCACTTTTCACCCGCATCTTTTGAGATGAACACCCCGTCTTCCATAGTCCCGGCAAATACTGTCTCGTCGCTAGCAAAATTGGGCGAAATAGCAAGCGCCGAAACTAACGGCGAGGGCGGCGGGAAGAGAACAGCTTTCCAACTTTTGCCGCCAAGACTCGAGCGTAAAATGCCACCCGGCGCGCCAGCAAACACCAGCCCGTCGTGGTCGAAGACAGGCGAGATCACCAGAGATGTGACTGGGAGTTGCTCGCTCAGTGCAAAGTCGGCCAGTGCGTCCTGCCAGCTTTGCCCGCCATCCTCCGTACGTTTCAACCCACCTTTATGCGAGGCGAAGGCTCGCCCGGCTCGTCCAATCTGGAAACCGGGTGCGGCAGCAAACGCATAGATCAAAGCGTTAGTTTCTTCCTCGTTCAGCAGCTCATCATCGGAATCAAGTTTATTTGTCATGGGTTCAACATCTCAGGTGGATTTCTACGGTTGACAATCACTTCAGTAGTGAGCGCGAGCGCTGCACTGGCAATGGCGGTGTGCACAGCGCCCTTCACGACTGAGACGGCATCATACAGACCCGCCTTTTGCATGTCGACGACCTGACGAGTAACCGCATCGTAGCCATAGCCTGGGCCACGGTGTTCAGCATCGGCCAGAATGCTGCCAGGCACAATGCCGGCATTGCTGACAATGGTACGAAAGGGTACTTCAAGCGCTTGGAGGAGAATCGAATAAGCGGCAAGTTCGTCGGTATCCTTAGCGTTCTTCAGGAAGGGGTGCAGCGCTTTGCGGCAAGCCAACAGCGCAATCCCGCCGCCGGGTACCACGCCATCACGCATGGCACCGCGCATGGTAACAGCGGTACGCTTGGCCAGCTCCATCCGCGCCTCAATCGAGATAGGAGAATGGCCACCGATTGACAGCGTAGCTGAGCCGCCCAAAAGCTTGCCGATCCGCTCGAGCAGCCTCTTTCCCTCGTCAGTATCCTTTACATTGCGAAAACGCTGGCGCAGGCCGGCAATGTGCTGGCGGATCAAGCGCGCATCACCGCGCCCACCAATAATGCCAAAAAACTCCTTATCGGCCCAGACCCGACGGGCACGTCCCAGATCCTCAAGGCGGACGTTTTCCAACGTCGCTCCAGTTGCATTACTAAGCGCTCTGCCGCCGGTCAGGATAGCCAGATCGGTCATGGCATCATATTGCACATCCAAAGAGATTCCGGGTATTTTAACCGCCACCACAAATATTCTTTCCCGATTTGGCTTGGCCAGCAGTAGGCCCATCGCTCGATCAGAGAGCGTTTGCGAAATCATTAAAAGCTGCTTGATCTCGTTCTTGACCGCCATCTCCAGCAGCGGAATCAGCTGTTCGGGTGATTCGATTTCCAGATTAGAAATTAGGATTGCAGCGTTTTCCAGGTTGGCGCGTAGCCCGTGTTCGTCATTCGCCATTTCTCGAGAATACAGACCACACTCCCAGAACATACCCTCGATATACTCGCGTACAAGTTCGCGACCGCTCCCTTTCCGCACATCCAGTTGCCCGTAAGCACCGATGATATCGAAGATCTCGCCCATCATTTTCGCCATTTCGTCATCGTGGCAGATCGTGAGAGCCAGCCCGGTTAGTTTTTGTTTACCGTATAGTTGAGTGGTTTGTCGTTCGAGCTCGGTGGTGATCAGGCGCAGACCATTTTCAAGATGGCGGCGCAAGCCCATAGCGTTACCCCCAGCCACGAGGTAGTGTCGGCCCGCATCAAAAACTGCTTGGAAAAGGACTGCCGTGGTCGCTGTACCATCGCCTTCTCTCTCCTGCTGCCTCCACAATGCCTGACGAAGAAACATAAAACCCACGTCTTCCAGACGATTGGGGATTTGGATAACCCGGCGGGCAATCGTGCCTCCACTGTCGAGCAACTCGGGCAGCTGATTGCGCTCGATTACCTTTTCGATGGCCACGATATGCGGCAGCGGCCCCAGAGTTGGCCGGATAAGGTCAACCAACTTGTCAAATCCATGTTGCATGCCCTCAGCAACCTGCGGTTGGAAGACAATACCTGGGGTTTGAAAGTCCTTTTTTGGTTTTGAATGTGAAGTACGTCTCATGGCAACCTTTCTGCATGAACTTTGCGTACAAAATGAACAAGAAGAATACGTACCTCTTTGAGCAAGATAAGCCCTTTCGTTGGTGAGCTGGGCTTGGTAATTGGCGACCAGATCAGCCTGCACAACATCTGGGATTCTTTTAAATGCTACAGCCTCGTAGTGGTGATTGCCCGTTTGGCAAAGGACAACGCTGTCGCTCTCTTCCTATTCACCAATTTTGATTTGCCTTACGAATCCTGCTGATTATTGAATAGCAATGTCTATTGAACATGATTAGATTGAACAGAAAACGAATGCCAGGCCGTCCGGCCCAGCTCAACCCGTTAGGACTTTGTCTAAAGATTGCAATTCCTCTCCGGTAAATTTCAGGTTGTTTAGCGCAGCCAGGTTGTATTCCAATTGCTGGACGTGACTTACGCCGATCAAAGCCGAGCCAACCTGCGGCTTGCGCAGCACCCAAGCCAGGGCCTTCTGGGTAAGCAGCTATCCGCGGCGAACTCGTTCAATTTACGCATCTTGGCGAGGTTGGCCTTGACGTCTTGGGGTGTCAACCATACACGCTCAGGCTTAGTGGCGTGTGCCTCTGCGGGGGTGCCGCTAAGGTGGCGGTCGGTCAATTGACCCTGAGTCAGAGGAGCTAAAATGCAGACCAGCCAGTTTAATGATGCGCGCTGACAACCATCATAACAAGCCTGCATGGACAGGAAAGGGCGGGTGTCGTCATTGAACATGGCGGTGTCATAGTGGCAGGCGGTTTCCATTCTTACAATTCAGCCTCCTGATCGATGTTCGTTTGGTGCTTCGTATTCGTGCAAATCAAATTCTCTTTGTGAACATGTCTTCCATTCCATGCGCAGCAATCATGTCATCACAAAGGTTGCGAATTTGATCGAGAGTTAATTCCGCTGCCGTATGCGGATCCAGCATCGCCGCATGGTAAACTGTCTCCCGGTTGAGCGTCAGCGCAGCTTCAATTGTCAAAAGCTGAACATTGATATTGGTGCGATTGAGACCAGCCAATTGTTCGGGTAAATCGCCGATGAAACACCCTTGGACGCCATTCCGATCCACTAGACATGGGACCTCCACTATAGCTTGGGATGGCAAATTCGTTATCAGGTTGGTGTTTAATACATTTCCACCAATCCGATAAGGAGTATCTGTTTCCATGGCTTCCATGATATATGAACCATATTCGTCTGAACGTTGGTGTGTCAATTCCTGATTTTGCACTAAGTGCTGACGCTGTTCCTCCCATTCTTCAATCTGAGCTCTACACCGCCGGGGATACTCATCTAATGGAATATTAAATTCTTGGATCAATTCCGGAAAGCGGTTCTTGATCCAGTAAGGCATATACTCGGCAGAATGCTCCGAAGACTCCGTCACGTAATAGCCAAATTGTTTCATGATCTCATAACGAACCATATCGTCGTGTTTTTGGGCTTCAGGCTGCCGGGCAAGTCGATTCTTCTCCGCCGCAAGTTTTTTTATTTCGGGATAAAGGTCTTTGCCGTCATCCGTGATTTCCAACAGCCAGGCCTGATGATTGATTCCCGCGATTTTCCATTGCAGTTTCTGGATGTTCTCCAATAGCCCGACGTTTTTCAGCAACCATGGCACGCAGCTCTGGACAGAATGGCAAAGACCAACGGTGCGAATGCCCGATCCGCGCAACATACCTCCAGTCACCATCGCCATGGGATTGACATAGTTTAAAAACCAGGCCTCGGGACAAACGAGTTCCATTTCATGCGCGAAATCCAAGCACACCGGAATAGTGCGCAGCGCTCGAAAAATGCCTCCAATACCGAGCGTGTCACCAATTGTCTGACGCAGGCCATATTTTTTAGGAACTTCAAAGTCAATCACCGTGCTGGGTTCATAGCCACCCACCTGGATGGCATTCACGACATACCTGGCTCCCGCCAGTGCCTTGCGGCGATTAGATATTCCCAGATGCGTTGTTATCCGAGCGCGATTTGCATTGATATTCTTGTTCAAGTTTTCCAACATCATCTGGGATTCTTTCAGGCGTTTACCATCTATATCGTACAAGGCGAAATGGGCGTCGTGCAACGCCTCACTGCACATACAATCCCCAAGAATATTCTTAGCAAAAATAGTGCTTCCAGCTCCCATGAAAGTTATCTTCGTCATGTTTTGTTCTCCCTTTGTAATCTAGAGGTCACTTTTTTGTTCGGTTTTGTTCTGAAAGACACTACTGTTGATCGGTAGCTCTATTCCGCCGGTGGGACAGCGCGAACTGGGTGAATTGACCTGTCATCGCATCCATTTTATGCGTGAACGCACCACCCTTCAAGAAGAGGCTAGAAAATGCCAACATCAAACTGGCAATTGTGGCCGACAACGTCGTGGGAATTTCTGGGCGAGCGATGCTGGAAGCGATCATCACTGACACGGCCAATGCGACCGAAACGGCCAGACCGGCGAAAGGCAGACTGCGATGGAAGTAAGAGCGGTTGGACAAAATCTAAGAGAGCTCATTGCTTTCCACTCAGTGCTTCATCATGAAAGGGAGATAGAGACTTTGGGCGCCATCTACAGCTACTACCTGCCCGGTCACATGGGCGGCTTCTTCTGACGCAAAGTAAGCCACTAAATGAGCGTGTTCTTCTTCTTTGGCCATACGACCATCCGGGATTAATTCAACCATAGCATCCAGGTCCAGGCCGCGGTCAACGACCGACTTGTTGAGCATTTCTGTCGAGGTCATACCTGGGCAAACACAGTTAACAGTGATCCCATAGGGAGCCATCTCGACTGCCAGGCAACGTGAAAAGTGAATGACGGCTGCTTTGGCGGAGCAATAGGAAATTTCGGCAATCCGTACGATCATACCGGCGACCGATGAAATATTGACGATGCGACCCTGGCGCCTGGGGATCATTTTACGAATTGCGGCTTGCGAACAGAGAAAGACGCCCTTGGCATCCACCTCAAACGCATCATCCCAGGCTTCTTCGCTGAGCTCGGCCGTCGGGCCAGTCGGGAGAACACCTGCATTGTTTACCAGCAGCCAGAGCGGACCTAACTCCGATTCTATCTGGTCGAATATGCCAGCAACATCAGTTTTATTGCCGACACTGGCAGGAAGAGCAAGAGCCCGGCCACCCTCCCCTCCCAGTGTTTTAGCAACATTTTCTGCCAATGTCTCATCAATATCGTTCACGCCGATGAGCATGCCCTTGTGGGCCAAAACGGTAGCGATAGCCCGGCCGATTCCACGACCAGCGCCAGTAACAAGTGCAACCTTGCCCTCCAAATCAGACATCACAGATTCTCCTTTTTATTAATTGGCCATCCTCGATCCGGTTAGATTGCTATTAAGTCGCCGGCGACAATGGGAGACTTCTCCGTTTTCTGATGAGAAAGCGAAATAATTACGGGGTAGATTTGTTGTCCAGTCTTGATAATGAGATATTGATCCATTACAGGCAGACTCGAAATTGATGAAAATAATGTTGGTAAAAGTGATTGGCATTTACTGAAGCCGCGATATCAGGACAAAGATTAAGACTGCCCGATGTCAGATATGTCTAACCCGGGGTGAGTTCGTTTTCCAGCTCAACTGCAATATTACTTTTTAGCAAAGAAAGCGTTATGTGTCCAGGAAATGCATGCCGATCTCGTATAGAGACAGGAGCAGCACAATGGCCATGTACGCTTCGATACTGGTAAACACCGGATAGGTGATGGCGCTTGTGAATAGATTCGTGCCAAGGATGGTCACTAAAGATGCCTGATTTCAGCAGGTCTTTTGCCTTGCTATACCTCACCTGCCAGCGATAATTTTCGTTAGCCATCAGGCGAATCTCTGCATTCTGGCAAAACTCGACCATCTGACATACTTCTTCCAAGTTACTATAGGAATGTTTCTAGTAAAGTACCGTTTGCCCAAGTTTTTATCATCAGGTAGGTGAGCTGAGCATGAGAATAAGGCTGGATACAGATATCAACATGGAGAGACTGACCAATGCCTTTTCGATCTTTATTCTGCCTTGGTCCTACCCGTAATACCAAATTGTCTGGTAGTTAGTATAACCAAGGTCGAATCTTTAGACAAGACGCTCAGGTGGACGGTTCCATCATTGTCATGTCTGAAAAACCCGCTGGGGTAACTCCACCCGTCGAATTCCGTGCAGCAGAATTGTGGGTAACTGGCCTTCCCTGCCGCGACGGCTGGTACTTTGCAGATTTGTGTTCGATCGAAAATTGTTCTGCGGTAGGGTTTAACCTCCTGGGAACATCAGGTTGGGCATACTTTGCTCCTGTTTTTATCCGAGAGGTTCTATCTCTCCGAAGCTTGTGTCTGCCGGGAAGAGCCCCGGCCGACTGCAAGGACATGGTCCACCAGCTCGTCCAGCGGGACGGTCGCTAGGCCGATGGCGGTATCGCAGCAGCCGTAATAGATCCACAGCAGGCTGTCCTTCACCACCGCTCCGGTCGGGAAGATGACGTTCGGGATGAAAAGACCAAATTTCTCGTAATAGGTTTCTGGCTCCATGATGAAATCTGGGCAACGCGCAAGCACCTTGCGCGGGTCATCCAAGTCCAGCAGCATTGCCCCCAGGCGGTAGATGACCCGCCGCATTGTCGCATGGACGGTCTCAACACCGTGGTAGAGCACTAGCCAGCCGCGGGGTGTTCGCAGTGGAGGCGTCGACCCGCCAATGCGATTGTCTTCCCATTTGAACTCCGGGCGGATGATGACCTCCGGCTCACTCCAGGTCTTCAGGTCGGATGAGTATGAGATGCAGATAGCGGGATACTCCTCACTGTGACCGGTATTCATATCGACGAAGCCGATTGGTCGCCGTAACAATGCGTACCGGTCGTCGATCTTCTCCGGGAACAGGATTACGTCCCGGTCGTCGACCTCCGTCGGAGTAGCCCAGCCGAGGAATTCCCAATGCAGGCGGTCTTTCGAAACGGCGATCCCGGAGCGAGTCTGGTTTTTATCCTGCGACGGATCGAACCCAGGAAACTGTCCCTGGGTTGCGTCAGGGACGCCCACACCGGTCGGAGAGATACTCCAAGCAAAGCGGCGGAAGGCGAAGGTCATGTAGTAGGTGTCGTCGATCTTGACTACGCGCGGGTCCTGCACGCTGCCGTACTTCGAGCCGGCCATTTCGGGTGTCAGGACCGGCCGGTCGGACAGGTGCCGGAAATGGACGCCGTCTTCGCTCTCTAGCAGGCCGATATAACAGTGGTGCGGGCGCAGCGACCCCGCCGCTCGCTCGTATAGGAAGAAATGCCCGTCCTCGTACAGGGCGCCGGGGTTGTAGGTATTGCTTATGCGCCAGTCCCATTTGCCAGGCCAGACGATCGGGTTTTCCGGACAACGCTGAATCTTTAATGCCATACCATAAGCTCCTTTTCTTCGAACTTAACCGCAGATCCGGCTCTACGCGTCCGCGGGATTGAGCATGCGGCAGTGTTTTTTTTTTATTCCTGGAAACCAGTTTTATACAACTGAGCATACATCCCCTTCTTGGCCAAAAGCTCCGCGTGGGTGCCGTGTTCGATGATCCTACCATCGTGGATGACCACGATCCGGTCCGCATGGGTGATGGTGGACAGGCGGTGGGCGATCACAAAAGAGGTGCGCCCTTTCAGCAGTCGCCCCAGGGCCCGCTGGATGAGCTGCTCAGTCTGTGTATCTACCGACGAGGTGGCCTCGTCCAGGACCAGGATGCGCGGGTCTGCAAGCAAAGCTCGGGCGAAGGAAAGCAGCTGCCGCTGCCCAACGGAGAGCATCACTCCTCCCTCCTCAACAGACGTCTCATACCCCCTGCGCAAGCGGACGATGAAGTCGTGGGCCCCGACTGCTTCAGCCGCTGCCTCGATCTCCGCCTGCGTCGCCGCCAAACGGCCGAAGCGGATATTCTCCGCCACCGACCCGTTGAATAGGAACGGGTCCTGCAGCACGACTCCCATCTGAGCGCGCAGGGAGACCTGGGTCACCGTGCGCAGATCATGCCCGTCCACCAGGATGCGCCCGGAGGTCGGGTCGTAAAAGCGGGAGAGCAGCTTGACCAGGGTTGTCTTGCCGGCCCCGGTCTCGCCCACAAGGGCGACCGTCTGACCCGGTTGGATCTGCAGGTCGATGTCCTCGAGGACCAGCGTTGGGTCGTCGGAATAATGGAAGAAGACGTGGTCGAAGGTCACCTCGCCACGCAACACAGGGAGTGCCTCGGCATCGGCTGCATCCTGGATGTCGACCTGCAGGTCCAGGAGCCCCACAATGCGCTCCCAGCTAATCATAGTCGACAGCATCGCGTCGTAGCGGCCGCTCAGATCGCGGATGGGATCGAAGAAGCTGCCGATATACAGGATGAAAGCCACCAGCACACCCGGAGTGATCCTCGCACCGAGCACAGCCGTACCTCCCAGCCAGACCACCAGTCCGGTGGCGATCGCTCCAAGCAGGTCCACGGTGGGGCTGAAGAGAGTTGAAATACGGGCAGTGGCCACAGATCGTTCAAGGTAGTAGCGGTTGACGTAGTCCCGGAAGTGGGCATAGTTCTGCTCCTGTCGGGAAAAAGCCTGCACCACGCGCACGCCGTTGACATTCTCGGCTAAGACCGAGTTCACCCACGAGATCGCGGCGCGCACCTTGCGGTAGGCCATTCGAGAGGCATGCCGCAGAAGCACAGTGATGAGCACCATCACCGGCAGGACGCTAAAAGTGAGCAGGGCCAGGCGGGTGTCCATCTTCAGCATGATGAAGATGATCAGCACCAGGGTGAAGAGGTCACGGGTGATGGCCAGAACGGCCCAAGTGAGGAAGTCGCGCAATGTCTCGACATCGTTGATCACGCGGGTGATGACCCGCCCGACCGAATAGCGGCTGTAGAAGCTGAGCGAGAGCAGCTGCAGGTGGTCGAACAGGCTCTTGCGCAGATCGTAGATGACCGACATGGCTGCCCAGGTCATGATCTTGACGCGGAAATAGGTGCAGATCCAAGAGATCACGGCGACGAGCAGGTAGGCCAGGATGGTGTAACGCAGGAGGAGGAGATTCCCCGCGTCCATACCCTGGTCGATAGCGTAACCGACCAGGTAGGGTCCGGCCACCGAAGCGGCGGTTGCACAGAGCATCAGGAAGGCGGCCAGGACCAGGCGCCCGGTATAGGGGCGGATGAAGGCAGCCAGCCGGCGGGCGTTTTTCGGATTGACACCCTGGGCGTAAAGCTCCTCGGACTGGGTCACATAAGCAGGTGGAACGATGATGGCGGCCATGTTTCTCTTTTACAAAAACCTCACTGGCAAACTGTGGTGCAGCCCGGCAGTACCGGTCAGGAAATCGCGTGGTCTAATGATGGGTGTTCGAGCAGGCCATCTTCGTAGCTCTTCCGGGTAGGCCGCTCCTCCTGCTCTTCTTTCAGGAAAACGCCCTGCTGGGAGAGTTGCAGGTCGTAGATCTCGCGGTACAGCCCGCCCTGTGCCAGAAGCTCGGTGTGCCGGCCGCGCTGGACGATGCGCCCGTCCGCCATCACGACGATCAGGTCGGCGCGGCGTACGGTTGCCAGGCGGTGGGCGATGACGAAGGTGGTGCGCCCTTCCATCAGGCGGTCCAGAGCCTCCTGAATCAGCTTCTCGGTCTGCGTGTCGACCGAGGAGGTCGAATCGTCCAGGATGAGAATGCGCGGGTTCAATAACAGGGCGCGAGCGATGGCGATGCGCTGGCGCTGGCCGCCGGAGAGGGTAACGCCGCGCTCCCCGACCAGCGTCCCGTACCCCTCGGCGAACTTGAGGATGAAGTCGTGGGCCTGGGCGGCCTTTGCAGCGGCATAGATCTCCTCGTCGGAAGCATCGGCGCGGCCGTAGGCGATGTTCTCCCGGATCGTGTCCGAGAAGAGCAGGGAGGTCTGCAGGACGATGCCGATCTGCCTCCGAAGAGAGGCCAGCTCCGCCCGGCGTACGTCCACGCCATCCAGCAGGACCGCACCATCGCTCACATCGTAGAAGCGCGGGATCAGGTTGACCAGTGAGGTCTTGCCCGAGCCGGTCTGTCCGATCAAGGCGATCAGCTGGGTCGGCTCGACGGTCAGGTCGACATCCGCCAGGGCATCCAGCATCTCGTCCTGGTAGCGCAGGCAAACGCCACGAAATTCCACGCGGCCGCTCAGAGGTCCAAGCACCACCGCGTCCCGGGGCGATTCGATCTCCGGCACATGCTTTAGAATTTCCAGGACGCGCTGCGCACCCGCCTCCGCCTCGCTGGTTGCATTGACCACCCAGGTGATCTGCTGGACGGGGGCGGAGAGCATCACCAGGTAGGCGTTGAAAGCCACCAGCTCACCGATGGTCATGCGGCCCTCGATCACCAGCGGGCCGCCGACCATCAGGATCAGGATGGTCCCCAGCGTGACGAGCAGCGGAGACGAAGGCATGACCTTTGCCCATTCGTTATTGACCATGATGCGGGCTTTCCAATAGGATTGGTTAATCCCATCAAACTGGTCAACCTCGTGGGGCTCACGGGCAAAGGCGCGCGCCACCTGGACCCCCGAGACGTTTTCCTGCAGGCGGGCGGACAAGTCGCCAAGCGTATTATCGGCATTGTAGAAAAGGCGGGTGATGCGTTTGCCGAATTCGGCTGTCATCATCGCCATCGGGACGAGCGGCAGGAGGCTGATAAGCGCCAGGCTGAGGTTTCGAGTAACCAAGATGATCACCACACTAACGGAAACGATTACCAGCTGGATGATCTGAACGATGGTATCTCCGGCAAAGGTCTGAATGGCGCGCACGTCCTCGATACATCGGTTGATCAGCTGTCCGGTAGTGGTGTGGTCGTGATAGGTGAAGGGCAGATATTGAATATGGTCGTACATGCTATTGCGCAGGTCGTAGCCCACATGAGCAGAAATCCACGCGGTCAGGTAGCGCTGGGCCAGGTTCAGGGATGCGGTCAAGAGGCCGATGCCCAGCAGGAGCAGGGCCGAGTGGACCAGGAAAGCGGTCGCGCCGGCTATCAGGCCGTTGTCGATCACGCCCTGGATGATCAGCGGCACGATCAGCGACAGACCGGTGGTGGCCAGCAGGAGGGTGAGGCTGAGCAGGAGCCGACCGAGATAAGGTTGAAGGAAAGTGTGCAGGCGAAAAAGATGTTTCATACTAGACATCGAGTCAATGTGTTTCGTTATTGTAAAGAGTGAAGAGAAAAAGCCGTCACTTCCGTACCGTCGCGGCGGCAGCTTCCAGGCGCTGGAAAAGCTCCGGAGTCAGGTCGAAGTGCAGCACTTGGGTGACGACCTGCGTCCAACCGTGAACGAAGTAAAGCCAGCCGTCTTCGACTTTCAACTTGCGGCTTTCTCTCTGCGCCAGGGCCTGGTGCAGGAAGTCCAATTCGCCGCGGTAGTTGAATTCCCAGGCGATACTCTTCATGGGGAAGAGGCCATCGTTCGTGATCGGGGAGCCAGGGGTATCCTTACCCATACCGGTGGCATTGATCACGATGCTCGCGGGTGGCATGCTCTCTAGGATTGCATCATTTCTAAGCGGATCCGCATTGCAGACGTACTCCACCCGGATATCTGTCTTCAGGTTGCCAACCATTTGCCTGGCGCCCTCCAGCCTTCCGGCAGAGCGGTTAACCAGGATGAAGCGCTTGGGGCGGTCACCAAGGTCTTTCTTGTTGATCAGGTGCAGCAGAGTGGCGATAGCCGACCCTCCCGCCCCAAAGCACAACACCACTCCTCCCGTCCGACCGAAATAATCCTGACCAATAATGGCATCCAAGCTCAAACCAGAGGTGATCGGGTCCTTGGCATGTCCCTCCAAGCGGCCGTCCCGCTTTGAGATGCTGGAGACCTCCCCACAGATCTGGGCGTATGGGTCCAGGTATTCGAACATGTCCCGCGAGGCGGTCAGCAAGTCGATCTTATGGGTAGTCACCAACGCACCCAGGGAAAGCGGATCGTACTTGATCTGCGCCACGGCCTGACGATAGGCTTCCGGCTGGTCGTGGATTTTCAGGTCAATCCCCTCGATTACAATTTCCGGATGACTGAGTTCCTTAACCCACAGAGGGAAGACCTTCATGATCGAGGACTTGGTAGTCGTCACCCCAATGAAATAGAAGGTGGGAACTTTCTTGTTGATCACAGTATAGGTTTTTTCTTCGATGCGTGAGGACATAAGCAATCTTTCTATCCATCAGGACTTGAGCTTGGCGCGGGCTATGTTGACCGCCTGGACAAATTCTTGTGCTTTCTGAGTGATCTCCTCGAATCGGCCTTCTTTCGCCAAGGCTGGCGGGCATAGCTCGCTGCCAGCACCGACCCCGAAGACGCCCGCTGCGAACCATTCGCCGACATTCGTTGCAGAGACCCCGCCGGTCGGCATCATCGGGATGAATGGGAACGGGCCTTTAAGCGCCTTCAGGTAAGCTGGTCCGCCCAGGGAACCCGGGAAAATCTTGACCACATCCGAGCCCAATTGATAGGCCTGAAGGACCTCGGTAGGCGTCAAGGCGCCGATCATCACCGGCAGGCCAGAAGCAATCATCGCACTACCCAGAGCAGGTTCGCAAACCGGGCTGACCAGGTAGCGCGCCCCGGCTTCCCTGGCTTCCTCCACTTGGGTAGGCTCCGTCAACGTTCCCATTCCCAGGACGATATGCTCGCCGTACTGCTTGTCCAGCGTGCGCACAACCTCCGCGGCCTTTGGCGTGGAGTAGGTGATCTCAATCCCCAGTACTCCGCCCTCGATCAGAGAGGCCACCATCTTGACCGTCAACTCGGGAGAAGGACCGCGAATTACGGCCACCAGACCAAGCTTCCCCAACATATCGAGCGTTCGTTTCTTGTCCATTTTCATGCTCCTGAAAAGGATTGTTATATCGGATACTACGGTACGTCGCCCCGCAGGACGTCCAGGCAACTGCGCAGGGCCATCCATCCCATGGCATTTTGGGCGCCGTCGGTGTGGGAGGCACAGTGAGGAGTAACCAGCACTTGAGGCAGTTGAAGAAGCGGGTTGGTTGGCTCCGGAGGTTCCTTGGGAAATACGTCCAAAGCAGCTCCTGCCAGGTGATTGTTCTGCAACGCTTCTACAAGGGCGGATTCGTCAATCAACTCGCCGCGCGCGGTGTTGACCAAGAAGGCACCTTTCTTCATGCCCTGCAGAAAAGTGGCATTGACCAAGTTGCGGGTCTCAGGCAGGAGCGGTAGATGCAAAGATAGGAAATCGGCCTCGGTAATCAATTCTTCCATCGAGACAAGGGTTACGTTATTTTGGCTGGCAAATTTCTTGTCGGCAACCGGGTCGAAACATATGAGATGACAGTCAAACCCCCCCAGCCGGCGAGCGACCTGTTTACCGATCGCCCCCAGGCCCAGCAGGCCGACCGTCTTCCCTTCTAGGGAGAGGCCAGTTGTGCGCGGCCAGCCACCGGTCCTGGCAGCCGCGGCAGATTCGGGTATCTTGCGTGCCAACGACAGAATCAGTCCAACAGTCAGTTCGGCCACGGAAATCGAGTTCGCCCCGGGGGTGTTGGTCACCCGGATCCCCCGTTCGCTCGCCGCGGCCAGGTCGATATTGTCTACGCCGACCCCATAGCGGGCGATCACTTTCAGCCGGTCGGCTGTCGCCAAAGCCTGACGATTGATCACGTCCAGTCCGGCGATATAGCCGTCCATCCCAGGCAGAAGGCGCGCCACCTCGGCCGCGGGCAGCGGTTTGCCGGTGGTGTTATAGACAACCTTCCCCACCTGACCCTCCAGTTCGGTGAAGAGACGATCATCGGTCTTTCCATAAGAAGTGGCAGTGACGAGCACGTGACATAATTTCAGGTCCATGTTCTCTCCAAAAACAGTTATTTCGGTGAAAGGTTTGCCAATCTTCGGACGATATTTTTACCCATCAAGCGGTCTATGCAGTTCTTCTTCAGCCCCATCTCCTGAAGACGCACTCGGACGATCCTGGGGAAACTCGCCAGCCCCGGGCCTCCGCCCGGAGATCTCCACAAAGCTGCTTCTGCCATGTCTGTTGCCAGCGCTACATGGTCGCAAAATCCTTCTTTGGACATCTTTTCAATCAAAGGCCACAAGTTGTGCTCGGGATCGTATTTGGGCCGGTAGAAGGTGTCATATTCCAAAAGAATTCCACTTTGGGCCAGTTCACAGTGTAAAGTAAAATCCGGGCGCTTATCCATATGGCAGAGAACAATGCTGCCGGATGGTACTTTGTGACGGTTGAGATAATTAATGATTTTCTCGGCATCTGCGCCTTTTTCGGTGTGAACCTCAATGGCAGAACCTGTTTCAGCCGCGGCATCCGCAGCTGCTTCTAAAACCGCCTGCGGGGTCTGGCTTAAGCGTGCTTCGCAGGCGATTTTAATGAACCCTGCCCGGACTGGTTTCCCTAATTCTCTCGTTTCGGCCAAACTCTCTCGAATTTCATTAACAAAAGTATTCGTAATTTCCCCGGCACTCGCCTCCCACATCCAGCAATCTTCAGGATAGTATCTGGCACGGTGAAAACCGGTACAGGCAATAATTTTCACGCCGCTTGTTTGAGAAAGTTTCAGCAGTTTATTCCCATTCCGTCCACAGCCGCCAGGTTGGCAATCCACCAGAGCATCACCACCTGAGTCCTGATACTCACAAAGTTCTTTCAGAATTGCCAGCTGGTTATTGAGGACCGGACTCCCTTCGGCTATGCCCACCACCGGATCAATCCAGACATGGTTGTGTGCGTCACAAATGCCCAATGCCTCTGGCGAGAATTCTCCAGTGACGGTTACTATCCTTTGTTCCGCGTCAGCATCTGTTTCCATTTTGAAGTGTTTGAACGCAAGATTGATTTTTTACTCAATGCTCCAATTCTGTCTCCTTCATGCGCCATGCCATTTTGGATTGTCAATGATGGTGGGCTTGCCATCCCGATCAACAAGCAGCTTGCGGAAACCTTTGACCTCAATGGTGCCGTAATCATGGCCCGCATTCCCGGGATATACGAAGAAAGTGGCCAGGTCTTCTTTTCCAATGTTGACCGAGCGGTGCGCCCAGCGCGGCAGTACGTAGAGCACACGACCGGGTACCAATTCGGCAACGGACGACTCCCCTTCCGGGGTCTCCATGACCATCAGACCTGCACCTTTCAGGCAGTAATAAACCTCGGCTGTCTCCAGCACAACATGGAAATGACCTTTGGTCATGTAATATTCCTCGCCCACCTTGCCGTGATGGACGATGGAAACACCCTGCAACAGCTCGCCAGGAAGCTCGGGGCGCTTGATCTCATAGACCTCGTAAACCAGCGGGTCATCCTTTGCAAGCAATTTGCCATAGGCTACGGCGTCGGAGAACTGGCCCTTCAGGGAAGTCAGCCGACGGAGGATATGGTTATCGAAACGGGTCGGAACCATCTCCGGGCTCACTAGGTCAAAGGTAAAGGGGGTGTCCATGGAAGTCTCCTTTGAAAAGGAACACAGTGTACATAAATTCAAATCGCCAGGCATGGGTTTAGCACAGAGCCACCTGCAGTCAATCTCCGACCACCTTGATCGAGAGGCGATTGTGAGTATCCGTCATACAAAGATGGATGGGAGATGCAGGGCTCGGGGCAGTTGTGACATATCCATGCCGAACAGAACCTATCACAGGATAATGGAGAGACATTTTATGGCTCCAGGACAATCTTGAGAGAACTCCGGTCTTCGGCGGAGGCAAAAGCAGATAAAGCCTGTGAAAGAGGAAAACGTTGAGTGATCAAATCGCTTAGATCGATCTTTCCCGAATTGATGATCTCGGTCGCCTGACGGCAGTCTCCTGTGCTGCAGGCGGTAGTAGCGGTAACCGTCAGCTCTTTGTAGTGCACGAGATTGGAGTCAAATCGTATCGTGGGTCGATCGTTAGGGAGCCCACCGAAGAAATTGATCCGCCCGCCGATTCCGGCCAGTTGAAGCGATTGTTCCTGAGCCTGATGAACGGGGGCCGCGACGATGACCACATCTGCGCCTTGTCCATGGCTCTCTTCGGCAATAATGGCCGCTAAATCCTCCCGGGTGGGATCGACTGCTCGATCCGCTCCCAAACGGATGGCCTGGGAAAGCCGCTGCGGTATTGGCTCGCTGACCAGCACCCGACCTGCGCCGCTCAGGCGAGCCAGTTTTGTATGCATGATGCCAATCGGGCCGGCTCCAATGACCAGGACCACATCTCCCGGGTGGACACTCACTGCCCTTTGACCGCGCAGCACGCATGCGAAAGGCTCAATCAAGGCTGCCACCGCCGGATTAACCGTCTCGACAATGGGCATGATATTGCCCTGCACAATGGCTTGCATAGGAACGCGTAGGTATTCGGCGAAAGCCCCATCCAGGGTTATGCCAAATGCATCGTAGTGTTCGCAGCGGTTATTGTTCCCGGTCACACACTCGCGGCAGTGGCCACAGCCCATATTAGGGGCGGCAAACACCAGTTGTCCGACCTCAAAACCTTTTACTCCCGAGTCAATCTTGGCAATCGTACCAACGACCTCATGCCCGGGAATACGGATGGTCCCTTGAGGGTACTTACGGTGATTCCCGTGAAAAATACGCAAATCGGTGCCACAGATGCTTGCATCTTTCACCTTTAAGAGCAACTCTCCCGGACCAATCTCTGGAAGAGGGACAGTTTCTATCCGTACATCTTGTGGCCCGTGATACACTGCTGCCAGCATAGTTCCTCTTAATCGGTCAGAAATAACCATTAACCAAAAATTTCCTTTAAATAAACCGGACGCTGCTCCAAAAATGAGCGCGTTCCAGCCAGGACGCCGGCCACCGCCCAGCGCCCTTCTTCGACCCCCGCGAGGGGAGTTGACCCGTTCTGGATACAGTTGACAAAATGTTCCATCTCGAGGATGTAGCCCCATTTAAAACGGTCCGGCCAGGTCCGGTAAATGGGGGTAATCAACCCCTGATCCCGGTTCGTACAAACCACGACCGCCTGCCCGCGTAGCTCGCCGATTTGCATGATGCCCTGATCGCCGTATATTTCCACCCGGGCGTCGTAGCCGTAACCGCACGGGCAAATTCCCGAGATCATCCCCACCCCGCCGCTCTCAAAATGGAGGCTGACGATCACGTTATCATAGAAATTCGGAGTATCGACATGGTTCGCTGGGCCTTTGAAATTGGCGACCTCGGTATAGACGCGTTCGTAATTCGACCCCATCAACCAGCGCACCGTATCCCAATCATGGCTGTTCACTTCCGCCAGCATGCCGTTAGAGGTCTTGAGATCACGCGCCCAGGCGGGAGGCAGACCTGGCCCGTGGGTGAGGGATTTGATCATCATCGGTGTCCCGATTTCACCCGCCTGGATCCTTTTCGCTGCTGCGGCAAATTCCGGTTCAAAGCGGCGCATAAAACCAAGCTGGACAATAATTCCCGCCTGACGGGTCCCCTCGATGATCTCGTCGCATTCCAGCAGGTTAAGGGCCATTGGCTTTTCCAGGAAAACATGCTTTCCGCGCTCAGCAGCCAGTAATGTGAGAGTTTTATGGGTAAAGGTCGGCGTGGTGATGACGACTGCGTCAAAATCCGCTTTTTCCAACGCTTGTTCAAGGCTATCGAAGCGCAATTCGATGCCAAGCCCGTCGGCGGTCGCCTCCCGGACCTCTTTAGCCGGATCGACAAGTGCGATCACACGGCCACCTGGAACATGCCGAACAATCGCATTGGAATGGTTTTTCCCTACCCGACCCGCCCCTACCATACAAAGTCTTACGGGTGTAGTCATTTAGAAACTCCTCATAATCGAACAGATTGCCAAGATCATTTTTCTAGAAGGGCTTCGGCCACGTTAATCGAAGAACGTACCCAAAGTCCCTTTCAGGGCAATGTACTTTTCTACCAGCGGGCGATAGTCCTCGCATTTCGCTGCGTCTGGCATGACCAGCCCGTTTTTGGGGAGGGCGCTTTCGCTGGCTTTTGCTGCCAAGTCATTAAATAACCCCACAGCCTTCCCGGCAATCATGGCAGAGCCCCACGTGCCAAGTTCCGAACGCTGGAGTCTTTGGTACGGGACCCCTAACACGTCTGCTTTGATCTGGTTCCAGATGCCGCTTCGCGCGCCTCCGCCAACCGCACGTACCTCCAAGAAATCCAGATCGGGCAGCTGATCCCTTAAAATCTTCAGATAATAGGCATACTCGTAAGCGATGCTCTCCAATGTGGCCCGCAGGAAGTGTGCCTGCTTGTGTCCCCAAGAAAAGCCAACCCATGCCCCTCGCATTGCAGGTGAGGCAGGGCATATCTGGCCTCCGAGGTGCGGGGAGAAGAAAAGGCCGTCCGCACCGGGAGGGATTTCGGCGGCCGAGGCGATCATTTCATCATATAAATCACTATTGGCCAGCTGGGCCTGACCACGGAAGGTGTTATAGAATTCGTCGCGAAACCAGCGCAGGCTGAGCCCTCCTCCGGCGATGTAGGCCAGAGGGCTATACAAGCCTGGAAGTACAGAATGCATGCATATGAGGGCACGGTATTTTGAATCTGCCACAAAGCGATCGGTACACGCCGCCAAAACGGCAGCTGTACCCGCCGAGTCAAAAAGCATCCCCGGCCGGACCACTCCAGCGCCTAATGCACAGGCCGCGGTATCTCCGCAGCCCGCTGCAACAGGCGTCCCTGCGGCCAATCCGAAGTCTCTGGCAGCCGCTGTTGAAACTTCGCCTACTACCTTCCAGGGCTCAACAATTTCCGGTAGCTTGTTCTTGTCTATACCGAATCGGCCACAGAGTTCATCCGACCAGGTCAAGCTCTGCGAGTCACTGAAGCCGGAAAAATGGATGAAGGTGTAGTCCATAAAAGCCTGGCCTGATTTAAGACCTGCCATGGTTCCGGCTACGTAACCGGCAGGGGTCACAAATTTAGCGACACGTGCGTATTCTTGTGGGCGTTCATGCATCCACCATAGGATCTTCGGGCCATGATCACAGGTGGGGGCGCAACCCGTTAACTCGGTCACGCGTTTCCCTGCCTGTTGGTCCATTCCCTCGATGTACGGCTGGCAGCGCATGTCAAGCCAGGAATCGAATCGGGTAGCGGGGCGATATGCACCATCGATCGATCCGATCCCTGCCATCTGAGAGTCGAAAGCAATGGCGGCTATTTGATGAGAGTCGATCCCGCTCTGCTGGAGACATCGCTGGACGGTCTGGGCGGCAGTCCGGTAGAAGTCGTCGTTTTCTTGCTCGACCACCCCTGGTTCGGGATAATAGAGAGACACTTCGAGGCTGGCCTCAGCGACCAATTTCCCATCGATTTGGTAAAGCGCGGCCTTCGTAGCGCTTGTACCCAGGTCAACCCCGATGAGATATTTTTGCAACCTCATCTAAATCCAACTCCTTCTGGCTCTCTGACAGATCGGATATCCAGGGGCGCAGCCCGTGCAGTGTACACAGCTTGTGGCCTGCACATACTTTATGGCTTTATCCAGGATGGTTGGGGCCTAGATATCTCCATAGAAACGCGTATAGGTAAGGCCGAGCCGATCCATCGTCCCACTACTGGAGAGCATTGCCACCATGCCTAGCGTAATTTTGAGTTAACTTCACGAGGGTTTCATGAATATAGATACGACCATTCGAAAAGATGAATATTCCCATTTAGAGCTTTCTGAACGTATTAGGCTTCTCTAGGTTTTTTTGTCCGGGTTGGCAGAATGAATCAGTATGGTACTGGGTGGAAGATTTTCTGCACCAAGTCCATCGGGAACATTAGCCAGGCTTTGACTCCGAACCCGCAATAGCTCAACTTCAAAGCGAGACCGATCTCCCCGATGAACCGCATGGTAGTATTCGATCGGTGTGTCATCCTCCAAATAGCTGATGCTGTCCAGCATGATGAGCGGTGCACCAAAATCGACCTGAAGAAACTTTGCCTCTTTTTCATTCGCGGCAACTGCCTCGATGTACCGCCTACCCCGGGCAATAAAAAGATGACATTCTTTCTCAAGAAATTCATAGAGTGACCGGTTGGTCAAATCGACGTTTGCTACCTGGGGACACAGCTCCAAGGGAATGTAGCTGGTGACCACCTGAATAGGCGCTTCTTCAACAAACCGGAGGCGATGAATCTCCACCACCTTTGTTCCTGGACTGATGTGTAGATAGCCAGCCACCATTTCATTGGCTGGGACTACCTGATGATGGAGAACTTGAGTGGTTGACTTCAACCCGCGCTCCGCCATATCTTGATAGAAACCAGTTAGTTTTTGAACCAGGCTTTCACTGATCTTGGGTTCAGCTACAAAAGTCCCTTTTCCCTTGCGGCGGATTATTAAGCCTTCAAACTCCATCTCTCGAAGAGCCTGCCTGACAACAGTTCGGCTCACTTTATAATCATTACACAGTTCTAACTCTCCTGGGATCTGGTTTCCAGGTTTCCAGGTTTTTACACGGATCATTTCTTTCATGATGCTCATGAGCTGATAATAGTAGGGGATTTTGCTTTTATTATCTATCAATTGGATGGTGGATTGAGAATTATCCATTATAAGTAAAGCCTTTATATATCTCGATGTAATTATGTCATCCTGTAATTACATTATAAGCCAATTATGCTGAATTTTAAATTTTTGTGCGATAATTTACCCGAATCTCTTACCAACCCAGAAGCATGAGCTGTGTGCACCTGATTCATCTTCTTCAATCTCCTTGACCTTGTAGGACTTTACAATGAAAACAAATTCGGTTATGAATAACCCGTCTGTCTCCGGTATATTAATTTCCCAAGTCGGTTACGACCTGCGCGCACCCATGCGCGTCCTGTTTCGTAACGCAGAACGAAGCGCTTGGAGCGAAAACGCAACATATTCCTTAATAAATGCCGCCACTGAAAAAATTGTGCTCCGCCTGCCGCTCGTTTACTGGGGGAAATGTTGGAAAAGCCACTGGTGGATTGCAGATTTCTCAACCTTGACCCTGCCTGGAGTGTACACTCTGACCATCGAAGCCGACAATGTTCCACCCGTCACCTGTCCGCCCTTTCGAGTGGGCGAATACCTTCTCTGGGATGAAACCATCCGCAGCGTTGGTATTGACCAGTTCGAAGCGCGCGCCGAACTTGCCCGTTATGGCAAAGGCTGGAAAGATTGCGGTTCCGACTGTCGCGAAGTGGGCAGTCACACTGGTGCGTTAATAGGTTTGCTCGACTTGTTCAACATTGGCTATGAATGGCTGGGGCGCACGGATGCCCTTCGTCTGACGCAACAAATCATCCAGGGCTGTGATTTCATCGTCTCCTGCCAGCAGCGCGCAAGTGATTTGGGCTGGCCAGAAGGTTCTATTGTCCATGAAATTCCCAATGGTGCGGTGCTCATTCCACAGGACCAGGCGCAGAGCGTCGTTGCCCTAGCGCGAGCTTCACGCCACATTTACGAGATAGACCCCATTCGCAGTCTAGATTACTTGAATCGCGCGGCCAAAGCCTACGAGTTTCTGACTCGTCAATGCCGCCCGTCCACCTTGCCGAATTTCTCCGCGCCGTTGCATGGCGCGCCCATTGGCTATGTCCCTGCATCTTTCATGACGGGCGATCTAATGATGATGGTTTGGGGCGGGTTGGAATTGGCACAATCCGGCAGGCCCGAATATCTGGATGAAGCCGTGCGCCGCGCAGAAGAGGTGCTGCGTCGCCAAGTGCGCAAGGATGCGCCCGAAGGTGAATTTTACGGTCACTTCTACGCCTTTGAGGATTGCACCTTTACTGAAAAAGCCTTTATCCATCATCATGTTGGGCATGACACCAGCATGTTCTTCAATCACTACATTTTTCCACTGATGGAACTCTGCCGCCAGTTCCCTGAACATGCAGATGTTTCCCGCTGGCGGCAGGCAGTCCGAGACTTTGCTTATGGTTACTTCTTGCCCGCCTGCCGCACAAACCCTTTCAACCTTTTACCCCAAGGCTATTACGCCAGACAGGGTCTTTTGACCTTCTGCGGCCCGTGGCACGGCTTTAATATTTGTTACGGCTTCGCTGCCGCACTGGCCGCCCAATTGGAATTATTCTTAGGTGACCGTCAATTTCGTGAAATTGCCGTGGGCAACCTGCAATGGATTGCCGGGCTGAACAGCGGAATGACCAATGAGTCATTTGATGGCAGTGTAATGTGGCGCGAGCAAATTCCGGCTGGCGAGGCCGTCCCGTACAGCCACATTCATGGGGCTGGAATAAATTCAGTAAAAACCTGGTCCCAGATTCCAGGCAGCATCGGCAATGGGTTCTGTACCAACCGCCAGTTCCAATTTGAAGTCGAGCCCAGCGTTGAAAATGACGGACCCTGGCGCTACTCTGACGAAGACTGGATTCCCCACGCAGGCGGTTGGGTCAGTGGGCTGACATACCTGCGACAAGTGATGGGCTGGTCTTGATAGAAAGGCGTAAATACGAGCCAATAGATTTTCGACTTTTTTCGGATATGGCCGGAAATGAAGCAATAGACATTATCACAGTTTAGTAGAATCGGTATTGTAATGCCAGGGTCTGAAATTTAAGCGGAAATTTTGCAAGCCACAGCGGGTTTCCATTACCCGATCTCGAAAATCATCTCTCCGGTTTCGCAATTCATCTATTACGATTCGATAGCGTTTGATGCCATCAATGGCGTGTTCGACCCGGATGCACAAGCGGGAAATTTGGCGGTTGCTTTCTTTATTCTTCGGGCAGTCATCTTTGTAAATCAAATCGTGATAACGTCTGCTCATTTGCAGAAAAATGGGGGAGCAGATTAGGGCAACTCCTAAATTGGGCTAAAGGTGTCCATTTAGCTTCTAATCTACCTCCTTATAAGGGACATGGGTAACCTTTAGGCCTGAAGGCGACGTCTTCAAGGCAAATATTTGGTGATATGCTTAATTCACCCTGCCTCGAGGAGCCCATGAAATGAATCGGATCCAGGAATTCGCCGCGACGCTTAGCGCAAATGTCGAGCGGGTTATCATTGGCAAACGTGAGACAATTGAACTGCTCACGGTTGCGCTGCTGTGCGAAGGCCACGTCTTACTCGAGGACGTCCCCGGCGTAGGCAAGACCATGCTGGCTCGCGCCATGGCAATCAGCTTAGGCGGCACCTTCAAGCGCCTGCAATGCACTCCCGACCTGCTACCCAACGATGTCACCGGAGTTTCGGTCTTTAACCAGAAATCCGGCCAATTTGAATTCCACCCTGGGCCAATTTTCGTCAACATAATGCTTGCCGATGAGATCAACCGGGCAACCCCGCGCACCCAATCCGCCCTCCTTGAAGCCATGCAGGAGAATCAGGTCACGGTAGACGGCACCACCCACAGCCTGCCTCGCCCTTTCTTGGTGCTGGCCACGCAGAACCCGATAGAATACGAGGGCACCTTCCCCTTGCCGGAAGCGCAGCTTGACCGGTTCCTGATGTGCCTATCAATTGGATATCCCTCGGCCCACGACGAAAAGGCCCTGCTTGCGCACCTTCAGCGCGAACACCCCATTAACCAGATCCAGCCGGTGGTGGACGGCAGCCAGTTGCTTGACTTTCAGAAACAGGTCTGGGACGTTCACGTTGACGACACCCTGCGCGAGTACATCATCCGCTTAGTCGATTCCACACGCCACCACCCGGACCTCGCCCTGGGGGCTAGTCCTCGGGCAAGCCTAGCGATCTTCAAGACCGCCCAAGCTTACGCCGCCCTCCACGACCGCGATCACGTCCTGCCCGATGATATCAAATTCCTGATCCCGCATACCTTGCCCCACCGGCTCATTGTCAAGCCGGAAGCCGAACTACGCGGGCGGACCGCCCAGACGGTCGTGAATGCCCTCCTCAGCGAAATCCCACTCGGCCTGGGGGCACTGGACAAGTAAGCCGTGGGCGGCCAATTCATCTTCTTTCTTCTAGTCTTACTGGCGATTGCCGCGGTCCTGAAGGGGGACTTTGCATTCACTATCCTTTATCTGATCGTGGGAACTTGCCTATTAGCCCCATTGTGGAACCGGTATGCGATCCGTAAGCTCAGGATCCAGCGTACCTTCGAACCGCACGCCTTCCTGGGAGAGTACCTGCCGGTCAGGCTACAAATCCAAAACACAGGCATCCTGCCGATTGTCTGGTTGCGCATCCGGGAGAGCATCCCGACTGCCCTGGCTACTTTTCCGAAACTGGAAGAGGTCCTCAGCTTGCCACCGAAAGGCCAAGCTGAATTGGTCTACAAACTACACGCCCGAAAACGCGGGAGGTATGCGATTGGGCCTTTTTTTGCATCCTCCAATGACGTACTCGGCCTTTCCGGTGGCTATCAAATTGAAGGCGCGCCCGGTTATCTGACCGTCTATCCCTACATCATCCCTCTATTTAATGTTAAATTCCCCTCTCGGTCACCACTGGGCACATTGCGCCATCACCAGCCCATTTTTGAGGATCCATCCCGTGTCTTGAGTAAAAGGGATTATATCGCCGGGGACTCGATGCGCCGCGTGGACTGGAAAGCCTCGGCCGTGGTTGGGCGCTTACAGGTAAAGCAATTCGAGCCGTCCATCGCTCTGGAGACAACTATCTTTCTCAACCTCAACCGGAACGAGTATCCCGACCAAGCACGCATCGACTCGACCGAACTCGCCATCGTGATCGCCGCGTCACTGGCAAACTGGATCATATCCAAAAAACAATCCGTCGGCCTTGTAACCAACGGCGGTGACCCGCTCGCAGCTGACACACTGGTCCAGCCAATCTCTTCCCGCAAGGGACGCGGGCACCTTATGAATATTCTCGAGATTCTAGCACGCGTACAATTGTCAGAGCGGATGGCCTTCACTGAGCTGGTGCGCAACAGGAGTGCTCACCTTCCCTGGGGCACGACCCTCGTTCTAATCGCCGGCCAAGCGGACGAATCGCTCTTCGACGAGCTCTTCCAGGCTCAACGCCGGGGACAGGATGTCGTTTTGGTCATCGCTGGCCGCGGCGGGAATTTGCAGGCTACCAGGCGCCATGCACACTATTTCAGCATCCCCTTTTTCGCCTTTCGCAACGAAGCGGAGGTGAACGACTGGAGAAAGCTCGAATGACGTTGCTCATGTCCCTGCGCTGGAATGAACGCTGGACGTCGCTAGCGAGCCATACCCTGCTCGTCCTGATGGTCTTCTGCTTCAACCTCGGCCTGGTCCGATTTGGAGAATTCATCTTTCCGGCCTGGAATTCGGCCGATATGCTCCTACTCCTGTTTTTCGTTATCCTGGAAGCCATCGGCTCCAGCCGGCTGATCAACCGGGAATCAAGTTCTTTAACCTATCGGGCAGCTGAATGGGTGGTGCTCCTGACCTCGGTGAAAGTGTTTACAGAGCTCCGATTAGGGACAGCCGTGTTCGCGGAGAACCTTTCTCTGTGGTCGCGGGATTTCTTCCCGTCTTTCTTTACTCCGGATCTAATCCTGAACCTGAGCATGGCGGCATTTACTTGGGCTGTTACCAGCCTTTTCGCACGCAATCTCAAAGACCTAGAAGGGGATGAGATTATCTTCGGAAACACTGGCATGCCGGTTGACCGACGGGCTATCCACAGCGAGGTACTTAACCGCTTCCTGATGTTGGGGCTTGTGCTGGCCTTCTTCGCCGGGGTAATGCGCCAAACCCGCTTCCCGCTTCTCAACCGGCCCCCCGCCTCCAGCGGTGACATTCTGTTTGTATTTATTTATTTTCTATTCGGCCTCGTCCTGCTCTCTCTGACCAACTTCGCCTCCCAACGCGCCTCCTGGATCGCCGAAAATGTCACTATCCGAAGTAACCTGACTGGACCCTGGATATTCTACAGCCTAGTTTTTTTGGGAGGGGTGACCATCGTAGCGATGCTCCTGCCGACACGTTACACCCTGGGCTTCTTGGATCTACTGACCTATATATTAAAATCTCTGGTGTATTTTTGCCAACTGATCGCAGCCGTGATCGTGTACATTTTCACATCATTCATCAATTTGCTCTCTCTCTTATTTGGCAAATCCATGGCTGTCTCTACCAATCCCAATCTCCATTCCAACCCGAATATGATCTTGAATCAGCCGCAACCACCGGTCAGCCTACCTTCATGGTGGGAATTCGCCAAGTCGCTGATCTTCTGGATCCTGTTCACCACCATTATTGTATTTGCATTTTCTCAGTATCTGCAGCGCAGCCGCAGGCTAGCGGAGCTGTTCTTGCGTTTCCCGTTCACCAAGTGGTTGGTGGCCCTAATAGGGTGGTTGCAAGGCACCTTTCTACGGGGACGAAAGGAAGTCGGGATGGCCTTCCAGGCCGCAATGGTGCGCATCGGGAGGCGTCGCACCCCTAGGTTGAAAAAGCCCATCGAGAATTTGATCAGCCTCCGGCGCCTGACCCCGCGCCAGCGGGTGTTATTCTTTTACCATACGTTTATACGCCGCGCAGGGGAGACGGGGTTACCCCGCCAGCCTTGGATGACACCGGCGGAATACTCCCGGTCTCTCGAAGAAGAATTATCCATTGACGGGGATGAGATTGGAACGATAACCGACGCTTTCAACGAAGCGCGCTATACCCGCCATGAAGTCAAGGAGGAACTCGCTACAAAGGTCAAGTCGACCTGGGAGCGGATTCGAGTATTCCTTCGGGTAAAAAGCAGGCAATAAAAACAATATTCATCACACGGGATAATCCACCCTTCCGGCTGCCGTTTTGGAGGAAGACCTTTTTCCCCTACATTTAGCCAGGATATGAACTATCTTGCCGCTAATTAGGTTGTGTAAAGCATCCCCTGCATTTTCAAAACTGCGCATGGCCATTCCCTGCTTCTCTAGAAGCACCTCACACTCTATGGTTGTGCAGAGGCCATGTTGTTAGATCGAACGGTGGAATCTGGACTGCTGCAGGCGGTCCTGTACCTTTCTTAGGGCTTCCCTTGCTTCTTCTTCTGGTCTGAGGTCGTATTTGGCCGTCATGGTGACATTGGCATGGCGGGCGATCAGCGAGTTTCAAAGGAGTACGAAGGAAATGACTCAGAACTTAGTCGATGAGGTGAAGAAATCTCCAGATACTGTGGAGCCGATCTCGAGCCCGAACCTGCCTGCCTCCTCGACTGTGAAAGGGAATTTCTGCATCCAGTGCGGCGCTGCCAACCCGCTCGAGGCGCATTTTTGCGGCAGCTGCGGGTCACAGCTCCCGCCGAAAGCTGGCTGGGGAATCTTCGACCTTTATTTGTTAAATCCACTCGCTCCTCATGGTGGGTTAGGCAAAAGCGGGTTCATACAGGGGAGACAGGATGATTTCAGGTTGATGCGATTCTGGACAAAGAATAACAATCAACTAGGGCAGGAAAGCAAACTGACCGAAACGCGCTGCCAGCAGACCTGCGATCGCACAGGAATAAATCGTGACGTTTGTCACCATTGAGCACATCGCGATTAACCACTTCGAGATGATATCCAGCCGGTCCCATTCCTCTTTTTTGTCAATTTTAACCGAGGTCGATAGAGCAGTTCCCCACATTCAAAAATTGATATTAATTCTAATGGCGCCTCCTACTTGAACCACGCCCCACCATTGATCTCAATCACCTCTCCGGTGACGAAGCTCGCGAGATCCGATACAAGAAATAGCACAGCTCCCGCTACATCGTCAGGCACACCGCCGCGCTTGAGCGGAATCGTAGCAATAGTTGCCCGCTTGCCCTCCTCTGTGTTGAATCTTTCGTGAAAGGGCGTCTCAAGGATCAAGCCAGGTGCCACCGCGTTGACTGTGATGCCCACTGGGGCCAACTCCTTGGCAAGTCCACGGGTGAGGCCAAACAGTCCCGCCTTGGCGGCTGCATAGGCCACGGCTCCATTTCCTCCCCCGTTTCGCCCCGCCAGTGAAGACATGTTAACAATGCGCCCCCACCCAGTATGCATAAACGGTAGCACCGCCTTGGTGCAATAGAAGGAGCTGCTTAGGTTCACGTCGATCACCTTGTGCCAATGCTCATCGCTCATCTCGGCAACAGGTACACGACCTACTAGGTGCCCGGCGTTGTTGACCAGGATGTCGATATGACCGTCCAGCGCCCTAGCCAGCTCTGGCGCAACCCGGTTAACTTCAGCACTATCGGTCGCGTCCAGATGTAACATCAACGACTTATGGCCAAGCGTGCGGATTGCAGCGACAGTCTGCTCACCAGGATTGGAAAAGTACGTCACCGCCACGTCTGCACCTGCTTGGGCCAATGCCAGAGCGATTGCTTGGCCAATGCCAGTGTTTCCTCCTGTAACCAGTGCATTCTTACCTATCAGGTTGATATTCATTACTATCCTCTCCTCTCGTCTAAAAAGGGACAGTGAAAGATGGGCAAAGTAGACGATTCTCAACGCCAAACATTAATTCACCTGCTGCGCAGAGAGAAAACGCCAGCAGAAGCGGCGAAAGAATTAAGGCGATCTTGCATATGGGATTACCTATGGTAAAAGTGCTCTCGGTACGTGGACTGGGAAGGGTTGAAAGAGCAGTCCCGCGTTCCACCTCTGATTGCGCTGGACCTGTGAGCAAGTACTATCATAGAAATCCTGAATGGGTACTGTCCCAAGTACTGTTTTCAGTAGCTCGCAGTAACCTTTCTAACATCCGATATCCGCCTGCGCTCGAAGCGAATCTCCACCGGTTGGTAGAAGCAATGCCTTCACCAAACTCTCCTCCACACTAACAGGTCTAGTCAAGAGTGATCATCACTTTCATGATACCCCCGTGTGCGTCATGGATCGCATAGTCTCGATGTCATCCTTCAATTGTAATCTCCACTTTCACTTACATGAATGGGTGTCTGAAGGGAAAATTGATCCCAATAAGGTTTTAGTACAGAAACAGCTTCACGGCGGTCCACTTTAAATGTCAACCATTTAATCGCCTATAGCCCTTAATCGAAGAAACCCTCGCTGAACATCAACCAATTTCAGTCCTTGCTCTTGGCTTATCCATAATTGGCATTATAATAACCTTGTCAAAAGCTCCCGCGAAAGCCCTACGACATTGGAAGAAGGAGGCGCTCATGTTTGGAATCCAACCCATCCATATTGTCATCATCCTATTGGTGGCCATGCTGGTCTTCGGCGCGAACCGCTTGCCCGAGATCGGGCGCGGCATGGGGCGGGCGATTAGCGAGTTTCAAAAGGGCGCGAAGGAAATGACTCAGAACTTCGTCGAAGAGACGAAGAAATCTCCAGATTCTGTGGAGCCGATCCCAAGCCCGAACCCGCCTGCCTCCCCGACAGCGAAGGGGAATTTCTGTATCCAGTGCGGCGCCGCCAACCCGCCCGAGGCGCATTTTTGCAGCAGCTGCGGCTCACAGCTCCTGCCGAAGGCTGGCTAGGGAATCTTCGACCTTTATTTGTAAACCCACTCGCTCCTTCAGGCTGGATTAGGCAAAAGCGGGTTCACGCAGGGGGCGACAAGATGGTTCTAGGCTGGCGCGATTAGACAAGCTCTCTGCGCTTGCAGAGGGGCCGAGGTTCCTAAAGACCTATTTAGAAACGGTATCGGGATTAGTCAATCCAATAAGCAGTTGAAAAAGTGATTTAACTCGAATTCCCCACTATATTCTTGTGAATAGAAAGATTCATTTGGATCCACAGCCCAAATCTGGGGGAGCATTTCTCTTTAATACCCATCAGTGGCTACCCCATTTTGCTATTCCAATTTCACCCGATAGGGGATGTTTTTTAATTCCGAGAAATGCTACTCTATTTTCGTACGGTTGCCTCTATCCCAATTCCTAAAAAGGAGTAGTTCGGAAATGGTTCATCCTCTTCCTTCCATAAAACAAGATTTATTAAAGGAACTAGAATCCTATACTCGCTTCCGGCGCGCCCTGCTCAGACCGGATCAGATAGCTTTGGACAACTTGTTCAACCGCGCCAGCCAGCACTTCGCTGCTGCCAAGTACGCAGATCATGCCCTGCCATTTGAAGTGCTTCTGCTCTCAATGCTTCTGGAAGAGCACAAAGAAGTCAAACGGCTTCGTCAGCTTGTGGATGAACTCTCATCCCAGTGAAGATGAGGACGGACATTTAGCTACCTGGTTGTAACCTGTTGCCAATAAAAAAGCCGAAACGCTGGGTGAGGGTGGCACTCAACGTCTCGGTATGGCATATTTATCATCAAATCGCATTCCTCACTGTATCTCTGCCGGGAAGAAATCATCATTTTACAAATTAATCGGCCCAATTTTTTCATAAGTGTATAAGCCAAGGTACCGCATAGAAGCAGTGGACAGAGTACTGCTTGACACAAGAACGCATGTTCTATATAATGATTGTATCGAATCGCCTGCACATCGGAGAAATCTTATGGAACCGCGATTACTCAAAACCGAAGAGGTTGCAGAAATCTTACAGGTTAGCCGGTCTTTCGCCTACCAGTTGATGAAGCGTGGCGAAATCCCTTCGGTCCGGATCGGTAATGCTGTGCGGGTCAGGCCGGAAGATTTGCAACGTTACATCAGTGAGAAAGCTTTGCAAGTACCTGTAGCTCCAAGCTTCAAGGGTCAGGCATCCTGAATGCCCTGCCTATTAGCTGGCATTTCCAATCCAGGGAAATGCTTTCCTTCTCACAACTTGGATTACAATCTATCACAAGATAGACAGCACCTTAACAGTTGAATAGCGCAAGCAGCCATGTTCGTCCATCCCCGTAAATTCATTTCCATTTACAGAAAGGAGGCATGAACATGGCAAAAAGAAGAGCGAATAATGAGGGTACGCTCTATCGCCGTAAAGACGGTCTCTGGTGCGCACAGATCAGCCTGGATGGACATCGCCTGACCAAGTACGGCAAAACCCAACGGGAATGCCATGACTGGATCAAGCAGGCTTTGGCCAAGATCGACAGCGGGCTTACGTATAATGGAAGCCATATTAGCCTAGAAAGCTTCATTAATTCCTGGCTCAATGGGAAAACACTCTCTCGCAGGGAAAGGACCGTCTTCCAGTATCGGAAGATCGCCGAGAACTACATCCTCCCCTACCTGGGGAATATGTTGATCCAGGATATCCGCCCGGACCACATCGTGCGCATGTACTCCAAATTCAAAGAAAACGGAACGGGCGCACGCACCTTGCAGCTGGTCCACACCGTGCTCCACAATGTCTTCGACCAGGCCATCCGGGAGGGAGCAATATTACGCAATCCCGCCGACGCCGTTGAACGCCCCCGGGTGGAACACAAGGAGTTCAGGACCTTCTCGGAAGATCAGGCCCAACAATTCCTCCTGGTCACGGCCGGACACCGGCATGAGGCGTTGTTCTACCTGGCGCTTATCACCGGTATGCGAGAGGGTGAGCTTCTCGGCTTGAAATGGTCTGACCTGGACTGGAGCAAAGGCGTGCTGAATATCCAGCGCCAACTGCAGCGTATCGAGCGCAAAGGACTGTTCTTTGTACCTCCAAAGACCGAGGCCGGCAGACGCCAGATCAAACTGGGACAGGGCATGCTGGACCGCTTGGCCGAACATCGCAAAAGGCAAGAGCTTGAGCGGGTAGAGGCTGGCAGCCGCTGGCAAGAGAATGATCTGATCTTCCCCTCCTCGATCGGGGCGCCGTTCGAAGGGCATCGCATTTGGGACGAGTTCAAGGAGCTGCTCGTGAAGGCCGGACTGCCGGACATGCGGTTTCATGACCTGAGACACACGGCCCTTTCCCTTTTGATGGACATGGGAATTGCAGTAACGACCGTTCAACAGCGCGCAGGTCACTCGAAGGCCAGCGTGACAACCGACATCTACGGGCACTCCATGTCCAGGTCCCAAGAGCAGGCTGCAGAGCAGATCGAGGAATTGATTGTTCCGGTTGCAGTAAAACTGCAGTAGAAAAATGAGACAATCCCTCAGAATTAGCGAAAATACCCCCATATGTACGGCTCAAAAAGATGATACCCGGCATATTTGGGGGTGACAAACGATATGGAAAATTGGGCGCAACTATCTCTTAATCAGTTGGTTCGGGGTTCAAGTCCCCGGTCGGTCACCTGAATCCCTTCGGGGCTTTTTTTGTTGGCTGAAGCTGTTATGAGGATATATACTCGGACCAATATTCGACGACTCATAATCCGTCGGTTCGGGGTTCACCTGTATCTGCCCTGTCCCGTCCGGGCCAGGACGGAGCAGCACTGGTGTTGGCAAGTCCCTGATCAATTCTCTGTGCATTTACGACTTCGACTAAATCATCATGGGTGGCGTCTAGGTGGACCAAAATTGGTATGGGTAGGTATTGAAGGAGCTAACTCAAAGTAGATAGCTCCTTTTCCATCTCCCACATTTGAGTACTTCTTTTCCTTTTTTCAATGTTGCCCTAAAACGGGGCTTCCTCGCGTCCTTATCTCCCACTAGGCAATCTCAAAAGCAAAACGGTTACTTTTGGGACAGCACCGAATGGTTATAAATGCCAGGAATGACATGCGCCTACTTGATGGATGAATTTGTTTCCGGTTGTTATATAATAATTTTAGCCGCAACCCGTAGAATTATCTGGAGGGGAGGAGAAGCAATGTCTGACCTGGTTGGTAAATCTATCGGTCGATATCATCTCCGCGAGCAGCTCGGTGAAGGGGGTATGGCCACCGTGTACAAAGCCTACGATACCCGCCTCGAACGGGAAGTGGCGGTTAAATTCATCCGCAAGGATGCTTTCCCGCCCAACCAGCTGGAGGTGACGCTCAAGCGCTTCGAACGGGAAGCGAAAGCCCTCGCCCGTCTGTCCCATCTGAACATCGTCAAAGTGTATGACTACGGAGAATATGAAGATGCGCCCTACCTGGTGGAGGAATACCTGCCGGGCGGGACGCTCAAGCAGCGCCTGGGAAAGCCGATGCCCTGGCAGGAGGCCGTGCGGCTGCTGCTGCCGGTCGCACGTGCCTTGGAATATGCCCACCGGCAGGGGATGGTGCATCGGGATGTCAAGCCATCGAACATCCTGATCACATCGGAAGGCGCGCCGATGCTGACGGACTTCGGGATCGCAAAACTTCTGGCAGGTGAGGAGACCCAGAACCTAACGGGAACTGGCATAGGCATTGGGACACCGGAATACATGGCTCCAGAACAATGGACCGGAGCACTGGGTCCCGGGCTGGATATCTACTCTCTCGGAGTAGTCCTATATGAATTGGTGACAGGGAGAAAACCCTATACCGCTGACACACCGGCGGCGATCCTCTTGAAACAGGTGAATGATCCGCTGCCAAGTCCCAATCAGTTTGTGCCGGACTTGCCGGAGGCGGTTGATAGATTTCTGTTGAAAGCGTTAGCGAAAAAGCCCGAAGACCGCTATCAAAACATGGGCGAAGTAGTCAAAGCTCTGGATGGCCTCCTGGTTGGACAACCCCTGCCCTTACAACCTCAAGAAAAGACCTTTTCCGTCCAGCCGGTTGGAGGGAATGCGCCGAGCGGCCTCGGGCAAGCAGTTCCTGTCGAACGGACAGTCGAGCCGACCATACCGGAGGTTAAAGGTAGTACACTACCCCGCCCCGCAACGTCGAAGAAGAGGCCCTGGATGATCGCCGGGGGGATCGGAGGCATCCTGCTTTTATTGATTGCGGGTGTTTTTTGGGCGCTGGTGAGCCTCAAAAAACAGGCCGCCTCCACACCATTGGCGGCTGTTCCCTCCGTAGCAGTGATGACCGACACTTCCTTTCCGACAATGATCACGGCACCTACCCTGACGTCGGCTCTTGGGTTGTTACCCATGAGTGCCGCAGACCTGGCCGCCGCTCCGCAAGCCGCGACCCTGTATGAACAAGATTTCGAGGGGGGAACTATCACAGGCCTTCACGGTGGGGGCGGGAATTGGTCCGTTGTTCGTGAAAATAACGGAAA
>Ga0187877_1000096_pt1 | contig 113763 bp, 100 predicted proteins | sample June2016WEW_17_1_3_FD_132430 | JGI IMG/M metagenome (GOLD analysis project Ga0187877, IMG submission 132430) | Peatland microbial communities from SPRUCE experiment site at the Marcell Experimental Forest, Minnesota, USA - June2016WEW_17_100 | ecosystem: Environmental > Terrestrial > Soil >...
ATCCTCTTGCCGCTCTCGATGCTCACGTCTGCCCATCGCCATGAAAAAAGCTTACGAGCAAACCCTGTGGATAATCCAACAACTTCCAGAGTACGAATCAGGACTTGCACCACGGGCTGTTAGTGCTTAGCTTCTTTCGGTCTAACAAGAAACAAGAATTTACTCGTCGCGGCGAGCGAGAACAATGCAAACGGAAAACAGCGTGTTCGGACAAATGCAGCAAGTTAGCCCCCGCTTACGCGGGGATGGCGAGTTGGCAAGTTGGCGGCGGCATTGCCAGAGGCAGTTTCAGCGCTCCGTGGGTCGGCGATGCCGGTGAGGGTCTAAAAAGAAACAAGATTTCGTTTGTTCGGCAAGTTGAACAATGCAAACGTAGACAGCGTGTTCGGATTCATACGGCGAGTTGGCCCCCGCTTACGCGGGGATAGCAGGTTGGCAAGTTGGCGGCGCTGGAGGCAGTTTCATCCTTCCGAGGATCGGCAACGCCGGTGGACGATTCTTAAGGAATGCGCGCGGCTAGTTGAACGGCCAGGGAAACAGCTTGCTGGGAATCAGGCAGGTTCGCGTAGCCCGCGAGGGTTCGCCCCTTGCGAAAGATACAGATTCCGCCCAGGTACTGCGCCTTGGCCTGGAATGCTTCGTTGCCAATCTGTACGGGGGACGCGCCGTCAAAATGCTCGCGTAGTTTCTTCATGACCTCCGCGGCGGATTCCGGCGAGGCCTCCAGCACGATGAAGGCCTGCCCTTGCTTGTAGGCAGCCACGTAGCCGCGCTTGAGCAGCCGCAGTCCCAGCACGCTCTCCGGAACCAGGCGGGCGGAGGCGAGGTTTTCTTGAGGAAACCACTGCAACGCCTCCGGGGCGGTGACCCGGCCCTCCAGGCGCTGCTCGATCCCGGTTACGAAAACCTTGAGAGCTGCGGTACGGTCGCTGTCCGGGCGGGCGGCGATGACGACCATCTCGACGTAGTACTTACCCTTTGCGAAGCTGGCGCTTTGCGGTTGCACCTGCCCGCCCATGCCGATGGCGGCGATGGGCAGGCTGGGATCGCGGTTGGCGGCGAAGATGCCGTATGCCGAGTCGGCATCGTTCATCTCGTAGACGTCGATGGTCAGCGTGTCCCCACCCGACTTGCAGTCGATTCCCTGCATGCGCGCGAAGCCGAAGATCAGGTAACCTTCGGCGGCGCCATCCTTGTAGTCGAAGAGGTTGTCGGCGGCGTACTGGCGTTTGGGCCCGGACTGTTCCCAGCCGGGCGCGAATTGGCAGTTAAGGTAATCCTGTGCGCGCGCCATGCCCGCCACAAACAGGATGGACAGCAGCAATCCGGCGGCCTTCACGCAAACAATTCCTGGGCGCGCGCCATCCGGTTCGATACCTGGACGCCGAAGGGACACTTCACCGTGCATTCGGCACAGTCGCCGCAGCGGACTGCGACCTGCTCCTGGGTCAACTCGAGAAATCTCTCCCGCCCCAGCGCGAACTGCCCGTAACCGTCGGCGTAGGTGAGAAAGCGCAACACATCGGCGACCGGCAGGCCCTTTTGGCAGTCGCCATCGCACTTGCCGCACATGCGGCAATAGAGCGGCGCGATTTTCTCCAGGTGCGCGGCCAGCAGCTTTTCGTCGCCGGTTGCAAATGGGTGCGCCATGGCCTGCAGGTTCTCCTCCAATTGGTCCATATCCGTCATGCTGGGAATGGTGGTGGAGACGTTGGGCTTGTTGATGACCCACTTCAGCGCCGCCAGCATGGCGCCATCCTGCTTCAGCTTTGTGTAGAGGGGATTGCCGTGCTTCAGGTCGCGAAATCCTCCGGCCATCACCTTCATCGCCACCACGCCCATACCGGCCTTGGCGGCCACGCCGATTGCCTGCTCCATGGTGGAGTCCATGGAGAAGTTGTAGGCCGTCAGGACCACGTCGAAGACGCCCTTCTGCGCGAGCCAGGGCAGCAGTTGCTGCTGCCCGCCGTGCGAGCTTACGCCCGCGAAGCGAATCTTGCCCTGCTTTTTGGCAAGCTGTTGCGCTTCGATCATGTCGTCGCGAATATCGGCCGCAGCGCCCCTTTCATGGAGATACCAGATATCAACGTAGTCGGTGTTGAGTTCGCGCAGGCTGGTCTCGAGCTCCTTCAGCAATTCCTCCTTGTTTTCAGCGTCCGACTTGGTGGAGAGTATGACCTGCTTCCGTTTGGCGCCCAGGGCCGCGCCCACCATGCGTTCATTGTTGCCGTGTTGATAGCTGCGCGCGGTATCGAAGTAGTTGATGCCAATATCGACGGCGCGCTCAATCACGCTTGGATCCGACGTGATCATGCATCCGAATCCCAGCGTGGTCACCTTCAGGCCCGTGCGGCCCAGGGTCCTGAAGTCGAGTTTGACTTGGGAACCGGCAGTCTTTGCGGTGGATTCACCGGACGGCGGCCAAAGCCCCATGCGGGAACCCGCGCCCATGACAGGAAGCGTCAATCCGGCGGACAGGCCGGCGGACAAAAAATCGCGGCGAGAAGTTTTTGAATTCATGAGTGCACTTTCATTAGCAGACTGAACAGAATAAACCTTGATCGTGTTTCGAGGAAAGGGTGCAGATCACAGGGCGGAGGCATTTAACCGGAATTTCCATTTGCCATTAGGCAACGAGGCGATGCGTCGCCTCCTCAAGTCTCAATACGTACACGAATCTATGGATGACGGCCCACACTAGCCGGCCCGTTTCCGGGTATCAGCGAGTCCTGCATCGAATCCTGGAAGTGGCCCATTTTTTCGTGCTTGGTGCGGAGATAGCGCTCGAAGGTCTCTTGGGGCTCAACCTCGGCGGAGACGCGCTCCACGACGGTGATGCCGGCAGACTCCAAGGCGGCGACCTTGGCGGGGTTGTTGGTGATGAGGCGGACCTGGGAGACGCCGAGCAGCTTGAGGGCCTGGGCGGGCAGCTCGTACTCGCGGCAGTCGGCGGCAAAGCCCAGTTGGACGTTGGCTTCGACGGTATCCATGCCCTGATCCTGCAGTTCGTAGGCTTTCAATTTGGCCATCAGGCCGATGCCGCGGCCCTCCTGCTGCTCGTAGAGCAGGATGCCTGCGCCGGTTTCTGCAATCTTGCCCAGGGCCAGCTCAAGTTGCAAGCGGCAGTCGCAGCGCAGCGAGCCGAAGACGTCGCCGGTGAGGCATTGCGAGTGAATGCGCACCAGCGGGGGCGCGGAGTGAATATCGCCCATCACCAGGACCACTAAGCTCTCGGCTTCGCCGCCCGTCTGCGGCGCAGCCGGCAGGCCCTCAAAGCCAATAATGCGGAACTCTCCCCAGCGGGTGGGGAAATCGGCCTCGGCGATCTTCTTCACGCTTGCAAATCCCATGGTTCCATTCTACAGAGGTCAGGGTTCAGGGTTCAGGGAACAGGGAACAGGGATCAGTTGCCTGAATTGAAGCCCAGTGGTTGCAACCAATGGAAATATGCGTTTTACTGACGATTCTTTTTCCCTGATCTTTGATCTCTGACCCCTGATCTCTGATCTCCAAAAAGAAACAAGATTTCGATTTTGCTGCAAGTTAAACAATCCAAAGTGAAACAGGGTGTTCTGACCCATGCAGCAGGTTAGCCCCCGCAAAAGCGGGGATAGCGAGTTAGCAGGTTAGCGGCGGGAGACCCGAATGCAGTTTCATCCCGCGGGTCGGCGAAGACGGTGGACGACTAACACCTGATCTCTGACCCCTGAACCCTGCCCCCTGATCTCTGAACCCTGACCCCTGATCTCCGTCGTGCGATACATTGATAGGGTGACGGACAATCTCATTCTGATTACGCTGCTGGTCAAGCTGGGCGTGGTTGCCTCGGTGGCCAGCGTGCTGGCGCGGGTGAGCACATTCCGGCGGCTGTTCTTTGCAGAAGAGCGCCGCCGGCGGCAAACCCTGGCGTTGCTGGCGTTCTTTCTGGTGCCGCTTACGCTGGGCGTGTGGGTGCGAATCGCGGTGCCCAACTTCCTGGCCGCCGATATCTCCTTCGAGACGGTGATCCTGCTGGGCCTGCTGGTGGGGCCGGGATGGGCGCTACTGGGAGGCGTAGTGCTGTCGGTGCCGGCGGTCTGCCACCACGAGTACCTGGCCCTGCCCTTCAATGCCCTGCTGGGGCTGGGCGCGGGACTGCTGGGCCGCTTTGTCGAGCCGGAGGAGATCTGGTCGTTCACGCCGTTCATCGACCTGAGCCTCTACCGCTGGGTGCGCCGCAACCTGATCAAGCCGCGCATCGACCGCCAGTTCCTGATGCTGTTTCTCATCGTGGCGGCGGAGGCGTGCCGGGACTGGCTGGCCCACGCCTTTCCGCACCGGCTGTTTGCGCTGCTGGCCAGCCAGCCCTGGCTGCAGGTACTGGTATGGCTGAGCGCGCCCATTGGAGTGGGCATCGCGCTGAAGGTTTGGAACGCGCTGCGCATCGAACTCAAGCTTGAGGAGCAGAAGCGGCTACTGCTCGAGGCCCGGCTGGACGCCTTGCAGCGCCAGATCAACCCGCACTTCCTGTTCAACACGCTCAACTCCATTGCCTCGCTGGTGCGCATGAAGCCGGAACTGGCGCGGGAGATGACGGTGAAGCTGGCCAATATTCTGAGGGCGCTGCTCAAGGACCACGATACCTACGTCCCGTTGCGCGAGGAACTGAGCTTTACCGACGACTATCTGGACATCGAGGTGGTGCGCTTCGGAGCGGAAAAGCTGAGAGTGCAGAAAGAGATCGATCCGCTTACATTGGAGGTCCTGGTGCCCAGCATTCTGCTGCAGCCGCTGATTGAAAACAGCATCAAGCACGGGCTGGAGCCGCGCCTGAATGGCGGAACGGTGACCCTGCGCAGCCGCCTCAACGGGGATCGCGTGCTGATCGAAGTGGCCGACGACGGCGTGGGCATGGGCAACAAGCCGGCCTCGGCTCTGCGCCGCGACGGCGCCGGCATCGGTATGAACAACGTGCAGGAGCGGCTGGATGTGCTCTACGGCAATCAGGCGCGGTTCAGCGTGGTCAGCAATCCGGGACGGGGCACGCTGGTTTCGATCGAGATTCCGGTCAACCTGCCGGATGCTGTCTGAGCAGGCCGCGCTGGCATCTGCCCCCGGACGGTAGCTCTTCATTGCGCCGCAATGCACAGCCCTTCGCTGTATGCTCAAACCATGGTGCGCTTCACGGTGCTGGCGTCGGGATCGAAGGGCAACAGCACAGTTGTCTCCGGTGGACGGACACGCATTCTGGTGGATGCTGGGCTGAGCTGCCGGGAGCTGTTCCGGCGCATGAAGATGGCCGGCGAGGAGCCGGAGACGCTGGACGCCATCGTTATCACCCACGAGCACCAGGACCACATCAGCGGGTTGGCCGTGACGGCGCGCAAGCTGGGCATTCCGGTGTACTTTACCGAGGGCACGCACCGCGCCTGGATGCGCTGGCTGACGCCGCGGCGGCAGATGACCTATGCGCAGTGGCTGGAGCAGTGCCGGAAGCAGGCCGCGGAGCGCCAGGCGGAGGCTGACGCGGCGGGTATGGAGGGCGAGGCGGACGAGAGCGACCTTGTGGAGGCTATCGGTGAACTGAGCGAAGAGCATCCCGCAGGGGCTAAAGCCCAAGTCGATCATGCAGCATCTACGGCACGACTAAAGTCGTGCCCTGACACAAACCAGAGTAGTTCAGCAGCCAATCATGCCCCGTCCAGCCAGCCCGAGGCTGCCGAAGCCAATCATGCCCCATCCAGCCAGCCCGAGGCTGCCGTGCAAGTAAATTCTTCGGACGCCGTTCCTTCGCGGAAGGATGACCCCACCTGGCTGCCGGCGGTGGAGTACTTTGAGGCCGGCCGGCCTTTTGAGATCGGCGATATCGCCCTCAGCCCCTTCACCATTCCCCACGATGCCGCCGACCCGGTGGGCTTTGTCTTCCGTGCCGAAGGGGTGCGGATGGCCTACGCCACCGACCTGGGGTACATTCCGCCCAACGTCAAGGCGCAGCTCCAGGGGGTGGACCTGCTGCTGCTCGAATCCAACCACGACCTGGAGATGCTGCGCGATGGACCCTACCCCTGGCAGGTGAAACAGCGGGTGCTTTCGCGGGTGGGGCACCTCTCGAACGAGGCCGCGGCCCAGTTCCTGGAGAACGGCTACGACGGCCAGGCGGCCTATGTGATCCTGGCGCATCTCTCTGAAAGCAATAATCTTCCCGATCTGGCGCGGGTGACGGCAGAGCGCGCGCTGAACGGCCGGGCCAGCCTGCTGGCCAACCGCCTGCTGCTGGCATCGCAGCATGTGTTCCTTTCTGGCATTCAATTTTAAGAAATTTGGATTATAATAATAAGAGGGGCATCACTCTGTACCAGGTAGATTGGCAAGGGACGCGTCAGGGCCTTTCCCCAAGGCGCGGCAGAGCGAAGTTCCACCGCATTCGATAACGGCCGGTGGAGCGCCTCTAAATCTCTTGCCTTCTGTTGACCCATGAGCCGAGCCAGAAGATAGCGGACCAGCAAATCCTTTGCAAAGTGAGTCTTTACGTATATGGCAAGAACCCAATGTACTGACAGAGTAGTAGGCGCCATCCTGGCAAGCTGGCGGTATGACATCTCAGGGATTTATCCGGAGATGCGCAAGGACTACGAACATCATTTTGCCGAATGCATTCATTGCAGCGCCCGGCAGAAGTTTCACCGCAGCCTGGACGTTACCCTGGCTGTTCTTACCTCGCTGGCGGTGTTCTTCTTCCTCTTCGCGCTGGCGGTTCTTCATCACATCAAGCCGCTGGAGCACGTGGCCTTCAACGTCTTCGGACTGGATATATTCGACGTTTACCAGATGCTGGTTTCAGCCGGCATCGCGGGGCTTTGTTTTTCGGTGATTGCCCTGGCGCTGGTTCTCACGGCGACGCCGGCGCCGTCGTACCTGGGCGGCATCGCGGCCGAGCGCGCCAAGCTGATCGAGGAACGGCTGCCCGCGGCCATCAAAGCGTTGCGCCTGCGGTAAACAGAGTTCGGCGATTCAAACTTCAGGGCCTCCCCGCGCGGGAGGCCCTTGTGCGTTTGGGCGGGGTGCAGCGTAATGCTCAGAAGCCGTCTACCAAATCCTTTACTCGTATACCGAGCGCGACGGCTATATGGTAGAGCTTCACGATACTGATGTTGCGGATGCCGCGCTCCACTCCAGAGACGTATGTCCAGTGCAAACCAGCCCTTTCGGCCAACTGCTCCTGAGTGAGCTGCAACTCCTCGCGTTTCTTTCTGATGGCTAAACCGAGCGGTTTCTTGAGATCAGAGGTTTGTGCATTCACTCACCGATAATTTCGCTTTTAATTCGGCATGTACATAGAATATAGTCTATATAACAAGTACACGTGCTGTGCTCGTCAGGTTCGCCGTGAATTCAAGGGAAATAGCGTTTAGACTTGCTCTCGTATTTGTGTTGTGGGTCTTGCTTCTGGCAGCCAATTGGTACCTATCCGGCACTTCCAATGCATCCTGCCCTGGCTGGTTGTGGCCAGACTCAAACTGCATGGACGTTCCGAAATAACTCGTCAGAGAAAGTCGTGGGAGCGGAATTTGAGACCGAGCATGGCAAACAATGCGAAGCCGCGCCGGCTTCGCATTGTTGATTTCCAGTGTAACCACACTTATTTTGCCAGCGGTACCCGCAGGTCGCCGCCAGTCATTTGTTTGGGCTCGTCTAGCTTGAGAATGGCTAGCAGGGTGGGCGAGATGTCGCGCAGGGAGCCGTCAGGGCGCATACGATAGCGGGGGGCTTCCTCGGCCACGTAGATGAAGGGCACCGGGTTGGTGGTGTGCGCGGTGTGCGGGGCGCCGGTCACCGGGTCCACCATCGTCTCGGCGTTGCCGTGGTCGGCGGTGATCAGCCAAGTGCCGTTCTTCTCCTTGATGGCCTTGTAGATGCGGCCCAACTGGACGTCAATGGCCTCAATGGCGCGTATGGTGGGCTCGAGTTTGCCGGAGTGGCCCACCATGTCGGCATTGGCAAAGTTGGAGACGATCAGGTCGAAGGCGCCGTCGTAGATTGCCTTGATAATGGCGTCGGCGATGGCCTCGGCTCTCATCTCCGGGGCCAGATCGTAGGTGGCCACCTTCAGGGAGGGAATCAGCACGCGATCCTCGCCGGGAAAGGGCGTCTCAATGCCGCCGTTGAAGAAGTAGGTCACGTGGGCGAACTTTTCCGTCTCGGCCACGCGCAGGTTGCGCAGGTGGTGCTGGGCGAGCACATTGGCCAGGATGTTATCCAGCGACTCGGGCGGCATGATGAGGGGCAGATCGTAGAGCTTGTCGTACTGCGTCATGCACAGGTAGTGGAGGTTCTTCGGAATTTCAGAGCGGGGAATCGTCTGGTCGAGCGCCTCCCAGCCGTCCAGGTCGCGGCCACCCTGTTTGTTCAGGCCGCTCTCGCGGGTCAGCACGCGGGTAATCTCGCGGGCGCGGTCGGAGCGGAAGTTGAAGTTGATGCACACGTCCTGGTCGCGAATCTGCGCTACAGGCTTGCCCGCGCCGTCCACCACCACAAAGGGAATGATGAACTCGTCGGTGGTGCCGTTGTTGTAGCACTCGATCAGGCGCGCCGCGGCGTTCGTGTATGCGCCGCCCTCGGCCTTGCCGGTGACCATGGCGTCGAAGGCCTTGCGCTCGCGCTCCCAGCGCTTGTCGCGGTCCATGGCGTAGTAGCGGCCGCTGACGGTGGCCACGCGGCCCACGCCGTACTCACGCATTTTTTGTTCGAGCTGCGCGATGTAGCCCGCGCCGCCGGTGGGCGGGGTGTCGCGGCCGTCCATGAAAGCGTGGACGAAAACCCTCGTCAGGCCGTACTCGCGCGCGGTGCGGAGCAGGGCGTAGAGATGCTCCAGTTGGGAGTGCACGCCGCCGTCGGAGCACAGGCCGAAGAGATGGAGTTGCCGCCCGCCTTCGCGCGCTCTCTCGATGGCCCGGACGATGTTCGGGTTCTTTTGGAACTCGCCCGAGGCGATGGCAGCGTCGATGCGGGTAATGTCCATCTGCACGATGCGGCCGGCGCCGATGTTCAGGTGGCCGACTTCGCTGTTGCCCATCTGCCCGTCGGGCAGGCCGACAAAGTGGTCAGAGGCCTGGATGAGCGTGTTGGGGTACTCGCGCAGCAGCTTGTCGTAGGTGGGCTTTTTAGCCAGCGCAATGGCGTTGTTGGCGGTTTCAGCGCGATAGCCCCATCCGTCGAGGATGGTGAGAACGAGGGGACGCTTGGGCACAGTCGGTTTCCTTCAGGATCAAGCTAGCTGAATTGCGGAGTTAGCGGAGCTAGCGGGGTGAACAATGTTAGCGCGCTTAACTGTTGTGAGGCTGGCGCCATCCCAGGTCTTCCGCCGCGGCGGACGAGACCTGGGGCACCCGTGCTTCGTTTACGATAACTGCCGGTTCTTAGTCGTTGTAGTTGAGGCTTTCCAGGCCGAGGTAGACCGCGCCGGAGCCCAGTTCTTCTTCGATGCGGAGCAACTGGTTGTACTTGGAGATGCGGTCGGTGCGGCTCACCGATCCGGTCTTGATCTGGCCTACGCCGGTGGCCACGGCCAGGTCGGCGATGAAGGTGTCCTCGGTTTCGCCCGAACGGTGGGAGATGACCGAGGTATAGCCGTAGCGGCGGCCCAGGTCGATGGCTTCGAGCGTTTCGGTGACGGTGCCGATCTGGTTGAGCTTGATGAGGATGGAGTTAGCCACGCCTTCCTCGATGCCGCGCTGCAAGCGCTTGAGGTTGGTGACGAAGATATCGTCGCCGACAATCTGAATGCGGCTGCCCAACTTGTCGGTCAAAATCTTCCAGCCGGCCCAGTCATCCTCGGCCAGGCCGTCCTCAAGGGAGACGATGGGATACTGGCGGGTCCAGTTGTCGTAGAAGTTCACCAGTTCCTCGCTGGTCATCTCGCGCTTGTCGCTCTTCTTGAAGACGTACTTCTTCTTATCTGCGTCATAGAACTCGCTGGACGCGGGATCGAGGGCAATGGCGATCTGTTCGCCAGGCTTGTATCCGGCTGCTTCAATGGCTTCGAGGATGAGTTCGATGGCTTCGGCGTTGGACTTGAGCGAGGGTGCAAAGCCGCCCTCGTCGCCCACGGCGGTGTTGTAGCCCTTCTTCTTGAGCACGCCTTTGAGGGTGTGGAAGGTTTCAGCGGCCCAGCGCAGGGCCTCAGAGAAGCGCTCGGCGCCCACCGGCATGATCATGAACTCCTGGAAGTCCACGTTGCTGTCGGCGTGGGCTCCGCCGTTGAGGACGTTGAGCATGGGGGTAGGAAGAATGCTGGCGTTGACGCCGCCAAGATAGCGATAGAGAGGAATCTCAAGCGTCTGGGCCACGGCGCGGGCGGCGGCCATGGAGACGGCGAGAATGGCGTTGGCGCCCAGCCTGGACTTGTTGGGCGTGCCGTCCAGAGCGATCATGGTCTGGTCAATCAGTCTTTGATTGGCCGCGTCCATGCCCTCCAGCTCGGGCGCGAGGACGGATTCCACATTTTCCACGGCCTGCAAGACGCCCTTGCCGCCGTAGTGGCTCTTATCGCCGTCGCGCAGTTCCACGGCCTCATGCTCGCCGGTGGAGGCGCCCGAAGGCACAATGGCGCGGCCCAATGCGCCGCTTTCCAGGATTACGTCCGCTTCCACGGTCGGATTGCCGCGCGAATCTAAAACCTCGCGGGCGCGAATAGCAACAATCTCAGTCATATCAGTCCTCGCAATGCGATGCAGCAGCCGGTCATTCAGTTGGGGACGGCGATCCACGGCAAGAGCTTCTCCGGCGGCGCTTTGAATGGTGTTCAGAAGCTCCTGCACGTTCGGAATCTCCACTCCATACAGCGCTCAAATGTGCTGATGTACCCTACGAATTCTAGCAAACCGGGGGAGGCCGGACAGTGTGGCGACGGTCACAGGGGCGTAAGCCATTGCAATCATGAACCAAACGCCGGCGCGGGTTACCATTATTGATACGTGCCGCGTAAGGCACCTGGCCGGCCGGCAGGCGCGTCCTCCCCCACTGATCCGCGCTAACCTTACAATGGGTGAGTGGGCGCAAGCGCGGGCTGAAGCGAAACTCTTTGCCCCTGCCGGGGTTTGAGTCTGTGGGGAGATTTTCGCCCGCGAAAAGGAGACCTGGATGAATCGTCCGATTCTTGTATGTGCCTTGTTTGTTGCAGCCGCTGCCGTTCTGCAGGCGCAGGACGCAAGCCATTCGAGCGCCTTCCAGGGAACCTCGAATCCCCCCGCAGATGACCAGATCACCACCAGCAGCACGCCTGCGGCCAAGCCACCGGCCGGCAAACTGGTTTACATTCAGCCGGTTGCCCCTGCCCAGGCGCAGGTTGAGCCGCGCCCCGCTTCCGTCGATCCCTCGATCAACTACCCGGACACCGGCAACGACAATGGCATGGTGCAAGGTTCCTCTGCGCAAACCTTGCCGGAACGGATCTATGCCAACGATCCGGACGGGGACATTGTGCATCTGCATGCGCGGCGTCCTGGAGAAATCGTTGAGGGAACCAGCATTCGTGTCAGGCTATTAGAGCGGCTTTCCACCACAGACAGCGAGAAGGGCGAAATCTTCCGCACCACGGTGGCTTCAGACGTGTTGCAGGACGGTCAGGTCCTGATCCCCGCCGGAGCGGAGATTGACGGCAGGGTGACCCAGGTCTCGACCGGCCACCTGGTCGGCCACGGCACCATGCACCTGAGTCCCGAGATTGTGATTCTTCCCGACGGCACGCGCTACAGGCTGCACGCCGAGATTAGCGGAACCCCCGGCTCCCGGACTCGCCTTGGCGGCGAGGGCGCCATCAACCCAGGCTCCCGCGTGCGGCGCGACGAAATCGAGTACGGCGGTGCGGTGGGTGCGGGCGTGGTAACCGGGGCCATCCTCGGTGGCCCGGCAGGCGCTGTAACCGGCGGCCTGATCGGCGCAGGCGCCATCACGGTTCACCTGCTGGTCAGCCATCCGCAGGCCACGCTGGAATCGGGAGCCCCGCTTCTATTCACGCTGACCGAACCGCTGGATATGGTTCCGGCTGGGGCGAGCGAAAACTGAGCGGATACGTTGTGTCAGCCCCGGTAGCACACGAAGATTCAGCAATCCAGAGGCTAAGGAATTTCCTTACCGCGCGTAAGGAAACGAGCTATAATAGCGCCAGAGGGTTCCCAATGGCTACTGCGGCGGTCACTTCAAAAGGGCAAATCACGATTCCGCTTGAGGTGCGCAAGAAGCTGGGCCTCAAGCCCGGCGACCGGGTCAGCTTCATCGAGGGCGAGCACGGCGAATATATTCTCAAGCCGAAGACCGGCTCGATCATGGATTTGGAGGGTTGTGTGCATTGGACGGGCAAGCCGGTCACCATCGAGGAGATGAACGAGACAATTGCCAAAGGCTGGGCGGGGCAATTGACCTTCGAGGATTGAGCCGCCGGCGATGACTGGACTCGACACCAACATTCTGGTCCGTTTCTTTGTCAAGGACGATCTAGAACAAAGCCGCCGGGCAAAAGAGCTTCTGCGAACTCTTACGCCCGAATCGCCGGGTTTCGTTTCTCTCGTAGCGCTGGCTGAGATGATTTGGGTTTTGCGCAGCCAATATCGTATGCCCAAGTCCGAACTTGTCCTCTGTCTTGAGCGATTGCTTGATTCCACTGAACTGACCATCGAGAACCATACTGCGGTGCATCAGGCTCTGCAGCGGTTTGCCGGTTCCAAGGCCGACTTTGCCGACTGTATCATCGAACTGTCTTGCCATGCAGGCGGTTGCGGGGAGACGGTTACATTCGACCTTAATGCCTCCAGGTTTGCTGGGATGAGGCTGCTCTAGGGAAAATTCTTGCTCTCACCCTAAACCGGCGGCAATGCGTCCACCACCGGCACGCCGGGGGGCGGGGTAAAGCGGAAGGCGCCGGCTGGTAACGGAGCGTCAGTCACTTCGCCGGTGAAGGTGAAGCGGGTGAGCGCGCCGTCGGTTTCTTCGATCTCGATTCCTGTAATGGTTCCTTCGGCGGTTACGGTGAGGGTGAGCCTCTGGACGCGTTGTTCCTGTCCCTTGGGCTGGCCGGTGAGCGTGAAGCTGCCGTTGGAGCCGGGTGCCAGGGTCAGGTTGTTCAATTCCTTTTCAAGTTTTGTGTGACCCAGCAGGAAACGCAGCGGGGAGCGCAGGTCGTCCAGTTCCCGGGCAGGGATGCGCTGGACCTGCGAGTCGCCGCGCGAGTAAAACCAGGCGTATCTGCCGTCGAGCAGGCAGAGCTTGCCGGCCGGCGCGCTGTACTCCCACTTCATGCGGCCGGGCTTGAGCAGCAGCAGGGTTCCGCTCTCGACGCGCCGGATTCCCAGCCCCTCATAGCTCTCGGTAAAGCCGGCCTGGAGCGAGTGCAACTGGTTGTAGTGGCGATCGACCTTCCGCGCAAGGCTTTGCGCGGCTTCCTGCGGGGCCGGCGCGCCTGGCTTTGCGTTTGCCGGGCACGCACAGACCAGGAGTGCGGCGGCCACCATCGGACCGCCGCGCCGCAAGAGAATGCCCAGGCTCATTGGCTGAGGGGCTGAGTGCAGTTTGTGCCGCCGGCCGGGTCGAACTTGATGGCGCCGAACTGGTCGCTGCAGAAGCCGCGATCCCCGGTCTTGCCCACGGTCTGCGGAACGCCCGTGATCTGGTAGCCGGTATACCGGTCCACACTATTGATGGTCACCTTGGTGCAGTTGCCGATGGTGAAGATGTAGCCGGACTTGTAGCCCGAGGTCAGGTCGCCCTGCAAAATCTGGGCTCCGGCCGCCGAGGGCGCTCCGGCGCTTGGGTCGCCGCCCAAGGCCGGCAGCGTGCAGGAATAGCCGTTGGAGGGGTAGGTGGACTCGTACTGAAGCTCCGCCTTGGAGATGACCTGCACGGAGTTGATGGCCGAGGTCTCGTTGGCCTTCTTCTTCAAGCTGCCGATGGTGGGAATGGCCATGAGCATGAGGATCAGGATGATGGCAATGACGATCAGCAGTTCCATCAGCGTAAAGCCGTTGGGCTGCCTTTCGTCCTGGGCGCCGCGGAGACCGCGACAGAGCGAAAATTTGCGATTCATGGAATTCCAATGCCTCTTGGAGCAGGCCGGAGGTGCCAGGCCCATCCGACAGAATGCTACATCAGTTCAGACGCGGAAGGGAAATCGGACGCTCAAAACAGTTGTCAGTGGTCAGTTGTCAGTGATCAGTTCCGCTCCAGGCTGCTAACAAAACCTGAACTGCTCTAACCACAAAAAACTGACCACTGACCACTGAAAACCGACCACTATTTTTAGAAGCCGTAGGAGACGCCGAAGGCGACGCGGGCGCGAATGTTCAGGTTGACCTTGCCGGCAGCCGTGGGACCGCTGAAGTTGTCGGTGATGACCTCGTTCAGCAGCGGGTTGTCGATGTAGCCACCCGCGTGCAGAACGCCGGCGTCGACGTTCAACTTGCGCTTGGCTAGCGGCACAATGCGGACGGCGTAAACCTCGGTGGTGGGAATATCGAGGAGCGTTGCCGCCTTGGAGGAGCCCAGGGTATTGGTGGGCGTGGCCAAGGAGATGTGCTGGGGCTGCTCGGCGATTTCGAAGGCCGGGATGATGGTGCTCTTGTAGGGTCCCTTGATGACGAAGGCCGCGGAACCGAAGGCCTTGCCCTCGAATCCGGGAGCGTTGCCGCCCAGGCCCCACAGCGAGGCGTTGGTGCCGCGGATGCCGGCGGACGCCAGGATGGGAAGATTCTTGATCTGGGTGATGAGTTTGGTGGCTACCACGTAGACGTCGCCGTTGGCGGTCTTCTGAGTGCCTTTAACGGGATCAGGACCATCGCCATCGTAATAGTCGTGATAGAGCAGCTTCGTGGCGAGATTGTTGATGTTGACGCCGATGTTGTCGCCGGAGCGGTAGATTCCACCCACCGAGATCGCCGGAACCCACTTCTGCTTCCCGAAGCCGTCGGGAATGAGGTTCACCTTGCCATGCACGATGTCGATGCCGGAGTCCCACAACGGAGTAAGGGCCGGTCCGAGCGCGGACTTGCTGCCGCCGTCCTCGCTATGAATTTCATGGGTGTAGCCGAACTCGAAGCGCTTGGCGAAGCCTTCGGTGATGGAGACGGTGCTCCAGTCGCCGATGATCGGGCCGCCGGCCAGGAAGTGATAGGCGACGGAGGGCTGGCCCAGGCCCTTGGCGGGCGAGGCGGAGATCTGAGCCAGCGGCGTGACGAAGACGCCCGTGGGGCCTTCGTAGCCCAGGCTTTGCGCCTGCGTGGTGTGTGCGGCAAAGGAAAGAGCGAGGAACAGGATGAGTGTTGCCCACTGGTTCGTAGAGACTGGCAATTGGAAAGAAGGTGCAAATACGCGCATAACGGTTTTCTCCTTGGTATCGAGGTTGGAATAAAGGAAAATCATGCGGCGGAAGCATCCCTCTGCAGCAGAAATGCGCATAGAGCGTCTTGCGCTCTGCGAAGTGCGGAGATACAGACAGCTATCTATCTTGGATTACCGAAGCAGCACGGATGATCAGTCGCAGGGAGTGGGTCGCATTAGCGACAACAGATGCAAGCGAGATGCCTGGCGGCGTAGTGTGACTGATTCATAAAGTGAGAATACAACTGTTCGATGAGAAAGTCAATACAATTTTTCAGTTGGGGAGATCGGACGCTTGGGAAATACAACTTCTTGCTATCAGACTCCAGCTTTTAGCTGTTCGTGCCCACGCCCTTCGTAGAGCGTGTTTCATAAATGGTCACCGTATCCTTGTTGTGATCCCTCAGGGGTTAAAACCCCTTGTTTCTCAAGCCCTTTTCGGCACGACTGAAGTCGTGCCCTGATACAAGGCAGGTTTTTGAAACACGCTCTAAGCATTTTTTCGATGCTTCGGCAAAAATGAACAGTTGACCATCGCGGTACAATGCTTTCATTCGCTGAATGGAGGCACAATGCGCAGGATTCTACTCGCAGTTCTCGCCGCACTCTTTGCCGCTTTGCCGACTGCCCTTCTGATGGCACAGGGAGCGCCGCCGCAGGGTGGCGCCGATCAGCCCTACACCGTTGAGTACTACTACAAATGCCAGTGGGGCCATCAGCAGGAGTTCCTGCAACTGTTCCGCAAGAACCACTACCCGTTGCTCGAGAAGATCCAGGCCACCGGCCGCATACTCTCGTTGAAGATCGAATCGCCCGCCTACCACACCACGGAAGACGGCCGCTGGGACTATCGCGTAACCATCCGCTATAAGAATTCGACCGTGGCCACCACCGCCAACCCCGACGAAGAGGCCTTTATCAAGGAGTTATGGCCGGACCAGGAGAAGTACAAAAAAGAAGAGCAACGGCGGTTTGAGATTCTGCTCGGCCACTGGGATTTGCCGGTCACCGACATTACGCCGGCGAAGTGAGAAGCAGGGACTAAGGGACTAGGGACTAAGGGACTAAGATCGACATTGGTTCGACCAACTCTAGCGCGAAGATCTAGCTTTATTTACCGAGCCGCATTCTAGCCGTTTCCCTATTCCCTAGTCCCTTAGTCCCTAGTCCCTGTCTTTCCATTGCCGCACCAGGTCTTCGGCGGCTTCGGGCCACTGGGGAAATTCGAACTCAAATCCGGCATCCAACAGGCGGCCCGGAACCACCCGGCTGCTTTTGAGCACCAGCTCGGACTCGGTGCGCAGAATGAATGCGCCGATCTCGATGAACAGCGAGGGGGCGGGCAACCCGTTGGGCCTGTTCCAGGCATCGCGCAGCGCCTCCATGAAGGCGCGGTTGGGCAATGGATGGGGCGCGACGATATTCACCGGCCCATTCATCTCCACGTGGTCGATGAGGAACTCGACCGCGCGGGCAAAGTCGGTCTCGTGAATCCATGAGACGAACTGCCGTCCGTTGCCTTGCGTGCCGCCCAGCCCCAACCTGGCCAGATTCGACAGCACTGCGAATACGCTGCCGGGCGTGGGGCTCAGGACGATACCGCTGCGCAGGGCCACCTTGCGGGTGCGCGGCGTTTTGGTTTCAAAGAAGGCAGTCTCCCAATCCCTGGCTACGCGGGAGATGAAGTCCTTGCGTCTGGCCCATCGTTCTGTTGACGGCATCGTTGTTGCCGGTGGTTCGTTGCCGCCTAATTTGCCTGTTGCTTCATCCAGAGGCAGATCGATTCCGTTTACGTCCAGGGCGCGCTTGTAAATCGTCGCTGCCGATGCGTTGAGCCACACCCGCGGCGGGTCGGCGAGCGAGGCAATCACATGATTGAGCAGTTGCGTTGTGCGGATGCGCGAGTCGTAAATCGCAGCCCGGTTATCCGCATGGTATCGGCAGTTCACGCTTTGCCCGGCCAGGTTGATGCAGACGTCCGCGCCTTCCAGGGTCTCGATCCACGGGCCGCGTTCCTCGCCGTCCCAGTGAACCGTCTGCCAGGGCGCGGTATACGGTCCGCGAGTCAGCACGGTCACGTGATGGCCGTGCTCCTGAAAGTGGCGCGCCAGCACCTGGCCCAGCACTCCGCTGCCGCCGGGCAGCACGATGCGCAGGGCGCGCTGGCTTACCGCTGGGACAATCTCCATGGATTCAGGGTACAGCGTTTGCTATCGCCGGGAATCGAATTGCGCAGGGCTACAGCGGTTCCACAATTGCAGTACCCCGAAACCACTACCGCCAAATGGCTTTTTCCTTCCGGGGTCCCCAGCGACAGGTCTTCGTCGCTGGGGTGGAAGTAAAAGCCACCTTGCATGGTGCCAGAAAGGGCACGTTTATTGTGGAACCGCTCTAATCGCCGCCGTCCAGTCCTCCGGCGAATCCACCAGCACGTCCGGCTGGTTTTCCACCAGGCTCTGCGGGGCCAGCCCGAAGGTGCAGCCGATCGACCAGACTCCGGCGTTGCGCGCCGTCGCCACGTCCACTTCGCTGTCTCCGATCATCACCGTCTCGTCCGGTCTTGCGCCGGCCTCTTCCATTAACGTGCGCAGCCCCAGCGGATCGGGCTTCTTTACGGGAAAGCTGTTGCCGCCGTAGATGTGCAGAAACCAGGGCGCCAGGCCCAGCGCCTCGCAGATGGCCTGTGCCGGTCCAACCGGCTTGTTGGTCAGTACCGACATCGAGCGCGCCCCGCCATCCGGCATCGGTTGCAGCGCCTCAAGCGCCTCCTTGACCCCGGCGTAGGCGTAGGTGAAGTCCAGCTTGTGGGCGCGATAGTAGTCCAGGAACCAGGCGTAGGCCTGGGCAAGAAAATCCTCGTCCACCTCGGCCGCATCCACGCCAATCAGTGCCCGCCGGACCAGCATGATGGCGCCGTCGCCAATGTAACTGGCCACCACCGGGTCGGGCAGCGGATCGCGCCCAAATTGGCGCAGCGTGGCGTTTACGCTGTTGCACAAGTCCTGCGCGGAGTCGATCAGCGTGCCGTCCAGATCGAAGACCAGCAGTTTGAGCCGTTCGGCGGGAAGAGTGCGAAATACGCGAACCATGCTTCCAGTGTAACGGGCGCGGGATTACCACCCGGTGAAAGCCGGCCGAACTGGACTCAATGAATCCGAATGTTGCCGGAGCCGGTTTCGATCCGCACCGTCGGGCCTCCGCCGTTCAGCTTGCCGGTCACGTGGCGCCGGTCCGATTCGCCCTGCGTCACCATCTCCCGGTCGGTGTGAACGCTGCCCGATCCGGTCTCGGCGTCCAGCGTAAACGCGGCATCGCCGGCCCAGTACTCCACGCTGCCCGAGCCCGTCTCCAGGCGCCAGGATGCGGTTGGCGCTCCACCCAGCCTGATGTTGCCCGATCCGGTCTCGGCCCTCAGGCCGCCGCGCAGGTTGCGCAGTTCGATGCTGCCCGATCCGGTCTCGGCCTTCACGTCGCCCTGCCCGGTCTGCTCGGCATAGATGTTGCCCGACCCGGTCTCCAGCTGAAAGCCCCCATGCAGCCCCGTGGCGTGAATATTACCCGAGCCCGTGTTCAGCTTCGCGTTTTCTCCCACGCCGTCGTCGTCCACATTGCCTGAGCCGGTTCCGGCGTCCAGATACGCGTCCGCCGGCGCCTCGATCTCATAGTCGATGCTGATGTTGTGCAGGTTTTGGTGGTGCGCGCCAATGCGGACGATATTGCCCGTCTGTTCGATGGGCGGGTTGGCCGCAATCTCCTTGACCTGCTCCTCGCTCCCGCCCCAGCCCGACTTCACCCGGCCAAACACATGCACCTGGCTGCCCGAACCATGGGTCAGGTGAATGTTGCCCGAGCCGTTCGCTACCGTAAGCTCCACGCGCCCGTTCACCGTAAGTGTGCGATCGAAGGTGGCCTCCGAAGCCAGCGCCGGAGCCGCCGCCAGCGCCAAAGCCGCCATTGCTGCAAAAAGATGCTTGATCATGCTCATTGATTCAACTCCCTCTCCATCCTACGCAAACCGCCGCGCCTTGGTTCCTTGAGTTCTGACCACTGACCTCTGACCCCTGATCCCTGTCCAGTGCTATCCTCCAGAACGAGATGCACGGTCTCCCCCTGTTGCAATTTGTCGCCGTGGCCATGCTCATCCTGGCCAACGCTTTTTTTGTGGCCGCGGAGTTCGCACTGGTTTCCATCCGCGATACTCGCATCGAGCAGATGATCACCGCAGGCGCTCCCGGAGCACGCGCCGTCCGTCGCCTGCAGCAGGATCTGGACGACTTCCTGCCCGCCGTTCAACTCGGCGTCACCCTCTGCTCCCTGGCTCTCGGCTGGCTGGGCGAACCGCTGGCCGCTTCTGTTCTTATGGGCTGGCTGGGCGTTCTGCCCCTGGGCCGGGTTTATGTACGCATCTACGCTCACGTCGCCGCAATCACCATCGGCTTTGCCCTCATCACCTACTTCCATGTGGTGGTCGGCGAGCTGGTGCCCAAGTCGCTGGCCCTGCGCCGTGCCGAGGCTTTGGCCGTAGCCGTCGCCCCGCCCATGCTCCTCTTCATGGCCGTGGTCCGTCCCGCCGTTCGCTTCCTCAAGAGCTCGGCCGCCGTCATCCTGCGCGGCTTCGACATTCCCATGACCCAGAAGGGCTCCGTCCACTCCCCTGAGGAACTCAAGCTCATTGCCACCTCCGCCCGCCGCATGGGTCTCCTGCCCAAATTCCAGGAGACCCTCATCCACCGCGCCCTGGAACTGGACGAGGTCTCCATCCGCGAGATCATGACTCCGCGCCAGAAAATCTTCTCCCTGCCCTCCAACATGCTGGTTGAAGAAGCCAGCGCCAAAGTCATTGAACGCAAGCACTCCCGCATCCCCGTCTACGACGAGACCCGCGGCCCCGAGCACATCGTCGGCGTCGCCTACTCCAAGGACCTGGCCCGACTGATGTACTTTCGCTCCTCCGCACTCCCCGCCGCTCCGCCCTTTGTGGAACTGAAACTCATCCAGGTGATGCGCGACGTACTCGTCGTCCCCGAAACCCGCAGCGTCCTCGACCTCATCGGTGACTTCCAGCAGCGCCGCCGCCACATGGCCATCGTGGTGGACGAATACGGCTCGACCGTCGGCCTGGTCACCGCCGAGGACGCCATCGAGCAGCTTACCGGAGAATTGGAAGATGAGTTCGACTCGCCCGCCGTCCCCGTCCTCACCACCGCCTCGGGAGCGTTACTGATGGACGGCGGCGTCAACCTGCGCGACCTGGAAACCCAGATGCAATGGGGCCTGCCCCGCGGCGGCGGCGTAGAAACCCTGGCCGGTTTCCTTCTCATGCGCCTGGGCCACATTCCCAAACCGGGCGAAAGCATCGTCTACGAAGGCCGCCGCCTCACCGTGGCCGAAATGGAAGCCCGCCGCATCGCCAAGGTCCGCGTAGAGCCGGTCGAAGTGAAGTTACCGGCAGTGCAGGGCTGAAAGACCCCGAATTTCGGCGTTGACAAGGAGGGAAAGAACCGGTTACTAATAATCACCGGCTTCTCCAGGAGGTATTTCAAATGCATCGGACAATCTGCCGCAGTATCCTTGGCCCCGCTGTCCTGGCTCTCTTGCTTGCGGGCTTCCTCGCCTTCACCGCTCGTCCCGCCTCTGCCGCGCAAAAGTTCCTTCTTGCCACGGTGGGAACCAAACAGGGATCGATCAAGGGAACCTCGAAGGTCAAAGATCACGAAGGCTGGCTTGATATCGAGAGCGTCGATGTTGGCGGCCTGGCCCTCACCGAGGAGAACGACGCCGCTCTCCGCAGGGATGCGGCCTCGGGACTCCCCAGCGGCAAAAGAAAGCAAAGAACCATAACCATCGTACGGGAGGTAGACGAGGCCTCGCCGCTACTCTGGTCGGCACTCGTAAACAACGAGACCTTCAAATCGATCACCGTTGAATGCGCTAACGGCAATCACATCCGCCGCCTCACCGTCACCGGCGGCACCATGTCTATCAAACACGAAGGCCCCCACAAGGAAACGATGACGATCGTCGGCGGCAACGTCACCTACAAATAGCCCTGAGGAATCGCAGCGCCGAATTGCCTGGCTTGATTTCTGCCTGTACCCTGGCCCGTTTCTCCGCGCAGGTTCCAGGGATAGAGCGAATAGAAAAGGCCCGGACTGAAGAGTCCGGGCCTTTTCATCGTTCAGCGATGGCGCAGTGAGCGCAGGCGGCAAGCGAACGTTATTTCGCCACCCTCACCACCTCAAAGGTGAGGGTTGTCGTCTTCGTAATGCCTCCGCCCTTGCCCGTGATCGTGATCGGATGGGTTCCGGTCCTGGCGGATCTTGATACCGTCAGGGTGTAATCCGACGTGCCGGAACCCGGCGCGGCGATTGAGCTGGGGCTGAAGCTTCCGGTCACGCCGGAGGGCAAGCCCGTCGCAGACAAGGCAATCGCAGAGCTAAATCCGCCGGAGACAGTCGTGGTGATGACGGCATAGCCGCTGGTGCCCTGATCCAGGTATCCGGAGGAGGGCGAGACGGAGATGGTGAAGGTGGCAGCCGCCGGCGTGGTCACAGTCAGCGTAATCGTGGCCGTTTGAGTAATGCCTCCGCCCTTGCCGGTTATTGTGATCGGGTACGTGCCGGTTGTAGTGTTTGAGGCCACCGTCAGGGTCACATTGGAGGCGCCTGTTCCCGGCGCGGCGATGGACGTGGAGCTGAAGCCGACGGTGACGCCGGTCGGCTGGCCGCTCGCGGTCAAGGCAACCGCCGCGTCAAAGCCGTCAATTGCCGTAGTGGTAATGGTGGAACCTCCACTGTTGCCCTGTACCACGGAGACTGAACCGGGCGAGGCAACGATGCTGAAAGTGGGAGAGGTCGCCTGTGGGGCAAGTGCGTTGATCAGGGCGGTCCCGTTCGGACTGCCCCAGCCGGTGACCAGGTCGTAATCCACCACTGCCGAATAGCTGCCCGATGTGCCGCTGGTGATGTCGTGGAAGTCGGTGTCATAAACCGACGTCACATTCTGCGCGTAGATGGTTGGGTTGAGGAAGCCAATGGTCGGCTGTCCGTTGGCAGCCAACTGCTGGTTGACCAGGGCAGTGTAGGCAGCCCAGATCGGCGCCGCAAAGCTGGTGCCGCCGTACTCATTGGCCAGGCAGGCCTCCTGGTCGGCGCAGGTGTAGTAGGTGAAATTCGCGTTTGCCGATACGTCCGGGCCGTTGCGATAGGTGGTTGAACCCTTGTTGCTCGAGTTGATCACGCCGGAGAGCTGCTGCCAGGCGGGGATGGGGATTTTGTCCGGGGAGATGCCGCCGCCGCTGTCGGACCACGCGGTTTCAGACTTCCAGGCGCCACCCGCGCCGGCAGTTACCAGGTCCGTTCCGCCGACGGAAACGATATAGGCATTGTCGGCCGGCCAGGCCTCAGCATCGCCGCTCGATTTCCAGGTGGAATCGTCGCCGGAGGCTGCAAAGAAGTTCTGGCCCTGCGCCGCCATCTTCTCAAAGTATGGGTTCAGCGTGGATGGATCCGCCGGCGTCCAGCCCCACGAACAACTGATGGTGGTGGGCAGCGGGTTGTGCGTGGTCATGGCGCTGATGATGGCCGTATCGGTGGACCCGATGTACATCACCAGGCTGGCCAGCCCCGGAGCCACGCCGAGAGCCTGGGTCATGTCCAGCGTCTGTTCCGTGTCGTCGCAGTCGCCGCCGGCCCTGGTATACAGGCAGGAGGTGCTGGTGCCGTCGGTGGAGAACAGGGTGATGGGCACATTATTGGTTTGACCCACGTTGGCGAAATAGGTGTTCAGGTCGGCCAGGTCGGCGCCTAAATACTCCAGCAGTCCCAGGTTCTGGCCGGCGCCGTTAAGAGTCGTTCCGCCGTAGTAGGCCGCGCGCATGTCGCTGCCCAAAAACGAAGCCGAAGGGCCGGAGCCGGTGGTGGCATGGGAGACGACGGCATCCGCATTGATTCCGTGCGCCTGCGCGTATGCGCTCTTCTTCACCAGCAAGGGATGCGGGATGGAGTAGTTATCCAAGCCGGAGATGTGCCACAGCGGGAAGGTCAGATCTGTGGCAGGTTCGCTGTCCGGAGCGTAGAAGGTGCGGTTCTCTGTGGGGTGCTGGTACGCACGCATGGTTACATGGAATGCTTTCTCGACCGCCGAAACCGGGCCCTTGATCTGCACATCCATTCCATCGCGTGTTCCACCCACCACCGTGAAGCCGTTCGCGTTGGCGAAACGAACCACGGCGTCATACTCTTCCTGGCTGGGACCAAACCTTTCAGTAAATTGACCCACGGTGAGGAAGTTACGGTAAGAGGGGCTTGCCGGGTCGTATAGATCGTTCAGAAATGCATCCAGGCCGGCCTGATCGCTGAGCGGAAGTACAACGTCCAACTGCACGATCTGGGTTGCCGAAAGGCGTCCGAGTGACTGTGCCTGACCGTTGAGAGTAACTTCTCGCACGTGACGCGTCAACACGGACTGCGCCTGGGAATTAATTGTCACCATCGACACAAGCGCAGCGATTGCGAGCAAAAACAAACATGATCTACGAACCATCGTTACTCCTTTGATTGGAGATCTCTCAGGGTGTGTCCGGTTCGCTTGCATGGGGACCTGCGCCCTATCTCCACGTAGAGTATCATTGCCAATTTTGAATGGCACGGATATTCGACGTCGATTGATTACTTTGGTCCCGATTTGACCGGCCGATCCACATTTCAATTCATCGAAACAAGGCATTCGACCAGGCGCCAATCCCTCCCGCCAGCCTGAGCCGCAGGCCCCCCAAACGGAACCCGCTAATTCGCTAACCCTGCGGGCGGCTATAAGTTGCTGCATTTGGCAGTAATGAAGACTACAATTGTGCCGATAGAAAGAATGGCGGTCCGCGGCACTGTGCGCTACCCGGTAACATAGCTGTGTGCGCCTGAACGGCCGGTAGCCCGCTAACACGATAGTTGTATCGAAGGCCACTGCTCTGAGGTGTTGATTCCCTGATAAATCAACACCTATACAGGGCTTCCTGGGGGCATGGCTATCGTGACTTCGCTTTAGTACACTGTCCCCGGAGTCGGAGGAAGGCAAGTGGCCGGCAAGAATAAGAGGAAACACCAGCACTGGGAAGAGAAGGGAACACCTTCCCAGAGCAATCATCACGACGAGAAGTTGCCGGAGCCGGCCAACGGCAAGGCATGGCGGCTGGGCAAGAACTGCGACTACGAGCGCGAACTCCGCCGCCTGCAGGTTGAGCTGGTCAAGCTGCAGGAATGGATTCGCCACGAAAACCTGCGCGTAATCGTGCTCTTTGAAGGCCGGGACGCGGCCGGCAAGGGCGGCGCCATCAAGCGCATCACCGAGTCGCTCAACCCCCGCATCTGCCGGGTGGTGGCTCTGGGCACGCCCACCGAGCGCGAAAAGACCCAGTGGTACTTCCAGAGATACGTTGCTAATCTGCCCGCGGCGGGCGAGATGGTGCTCTTCGACCGCAGTTGGTATAACCGCGCCGGCGTCGAGCACGTGATGGGCTTCTGCACCGAGCAGCAGTATCAGGAGTTCATGCAGAGCTGCCCGGAGTTCGAGCGCATGCTGACGCGCTCCGGCATTATCCTGCTCAAGTACTGGTTCTCGGTCAGCGACGCGGAGCAGGAGCGCCGCTTTCAGGACCGGATGAAAAAACCCACCAAGCGCTGGAAATTGAGTCCCATGGACCTGGAGTCTCGCAAGCATTGGGCAGAGTACTCACGCGCCAAAGACGAGATGCTCGCGGTGACCGACACCAAGCATGCGCCGTGGTTCGTCGTGAATGCCGAGGACAAGAAGTGCGCCCGCCTCAACGTCATCCGCCACCTGTTATCGATGATCCCTTATCGCGATCTGACGCCCGAACCGCTGGTCCTGCCCAAACTGGAAAAATCGAAGTACGTGCGCCCCCCCAAGAATGAGCAGAACTTCATTCCCGAGGTCTACCGCTAGAAGTGGTTGCATAAATGCTGTCCAGTAAAGCTCTATATCCCTCAGGGGCTAAAGCCCGCGATTTTTTCTTGTCCCCATCGGCACGGCACCCAAGAGGGTACCCGGCCGTGCCCTTTCAAAGCCCGGCTTACGCAAACAGTTCCAGCAGTTCGCACCTCAGGCAGTGGTCTGTTCGCTGGTTGTACACTGGACTCGTGATTCGCCGAATCCTCGCATCATCGTTGCTCGCTTTTGTTGCGCTCTGTGGTTGCCGCTCTGGCTCGCAGGCTGGGACGCAGCCGTTCGCAAGCCCGGCGTACAAGGTATACAAACTGCGCGGCAAGGTGGTCTCAACCGATGCCTCCAAGGGCGAGGTGACGCTGGACCATGAGGCCATTCCGGGCTTCATGGATGCCATGACCATGCCGTACAAGCTGAAGGACGCGAGCATACTGGGCGAGTTGCACCCGGGAGACGTGATCACGGCGGACGTGCTGGTCTCGCCGGATCCCAATGCCGACTATCTGCTGGATCATATTGTCGTAGTGGCGCAGGCCAGGCCGGATTACCGGCCCGCGGTCTCCTATCACGTGCCGGCGCCCGGAGATACGGTGCCGGATTTCAAGCTGAGGAACCAGGACGGGCGGCCGATTCATCTGGGGCAGTTCCGGGGCAAGGCGCTGCTGGTCACCTTCATTTATACGCGCTGCCCGTCGCCGGATTTCTGTCCCCGCGTAACGCGCAACTTTGCGGCGGTAGAGAAGGAGCTGTCGGCCACTCCGGCGCTCTATGCGAAGACACACCTTATTTGCATCAGCTTCGACCCGGAACACGATACGCCGGAGCGGCTGCGGTCCTATGGGGCGGCGTATATCGGCAGCGACGCGAAGAATGCCTTTGCGCACTGGGATTTTGCCGTGCCGGAGAAGCCGGTGCTGCTGGAGATGGCGAAGTTCTTCGACCTGGGTTTCACAATCGAGGCCGACGCGACGATTACACACACGCTTTCGACCACGCTGATCGGGCCGGACGGCAAGGTGGCGCGCTTCTATCCGGGTAATGAGTGGACGGCGGAGCAGATTCTGGCCGATGTGAAGCAGTTGGCCGCAAATGCAAGCTGATGCGCGTTAAGATGAGAATGAGATGGTTCTATTGATCCGGCCCTAAAAACGAGATCATGGTTTCCCACCCTTTCCGGTCGCCGCGGCGACACGCGGAAAGGATGGGGCACGGAGGGTCATCGTAGCGGACCGAATCAATAGCTTCGAATTTTTCCAATTTCAATTTTCAATCAAGGAGTGGACGGGCGATGAGTCACGGGTTGCAAATTCGCAAGGATGGCGAGCTGGATTTTCTGTCGTTGGGAGCGTTGGTGCACAGGCTCGATCCGGGGATCATCCCCTTCCGCAAGGCGACAGAGTGCCAGATTCACGTCAGCGGCGGCGAGTTCAATGTGGCGGCCAACCTCTCGGACTGTTTTGGCCTGAGGACGGGAATCGCGACGGCGATGTCGGACTATCCCATCGGCGACCTGATCGCCGAGCGCGTCCGCGCCATGGGCGTGAAGTCGTTCTACAAACACTTCAAGCACGACGGCGTCAGAGGCCCCAATATGGCTGCCGTGTACAGCGACCGGGGGTACGGAGTGCGCGCTCCGGTGGTCTTTTACAACCGCTCGAACGAGGCCGCGGGGCAACTGAAGCCGGGAGACTTCGACTGGAAGAAGATCTTTGCCGGAGGCGTGCGCTGGGTGCATTCGGGCGGGATTTTTGCCGCTCTTTCGCCGACCACCGCGCCGCTGGCAGCGGAGATGATGAAGGAAGCCAAGGCCGCGGGCGCAATCACTTCGTTCGATCTGAATTTCCGCGAGAAGCTGTGGAAGATCTCCGGCGGCGACGAGCGCGCTGTGGAAACCATCGGCAAGATCGTCGAGAACGTGGATGTGCTGGTGGGCAACGAAGAGGACTTGCAGAAGGGGCTGGGCATTCCCGGGCCGGAGGTGGCGGCAAAATCGAAGCTCGACTCCAGCGTCTTCTTCGGCATGATCGACAACGTGGTGAAGAAGCACAAGCATGTGAAGGTGGTGGCCACGACGCTGCGCGAGGTGCACTCCACCAACCGGCATAGCTGGAGCGCGGTTGCCTGGATCGATGGCAAGACCTACGCCGCGCCGACCGCAGAGCTGGACGTGGTGGATCGCGTGGGAGGCGGAGACGGCTTTGCGGCCGGTTTCATTTATGGCCTGCTGAGCGGCGAATCTCCCGAAGAGTCGGTCAAGCTGGGCTGGGCGCACGGCGCTCTGCTGACCACCTTCCCCGGCGACACAACCATGGCCACCGTGGAGCAGGTGCGAGCCTTTGCCAAAGGCGGATCGGCGCGCATCCAGCGGTAGCGCGAGCAACTGATATTCTTGCCATGAACAGAGATGGAGGTCTCGCATGGCAAAGGTGACAATGGTATTTGCAGTTCTCTTGATTGCATTGGGTCTGGCCGGCTATCTGGGTACCGGCAGCGTGCATCCGACCGCGCTGATTCCGGCGTGGTTCGGCCTGACGTTGGGCATCTTCGGCTTTTTGGCCATCAGCCCCAACGAGGGCCGGCGCAAGCTGTTCATGCACATCAACGTCACCATCGGGCTGCTGGGCTTTCTTGGCGGCCTCGCTGAGGCGGTTCGCGGCTACCTGCACGCCAGGGCGGCAGGCCTGGAGCCGGATCAGATCGCATTGGCCTCGAAGCTCACGATGGCCGGGCTGCTGCTCATTTATGTGATCCTCTGCGTGCGGTCGTTCATCGCCGCGCGGCGCTCGGGGAAGGTATAGCGCTTGGGCGGCTTTCGCGGCGGCGGAATGGGTATGGGCATGCGCGCCGAGCGCACGCCGCATGGGCGCGGCGCGCGCATGGGCCAGGCTGACCTGCCCAAGCGCAAGCCGGATCTGAAGAAGCTGTGGCCGCAGGTGTGGGCGCTGGTGGCGCCGCGCAAGGGTCTGCTGCTGGCTGGGCTTTTCCTGATGGCAATCAATCGCCTCGCAGGCTTGGTATTGCCTCTTATCTCGAAGCCGCTCCTGGACACAGTGCTTTCCCCGCAACATCCGCGTGCCGATCTGCTACCCCGTATCATTTTGATTGTTCTTTCGGCTACATTGCTGCAGGCCATCACCTCTTTCTCTCTCACGCAATTGCTCTCGAAGGAAGGCCAACGGCTGATCGCCGAGATGCGCCGGAAAGTCCAGCGGCATGTGGGCCTGCTTTCCGTGGCCTACTACGATGAGAACCGCACCGGCACGCTGGTGGCGCGCATCATGACCGACGTGGAAGGCGTGCGCAACCTGGTGGGCACCGGGCTGGTGGACTTTGTGGGCGGATTGCTGACAGCTATTCTGGTTTTCTTCTTTTTGCTCCATCGCAGCGCTACGGTCACGCTCACCGTCTTTGCCGTGGTGGCCGTGTTTGTCTTTGTGTTGCAGTACGGCTTCAAGAGGATTCGCCCCATCTTCCGCGAACGGAGCAAGATCAATGCCGAGGTTACAGGGAGGCTTACAGAGTCTCTAGGCGGCGTGCGCGTCATCAAAGGCTATCACGCAGAGGAACGCGAGGCTCAGGTCTTTGGCGTTGGCGTGGACCGGCTGCTGGCCAACGTGATGAAGTCGCTGACCATGACCAGCGTGCTCGGCTCTGCCTCGACTACAGTCCTGGGCATGGTGTCTGCCTTAGTGATGTGGCTGGGCGGCCATCTGGTGTTGAACAATACCTGGACGGTCGGCTCCTATTTTCAATACAACATGTTTCTTGCCTTGATGATCGCGCCTGTCTTTCAAATCGTGAACATCGGCACGCAGTTAACCGAGGCCTTTGCCGGCCTGGACCGCACCAACGAAATCATGTCGGAACTCGAAGAAAACGAGAGCCCCGGCCGCACGGTGAAGATGCCGCCCATCCAGGGCACGGTGAGCTTTGAGGATGTGGAGTTTGCCTATGACGCGGACAAGCCGGTGCTGCACGGCATCAGTTTCCTTGCCCAACCGGGAACAGTGACCGCGCTGGTGGGATCCTCGGGTGCGGGCAAGTCCACCATCATCAGCCTGCTGTGCGCCTTCCACACGCCGGACAAGGGGCGCGTGCTGGTGGACGATATAGACCTTGCGCATGTGGACCTGAACACTTTTCGCTCGCAGTTGGGCGTAGTGCTGCAGGACTCGTTTCTCTTCGATGGCACGATTCGCGAGAACATTCTGTTTTCGCGGCCCGGCGCGAGCGAGGAGCAGTTTCTCTCCGCCTGCCGCACGGCCCGCGTAGACGAGTTTGCCGAGCGCTACCCTGATGCGTACGACACCATTGTGGGCGAGCGGGGCGTGAAGCTGTCGGGCGGGCAGCGGCAGAGGCTCTCCATTGCGCGCGCGCTGCTGGCGGAGCCGCGCATCCTCATCCTCGACGAGGCCACCAGCTCGCTCGATTCTGAGTCCGAATCCATGATTCAGGCCGGGCTGACCCAACTGATGCAGGGGCGCACGACGTTTGTGATCGCCCACCGGCTCTCGACCATCCGCCGCGCCGATCAAATTTTAGTGGTCGAGCAGGGGCTCATAGTCGAGCGTGGCAACCACGCTGAACTGTTCGCGCAGCGCGGGCGCTACTACGACCTCTATACCCGCCAGCACGGGCTGGAAGCGAATCTGTTCCTTGCGCCGGGCGAGGGGGATTTGGTGCCGGTAGAGTGAACGGCGGCTGCAATATCACGAACAGATACCGCGTATCAGTGCTTGACATAGAGTCCCATTTTGGTCAAACTGGAAGAGTAGTCACAAAGCGGAATAGGGGACCAATATGCGAGACACAGCTCCGCAAGGCAGCTACAAAGTTCAGGCCCTGGACCGGGCATTTGCCGTATTGGATCTGCTGGGAGAGAGCGATATGCCGCTGGGATTGGCGCAGGTTGCGTCATCCCTGCAGCTTCACAAGAGCACCGCGCACCGTTTTCTGATGGTTCTGGAGCGCCACCGCATGGTGGAGCGCACCAGCACGGGGAAGTTCCGGCTCGGCCTGCGGTTGTTCGACTTCGGCAATCGGGCTATCGAGCAATACGATCTGCGCGACCGCGCCCAGCCGCACCTGCGCCGCCTGGTTGCCGAAACCGAGGAGACCGCGCACCTGGGCATTCTGGAGGCTGCGCGCGTCATCTACATCGACAAGATCGAGCCCGCCCGCTCGGTGCGCATGATCACGCGCATCGGGGCCAGCAACCCGGTGCATTGCACCTCGGTAGGGAAGGCGATTCTGGCGTTTCTGCCCGAAGACCGGGCCGCCGATGTTGTGCGCCGCCTGCGCTTCGAGCGTTTCACGCACCACACCATCGTCACTGCAGAGGCTTTGCGCACGGAGTTGGAGAAGACTCGCCGCCGCGGCTACGCCGTGGACGACGAGGAGTATGAGGAGGGCTTGCGCTGCATCGCCGTGCCGCTGCTGGATGCGCAGCGCCTGCCGGTGGCGGCGATCAGCGTCTCCGGCCCATCGTTTCGCGTGACGGCGCAGAAGCTGCCTTCCATCGCCAACCAACTGCTCCAGTGCGTACGGGGCATCTCAGTGGATATGGGATACAGCTCCACCGGGCGCGGTAGCCGGGCGGCCTTGTCCGCTTAGGGCTTTTCGCGCCAGGGTGACCGGGAATCGCACATGCCGGCGAGCCTTTTTCCTGACGGATGGAAGAGCTGTGCGGGGAGCGGCATTCCCGAGCTTCATCATTCTGGTACACTCGTTCATGGGTCATGAAAATAATCTCTTAGCCGGGTTCGCGTGCGGCTGCGAGAAGTGAGCCGGTGGATCTGACCAAGCCTCTCGAAGGGGATTCGGTTCCATTCGCTGACGATGATTGAGTGATCAAGGATGCAACCGGGGACGTAGCTCAGTTTGGTTAGAGCGCTGCCCTGTCACGGCAGAGGTCGCGGGTTCGAGCCCCGTCGTCCCCGCCAGAACCTAAAGGACTTAAGTCCAGTCTGGCAAGTGACACGAAGGTCCGGTAAGAGTCCATTCAGAAAATGCACTTTGAGGGGTCCGATTGGAATGCGGATCCCGGGTCAAGTACGCTTGAGAGCGGGAGGCCGGGATGCGAGCCCTGAAGAGGATAAATAAAGCGTGGCTCGCAGCGCTCACCGGAGTTTGCGCGCTCGCGCTCAGCAACACGGGGCCAGGCCAGGATGAGGCGAAATCCGCCGCCAACTGGTCCATGATTGGCGGCACTCCGGGAAATTCCCATTACTCCAGCCTGAAGCAGATCAACCGCTCCAACGTCCAAAAACTCCAGATGGCATGGAAGTTTGAGACCGGTCAACCGGGCGGCCTTGAGACTACGCCGATCGTTGTGGACGGCGTCCTCTATGCCCTCACTCCCACGCAGCAGGTGATTGCTCTCGACGGAGCGACCGGGAAGCTTCTGTGGATCTTCGACTCCACCATCAAGGGGACCATGCCCGACCGCGGGATCGCTTATTGGACCGACGGCAAGGAGAAGCGGCTGCTGGCGGGTGTGATGAATTTCGTCTACGCCCTCGATCCGGCGACCGGCAAGGCGATCCCGAGCTTCGGCAAGAACGGAAGAATCGACCTGCGCGAGAATCTCGGCCGCGATCCCGAGCTTCAGTCCTGGTCTCTTACCAGTCCTGGAGTCATTTACAAGGATCTGCTGATTGTTGGCGGCCGGAATCCGGAGACGCTGCCTGCGCCACCGGGCGACATTCGCGCCTACGACGTGCGTTCGGGCGCGCTTCGATGGTCGTTCCACACCATACCCCACCCCGGGGAGTTCGGCAACGAGACCTGGCCCAAAGACGCATGGAAGACAAGCGGCGCTGCCAACAACTGGGCGGGCATGGCGGTCGATCGGGAGCGCGGCATTGTGTATGCTCCCACCGGCTCCGCGGCGCCGGATTTTTACGGCATCACGAGAATTGGGGACGATCTCTTCGCCAACACGTTGCTGGCGCTGGATGCAGCAACCGGCAAGAGGCTCTGGCATTTCCAGGCAGTTCATCATGATATGTGGGACAGAGATCTTCCCTCCGCTCCGATCCTGGTCTCCGTTCTGCGCAATGGCAAGAAGATTCCCGCGGTGGCGCAAACTTCAAAGCAGGGATATCTTTTCGTCTTTGACCGGGTCACCGGCGCGCCCCTGTTCCCCATTGAAAACAGGCCCGTCCCGGCAAGCACAACCCCCGGAGAAGCGGCCTCTCCAACGCAGCCTTATCCTTTGATCCCGGAGCCCTTTGCGCGGCAGACCATCACTGAAGACAACCTCACGAACCGGACGCCGGAGGCGCATGAGTGGGCGCTGAAGCGCCTTCGCGAGATTCGCCACGATGGACAGTTTGTCCCGCTCAGCGTGGGCAAAGACACGCTCGTCGATCCAAGTTTCGAAGGCGGCGCCGAGTGGGGTGGTCCGGCCTTTGATCCGGAGACGGATATTCTCTACGTGAACGCAAATAACTATGCCTCCATGGGAGCGCTGGCCTTCGACAGCGGAAGCTCCCCTGGGCAGACAATCTACCTGAGCCAGTGCAGTATCTGCCACGGCGAGCATCGCCAGGGATCGACCGAGTTCCCATCGCTTCTTAATATCACCCACAGGCTCACTCCGGAACAGATTGCCGCGACCATCCACGGGGGTAAGGGACGCATGCCTGCACTGCCTGTACAAGGCGACGAATTGAAGGAATTGCTCGATTATTTGGCCACAGAAAAGGATTCTTCCTCGGGCAATACACAGGTAAGCGAAGCGCAGCAGGCGCAAACTTCCCAAACCGATCAAGCGGGAGCGGAGGTCTACGAGGCGCAGTGCGCTCTTTGCCACGGAGAGAAACTGGAAGGCAATCCGCCGTCTTTCCCGGCTTTGCTGGGGATTGGAAACCGCTATTCGGATGAGAAGCTTCTCGCGCTCATGCGCACAGGCAAGGGGCGCATGCCGGCCTTTACTACGCTCTCAAGCGAAGAGACCGATGCCCTGATGCGCTTTCTGCATCCGCCGAAACAAACAACACGCACAGACAGCGCCGGGCAATATACGATGACCGGCTACCGCAGATTCGTGGACCCCGATGGGTATCCGGCAACCGCAACTTCCTGGGGCACCCTGAATGCGCTCGACCTGAAGACGGGCAAGTATCTTTGGCGGATTCCGTTTGGACAGTATCCGGAGTTGGCCGCCAGGGGCATGCCCGACACCGGCAGCGAAAACTACGGCGGTCCCGTCGTCACGGCCGGAGGCCTGATCTTTATTGCAGCCACAAACTTCGACCATAAGATACGCGCGTTCGACAAGACCACGGGCAAATTGCTGTGGGAAGCCACACTGCCCTTCGCCGGCAATGCGACTCCCGCTGTTTACGAGGTGAATGGGCGAGAGTATGTGGAGATCGCCTCCGGCGGCACCGGCATGAACCCCAGGGGACCTACAGGCGGAGTTTACGTTGCGTTTGCTCTGCCGCAATGAACACATTTTGAATCAGTCCCTTGCCTGGCCGGTTGATCCCGTACTCCGGCGCCGGTGGTGTTGCAGCCAAGCCGCAATTTGAAAAACAGGCGTAAAATGTCTTCATGAAGCGTCTCGTTACGGTTGCGCTGATTGCTGTTGGGATTGCGTTTCCGGTCTGCGCCCAGCGGTCCGCATCTCACGGCGGCTTTTCGGGCCACTCCGCACAGGCGTCTCACGGAGGTTTCTCGGGTCACTCGGCACCGGCGTCTCACGGAGGCTTCAGCGCTTCCGCTCACAGTCGATTCACAGGCACTCCCCGTTCTGCCGGCAGCAGATCTCCCAGCGTAGCCCGCGGCTTACCGAGAGGCGGCGCCGGCATTTCCAGCGCTCGCCCGCCCTATACCGGTGCCCGGCGCCCGCCCTATCCCGGAGCCAGGCGTTCCCGCAGGCCATACCTGTCGATTTACGGAGCGGGAGTTCCCTACGTTGTTCCAGGATGGTTAGGCGCTTACCCCTTTGGATACACTGACTCCACGAGCAGTGACGATTCTCAGACCTCGCAGAACTCCGCTGCCGAGGAATCCGATGCACAGCCCGCTGAGCCCTACCCACCGCCGCCTCTCGAGCCCTACCAGCCCAACGCTGACCTGTCGCGTCCGTCCCCAGCCCCAGGCAGCGAGGATACGGTCACGCTCATCTTCAAAGACGGCCGCCCTCCCGAGCAGATTCACAACTACCTTCTGACCCGGACCACGCTCTATGTCGGCGACCCATATCGCCGCGATATCCCAACCAGCCAACTGGACCTGGCCGCGACAGCGAAGGTGAATCATGATGCAGGAGTTGACTTTCACCTTCCCGAAACTCCCTAGTTGCCAGAGCCACGATTACCCTCCGCGTGAGGCTAAGGGCCATCTACTGTACGCTGAAGGTGATCAGCGCACCACAGCCCTTGCCTGCTTCGCCACCAGATGATTCGGCCGGTCCAGAAATACCTCAGAAGGCCGGTACCGGCGCTGCTCCCCGCACAACGGACAATTGACCACGATGGACTGGGGAGGGAACTCCTTTATCCCGGCGGGTACGTCGCGCCGGCACCGCTTGCATGTGACCACGAACAGTCTGAGTTCCCGGATTCCGAAGGTCATCACGCAACAGCATAGGCGAAGATATGGCGAAAGTCTAGTGGTGGAAAACGTGCTTTGCTCAAATGCCGCGACAGGCTTTTCCAGCCGGGCGTCTCTCATGGCTTGGCTTTCGATTCAGGATCTTTGTCCATCTCCCGGCGAACAAAGCGATCCATGCTTTTGACCATGGAGCTAAGTTCACGGATCACCCGATTGAGTTCATCAACCGCATCCTCTGGGACGGCCCCGCATCCGCGCAGATGTTTGGGTTTGAGTTCCTCAATCGCAATATCGACAAATGCCAGGTCTGTTGTGATTAATCGTGTTACTTCAATCTCCGGCGCTTCGGGCTTCATGCGCTGCCAGTCCAAAGTGCGCAGCAATTGAGACCGGAGCCGGCGGATATGATCTTCAATCTCCCGCGCCTGCGCGGGAGTTACGTCTACGACATAACGGGGAAACGGAGATTGCGATGCCGCGCAATGGAGAGCGTTCTCGATGTCGCAGAGCAAACTGTCGATGTATTTGCAGGTAATGATCAGTCGCCGCTGCTGGGGCTCGTTCAGTTTCCCAGGGAATCTCGTCCCTTCCATCGCCGGTTCCGATTCGGGCATGACTCCTCCAGGTTTTTCAGCCTTCGCGACCTGAATATTCCATTAATGGACGATCATCACCGGGCAGTGGGCATACTTGAGAACTCGCTCCGTATTCGAGCCCAGCATCCAGCGATGCAGGAGGGTGTGGCTGCGTTTGCCCATGACAATGATACTTGCCTGGATGGTTTCCGCCCGGTGGATGATCTGTTCCGCCGGATGGCCCACGACGATGTCCGTCTCGAGTTCAATCTCTTTCTGACGGGCGCGCTCGCGCAGCGGCGCAAAACTGCGCTCATAGCGCTCACGTCCGTCTTCGAGAACCGCGTTGAACTCCGCGCTCTCGGCGGGTTCCGGCGGACGGATCACGGCGACGACGAACAGCTTGGCTTTCAGATCCCCTGCCATATACAGGGCAACATCCAAAGCGTGCTCGGCATGCGGAGACGCGTCGAATGCAACCAGTATCCTTTGAATTCCAACAAAAACCGAGCTTCCCATGGACTTGACCTATACCTCTTCTGCGGCCATTGACGGCTGCGTTGCTGGTTCCGATTTCTTGCTTGTGATCGCGTGGGGAAGAAGATGCCGGGGTAAAAAGAACGAGTTCGCAATCATGGTAGGAATCACGGCGCTGGCGATGACCGTGCCCACGATATAAGAGTACTGCGCCGGCGTGATGATCTGATGATTGAGGCCAAAGAGCGCGGAGATGGTGCCGAAGGTGAGGCCGGTCGACATCATCAATGTGTAATAGGCCCCGGCCTTGTTATCGTACCGATGCATCCGGACCGCGGGATACACAACGGCGGCCTTGCTCAGCGACTTGGCCAGAAAAAGTACGAGCAGCGTGACGGGAGCGGCGATCAGCGCCGGCACCGAGACAAACGATCCGGCGCGGATGAAGTAGAACGGCGTGAGCAGTCCGAAGGTAAGCGTGCGCAGGCGGCGAATCAGCAGGTGGTCCTTGCCCACCGTTCCCGCCAGGACCATGCCGACCAAGTATGCCGGAAGCACCGCTTCGCTTCCAGCCCAGACGGCCAGTGCGCCCAGGGCAAAGAGGACAAAGAGAATGTACTTGGCTTCGAGTTCAGAGACGCGCCCGCCGTATTTCCTGAAGAACCGCGGCGTAAGAAAGGGCAGCGCTGCGAAGGCCGCGACGGAAACCACGATGAAGATCAGCGTCTTGATGGTGAACGGGGAAAAGATCAGTCCCAACGCAACTACGGTTCCGATGTCGTTAATGAAGCACGCGGCTAGTATCGCTTTACCGTACTCCGTGACGTTAAAGCCGAGTTCCAGCATCACGGCATACACGACGGCTACCGAGGTCGTCGAAAGAGCGACGCCGCAGAGCCAACTGGACGTGACAGACCAGTGCAGCAGGTAATGCGCGACCGCTGTACAGCCGAAAAATGGTCCGAAAAAACCCGCCAGACCGATGACCAACGATTCGCGCCACTTGGTTTTGAAAATCGTTGGATCGAGTTCCGCGCCGGCCAGGAACGTGAGCACGATGGCTCCGGTTCCCGCCAGGAATTTGATCCACTCCGTATTGCCGAGCAGTCCACCCTGCGCAAAAAACGCGACCACAACCAGCTGGGCCACCGTGCCCAGCACAATTTCAGAAAGCGCCGTTGAAATCTTGAACCAGATCGCCAGCAGCGTTGCGGCAAGCGCCAGACCCACCCAGAGCGCAGACAGAGCCCAAGTGTTCGTCATCAAACGAACTCCTAAATTAAGATCAGGGACTCGGCCGGGACATATCTCCGCAACAGGGTTCCCTGTCAGGAGTCATCATCTGTCCGGCTTATTGGGATGGACAGCGGTTAAGGGTGAACTCCGTCACCACTACGTACAGATTTTAAGCTAAGTTCCACACCATCGTCAAGAGAGTGGCGGTGGGTGGAGTCTCCTGCGAACTCGTCTCTGGATCGAAAGCGAGGAACAGGAGTGCACAATACGTGCATCCCCTTTTCCTGTGGCTGGCTACTTTTGCGCTGCGCCCCGGATGTTCTGGCTGACCGTCGAAGCCTGACCATAGACTCTGTTACCCATCTGCAGAGACTGAATGATACACAGCCCTTTGGCTAACAACGACTCAGTGCTGCCTGATCCCTTGCAGATTGTAGGCGTGAGCGAAGTATAGCTGACTGTCTGACCGGTCCGAAGTCCTGAAACCCGCGCCAATTGGGCACTCCGTCTGATTCTCGCTTAGACCCCTATGGTGCATACCTGATGTCCTGGCAACCTTCTCAGGTAAAGCACAGTGACCGTCGTCACATCTATAATTATGTGAGCTAGGTCACGCTCTTTTTCTGTACAGATTTCAGGCTGTGATTTGGAACACTGAGGCCCATCCATGAATGGTAAATGGCTTTCCCTTTTCTTCGCCGCTGCGTTGGCAGCCCTGTCAGTATTGGTAGTCCTGTCGCTTCCACCCTCCGCCAGCGCGATTCCCGCATTTTCACGCAGGTATGGCACCTCATGCACCACCTGCCACTCGGATTTTCCCAAGCTCAATGACTTCGGCAAGGCCTTCAAAGATGCGGGCTTCAAGTTCCCCAAGGATGATGAATCCTTCCTGAAGACGCCGCCCGTCCTGCTGGGTGCTCCCGCGCAGGCGGAGTTATGGCCGCACACGGTGTATCCGGGCACCATCCCCGGCCTGCTGCCCATCGGATTGCGCTACAACACCTACTACCAGCAGGTAAGCGCCAACCGCAACAACTTCAATCTGGTTCTTCCCCCGGGCACGATTGGCAACTTTATTCCCAAGTCCGATTTTCAGCCCGGATACTTCAGCATCTTCACAGCCGGAAACTTCGGCAGCGACATATCCTTCTGGGTGGATGACGACATCAGTGTTGCCGGCGCCAATGCCAACGGGGCTCTGGGCGACGCCTACCTGAAATTCAATAACCTCAGCCGTTTTCTGAAGTTGCCCGCCGACTCACTGAGCCTGCGCGCCGGCCAGTTTGAGCTGGATCTTCCCTTCAGCCAGGCGCGCACCTGGAACCTGAGCGGCTGGGATATATTCAGCCAAGCCAACATCGGAGTGCAGAATGGGCTGGCGCCGGCACAGAATGTCAACAACGGATCTGCAATGGAAGATGCTGCCAACGGTGTCGAGTTCAGCGGCAGCCACGCTTACCAGGGGTACCACTACTCCGTTGCGGTGTTTGACCAAAACACTACGCATATATTCATCAACCCGCCGAATATAGCGCCACAAAACGCTGTTTCGTTCAACTCCGATGCAAACGTCAAGGACCTCTACGGCCGGTTCGTCTACCGCTTCAACCTGGAAAAAGACCGTGCGAGCCGCGATGGCGTGCAGGCGGCAAGCGCGACCGGGCCGCGCGATCACACGTATTTCGCTCTGGGCGCCTTCTACTTTTATGGGCGAACCGCGCAGCCCTTCAGCGGCGTGCTTTCCGATGGCGTAACGCCAACCGTGCTCACCGCGCGGGAGCCGTTCTACCGCGTGGGCGGAGACGTCAACTTCAACTACCGCACCTTCAACCTTTTTGGCGTGTATCTGGCCGCCCACGATCACAACCTTTTGCCGGTAACCGCGCCGGGAGCGGAGGGATTCACCGGCTTTACACCGTCCGCCGCGGCGACATTCAGCGGAGGCTTCCTGGAGGCGGACTACCTGCCGCTGCCCTGGGCGATGACCATCATGCGTTGGGACCAGGTAAAGTCAACGGCCGACCAGATCAACTTCATTGAGTACAATCCGGCTTCGCCTCCGGGGTCTTCGTTCTTCTCGCCGTATTCGTCCACGCGCAACCGGTTCACGCCCGGCGAGCAGTTCCTCATCCACGCCAACATCAAGGTCTCGTTTGAATACCAGATCCGGCCGCAGCAGATCGTCTACAACCCGGTAACGGGCGTGGTGCTGATCGGGCCATTCCGGACCAACGCCGCAATCGCAGGGCTGGAATGGGTCTACTAGCGCGGCGCTCAGGACTCTCACTTTCTTGAATCAGGAGAACACATGAAAAGAATCGCTCTGGTAACAATCATCGTCATGACGGCACTCGGCACAGCGGCCTTTGCCGGCACAATTCACGGCAAGGTTTCCGGCGTAAGCGGCGAGTCCGTCGTCTATGTGGAAGCCGTGGCCGGCAAAACCTTCCCCGCTCCCGCGCAACACATCACCATGGACCAGAAGGGCCTGATGTTTGTGCCGCACATCATAGCGATACAGCAGGGCACGACGGTCGAATTTCTCAACAGCGACAGCGTGGCGCATAACGTCTTCTGGATCTCCATCAGCGGCAACAAAAAGCTCGGCCACAACCTGGGCACATGGCCCCAGGGTCAGAAGCAATCCTTCAAATTCGACAACCCCGGCATCGTTCCCCTGCTCTGCAACGTCCACCCGGAGATGTCGGGCTACGTGATTGTTTCTCCTACGCCCTACTTCGCGAGGACGGACAAGTCCGGCGTATTCAAGATCGACAATGTTCCTGACGGCGCATACACGGTAACCGCATGGCACGAAGGAGCAAAGAGCAAATCCAATCCAGTGAATGTCGCCGGCGACACCGCGGCAGACTTCGCGCTCAGCAAGTAAATCCACGGGGCGGAAGAGTGTTTACTTGCCGCCCCGGTCTCTTGCCCAACGGGAAAGGTTCTGCATGCTGCAACGCTTTGTCGACAAGAAAGTTGACAGGGATTGGCTGAACACCAACTTCCCCTGCATGATGGCCTGTCCCGCGCACACCAACGCCGGCCGCTATGTTGAGCTCATTGCAGAGGGCGAGTTTGAAGAGGCATATCGCTATGCGCGCGGGCCCAATCCTATGGCCAGCATCTGCGGACGCGTCTGCGCTCATCCCTGCGAGACGGCGTGCCGCCGCGGCGAGATCGATAAGCCGATCGCGATCCGCGCGCTCAAGCGCTTCCTCACCGAGCGATACGGTCCTGAGTCGCGGCATCCCATCGATGTGAACGCCGGCCGCACACAGGCCAAGCTTCCTTTTCGCATTGCCATCGTGGGCGCGGGGCCGGTGGGGCTCGCTTCCGCTCACGACCTGGCCCTGATGGGTTACGCCGTTACCATCTTTGAAGCGTCGCAGGTGGCGGGCGGCATGCTCTATCTCGGCCTGCCCGAATATCGCTTGCCCCGCGACGTGGTGGAAGCGCAGGTGCGCGAGATTCTCTCCACAGGCAATATCACTCTGAAATTGAACCAGGCGGCCGGTCGTGATTTCACCATAGCCGATCTGAGGCGAGACTTCGATGCCGTGCTGATCGCGGTCGGCGCGCACCGCAGCCGCGACCTCACCATTCCCGGCGTGAACCTGGACGGGGTCTACAAGGGCATCGATTTTCTGCTCAATGTGAATCTCGGTTACCGCTTCACGATCGGCAAAAAGGTTCTGGTCATCGGCGGCGGCAATGTGGCCATGGATGTGGCCCGGTCCGCGGCGCGCGAGGTGCTGCGCCAGCATGCAGGCGGCGTGGAAAGCTTCGAGCCTTCACAAGGGAGCCTGGATGCGGTCGCTGCCCGCGAGATGATGGACGTCTCACTTTCCGCCTTGCGGCTTGGCGCGCAAGAGGTGCACCTGGTCTGCCTGGAGACCCGCGGCGAAATGCCCGCCGCGCTTGAAGAAATTGAAGAGGCGGAAGAAGAGGGAATCATCATCCATCCCGGCCTGGGTCCGAAGCAGATTATCGGCGAGAATGGGCGAGCCGTGGCGCTTGAAGTGCTCAAGACCAAATCGGTATTCGATTCGAACCGGCGGTTCAACCCCACTTTTTACGAGAACAGCGAGACGCGGCTGGATTGCGACACCATCATCATGGCCATCGGCCAGGCGCCCAATCTGGCATTCCTAAGTCCCGAAGATAGCGTGGAAGTCTCGCCACGTGGACTGATCGCCGTCAATCCTCAAACGCTGATGACCTCCGCAGCCGGCGTGTTTGCCGGCGGCGACTGCGTGTTCGGGCCGCGCCTCATTATCGACAGCGTTGCCGATGGCAAGCGCGCGGCGGTGGGCATCGATGAGTACCTGCGCGGGAATGAGCATCCTGACCCCATTGTGGAAGTCGAGGTGCTTGAGCGTTATCGCATGCCGCTGGACCTGCTCGACCTGGTGCGGCCGCAGATTCCCATGCTGCCCCTTAGCCGCCGCACAGGAGTCACTGAAGTAGAGATCGGCTACGACGAAGAAGCTGCAATGGCCGAAGCGCGGCGCTGCCTGCACTGCTGGGTCAACACCGTCTTTGAAGGCATGGCGGAGGACGGCACATCCTGCATTCTGTGCGGCGGGTGCGTCGACGTTTGCCCCGAAAACTGCCTGGAGCTTGTCTCGCTCGACCGCATTGCCTTCGACGAAGCTACCACCGGGCAACTCGCGGAGGTCCGCGATCTGCTCGGGGTGGAGTTGGACGACATCAAGGCTGACGAGCTCGGAGTGATTGCCGGCTCGGCAATGCTTAAAGATGAGTCGCGCTGCATCCGTTGCGGATTGTGCGCGGCGCGTTGTCCCGCAGGCACCATCACCATGGAGTCATTCAACCTTGTTTCCGCGGACCCGACCGGCTTGATTTCCGTGCAATCCATCGACCGCCCACTGCTATCCAGACCGCCCCTGGCAGGCGCAGTGAAGAGGTAATTCATGCCCGAAGAGAAACAAAAAGCGACGCAGCAACTCCCGGCAGAGTTCGATCGCAGAGCATTCTTCACGAAGATTGGACTCGGGTCGCTGGGCATCGCCGCCGCGGGCACGGTTGTCTTCTCCTACGAGTTTCTCTCGCCCAATGTTCTCTATGAACCTTCGGCCACCGTCAACGTCGGCAAGCCCGAGATATTTGCAATGAATTCGGTAACCATGGACGTCAATTCAGGAATCTACCTGGTTCGAGCGGAAGAAGGTTTTTTTGCGCTCAGCGCAGTATGCACCCACCTGGGCTGCCTTACCGCATGGAACCAGGACCTGGGTATCATCGCGTGCCCGTGCCACGGCAGCAAATTCACACGCACGGGAGAAAAGATTGAAGGCCCTGCCCCCGAGCCTCTCCCATGGCTCAAGACCTGGGTGAGCGATGAAGGCGACCTCATGGTTGACCGCTCAACCGACATCCCACCATTGCAATATCTGAGGATATGAGTATGACCTCGAAGGCCATACAGATCATCGAGCAAGTGCGCGGAAGCCGGGTGTGGCGATCGGTCTTTCGCAGCGGCACGGGCTCGAGCACGCTGCACCGCGCGCTGGCCATCCAGCAGAATGTGTTTCTCCACCTGTTCGCGACTAAAGTCCGCAAGCGCATGGTGCGCTTCAGCGCTACATGGTATTTGGGCACGCTGACATTGGGGACGTTTCTGATCCTGGTCATCACCGGCATTCTGCTCATGCTGTACTACCATCCCTCCGTGCCCCAGGCTTACGCCGACATGAAGGACCTGCAGTTTGTCGTATCGTCAGGGCTCTTTCTCAGGAACCTGCACCGCTGGTCGGCGCAGCTGATGGTCTTCCTGGTCTTCGCGCACATGTTCAAGGTCTTCTACCGTGGCGCGTACCGGACGCCCCGCGAATTCAACTGGGTCATCGGCATCGTTCTGTTGCTGATCACCCTCCTGCTCAGTTACACCGGGTATCTGCTTCCCTGGGACCAGCTTTCATTTTGGGCCATCACCGTCGGTTCCAATCTCTCCGCTACCGTGCCGCTGGTGGGCAGCAAGATTCACTTCCTGCTCCTGGGCGGCAACCAGGTCAACGCCAATGCCCTGCTGCGCTTTTATGTGTTGCACTGCGTCATTCTGCCGCTGGCGGCCATTCTCTTCATCGCTGTGCATTTCTGGCGCATTCGCAAGGACGGCGGCCTTTACGTGCAACAGTCGGAGCCGAAAGCCCAAGCGGCAAGTGACAGCACGATCCCCGCGAAGGAGGTCAAATGAGCGATCCGAAAGACTTCGTCGCCGGTGTCGACTCAGACCAGCGGCGCTCGCCAACGCGAGTTGTCTTCGTCACTCGCCGCACCTCGGCGCAGGTGAAGGTCACTCAGGAAGATCAGGTGCAGACCTTCCCGGAGGTGCTCTTCCGTGCAGCGCTGGCCATCGAGCTGCTTACGATCGCATTGGTCCTCTTCTCGCTGTTCTTCAACGCTCCGTTAGAGGGTATCGCCGATCCAACGCACACCCCGAACCCTGCCAAGGCGCCGTGGTATTTCCTCGGCCTGCAGGAACTGCTGCACTACTTCCCTCCAGTCGTAGCAGGAGTGCTGGTTCCCACGCTCCTAATCATCGCCCTGATTGTCATCCCTTATTTCAATATCAACATCGAAGCAAATGGCCTGTTTCTGAAGGATCGGGCAAGGCGAATACGTTTGTTCTATCTCGTAACCGCTGGAATGCTGATCTTTCTGTTGCTGTTCCATGTATACGTCGCCGTCGCGCCCACCGTGTTCGTTGCCCTTGGGATGATCGTCGCCGCGAACAGCACGCCCGACTCCCCTTCGCGGTTGCGCCGGTATCTTGCCTCGAAACCGCTCGCTTACTGGATCATGACGTGGTTTCTCTTTGAACTGATTGTGCTCACTGCTGTAGGCACATGGTTCCGCGGCCCAGGCTGGTCCTGGGTATGGCCCTGGAGGAGTTAAGTGCAATTCATGAGAAAGTATCTTTCCTCTGCGTGGCAGGCGCTCTTCGGCGATCCGGTGCGGGCATTCGGCGTTGTCAGTCTGGGCTTGTTGCTGGCGCTTGCGATCGCACCGGCAAAGGAGCACTTCAGCCAGTGGCATGGTTATCAGCGGCGATACCTGACGCTGATTCGCGATCGCGGAGATGCCGTGAGCCTGCGCCGCCGGTTCCAGCCAGGCATTCATCAGATCTGGCTCCCGGAATTGGGCGTCGTCGACCGCTGCACCACGTGCCACCTGGGATTGAACGAGGCCAGTCTTGCCGACGTAAATCAACAGCCCTTCCGCAAACACCCTGCAATTCCACACTCGCTGGACGGATTCGGTTGCGTCATCTACCATGGCGGGCAGGGCGCGGCCACTACGGTTGCCGAGGCGCACCATAGCGAGCGGGACGGCGAGGAGCCGATTCTGCCCGCGCGATACATTGAGTCCGGCTGCGGTCAATGCCACCAGAATGCGTTGCCCGGCACGCCCCAGCTCAACCTGGGCAGAAGGATGCTGACGCGCTACGGTTGCGTCCACTGCCACGCCATCACGCTGCCCGACGGCGCCAAAGTGGCGGCCACGGATCATCCTCCGTCGCTCGCGCACATCGCCGACAAGACGACACGAGAGTGGATCTATACCTGGCTGAAGGACCCCCAGGCATACGCAGCATCGACGACGATGCCTGATTACAAGCTCAGTGACACGGATGCGAGCGACATCTCTTCGTATCTGGTGAGCACCAGCACGCCACAGGCGGGCGATACGGCTACGGCCGGCACAAAGTCTGCGGCACAAACCGATCCAGCCGCCGGACCGAGCCTGTATGGCGAATCCTTCTGCTCGTCGTGCCACGCCGTTCAGAATGCGGCGGGTAACCTGGTGGGCGGCGACGTGGGTCCCGAACTCACGCGCATCGGCAACAAGGTAAAGCCCGAGTGGCTGGCGGCGTGGCTCCAGAATCCCCGCATTTACGATGCCACAACTCCCATGCCTCACTACCGCTTCACGGCCCAGCAAATCACGATTCTAACCGGCTATCTGCAGGGCAAGTCGGATTCAGACTATGGCGCCAACGTTCATCTGGATGCGGCGAATGCGAATCAGATTGCCCATGGACGAAAGCGCATCGTCGAGCTGGGATGCGCCGCGTGCCACGAAATCAATGGCGTCCAGAAGCCGGAGAACTTCGCGCCCGAACTCAGCAGCATCGGAAGCAAGCCGCTGGCGCAGATTGTTTTCCTCCCCGGCATGGAACACACGCTGCCCAGTTACATCGTCGCCAAGATCCGTCAGCCGCGAGCCTTCGGCGCCAGCGTGAAGATGCCGCAGTTCACTATGACCAATTCGCAGACAGATGCTTTGACCACCGCCCTGCTCTCACTTACAAGCCGCAGCCGTTCCATGCCCGACAATCTTCGCGTTGCGGCAATTCAGGAAACGAACTACCAGCCTGCCGGGCACGCAGGCAAGCTGATCAACGAACTCGCCTGTTTCAGTTGCCATCGCATCAACGGAAGAGGCAGCGAGATGGCACCCGACCTAACGTGGGAAGGGAGCTCGGTACAACGGCAGTGGCTCACTGACTTCCTCCACAATCCGAACACACTGCGCCCATCGCTCATTCGGCGCATGCCGCGATTCAACCTGAGCGAAAGCGATAACAAGGAATTGACGGACTATATTCTGGCTGTCTATCAGTCGCCGGCCATCGATCCGGAACTCGCGCCTACAGCCACCAATTCACCTGAGATCGTGGAACACGGCCGGCAATTATTCTATTCAAAGTATGCTTGCCAGGCGTGCCACATTGCCGACACCAAGACCGACAAGGGATATATTGGACCGACGCTGACGCAGGTTGGCTCGCGGTTGACTGCGGCGTGGGTCTACGCGTGGCTCAGGAATCCACAGGCGCTGCGGCCAGGCACGGCAGAACCGAACCAAAACCTGAGCGATGACGACGCCCGCGCGCTGACAGCTTTCCTGATGTCGCTGAAGGGCCCAGGCGGGCGGAGGGTGAAGCCATGATGAGGCGATTCGATCAATGCAGAACGTTCCGATCATCCGCATGGGTGGCGCTTCTGGCACTTGCCACTCTGGCCGGCTGCAAGCGAAACGCTATCCCTGTCCCAGGGTTGAAAGCCACGACCGCAGGAACGGCAATAGTCGAGTCCAGTGGCGGCCACCAGATTGGCGCCACGGGCACGGCGCTGCAAGATCCGCTGGTCGTGCAGGTGAATGATGACCAGGGTACTGCCGTTCCCGGAGCGCTGGTTGAGTTTCATGGCCCTGCGGGCGTCAGCTTTGATTCGGCTGCGATGCTCACGGATTCCAGCGGACAAGCAACCACCTCGGTTACCCTGGGCGCTATCGCAGGGCGATACCAGCTCAGCGCAGTTACCCCCGGCAAATCGCGGCCGGTAACACTTGAGATCGTCGAAACGGCGCTTGGCTACCAGCAGAGGTTGGGGTCCATCCTCGCGGACAAGTATTGCAACCGCTGCCACGATCCCGAATCGTCGCCCGAGCGCGTTTCGAACTACGACAACCTTGAGGTAAAGCCGCATCCCTTCACCGAGGGCAATACGCTGAACAAAATGAGCGATGCCGATCTGACTTCGATCATCCAGCACGGCGGACCGGCGCTGAATCGCTCGGCATTGATGCCCGCCTACGGAAATACCCTGAGCGTGGCGGATGTGCGCGCTCTTATCGCCTATACTCGAGCAGTGGCCGATCCCCCATATCAGCCGGCAGGAATGGTCTATGCGCGCAAGTAGAATTGCGTTTCTGGCGATGTTGCTGATCGGCGCGAGGCTTGTCCCGGCGCAGGTCGTCGCCCCGGTTGAGATCGGCGACCCCGCAATGCGGACCCTCCAGGAGCGGTCGTTCAACGACCTGAATGCGGTTGGCCAAAACATTGCCGGCTATCAATTCAACTTTCCCTTCTACCTCAGCCGCAAGCTGGACATCGACGAGAAGCAGCAGAAGCGCACTGACCAGCATTCAATCCGCTTTGAGCGTTACAACGGCGTTACTGTGCTGGCCATCTCCGGCAACTACTACGGAGCTTACGCAGCAGACAAATTCAACGAAGAGCAGCGCGCACGCGAGACTTTTCTGAATGTCGTGGTGCCCATTCTGAAGGCCGCAGTTCCCCGGTTTCAGGGCAACGCCATGGTTCAGGGATACGCAATTGAGGTTTCGCACCATGTCATTGGCAAGACGATGGGCATGCCGATTGAGCGGCCTGAGAATCTGATGGTCTATTTCCCGCAAAGCGCGGCCGTGAAGCTGGTGGCTGCGCAGAACAACCTGGCACAGCAAGGCGCGCTGCTCGGCGCCGATGTGTTCCTCAATGCGAAACAACTGAGCATATGGCTGACCGATGACGAACAGGTTTCGACGATAGAATCTGAGACGGCTACGCCGGAGATGCCCAAAACGATGATGCCGCCAACCACCGCGGCCTTGGCGGATAAGAGTATTGCCGTTCTCCCGCACGCGGCAAACGACGCCGCCAATCAGCCCGTTCCAAAACCCGCCCCAGCGCCCGCGCCGCCGCCACAACCGCCGGCGCACGATACTTCTCCACAGGCGCTCGCGACGCTGCAGCTGTCGATCCAGGGCGCCAGTAATCACATGCTCAAGGATCTCGAACCTGAGGCGCATTTCGTCACCTATGCTCCGCCGGCGTTTATTGCATTTCATCATCAGGTTTACCTCGAACTCTCCATGACCACGATTCTGGCCGAACCGCCGGAAACCTCGCGTTATAAGCTCGCTGCGTTGGCCTTTGACGAACACATCTCGCCGCTCATCCGCCGCGTGCTCACATACTTCCCCGGCGACCAGAACTTCGACGGCATCAGCTTCAGCACCACGGTACATGGCCGAACAAAACCGGGCGTTCCGGCTATACGGCCTCTGTCCGTCGAGTTCTTCTTTCCCATGGAATCTCTTCGCCGCTATGAATCCTACGATTGCACCGGCCAGCAACTCATCAATGACGGTATCGTGCTTATCAACGGAGAGCGCGCTGGACTCGACCTGGAGCTGGCGCAGGGCAGCGGCCGGCCATGAGGAAGACACCGCACAACTGAAGCTGGAGTTGGAGACGGTTGCGGAGTACATTAATAGCTATGACAGCCAGCGGCCATTCTGGGGAGACGCATTTCGGGGCCAAGCGGAGAGGGCACCGCCTTCTGTATCTCGCCGCACTTGGCACCGGCGTCGTGCTCGGGTTGCTGGCGATGATGGTGTTTACGCGGGTGGCGCAGGCCGGGTTGTGGGATCGGGTCGCGGGGTTTGTGACTGGCCGCCCGGCCCGGTTTGACGTGTCGTCTCCGACGGTTGTGGAGAAGATTCGGCAGCTCTCCAGGCTGGAGACGGTCGAATATTCGCTGGACAAGATCGTGGAAGGCGAGCGGCAGAGCGCTTACCTGCCTAACTTTCTGGCCGGCGACAAACTGCTGCTGGTGGCTCACGGAGAGGTGATTGCCGGCATCGACCTGGGCCAGTTCAAGGCGGGCGATGTGCAGGTCAACGGCGATACGGTGCATGTCCGTTTGCCGGCGGCGCAGATTCTGACGACGCGGATCGATAACGGCCGGACTCGCGTGTATTCCAGGACGACGGGCTTACTGGTTCCGACCGACCCGAACCTGGAGTCGGAGGTTCGCCAGACTGCCGAACAGCAGATTGCGCAGGCGGCACTGGAGGACGGGATTCTGGAGAAGGCGCGACAGAATGCGCGTACCAGCGTGACGGCTCTGCTGTATGGGCTGGGGTTTCGGACGGTGGATGTGGAGTAAGGCAAGGATCAGGGAACAGGGATCAGGCCTTGGACTTGCTGCCGGGTGATGCCAGGCTGCGGCCAGGGCGGCATTCTCGATTTTGAGTTTCAATCCGCAACCGGCATTGCTGCCGGGTGATGCGTGTTCCTTGGGCGTAGGTGGCATTTCCAGGAACGACTGCCCAAATGGATTGCCACTCGCGTACGACTTCGACATTCACCCTCCACGCCGTGAGCTGTGTCCGCAACATCGACGGCTAAAAAGGGTTATGCAGCGCGGAAACCCGCCCGATCCAGGACCGGGTTGGGGAAGGGTAGCCGGTGATCCGCCCGGAACAAGGAATTCGAGCAGTTGCCCCAGCGAATCGAGAATTGGTCGCCGATCAGCTTGCAGCAAAGGCTGTTGAAGACAGGTGGACGGCTGGTGAAGCATGCCCGTTACTACTGGCTATTGTTGACGGAGAACCATCTGACGCGGCGCCTGTTCGGAAGCATGCTGCGCCGGATGGAGGCATTGCCGCTGCCAGCCGGGTAGGTTTGGCAGGCAGGTGAGATTAATCTGGACGACGAAGGAGGTTGAGGGAGGGGTGTCCGAGAAAGTGCTTCGAAATGGAAAAAAATCTTGACTTTTTGGTCCCGGTAAAGACCCTGCCGGGCACGACCGGGTCTTTGCCCTTGGAACGAATGCAAAAAAGATTGCGAGTCGGGCAATCGGGGGGGTATCTTCTCTCATGCCCGGGAAAGCAAAATGAAAATTCCGGTTCAATCAACGAGTCTCCTGGACGGCGATCGTGTCGCCATCGTCGGCGGTGGACCTGCCGGTTCGTTTTTCGCCATCCATCTTCTCCGCGAAGCCAGGCAGCTCGATCGAAATATCGAGGTCGTCATCGTCGAGAAACGTGCTCCGTCCGACCCGAACTTCGACGACTTTCAATGCCGGGGATGCAACTTCTGCGCAGGCCTTATCTCACCGAGATTGAATGAGATACTCGACGAGCGCGGTCTCGTCATTCCAGAGGAAATCATCCAGGGGCGCATCGACTACGTCTGGATACACGGGCAGTGGAAGAACCTCCGGCTTCGAGTTCCCAAAGACAAGCAGATGTACTCAGTATTCAGGGGCTCGTTACCCGGCAGGAGGACTGGCAGACCTGCGGGGTTCGATGGGTTTCTGCTCGGTGAAGCGGTTAAGGAAGGCGCGCGCATCCAGTATGGCGAAGTCCAGGCGATTGCCTACGGCGCGTCGGGGATGCCCGAGCTCACGATGAGGGCGCCATCCGGAGAGAAGGTTTCGCTCGATGCCAGCTTCGTGGGTATCGCAACCGGAATCAATGCGCACTGTGGCTTCGACTATGGCGCCGATGGGCTCATCGCCTCCGTCAAGCGGATGAATCCGTCGTTCGTTCCCGGCAAGACCCGAAAGGCCCTCATCTTCGAGCTCGACGTGGGTGAGGACTTTCTCGAACGCAACATGAATCGGGAGATTTACTTCATCGAGTACGGCTCGAAACACCTCGCCCTGGAGCATACTGCGCTCATTCCCAAGGGCAGATTCTTAACCGTCGCCCTGATCGGCAAGTGCATAGACGAGGCGGTCTTGCCGCGAGACAGCCGGCAGATCGTCCATGAGTTTCTGACGCTGCCGCAGATTGACAGCATTTTGCCAGGCATCGCGGCAGCTCCCCTCGCCTGCGCTTGTGCTCCCAGAATGACCGTGACCACTGCGACATTTCCTTTCGGCGACCGGTTTGCCATCATCGGTGACGCAGTCGGGTCGCGATTGAACAAGGACGGTCTCTACTCAGCCCACGAGACGGCGAGCCGGCTGGCGCAGGCCGTGCTCCATGAGGGAATCGATAAGCAGGCTCTCGCCCGGGGATACGGGAAGACCGTCAAGTGGCTTGTGGCTGACAATCGCTTCGGACGGATCGTATTTGCCGCGAGCCGGGTAGCGTTCACCATGCCCGTGGTGAGCCGCATCGTGTACCAGGCGTTTGCCACCGAGTACAAGGTGCATGACGAGCGAAGCCGGCCCCTGAGCGTAGTGCTTTGGAAGATCGCCAGCGGCACGGCCGACTATCGGGAAGTGTTCCGGGAGATGTGCGGCTACGACGTGCTGCGATCCGTTCTGGCCGGTGCGGCGGTCACGTTAAGGAACGTGTCGTTCGAGTTGCTTTTAGGCGTGCAATGGGGGGAGTACGGACGCTATCCGACAGTCGTGCTGAAGGAGAAGCGCGAGGCGCTAAGGGAGCAACTTGCGTCAGGCCTGGGAATGGAACTTGGCAAATCGCCTGACTTCGAACGGATGTACTGGATCAAGATCCGGGGTTCCGAGGGAGAGATCATGGAGGAACTCGCCAAGTTCGGCCAACCCAATGCGAGGTTCGTAAAGCTGCGATTCCTCGACATGCGGCAGATCCAGGGGACGCCCAACCAGGTGGGATCGGTGATTCGATACAGGATACCGTTCGTGCAGTTGGGCGCGGAACTGCGGCTGACCGACCGAGTTGGCTTCGAGACCTTGCTCTATGAGGCCGACGAGCGGCTTGTGGACCACGGGAAACTGATCTTCAACGTGGCGCCGACCAAGGACGGAAACCGCAGGCTCTCCATTTACGCGGCGTTCGACTACAAGAAAGGCAAGGGCATCGCGAGCCGGATGATGTGGAAGGGCGCCCGATTATTGTTTCCCGAGTTCGTACACGACGTGGTGTGGAACCATGCCCTGTGCACAATCAAGGAAGATGTCGAGCGGAAGCATGACCACACCTGGTAGAGTCGCCACGCCCGCTCGCGGCATCGCAACCAGGCCGTGTTATTCGCATGCGTGCAAAGTGCCCCGGACATCTATCTGAAAGCCGTCGAGAAGGGCGGCGAAGGGTATCCATGGGGACCGGACGGCTGGTTCCCAGGAGTCGCTGCCGAAGCCGGCTTTAGGACTCACTTCTGTATAATTTCCGAGACTTTCCAAAAGGGTTGCGGCTTTGCCTTTGAAGGGTAAGGAACTTTCGAGAAACGGAATTCGGCCAGACAGGCACGAGAGCTTCGGCCTGCCAGCGGAGAATTTGCGCGAGTTGCGCGCACTCAAGACACCGGCGCGAATCCAGCGGTTCATTGACGAGTTGCCGTACCAGTACGCGGACACGGTGTGGTCTCCGCAGCGCGTGTTGCGAGAGCGCAAGGGACACTGCCTGGAGGGAGCACTGCTGGCCGCTGCCGCCCTGCGTCTCAACGGCCACCCGCCGCTGCTCATGGATCTGGAGGCCGTGCATGACGACGATCACGTGGTGGCCATCTACCGCGAATGTGGCCTGTGGGGAAGCATTGCCAAGTCGAACTTCGCAGGCCTGCGCTTCCGCGTGCCGATCTACCGCACGCTTCGCGAACTGGCGCTCAGTTACTTTGAGCACTACTACAACCTGCGCGGCGAACGCACTTTGCGTTCCTACTCGAGACCGGTGAACCTGGCGCGCCTGGACAGCTGGCACTGGATGACCTCAGAGGAAGACGTTTGGTGCGTCCCGGAGCACCTCATCGCAGCAAGACACTACCCGCTCCTTCCCGGCAAGGTGGCGCGCGCACTGCCCCGTCTCGACCGCCGCAGCTTCGAAGCAGGGAAGCACGGCTGGACGAAGCACTGAGCAGAGTCGCACGCGACGTGGGGTTCACCTCTGCAGGCGGCCGCAGGCAATCGCGCATAAGATGCCTATTATCTGGTGTTTATCAATGGATTCAATGGGATGCACAAATATATGGCGGAGAGAGTGGGATTCGAACCCACGGTACTCGTTAAAGTACACACGCTTTCCAAGCGTGCGCCTTAAACCACTCGGCCATCTCTCCGCAGGGTGGTTTGTCTTCTTGAATTTAACATAGCTGAGCGCTGAATCCTTTTGAGAGCAGGGATCGATTCGAGGAGGGAAATCGGACTCCTTTCACGGTATGAAAGCGTTTGCTACGCCAAGCCGCCTGATATATAGTTTCGCTTTGCTCACCGGCGGGGGTTCTGCCTGCGTCCAGGGTGAGACGTCTTTTTGAGAAAGAGGATTTTCATGCCAGTCATCTCTCGTCGCAATCTGCTCTGTTCCGGAGCGGCGCTTTCGGCTTCTTCCCTGGTGGCCCAATCGGCCTGGGGGCGCGTGGCCGCGCTCATGGCCGGCTATCCCGGCGCCGCTTCCGCAGAGGCGCAGGCGGCGGTTGCGCCGCGGGAGCAACTGCTCTTCGACTTTGGATGGAAGTTTCAATTTGGCCACGGCAGCGATCCGGCCCGCGATCTGGGGTTCGGCTACGGCCAGGGAGACTTTGCCAAGACCGGCGACTTCGCCTTTTCCAAAGCGAAATTCGACGACTCGAAGTGGCGCAAGCTGAACCTGCCGCACGATTGGGCGGTGGAGCTGCCCTTTGTGCGCGACGAGGAACAGCAGTCCCATGGCTACAAACCCCTCGGCCGCCGTTACCCGGAGACCAGCGTGGGCTGGTACCGGCGCGAGTTCGAGATTCCGGCCAGCGATCTGGGGCGGCGCATCGCGGTCGAGTTCGACGGCGCCTTTCGTGACGTGCTGATCTTTGTGAACGGCTGCTTTATCGGACGCAACGACAACGGGTACGCTCCGTTCCGCTTCGATTTGACGGATTTTTTGAGCTACGGGGAGAAAAACTATATTGTGGCGCGCGTGGACGCGAGCTTCGGCGACGGCTGGTTCTACGAGGGCGCGGGCATCTACCGCCATGTGTGGCTGACCAAGACCGATGCCTTGCACCTGGGCAAGTGGGAGAGCACGGTGCAAACGGCGGTGAGCGGCGGCTCCGCTACGCTGACGCTGGGCACAGTGGTTCAAAACGAAGGCAAGCAGGCGGAGAGCGCCAGGGTTAGCTGGCAGATTCTGGATGCCGCCGGCAAGACTGTGGCCACAGCCGAGGCCGCACCGCAATCGATTGCCGTGGACGAGAGCGCAAGCTTTACGGCCGGCGCGCGGCTGGCCAATCCGGCGCTGTGGTCGGTGGATGCGCCGAACCTATACTCGGCGATTGTGACCGTGGAAGCGGCCGGCAAGGTACGCGACGCCGAGCGCGTGAGCTTTGGCGTGCGCACCGCGGTCTTCGACGCCGACAAGGGATTTTTTCTCAACGGCAAAGCGCTCAAGATCCAGGGCACCTGCAACCACCAGGACCATGCCGGGGTGGGCGCGGCTGTGCCCGACCGGTTGCAGTGGTTCCGGCTGGGGGTGCTGCGCGAGATGGGCTGCAATGCCGTAAGGACTTCGCACAATATGCCCACGCCGGAGTGGGTGGAGGGCTGCGACCGCATGGGCATGATGATGATGTGCGAGACGCGGCAGATGAGTTCAAGTCCCGAGAGCCTGGCGCAACTGGAGGTAATGATCAAGCGCTATCGCAACTCGCCGTCGATCATCCTGTGGTCCATCGGCAACGAGGAGGGGCATTTGCAGGAGGACCAGGCGGAGCAGGGGGCGAAGATCGCCGCGACCATGGTGCGGCGCGCTCATGAGCTTGACCCCACGCGCGTGGTCTCAGCGGCGGTGAATGGAAGCAACAAGAAAGGCGTCTCCGATGCGTTCGATATCATCGGCTTCAACTACAACCTGCAGTTCCCGGACGAATATCACAAGGAAAATCCCAAGAGGTCCATCTACGGATCGGAAACCTCCAGCGCCATCTCCACGCGCGGCGTCTACACCACTGACCCGCTGCGCAACACCGTCAACGCCTATAACTCCGTGGTCCCCTGGGGCGAGACGGCCGAGGAGTGGTGGACGTTTTACGGCACGCGGGAGTGGGAAGCGGGCGGGTTTGCGTGGACGGGCTTCGATTACCGGGGCGAGCCTACGCCTTATGGTTGGCCTTCAATCAACTCGCAGTTCGGTATCGTGGATATGTGCGGGTTTCCCAAGGATACGTTTTACTACTACAAATCCTGGTGGGGCGCCGAGCCGGTGCTGCACCTGTTTCCGCACTGGAACTTCGAGGGCAGGGAGGGCGACGAGATTCCGGTGTGGGTGTACTCGAACCTGGACGAGGTGGAGCTGTTTGTGAACGGCAAGAGCCTGGGCAGCCAGAAGGTTCCACGCCTGGGGCATGTGGAGTGGAAGGCGAAGTACGAGCCTGGCGTGATCGAGGCGCGCGGGTCGCAATATGGATCGGGGGGCGGCCAAGTGGTGCTGACCGAGAAGCGCGAGACGACCGGGCCGGCGGTTGCAATCCGGCTGACGGCGGACCGGACGGAGATCGATGCCGATGGGGAGGACGTGGCCATCTTGAAGGTGGAGGCGCTGGACAAGGAGGGACGGGCGGTTCCGACGGCGAGCAATTTTATCGGGTTTAAAGTCTCCGGCGATGGGGCTCTGATCGGCGTGGGCAACGGCGATCCCAACTGCCAGGAGAGCGACAAGGAGCCGAAGCGGTCGCTGTTCAACGGTCTCGCGCAGGTGATCGTGCAATCCACCAGGAGGGATGGGGAGATCCATATTGAGGCGGTGAAGGAGGGCTGGGATGGGCCTGAGCTGACTCCGGCCAAGCTGGCAATCAAGACGAAGAAGGTGGAACCGCGACCGGCGGTGGGGTGAGAACAGGGAATAGGGAGTAGGGAGTAGATAAAGATATGGGGAGACCTTGCGGTCTCCTCATATTTATTGTTGCGCTTTTCGCGGTTGGTTTTAGTACATGCCTTCCATGCCGCCGCCGTGGCCGCCGGCCGAAGCAGCCTTGGGCTCCGGAATTTCGACGACCAAGGCTTCCGTGGTGAGCAGGAGAGCCGCGATCGAGGCTGCGTTCTGCAGCGCCGTGCGGGCCACCTTGGTGGGGTCGATGACGCCGGCCTTGATCAGGTCCTCGAAGTTGTTGGTAAGAGCGTTGTAGCCATAATTCAGGTCCTTGGATGCAAGAACCTTGGCTACCACCACGGCGCCCTCTTCGCCGGAGTTGGCGACGATCTGGCGCATCGGCTCTTCGAGCGAACGGCGAACGATCTGCGCGCCGATCTTCTCGTCGCCCTCGAGCGTCTTGATGAGGGCGTCGACGGCCGGAATGGCGCGAAGCAGAGCTACGCCGCCGCCGGGGACGATGCCTTCCTCGACCGCCGCGCGGGTGGCGTGCAGCGCGTCCTCGACGCGAGCCTTCTTCTCTTTCAGTTCGGTTTCGGTGGCCGCGCCCACCTTGATGATGGCCACGCCGCCCACCAGCTTGGCCAGCCGCTCCTGCAGCTTCTCCTTGTCGTAGTCCGAGGTGGTCTTCTCGATCTGCGAACGGATCTCATCGACCCTACCTTTAATATCGACAGACTTGCCTCCGCCGTCGACGATGGTGGTGTTGTCCTTGTCGATGGTGATGCGCTTGGCCTTGCCCAGGTCCTCAATCTTCACGCCTTCCAGCTTGATGCCCAGGTCCTCGGTGATGGCCTTGCCGCCGGTCAGGATGGCAATGTCGCCCAGGATGGCCTTGCGGCGGTCGCCGAAGCCGGGAGCCTTGACGGCAGCCACGTTAAGCGTGCCGCGCAGCTTGTTCACCACCAGGGTAGCCAGTGCTTCGCCCTCGACGTCCTCGGCGATGATCAAGAGCGGCTTGCCGCTGCGGGCAACCTGCTCCAGCAAGGGCAGCACGTCCTTCATCACGCTAATCTTCTTCTCGAAGATCAGGATGGAGGGCTCGTCCAGCACTACTTCCATGCGCTCGGCGTCGGTGACGAAGTAAGGGCTCAGGTAGCCGCGGTCAAACTGCATCCCATCGACCGTCTCCAGACCCGTGTGCATGGTCTTCGACTCCTCGACGGTGATGACGCCTTCCTTGCCCACCACCTTGACCGCTTCAGCGATAATGTCGCCGATCTCCTGGTCGCCGTTGGCCGAGATGGCGCCCACCTGGGCCACGGAACCCTCGTCCACGGGCTTTGACAGCTTGCCCAGCGCGCCGCCCTTGGTCCACTTGCCGTCCTTGTCGCGCGTGCCGATAATCACCACCACGGCCTTCTCGATGCCGCGCCTCAGGGCCATGGGGTTGGCGCCGGCCGCCACCGTCTTCACGCCCTCGCGGAAGATAGCCTGGGCCAGAACGGTTGCGGTCGTGGTGCCGTCGCCGGCCACGTCCGAGGTCTTGGTAGCGACTTCCTTCACCAGTTGGGCGCCGACATTCTCCATCGGATCCTTCAGCTCGATCTCTTTGGCCACCGTCACGCCGTCCTTGGTGATGGTGGGCGAACCGAACTTCTTCTCAATCACAACGTTGCGGCCCTTGGGACCAAGCGTCGCCTTCACGGCGTCCGCCAGCGTATTGACGCCGCGCAGGATCGCCTGACGGGAATCTTCACCGTACAGAATCTGCTTTGCCATTTTGGAAATCTCCTTAGAACAGTTGTCAGTTGTCAGTGGTCAGTTGTCAGTCATCGGTATCCAGTCGTCAGCGGCCGCGTTTGTTCGAAAGGGGCTTTTACTGACAACTGATAACTGATAACTGACTACTTTTTCACGATTCCGAGAACCTCTTCCTCGCGCATGATCAGGAACTCCTCGCCGTCGATCTTGATTTCGGTGCCGGAGTACTTGCCGAAGAGGATCTTGTCGCCTGCCTTCACATCCAGGGGGAAGACCTTGCCTTCGTCGTTGGACTTGCCCTTGCCTACAGCGATGACTTTGCCTTCCTGGGGCTTCTCCTTGGCGGTGTCAGGAATGATGATGCCGCCGCGCGTTACTTCTGCTTCCTCTACACGCCGGACGAGGATGCGGTCATGGAGCGGGGTGAACGTCGTTGCTGGTTTTTGCACAAAAGTACGCGGGTCTACGAGTTTTGCCATTGCTTCGCTTCTCCTTACACACGCGGCCAAGGTTGAGCCCCGGACGCGGGATTTGAGTGTTTTTTAGAAAACGCTGCCGATATTACAGATTGCGGTCCCAGACAGGGCCAGGGGAGCTGTTTGAGCAGTTCCACCCGGAGTGTGCTAGCACTCTCGCCTTCCAACTGCTAACGATAAGGAAGACGGGCGGCGTTGTCAAGGGCAAGACCGTAAAAATATGAGTGAGTCGCGCTAAGATTAAATCACTTGGTAACTCACATATATTACGATTGGCTTGCATCAATTAGTTACTATTGAGTTACGCCTTGGTTACTACCGGATAGGGGGGAGGGGGGGTAGGGGGGTGCTCCGGGGGTATGGACCGGGGAGATCCCTGACAGAACGGACCGGGCGAGAGTTCAAGGGCATTCGAGCTTGAGCGGTTTCGTTGATGCAGCGTTCTCCTGAGAGTATTGTGCGCGGAGTGGGGAGAATGATCTGCAAACGCGAGCGGCTTTTGCGCCTTTTTTTTTATTTGGCAGAGCCCTTCATGCTGGAGCCGCGAACAGAAGAATGCTGTGATCCCGCTCGCTGGCTCTCAGGGTTACGCGATAGAATGAATTCCATGCCTCGCCGTTCTCTGTTTCTTCTCGTCTTCGTGGCCGCATGCGGCCTGATCGCCCTATCGCTTGCAGCCAACGCCCAGGAGAAGGCCAATCGTGGCCGCAAGTACAAGGCGCCCCTGCCGACCGCGCGCATCGAGGTCACCGTGGTGCGCGACGTAAATGGCAAGCCCATTGAAAACGCCGCGGTAATCTTTCATCCCATGCAGGGAGAGAAGGACAAGGGCAACATGGAGCTGAAGACCAATGAGGACGGCAAGACCCTCATCGACGTTCTGCCCATCGGTGACACGGTGCGGTTGCAGGTGATTGTGCGCGGCTTTCAGACTTATGGGGAGGACTATAAGGTCGACAAGGCCGATATGGCAATTGAGATCAGGATGAAGCGGCCAGGCGAGCAGTACTCGATCTACATGCCTCACGTTGCAGGTGCGGAGGTGGGCGGCAAGAGCGCGGACCCTGCCAAGGATGGAACTCCAGCCCCGGCCCCAGCACCATCTCCGGCCCCGACCCCGGACAAGACGGCCGGGCCCGCCGCGCAACCGGACGCGCAGCCCGGCGGGCCGCCTCAGCCGAAGTAGGTCGTGTGGAGCAAAAGGGGGCAATAGAAGCTCCAAATGTTGGGGGAACAGTAAGATGGAATGTTGGCTCAAAGTTGTATACGTACTGGCGGCTGTTACATTTAGTCTTTTTTACGCATGTTATGCTGTCACAGTTTTAGGGAACAACGGAAAACGTCTCACTATCTTCTGGCAACAGCGAGTCAGCCCGGATGAATGGGAACGACTCAGCCCACAAGATAAGAAGAAACAAGGCCAACAGGCACAATACCACTGGTCGTGGTGGTTCCATCAGGTTTGGATTAACCTTTTAGGCAGCGCGATAGGGTGGTCTGCAGGATTCTACCTCATTTTTTGCAGAGGTAGGGTTGAGACCCTGATTGATTGTTTCTTCTTGCTCATTGCGTTGGTCGGAGTCTCTGGTTTTCTGCCGTGGAGGCTTTTCAACGCGCCTCTGAAGTAGATGAAGGAGCTGTCAAGGACTGTGATGCTACTCCCGTTGGGGAGGTTCAATACGCTCTTTGATTTGCAATGACCAACCAACTCCTCAGCGGCAAATCGGCACTGGTCACCGGGGGCGCTCGGCGCATTGGCCGGGGGATTGCGCTCGCTCTCGCCGAGGCTGGCGCGGATGTGGTCCTTACCTACCTGAAGTCACACGCCGAGGCCGCGCAAACAGCCAAAGAGATCGAATCCCTCGGTTGCCGAGCTTTGGCGGTGGAATGCGACGTGCGCTCCGAAACCTCGGTGCGGCAGGCGATAGCCGCCACAATCGGCAAATTCGGCTGCCTCGACCTGGTGGTGAACAATGCCGCCGTCTTTGAGAACGCGCCGCTTGAAAGCCTCACTCTGGACCAGTGGGACGCGGTCTTCGAGACCAATGCGCGGGGGCCGTTTCTGGTGGCGCGGGAGGCTCTTCCTTTTCTTCGTACCGTCGAGGGAAGGATCGTGAACATCGGCTCGCTGGGAGGGATTCATGCCTGGTCCGGCCATGCGCACTACTGCGCCTCGAAGGCCGCGCTGCATAGCCTGACCCAGGCCATGGCCAAGGCCTTTGCGCCCCAGGTGAGCGTCAACTGCGTGGCTCCGGGGTGGATTGAACTGGATGACCGGCCCGCCGACGAGGCCAGCCGCTTTGCGGCGAAAACCCCGATGGGGCGCAACGGGACGGCGGAGGATATAGCCCAGGCGGTGCTTTTCTTTGCCACAGGACCGCACTTTGTCACCGGTCAGGTTCTGGCCGTTGATGGCGGGCTGGGGCTGTAGTCTAAACTCAACCCTCAAGCGGAAGAACACAACCTATTCGAGAGCGTGAATTGAGTCGGCACGGTACTGGCCGTTGGTGATTCTTGAGCCGTTGGTGATGACCGAGTATTTCACCTCGATCCGCGTACCCTTCTTGAGAAAATTTCCGCCGAGGTACTTTCCGCCTCTATTCAGGTCTTTACCGCTCGCGTCCGTGACCGAGGTGGCGGCGAAGGCGTAAAAGGTGAGCGTCTGACCGTTATCGGCCACGGCCACCATCTTCGCGTATGCCGAGGAGCGCGTTTGCATGATGAGCCTAGTGGTGGATTCGAGCTTGCCAGTAAAGGAATTGGCCTGATCGCCGCCTGCGGGGGCCGTGCTTGCTTGCTGTCCTGTATTGGCCGGAGGAGCCGCAGGCGCAGCCTTCGGGGCTGTCAGCATGGCCTTCATGATGGCGGACGAAACACCCTTCTGATTCAAGTCAGACAATGCAGGGGTGGAGAGATCGAAATTGTTCGGCGAGGTTTGAATCCTGGTGATGATCACCTCTTCCGGCAGCTTGGCCGTCACCATTTCAACGATGGAGTTGTTGGTCAACACTTCAGCGTTTGAAGAAGACTGAGGTGCAGCGGCCACGTTGGCCGGAGTTTTCGCTTCAGCCGGGGCGGCAGGGGGAAACGAAGAGAGCGGCTGCAATTCCTTTGCTGTCCTTTTGACCTCGTAGGAAGCGATAACTCCAATGTATTTCCAGGCCTTGCCGTGACTCGCCCCATGACCCAGGCCTTCGCCCAGCCAATTTGTTGTCGTGATCAAGCGGTGGTCACTCACGCGGTACAGCTTGAATTCGGCGTGCGCGTGCGGTGACCGAAATCCGCCCCCTTGCTCGAAGTAAGTGATGGTACCCTCCATCACGACGGAATCAGCGGCGATATCCTGAGGCACCGTGGCGCCGTCATCGAGAACCTGCTCGGCCAGCTTGCTCTTGCGCAGACCATCTAACAATCCGTCGTGAAAATAGCCGATTTCTTCCGGCGATAAATTCACGCCGGAATTAACAGTGAGGTTCTTGACCTGCAGCGCCTTCCACTGATGGTGTTCATCCTTGGCGGACAGACTCGCTGCTAAGAGGAGGACAAGGGCTAAAACGGCAAAGCGTTTCATATGGAATCCTCTTTTTCAGGTATGAATCGATCGAATTGGAACGCTTGCGGGCAATGATTCAAGGACTCACACAGCCTGTGCCGAGACACTCGAGAGGTCTAGACGGAATCTCCCACTTGTTTTTCCGGCAACGAACCAATATACGCCCAATTGCCCTCGCCGGATCCGATTTTTGCAGCGTTTCCATCTAGCGGATGGGGCGGACCGGAAAAGCCGCCACAGGGATATAAAGTCTGGTCCGGGTTTGAGGTTCCGGGGGGGATTTACCGGGAGAACAGACGCCCCCAAAAGCCCTTTGAGACTGTCTTTGCAGCACCGTCGCCGGTTGGGGCGGGGGCGGCTTTGGCTTGCTTTGGGTTGGGAGCGTTGCGGCCGGGATCGAATTTGAGCGGCACACCCTCCCACAGGCCCAGAGGTTCGGGCTGCGCGGGCCACCTGGCGCCCTCCACAGCTGCGCGGGGATTGGAGACGCAGAGCCGCCGCGCCGTCTCTTCGCCGGTCCGCTGGGCCACATAGTCAAAGGCCATCTTCATCTTCGGCGGCCGCCACTGGGGGTTGTGCGCGTCGGTGGCGATGAAGTGGATCCAGTTGCGCTCCAGCAGCTCATTGGAAAAGGCCTCCGCCAGCTTGCCGAAACGCCCATAGAGGGAGCCGGAGGTGACCTGGACCAGGCATCCCTTCCTGATCCAGTCAGCCAGCATGTTGGGGCGCTGGTAGAGCACCGTATTGCGTTCCGGATGGGTGACGATGAGGGTATAGCCTGCCAATTGCAATCGGAACATGGCATCGGGCAACTGGGGAGGGATCACGACTTCAGGGAACTCGATGAGCAGGTAGCCTTTGCCGTTGATGGAGTAACGCAAGGGGTTGGCCAGGGCATCGAGGATGTTGTCGGCGTTGAGGTGAAAGTCGCAACCCAGGCTCAGCCGGACCACATCCTTGAGGAGTTCGCGCAACTCGGCCAGCCGCTCCTGGATCAGCGCGGGTTGATAGGGCCAGGTGTAACTGGCGTGGGGAGTGCAGACGATCTCCGTCACGCCCTCCGCGGCGGCTTCACGCGCCATGGCCAGGGAGGTTTCAAGATCGGGCGGGCCGTCGTCGACTCCGTAGATGAGATGGTGGTGAATGTCGATCATGGATTCCCGCGCTTCAACCCGATGAAAAGGTACCTCAATGAGCCGCCAATGTTTCAACCATGGAGGCAAAAATCTTCCAGCCGTCCGCCGATCCCAGCAGTTTTTCGCTTGAGCGGTCGGGATGGGGCATCATGCCGAGGACGTTTCTTTTTGCGTTCAGGATGCCTGCAATGTTGCTCAACGAGCCATTGGGGTTGGCCTGCGGGGTAATCTCTCCGCCGGGAGTGGAGTAGCGGAAGGCGATGCGATCCTCAGCCTCCAGCTGAAGCAACTCCTCCGGGGTGCAAAAGTAATTTCCCTCCATGTGGCCGATGGGCAACTGCAGGACTTCACCCTTTGTGAGCCCGCCGGTAAAAGGGCTGGCTGTGGTTTCGACGCGGAGATGCACCTGCTTGCAGATGTACCTGAGCCCGGCGTTGCGCATCAGCGCGCCGGGAAGCAGGCCGGCCTCGGTGAGGATCTGGAAGCCGTTGCAGATGCCCAGGACGATGCCGCCGCCGGCCGAAAACCGCTGCACCGCCTGCATGACGGGAGAAAAGCGGGCGATGGCGCCGGTGCGCAGGTAATCGCCGTAGGCAAAGCCGCCCGGAACCAGCACGGCATCCACTCCGGCCAGGTCCTCGGAGTCGTGCCAGAGAAAGGTGACGGGCTGGCGGGCGACCTCGGCAATCACATGGAAAGCGTCGTGGTCGCAGTTGGAACCGGGAAAGACTAAAACCCCGAATTTCATGCCTTCAGGGTAACAGCTTCGAGGCAGGGCGGAGGTCAGGTTATCAGCCTCTCCGGTTACCAGAGGCGCGGTACGGCCAGATCGTCGAAGACCGTATCCATGCTGACCAGGGTCAGGCCTTCCAACAATGCCTGAGCCGCCAACATGCGGTCAAAGGGGTCCTTGTGAGGGTGGACAAGTGAACCGCCCAGGCGTGCGTGACTCAAAGTGAGCGGCAGGTCGCGGAAACCCAGGCTTTCCAAAGCAAGGCGCGGGTCTTTGAGTAAGTTGCCCGGTTCCGGCATCTTGCCGATGCGCACTTTCGTCGCGATCTCCCATATGCAAACTACAGAGACGAAAACTTCATTCGCAAGGTTTTCTAGGGCAGCACTGGCGGGATCGCTCAGTTTCGGAGCGCCAAGCATGAACCAGAGGATAGTGTGCGTATCAAGGAGGAGTTTCACAAGGTCTTCTTAGGCTCCGGATCGTCGTGCTTGCCTTCCCACAACGCCAATTCTTCCTCGGGAAGCGGTTCAAAGAACTCAGGCCCGATCTCGAACTGTCCCTTGTACAAGCCAATCGGGCGCTTTCCATTCTTGAATGCCGGCAAGGAGCGAATCTCCCCGGCGGGCAACGCTGATTCAACAGCCACCAACTTTACCACCGGCACCCGTTTCCGCCCACGCGTCAGGACAACCTCTTCACCGGCAAGCGTACGCTTCACGAGCTTGGAGAGTTGGGTCTTTGCCTGGTGCATGGTTGCTTCCACGGATGAACCTCCTTGGAACTTAGCTAAGAAATAGATTAACGAAGAAATGGCCTCTTCCGCAAGAGCTTTGCCGCAGCCGCCAGGACGACGGAAGCCAAGCCTGTGCGAGAGTCACCGGTGCTATACTCACAAGGTCAGGCGCGTGTCCGCGCCGTCATTCTCTTTCTATCGCTGAGGTTCCCATGTCCGGCCACTCAAAATGGGCAACAATCAAGCACAAGAAGGGCGCGCTTGATGCCAAGCGCGGCAAGACATTCACCCACATCATCAAGGAAATCACCATTGCCGCCAAGGCCGGCGGCGACCCCGACGGCAATCCGCGGCTGCGCACCGCGATTCTGGCGGCCAAGGCGGAAAACATGCCCCAGGAGAACATCAAGCGCGCCATCCAGCGCGGCACCGGGGAGCTGGAAGGCGTCAATTACGAAGAGATCAAGTTCGAGGGCTATGGGCCCGGCGGCGTGGCCATCCTTGTGGATGTGACCACCGACAACCGCAACCGGGCGGTGAGCGAGATCAGGCACGCATTCTCAAAGAACGGCGGGAACCTGGGCGAGTCCGGCTCGGTGCGGTTCATGTTCCACAAAAAGGGCGTCATCGCGGTAGAAAAATCTGCGGCCAGCGAAGACCAGTTGATGGACATTGTGCTGGAACACGGCGGAGAAGACCTGCGCGACGAGGGCGAGACGTGGGAGATCATCACCGATCCGGCCTCCTATGAAGCGGTTGCCGGGGCGGTGAAGGCCGCGGGCATTGCGACGGTGATGAGCGAAGTGACCATGGTGGCGTCAACCTATACCAAGCTGGAAGGGAACGCGGCGAGCCAGATGATCCGCCTGCTGGAGGCCCTGGAAGACTGCGACGACACGCAAAATGTCTATTCGAACTTCGACATGGATGCCGAGCAGATGGAACAGGCGGCAGGCTGATTGGTTCCAGGCGAGTGAACACAGGCCGCCCGGTTGTGGCGGCCTTTTTTCGGGAATCATCCTATGAGATGGAGGAAAGGGAAGAATTTTGAGACCAACAGCAAGGCTTTGCTTGTTTTTCCTGATGGCTGGGACCCTCATGGCGGGCGCCTGGTTTGCCTCGGCCGAAACGCCGGAGGCCGCAGCCGCGAGCGGCCATGACGCCGCAGCTAACCCCGTAGCTCCGGCTCGCCAGCAGCAGAGCTGGGAGTACGGGCCGTTTGTCAACTATGGGAACGGCCTGGGCGAGCGGTCGAACTTCGAGTTTCTTTCCGCGGGCGTGCAGTTGGGCAAGGAGCTTTCTCCGGTTGTGCATGCCGGATTCTTCAGCGGGCAGTTCGAGTTGGGCGGCAACATCATGCCGCTGTGGCAGGCTTATACGCCGGCGCCGCATGAACAGGTCTTTTCCTCTCCGAGCGGCCCCTTTACGGCGCCCGAAGGCGGCGGCGCCTATCGCGGCGTCAGCGTTACCCCGGTGATCTTCCGCTGGAACTTTCTTACCAGGTCGGATCGCTTTCAGCCGTGGTTTCAGGCCGCGGGCGGGGTCATCTACACCACGCACAAGTTTCCGCCGGATCAGTTGGTTGTGCACGGAACTCCGGGCGGGACGTGTGTGTGGAACTTTTCGCCGCAGGGAGGCGCAGGGTTTCACTACTTCACGCGGTCCAGGCGGTCGATCGACGTGGGCGTGAACGCCGTGCACATCTCCTCGGCCTCGCTGGGCGACCGCAACCCCGGCGTAAACGCCAGCATTCAAGTGCAGGTGGGTTACACATTTTGGAAATGAATCGGGTACGGTAAGTTGGGTTGCCTTGAAAGGGCGCGGCTTTAGCCGTGCCGCCAGATGAGCAAAAGAGAAGTTGGGCTTTAGCCCCTGAGTGGATGTATTTTTCAACGACTTGCATTCCCTCGGCGGCTAAAGCCGTGATTCTATTTGAGCGATTTATGGCACGGGACCCAGAGGGTACCCCGCCGTGCCCTTTCAAAGCCGGGGACCCTAGCGACTGGTCTTAGTCCCGGGGTGGAGTGATGATGAGTGGGCCGGTAGTCGAGTGCGTTCCCAACTTCTCAGAGGGCACGGATGCCCGGCGGGTCGAGGCGATTGTGGCCGCGATGCGCGTGGAGGGAGTGCAACTGCTCGATTGGTCGATGGATGCCGACCACAACCGCTCGGTGGTGACCATCGCCGGGGAGCCCTCGGCGGTGGTGGAGGCGGCGGTGCGCGGGGCGGGCAAGGCTGTAGAGCTGATCGACCTGACCCGCCAGCAGGGGGCCCATCCCCGCATCGGCGCGGCTGACGTGATTCCCTTTGTACCCATCTCCGGCATCAAGCTGGAGCAATGCGCCTTGCTGGCCCGGCAGGCGGGGCTGGAGATCTGGCGGCGCTACAGCGTCCCGGTGTACTTCTATGAGGCGGCGGCGGCACGGCCGGACAGGGCTAACCTCGAAGAGGTGCGGCGAGGGCAGTTCGAGGGCCTGAGGGACGCGGTAAGCAAGGAGGCGGCTCGCCGGCCCGACCTGGGCGGCCCCGGCCTGCATCCCACGGCGGGAGCATGCGCCGTGGGAGCGCGCAAGTTTCTGGTGGCCTACAACATCTACTTCGATACCGCGGACGTTTCCATCGTGAGGGCCATTGCCCGGGAGATTCGGGCGGCCTCCGGCGGCCTGAAGGGCGTAAAGGCCATGGGTGTTCTTGCCCATGGGCGCGCACAGCTCTCCATGAACATCACCGACTTCACGGCGACTCCGATCTCCCAGGTATATCGCGCGGTCTCCAGCCTGGCGCTGCGGCACAAGGCTGCGCTGGTGGAGGGAGAGGTGATCGGGCTGCTTCCCGAAGCGGCCTGTGAGCGGGAGAGCGAGTGGATGCGTCAATTGATTGAGTTCGATCCGCAGACCAAGATCCTGGAGCGCCGCCTGGGGGCTCCACTTGCATGGCCGGGAGAGGGATAGCGGATCGGGCAGGAGAATGATTGGCAAGACGCCCGGCAGGTACAATAACAACATCGGATAGAGAGCGCTTTTCCGGTTCACGGCCGGGGACGAGACCATGAATTGGGTGCGATTCCCAATGGCTGGATACGAAAAGACGCAGGAATACCGGAGGATGAAAGTGTTGAAGGTTTTTGTGAAGGTTTCGATTGCACCCATGCTGCTGGCGGCAGCTACTTTGGCTCCGGCGGCGCAATTGTCCACCGATGCCCGCACGGCTGTTCCGCATGAAGTGCAGCAGTTGGTGGTGATCGACTATCGGGCGATGGAGAATTCGAGCACGGCGATGAATCTGCGCGACCGCGTGATGCCGCCGGAACTCAAGCAGTTCGACGAGGCTTTGACCAAGTCGGGTCTGAACGAAAACCACGACGTGGACCAACTGGCCTTTGCCATGTTCCGCACCCCGGATACGACTCCCAAGACGACGAATAAGCGCGCGCCGGTTGATAAGTCGGCTTCGGCGCCGACCTATAAGATGGTGACGGTGGGCATCGCCCAGGGCCAGTTCGCGTTGGAGGACATTCTGGCCAACTTCAAGAAGCAGTCGATCAAGCCCACCCTGGTGCGCACCAACAAGCTCTATCCGCTGCCCAAAACCGGCATGGTTCTTTGTTTTATGGATCCGTCCACCATGGTCTTTGGCGATCGAGACGCGGTCAGCAAGGCTCTCGATGCCCGCGATGGAGTCACTCCCAGCATGCTCACCAACGAGTCCATGATGGAAGCGATGAATGCCGTGGACTCCGAGCCGCTGTGGAGCATACTGGACCAGAATGGCACCCAGAACATGATGAAGCAGGTGCTGGGCGAGGCCGGCTCAGTCACCGACTTCGACAGCGTGAAGAAGCGCCTGGAAGCCTCCTGGTACTCGATGAACTTTCAGCATGGCGTCAAGTTCGATCTCACCATCTCCACCGGCGACAGCTTTACCGCGGCCACCATCACTTCGCTGCTGACTGCGGCGTTGACCTTGCGCAAGATGAGCAGTGGGGACGCGGAGAAGCAGGCATTGAACGGCACCGCCATCGCCTCCGATGCCGGGAGGATGACCATCCACTTTGCCACTACCGACAAGACGTTTAACGATCTGATGCGCTCTTCGCTCTTCCAGGGACTGGTGCACCAATAGGAACAGGCTGTGGAGGATTCGCCGGGCGGTCCCGCCCGGCGATCAAGCTGTTCTCTGGTCTTATGACTGCTCCTCCGGCAGATCGGTCAGCCTCAGCCTGACTTCGCGGCTGGTGAGGGCCGGCGCCGCGCCCGGTCCCGTGTAGTTGCCCCAGCCCAGGCCGGGATAGGACCACAGGTTATAGAGGCTGAACGAGACCTGGCCATCGGGAAGCACCGATGCGCGAACGGCTACGTTGGCGTTGGCTTCTGCGCGGGCGCGAACGCCGCTTCCGGCCAGGCTGCACGCCGCATACCAGATATTCTCCTTGAGCGATCGAAAATCGTTTGTGGCCTGAGGAGATGCGCCGTCTTTTCCCCAAAGAAAGGCATCCTCCATATCCTCTGACCAGGACCACTCCGGCCTGGCGCCATAACTGAGCGCCGCATGGCCGGCTTTCCTGAGAGCGACTCCTTTGGGGCGTCCGATGTGATCGTCCGGATAGACGGACCATAGGGAATCCCGATGCCAGCAGAGCCTGTCGACCCCGGCAGGAAGCAGATAGGCGATCCCCGAAAAGCTGGGCCTGGCATCCTCTGCGTGGAAACGGTAGCGATGGGTGAGCAGGCCGCACCCATCGATCTCGATTTCAAATTCGACCGGGATGCCGTCAATGCCTTCGTGTTGCTTGCACTCTCCGGAGGTGAAGATGGTAACCGTATCGCCGCTGGTGACAGCCTCAAAATGCCGCGGCAGCCAAGGGGAGGTTAATGGGCCCGTGCCCAGGTCAAGAAACGGTCCGCCGGTGAGAATAACCTGCCCGTCGAATACGGCTTCACGGATCAGTCCGGTGGTTTGGTTTACGGTGACGGAAAAGTTTGGTCCGGTGACGAGCAGATCGTTGCCGCTATGACTCAGGATCGCCGGGGCCGGCTTCGGCCTGGGAAGCGATAGGTGCGAAGGATCGATTTTCAGCCGGAACCGATCGATCAATCTGCCTTTTACTGAAAAGTCGAGTTGCAGTGCGTCGTCCGGCTTCCAGTCGCGCGGCGGAATCTCCACATAGCCGGATCGATGCGGGGCCAGATCGACAGACGGAAGATGGCCGGAGTCGGAGCCCGCCGCCCAGCGTATCTCCACGTCGCGCAAATTCGTATGATCGAATGCGTTGGTGATGGGGATGGAGAGGACGTTGCCGCTCGCGGGAGCCGGAACGGGACGGTCTTCGATGCGGATGGGAGAGTAGGCCTTGGCGGTCAGCCAGTACTCCGGCTTTGGCCGGCGCCATCCGTCGATGATGCCCCACGGCCCATAACCCTCCGCACCCTTCGGCAACAGGAAGACTTCGTCGATGCCGGCCCAGATCGATCCGCCCAGACAGCCTTCCGCCGCAAGAAACTTCTCGCCAAATCGCCGGATGCCCGCCCCCCAGAAGTTGCGGATTCCAGGGTCGCGGCGCAGCGTTTCCAGGTTGTAGCAGGAGATGTGCGCGAATTCGTCGTTCAACAAGGGATAGAAGCTGCTGCTCAGATCGGAGCTCACATCGGGATAGTGCCGGCTATAGATATCGTAGGCCGGGGTTTCCATGGGCACGTTATCGGGATAACTGAAGATGACAGGCCGATCCGGATCATGTTCCGTGGCGAAACGGCGCTCGGCGGCAAAATTGCCGCCCCATTGGCTTTCGTTGCCCAGCGACCAGAGGAGAACCGACGCATGGCCGCGATCGCGCCCGATCATCTCCTGAAACTGGCTCATGAAGCGGGCGGTAAATTCAGGACTGGAAGAAGGGCCGTTCTGCTCGTTCGACCAGCAGACGGCAGATTCCTCTTCCACGTAGATGCCGTGCCTGTCGCATGCGTCGAGGAACTGCTCGGAGGGCGGGTAGTGGGAGGTGCGGACAAAATTGATGTTGGCGGCGCGAAAGAGAGCTGCGTCCATTTCATCGAACTCCGCGGGCACGGCGCGGCCATGGATAGGGTGAATGCTATGGCGGCAGACGCCGCGAAGCTTGACCGGCCAGCCATTCACGAGCAGCCTGTTGCCGTCGCGGCGGACGGAACGGAAGCCGATCCTGCGCTGCAGCGTCTCCGCCGCCTGGCCATCAAGAACCAGGGAGACCTGAAGCGTATAGAGGTTGGGATGCTCCGCGTCCCATGATTTTGGAGCCTGTACAACGATCTTTTGAGCAGCCTTGGTCTCCCCGGAGCCAATTGAAATTGCGTTTGGTTGGAGAGGGACGCCGGCTCCGGAATCGTCCGTGAGCGCAAGAAGCAGCCGGGCGGAGCGGGAATCCGGCGGCGATAACTCAGCCGCCAGGTCGATCACGCCCGCTTCTCGCTCGACGTCGAATGCGGCCGATGCATCCAGAGAGCCGAGGCAAACGGGAGGAGCGGCAAACAGGCGCGCGTCGCGGAGAATTCCCGCGATGGAATGCTTGGCATAATAACTGGCTAGCGAGATGTCGTCACTGCGGTCGGTGATGCCCAGGACCAGATCCGCCTCTTCGCCGGGCTTTACGCGATCGGTGATCTCGCAATCCCAGGAAGTAAAGCCGCCGAAGTGATCGCGAAGATAGACGCCGTTGATCCACACTCTTGCATAGCCGTAGACGCCGTCAAAGCGGAGAAAGATTCGCTGGTTGCGGTAATCGGCGGGAATGCGAATCTTTCTTCGGCATGGATATTCCGTGTCAGGTGCAATGGAAAAGCCGAGCGCCGCAAACTCATTGGGCATTTCCACGGGGGACCATGCGGAGGTATCCACATCCTGCTTCCAGAAGGCGGAAGGCGGCGCCGCGGTAAACTTCCACGCGCCGGCCAGGCTGAGAACCGGCGTGCGGACCCCATTTACAGACGCGGGAACCGGAAACAGACGCGGAGCTGTTCCTTTGGTCCCAGGGGAGGCGTCAGAGGCTTCGTTGTTCAGGGCGCTGGCCCTGCCCCAAAGGCCGGAGTTCGCGGCCAGAAACAATGCGCTCAGCGATTCAAGGAATGTTCGCCTGTTCACAAGGGAATCTCCTTTTTCAGAACTGATTAAAGCACGTACCCCTGTACTCAATCCCGGGTTTGGACAGTTTTTTGAGGGTGATGGAACGGGCTGGCGGTGATTGGGGATGGATTGCCTTCCCGGTCCCAGGCTTTTTTACCGGGACAGCTCAAGCTGTTTTAGCTGTGGAGACCTCAGAAAGCGCGATGGCCGGGAAACCACCCCCGGTTGCGCCGATCGCGTTGCAACTGCATACCTGGTTGCGTCCGCCTCGCTTGGCTTTGTAAAGAGCCTCGTCGGCAAGCTTAATCAGGCTTATAGAGTGCAGCCCTAAACTGGGCACCAGAGCGGCGCACCCCACCGAGATAGTCAGGAACCCGAGGGGGTTGGCGCTGTGCGCCAGTTTGCGGCGGCGCAGGCCCTCGCAGATCCTGTTGGCAACTATCATGGCGCCCTCGCTGCCGGTATTGGGGAGGATGACGGCAAATTCCTCTCCGCCGAAGCGGGACACCAGGTCTCCGGGCCGCGTCACCACATCCAGGGCCGCCTCGGCAATCTGCTTGAGACAACTGTCGCCGCGGACGTGTCCATAGGTATCGTTGTAGGACTTGAAGAGGTCGACGTCGATCAGCAGCATGGCCAGCGGTTGGCATTCGCGAAAGCCGCGGCGCCACTCGTTGTTGAGGCACTGGTCGAATCGCCGCCGGTTGGCCAATCCGGTGAGTGCGTCGGTGATGGCCAGAGTCTCTACGGCCCGGTAGGCTTCCTGGAGTTTTTGTTCGGCCTGCTTGCGCTCGGTGACGTCCCGAACCATGTTGAGAATTCCGGAAGGCGCGCCGGTTGCCGAATCGCGTACGACCCGGAGGCTGGCCTCCACCCAGATATACTCTCCGTTCCGCTTGCGGATGCGGCACTCGATCATGGCGTCTTCAGCGCCGGAACGCAGTTGGCGCACAACGGCTGCCGCTTTGGGCATGTCGTCGGGATGAACCAGTTCAGAACTTGTCTGTTTCATCACCTCCTGTGGCGTCCATCCGGCCAAATGCAGCGCGGCGGCAGAGACGAAGCTGCGGTTGCCCTCAAAGTCGGCCAGAATGATCACGTCGCGGGAGTTTTCAGTGACCAGTGCGTGCTGCGCGACGATCTTCTGCAGGCGGCGCTCCGTGGCGTGCTGGCTCTCCAGGACTACCGAGACGGTGTAGATCATGAACATGCCGGCCGCAATAAAGATCTGTAGTGTCAGGCTTGGCGCGTCTGGACGAATGGACCTGGCCAGAATGAGCGGACCTGAACCATGCAGGGTAAACCAGGCGCCGGTTGCGGCGACGAAGAGGGTCGCCAGCGCCGCCCATCCCAGCCCCACGCGTACCAGGACCAGGATCAGAAGCGGATAGATAAGAAACATCAGGGGCACCCTTACTTGAGAGAAACCGGCGAATGTGACCAGGACGAGCAGCGCCAGATAAATCCAATGCCGCCGCCAGTCCTGAGTGTTTCTGAAACGGGTTTGAAAGATGGCCGCACAGGCTGGAGTGACGACGGCAATCCCCAGGCCATCGGGAACAAGCCAGCCGAGGAGCGCAGGCCAGGGAGCGGTGTGGAACCAGGTGGCCGAGATCAGCGCCAGGATTGATCCCGCAGCCAGAGGGCCGGCCAAAACGCCAAAGCCGAGAAAGCGGAGAAGATAGCTTCGCTCAGTGAAGCGCGGAAGCTGGGTCGACCGCCTCTTCAGCAGAAACGCGGCGGTCATGACTTCGACGAGATTCAGCGCGTTAAAGAGCAGCCCAGTCTGCCACGGTTCTCGCAGCAGCGTGCTCCCTGTGACCAGCGCCGCAAAGCCGGCGAGAGCATAGGCCGGCCAACGCCTGCGGGGCGTGAGCAGCAGATAGGTGAGCAGCAACCCATTTGCCACCCAGATGAGGTTCTCTTCGTTTCCGTTCTGCTTGAAGAGGCTTTCCGCTACGCTGGCCAGCGTGACGGCCAGAAAGCAGGCCGCCAGGTGCAGGGCGTAACCGTGTTTCCGCAGCCACGGAACCCAGGGACGGCCATTCATGGTTGCAGTCTTTCCGCGCACAGCCGTCCTCCTGCTTCATTTATCGGTAGGATTTCGAGGGAGAACAGCGGGTGGAGCGGTTTTGTTCTTGATTCCAATGACCTTTGAAATGGATCGAAGGGTGCGGATCAGGGGTTACGGTGTGAGCTGGGGATGAAACTCGGCCCTGCCCCCCGGCAACAGAACGATCTCCAGCCGGCCCTGCTGCGGCTCGGTGAGCGTAGGCCCGTCGATCTGCGCGGGACGGCCGTCGCCGGCCGTGTACTGCACCTTGACCGGACCGCTGCCGCGCAACTGGATGCGATAGTGGAAGATGGCGTCCGCGGCCAGGCTGTTGGCTCCAAAACTGGCGCTGGGATAGTCGACCTCGAGCAGTTGAATCGCTCCTCCGGTTCGGTTTTCGACCGTGGTATCAACGTGATAGGAGTGGCACCCGGCAGCCAAGCCAAGCGCCGGCATGAGGATCGCGGCCAAAATCCCCTTATGAAAGCCGCTGCGAGCCATCATTCCCGGCTCTCATCCGCGTTCTGCGCGTCTTCCGGCAAGGCCTGGGCCGCAACCTTCTTTTCCACGCGGTCCAGACGCTTGAGCAGTTCCGGCAGCCGCTGAAAGATGGTGACTGCGCGCAGCCAGACGCGGTTATCGAAGCCCGGCGAGCCGGAGATGGTTTTTCCCGGCGGCACATCGTGGGAGACGGCGGATTGCGCGGTAAGGATGACGCCGTCGCCCACGGTGCAGTGGCCGGCGATGCCGGTCTGGCCGGCGAGAATGACGTTGTTGCCGATGACCGAGGAGCCGGCCAGGCCGGTCTGGGCGCAAAGCAGCGAGTTTTCGCCTACTCTGGAACCGTGGCCCACCTGGACCAGATTGTCGACTTTGGTTCCGTCGCCGATTTCGGTGGCGCCCACCGTGGCCCGGTCGATGCAGGCGTTGGCCTGGACGTCAACCCGGCTGCCCAGCCGCACCGGCCCCGACTGCGGAATCTTCTCCCATTGGCCGGTTTCGTTCTTGGCAAAGCCGAAGCCGTCCGCGCCGACGATGGCGCCGTTCTCCAGGGTCACGTGGTCGCCCAGAATGCAGTCTTCGCGCACCACGGCGTGAGCGTGGGCAAAGAGATGGCTGCCCGCCTGGATTCCGGGGTAGAGGACGACGTGGGGCAGGAGAGTAGCGTGCGGACCCAGCCGGACCTGTGGGCCGATGACGACATAGGCGCCGATGTGCGCCGCTTCGCCGATCTCGGCCGTAGGGTCGATGACCGCCGTGGGATGAATGCCGGGGGAGTAAACCGGAGGCTGGTAAAAGAAGGCCAGAGCGCGGGAGAAGGCAAAATAGGGGTTTTTTATGCGCAGGGTGGCCGCGTCAATCTGCTGAAACTCCAAATCGACGATCACGGCGGCGGCCCTGGTGGTGCGCGCCAGCCCTGTGTAGCGGGGATTGGCGACGAAGGTCACGTCCGTGGGGCCGGCTTCTTCAAGCCCTTTCACGCCATTCACTTCCAGATCCGCGTCGCCGCGCAGCTCCGCGCCTAACCGGGTTGCCAACTCGCCTAGCTTCACGGATGAAATTGTACCGGAAAGGCTTGGGAGCCTGTTCTACGCTGAGTCCGGATCGCCGGGAAACAGCTCCGGTTGCTGAGCCGCAGGGCCGGCGTCAGCTGCGCGCTTGCGGCTGGTGGCTCCGATCAGGCTCACCACCTCCAGCGATTGAATCGCCTGCCGCGGCACATAAATCCTTTGCGTATTGGAGCGCGTATCGGGCGGGGTGAGCAGCAGCCCCGCGCCCTCGATCAGCGACCGGTCGTTGGCCGCCAGCCCCTCCAGCTCTTCTCCGTCGGTCAGGGTCATGCGCAGCCAGAGGCCGGCCGTCCGGGGGCGGATGGCGAAGCGCTTGTGCAGGAGTCGCTCCGGATTGGCCGATTCGCCGGCCGGCAAGTCGCGCACATAACAGACCCACTTCACCTGCTCCCAGCCGATGCGCAGCACCTTGCCGGTGAGATCCAGGATCTCCAGCTCCGCCGCGTCCTGGCCGAAACTGGTTTCCGCGTAGCCTGCGCACCAGTCCCGTGAAAACTTGCGCACAATCACCGGTTTGCGGACGGAGGCCATCGCTCTGGATTGTCGCACGAACCGGGTCCCCCGCGGACAGGTCTTTGTCCGTGGGGTGGAACGGCGGGTCTCATGGCCGGAAAGATCAGACCGGAGGGAATGTTTGAAACAGGTTGTAGCCATCGCGGCTCAGTTGTGTTAATGTACTGGTTTGAAACCTTAGCCGGTTTTGCAGTAAGAGTAACAGCATCAGGCATTTGGCAGAGGAAATAGACGGGGAAGCAGGAAAGGGAATGCCCGACTACATCTATCTTTTCGAAAACCGGCTGACGGCCGACCAACAGCAGGCACTGCGCCAGATGCGCGAGGCAGCCCGGGAAGCGGGAACAATTCTGTTTCTGACCGGGGACGCGGTCCGCGACCTGACCAACGGCCAGGCCGTCCGCAAGCTTGAAGTTTCGGTTCATGGAAATGCACTTAAGCTGAAGAAAATAATACATAAACTAGGTGGGAATGTGTGGGGCGAGGACGAGGACTCCCGCAGCCTTTACCTGTGTTTTCCGGGAACGGTTCTCGTGGACCTCATCAGCACGCACCGCGTCGAGTATCCCAAGCCGGGCAAGAGAGTCTTTCATCCGGCGTCCATCCACGAAGATCTGCGGCGGCGGGACTTCACCGTCAACGCCATGGCCATCTCGCTCAACGAGGGATCGTTTGGGCTGTTGATGGACCCGTTGAACGGGGCCGCGGATATTGAGGGGCGGACGCTGCGGCTGGTCTCAAATTATGGTTTTCTTGAGGAACCCTCCCTGCTGATTCGCGCCACGCGGTACCTGGCGCGGCTGGGATGGGAGCTGGAGCCCAAGACCCTGACCCGGTACGAAAATGCCAAGGGCGAGGGTGTGATCGAATACCTGTCATCGCAGGCGCGCAGAGAGGAGCTGGAGCAGATAGGCCACGAGGAAGATGGGCTGAAAGTGCTGCGAGCGCTGGAGGCGGAGGGCTGGATGAAGGTGCTCTACCCGGCGTGGACCGAAGCCAAGGCAGACGAGGAGAAGCTGAAGGCCCTGCACACTCAGGCAGCCGAGCTGCTGGCGGAGGGAGTCCGTGCCGATCAATCGGCGGCGCAGATGCAGTTGCTTACCGCCAAATTGTCTGGGAGGGAAGTGGCGTCGCTGAAGAAATCGATGCTGCGTCCGGGGTTTGTGGAGGAGTGGAGCAGCCTGGACTCGCTGGCATCCAAGTTTGCCAAGGTGCTGCTGTCGAAGGAGAACGCAACTCCTTCGGCGAGTTTCAAGCTGTTCAGGAGTTACGATCCCGAGGCGGTTCTCTGGCTTGGTTTTACCAGCAAGGACGCGGCTGTGCAGGATCGCTTCAACCAGTTCCTGAAGGTATGGCCCGAGGCTCGGCAGCGCATTCCGCACGCCCTGATGCAGGAGATGCGCATTACGCCGGAGCTGGCCGGGTACTCCGATTTGGTGCAGACGCTCTTTTTGGAATTGATTGACGGCCGCTTGACCACCCCGGAGGAGACGCGCGCCTTCCTGGAGCCGCATTCGCCTCCCGCGCCCCCGCCGCAGGTGACCATCAAGAGACCGCGAGTCAAGCGCGGCGCCGAGGCCAAGGTGAAGGAGCGCTCCTACGAGGACGAGGAGGAGCCGGAGACCGGTGCGGACGAGGACCTTGACGATATCGGCGGCGATGAAGAGGAGATCGGCCTGGGTCTGACCATACCCAAGGTCGATCTGGAACCCGATATCGCAGACGAAGGCGAATCCCTGGAGGATGAACTGGAAGATACGGAGCACAAGCCGGTTCCCGCTGCCGCAAAGAAAGTGAAGGGCGTGAAGCCGGACACTACCGTGCCGGCCGCCAAGTCGATTGCGCCAACACCTGCAAAGGCGGAGAAGCCTCAGCCGGCGTCCAAGGCAAAACCCGAAGCAAAGCCGGCGCCGAAGCCACTGGCGAAGCCTGCCGCGAAGCCCGCGGCACCACCGGCCAAGGGGAAGACAGCACCGGCGCCTTCCAAAGCAAAGGCTCCGGCCGTAAAGAAGGCTGCGGCCAAGGCTCCTCAAAAGGCAAAGTCCAAAGCTCCTGTTAAGGCAAAGCCCAAGACTCCGGCCAAGGCAAAGGCCAAGGTTCCAGCGAAGAAGCCGGCAAAGACGTCGGCGGTCAAATCCAAGCCGGCAAAGAAAAAGCCGGCGCCCGCTGCGCGCCCCAGGGCGGGTAAGGCGGCGCAGGGAGCAAAGGCGAAAAAGCTGGTGGCGAAAAAGGCCGCTCCCAAGCCGTCAAAGAAGCGCTAGGCATTGCGTTCCCCTCAATCCTGCATGGTATCTTCAAGAGATTCCGGAGGATTTCTGATGGTACGTCTGCTTCTCCGCGCTCTCCCTGTTTGTCTGCTCTCAGTTCTATGCGTTGGCGCTATTTCCACTGCCGGCGCGACGGACTCGCCGTCCATACCCAGCTCAGCAACAAGCGCTCTGCCGGGCTATCGCTTTGAAAAGGGCGGCTGGACCTACGTGCATCTTGAGGGCACTCCTTCGCAGATCGGATTCGAGCACGGCCAGTTGCTTGCGGCCGAGATCGAGGACATGGTGGGGGTGATCCGGCTAGAAAATACCCACAACACCAAGCGCAATTGGAAGTTCTACCGCGAGGCCGGCCGCAAGATGCTGTGGCCGCACATCGATGCCGAGTACCAGCAGGAGCTGGAGGGCATTGCCAAAGGAGTTCAGTCCCAGGGCGTGAAGCTGGACGTGTGGGATATCGTGGCCCTGAACGGGGGCATCGAGCTGCCCCAGTACTATGTGCCCTGGCTAAATAAGCGGGAGCGCGCGGCCAACGCCCCGCACATTACACCCGAAGGCCGGTGCTCGGCATTCATCGCCACGGGCAGCTATACCACGGGCGGCAAGATCGTGATTGCGCACAACAACTGGACCAGTTATGCCGAGGGATCGCGCTGGACGATGATCTTCGATATTCAGCCGGAGCACGGGCACAGGATGCTGATGGATGGCGCTCCGGGCATCATCACCAGCCAGGACGATTTTGGCGTGAACGACGCGGGACTGATGATTACCGAGACCACGATCAGCCAATTCGAGGGGTGGGATCCGGACGGCAAGCCCGAGTTCGTGCGTTCGCGGAAGGCGCTTCAGTATGGAAGCTCGATCGACGAGTATGTTGCGCTGATCAAGGAAGGCAACAACGGCGGCTACGCCAACGACTGGCTGATCGGCGACCGCAAGACCGGGGAGATAGCTTACCTGGAGCTGGGCCTGAAGAACACGCCGCTGTGGCGCTCGAAAGACGGCTACTTTGTAAGCTCGAACTATGCGCGCGACCCGGAGCTAATCAAGAACGAGACCGACGGCTTCAAACTGAACGACCTCTCCTACTCGCCCAATGCGCGGCGCGTGACCTGGGAGAAGCGAATGGCGGAGTTCAAGGGGCGCATCGATATAGATCTGGCCGAGAAGTTCCTCGCCGACCACGACGACAGTTTCACCGGCAAGAACGAGGCAGACGATCGCACGCTCTGCGGGCACGTGGACAGGGCGAAGCTGGGCGTTCCGCAGTGGGACTGGGGCCCGTATTTTCCCGGCGGCTCGGTCACGGGCAAGGTGATGGACTCTGACCTGGCTGCGAAGTTATCGCTGGTTGCCCACGCCGGCCATCCCTGCGGCGAGGATTTTCTTGCGGCGCCGTTTCTGGCCGCGCATCCGGAGTACGGCTATCTGAAGCCGATTCTCAAGGACATGATATCCGGCCCGTGGACGGCGTTTGCGGCGGGGGAGAAGCAGTAGCTTATTAATTATTTCAGGATCTGGGCAATGAAATGAATTTGAAAGGGCACGGCTTTAGCCGTGCCGAAAAGGCAACAATAGGTACACGGCTTTAGCCGCTGAGGGAATGATTATTGGTTGAAAAAATCCCTCAGGGGCTAAAGCCCGCAATCTTTTCTCTCCATCTTGCGGCACGGCACCCAGAGGGTACCCGGCCGTGCCCGTTCAAAACAACGGAATCACACACGAAGCAGAACGGCTGAAGCCGTGCTCTTTCAAATCATTCAACTAATCCCCTTGGGTTAGCCAATAGCTGCGACGGGCTCGGCAATTGCAGCCGTCACCATCTCGCGGATAGAATCGATGACCAGGTCGGGCTCGTCGAGATGAATCCAATGCGCGCTTGCTGTTGCGATGACCTGCTGCACATTGTCGCCGATGCGATCCAGGCGTTCAACGGAGAGCGGAGTGGAATTACCTGGGGTGAGCACCAGCACGGGAATATCGTGGATGGGGCCGGCGGCCTGCATCTCCCTGACCGTTTCAGGCACCGCCTCGACGTGGCTGCACATACCGCGGTAATAACCGGGCCGCGACCAGTGGGCGGCAACGATGGGCCAAACTTCCCTGGGCATCTTGCCCACCTCTTCCGTGACCCGTCCCAGCACATGGCGGCCGCCCACTCCGGCGGCGCCGGCCAACCGGCCTGAGATGCGGCCGGAGCGGCAGAGCAGCGAGGTAACCGCGAGGCGGGCGAGGCCGAACCGCGCGATCGGAATCGCAAAACGGGAGAGCTTCCTGCCTAGATCAAGCTGGGATTGCTTGCCGGGGGCGAGCGGGGGCCATTCTTCACAGCGCATGGGGTCAACCAGCACGATGCCCTGCACATCTTCAGGGTAGAGAAGCGCATAGCGGCGCATGACCAGGCCGCCGAAGGAGTGCCCGACCAGAATGTAGGGCGGTTTGATCTCGGCGCACTGCAACAGATCGTGCAGTTCCACGGCGATGTTGCCGGGGGTGCGGGCGGTGCGGCATGGGCTGCTCCAGCCGAGGCCGCTGCGATCGTAGGATGCGGTGCCGGTAAAGCGGGAGACGGTCTCCTGAATGTGAAACCAGTTGAGATTGGTTGCGGCGATGCTGGCTTCAAAGAGCACGGTCGGGCCACCCGAGCCTTTTTCGAGCAGGTAGAGCTTGCACCTGCGCCCTATGGTTACCCAGCGGCCAATGCCGGCAAAGCGCAGGCGATCGCGATGGGCGCCGATGCATTGATAGAGAAATCCCACGCCGATCAGGGATGCCGCCGAGCCAACAATCCACAGAAAAATATTCACGAATGATCCTAGAAACGGGTGAGATGCTCCGTGCTGAAGTCCGCGAGGGCGAGGTTTGCTTTTGCGCTGCCGCGGTCGACGATGAGGAGGGTTGAGCCGGCGTTGCCGCGCAACTTAACTTCCACCTGGCTTGCCGACCAGACGCCGCCGGTATGGCGCAGGCCGAAATAGGTGAATTCCTTCACAGCTCCTGTTCCTTTCAGTGTTTTCTCAATATATACAGGAAAGCCTATATCGTGGTCCAGCCAGCTTCGGATCTCGGCGTAATGGGTGCGATCCGAAGGGCCCGGCGTACTCTTCAAGACGTCGCAATCCCGCGCGCCATACCTGGTTTCTTCCACTACCGTCTGGTTGGGCCAGAAGTACTCGGGTTCAAGAAAATCCTCGTAGCTGAATCCGGGTCCTAGCGGGCCGTCGCTCCACTGGCCAAACGAAAGAATCACCGGCGCCGCATCTCCGGGGTGAGCAATTTTGACAACATTTTGGCCATTGGGACGCATTTCGATAAGAATATGGGCGCGGGCGTCAGGGTATGTATTTTTGAGAGGGGTAATTTCGAGGAGCACGCGCAGAACGCCGGGAAACCAGTGCGCCTTGATGGTGATTCCATAGCTGGTGCGCGTGCCGTTTGCTTCTACGCGGACAAGATGGCCGGTGGCGCGGAAGTCCGCCGACTGCACGCGCTGGCGCGGGGCGGCAAGCACTGTTGGAGCATCTACCGCGTTTACGGGGACGGCCAGGAGCAGCACGAAGCAGGCTGCAGTGGCTTGGATAAAACGGGCTGGTCGATTTATGTGGTTTCCCACCTCCGCCGCGGCGGACGGAAAGGATGGGGCACGGAGGATTTTGTGGGCGTCCGGCGCTGGATTTTTCTTGCTGTCATTCTGCTCGCGCATCAGGCTGCTCTTCATGACTCGAGCCTGCTTTCGTCGCCGCCGACACGGAGGCCGTCGCGCATGCGAATGTGCCGGGGCGCGGAGTGGGCAATCTCGTTTTCGTGCGTAACCACGATGAGCGTCATGCCGCGCTTTTGCTGAATGCCGATGAGCATTTCCATGATGCGCGCGGAGTTTACGCTGTCCAGATTGCCGGTGGGCTCGTCGGCCAGCAGGATGGAGGGATGGTTGGCCAGCGAGCGGGCAATGGCCACACGCTGGCGCTCTCCGGCGGAAAGCTCGTTGGGATACCGGTGGAGGCGGTCTTCCAGGCCCATCTCGCGCAGAAGGGCCCCGGCACGGTGGGCACGGTTGCCGGCGTCGCGGCTCAGCGCGAGCATGGGCACCTGCACGTTCTCAAGGGCGCTGAGCGTGGGCAGCAGATAAAAGGCCTGGAAGACGAATCCCACCTGATGGGCTCTGTAGTCGTCCAGATCGATGGCGGCTCCGAGCGGCTGATTGCTGAAGAAGACCTGGCCTGAGGTTGGAGTATCGAGTCCGCCCAGCAGTTGCAGCAGGGTGGATTTGCCGCTGCCGCTGGGCCCGCTGATGGCCACATACTCGCCGGCGGCGATGGAAAGATCCACGCCGCGCAGCGCCTCGATGCGCCCTTCGTCATAGCTCTTGCACAGGTTGCGCGCTTCCAGAATCGGGCTAATCATGGCGGAGCGCCTCCACCGGCGAGAGATGCGCGCCGCGCCATGCGGGGACGGCTCCGGCGGCCAGCCCGGCCAGGACGGCGATGCCCAGCGCTTCAAAGAGAAGCAGCACAGGGAAGGATGCGGAGACGATGCTGGCGGTCTGCGGCAGGGCAGCCAGCAGGCGCAGTGCGCCGCATCCAACGGCGATGCCGAGAATGCCGCCGGCCAGGCCCAGCACGGCTGCCTCGGTCTGGATGAGCAGCAGGATGCGCCAGCGCTTCCAGCCCAGGGCGCGCAGGATGCCGATCTCGCGGGTGCGCTCGAAGACCGACATGGCCATGGTGTTGGCGATGCCCAGGATGCCGATCAGCATGGCAATGGAGGATGTGCCCCACGCGGCGGCGTGCGCCAGCAGGACGAGCTGGTTGTTGCTGGCCCGCTCGGCCGCGGGAACGGCGCGCAGACCCGGCAGAGCGGCTTCGATCTCAGCCTGCGCGCGTTTCAGGTACCGGTCTGGCGCTTCGCCGGGCGGCGGAGGGCGAAGCCGCACATGAAAGGCCGTGACTTTTCCTTGCAGGCCGCCCAGCTGCTGCATTTGATCGATGGGCAGGATGACCGCGCCGGCCTCCAGCGCCGATCCGCCGTGGTAGACGCCGGCCACGGTGAATGGGGAGCCTTGAATCTCCAGGGTATCGCCAGCGTTCTTATGCAGGTTGCCGGCCAGCAGGTCGCCCAGCATCACTTCAGGCTGGCCATCGCGGAAACGGCGGCCGGAGACCAGTTGGAGGGAATCGAATTCATAGGAATCGGCCTTCCAGCCGTAGGCCAGCGCGTTGACCTCGGGCGTGAGGTCCATCAGGTTCAGGATCATGGGCGTAGCCTGGGCCACGACGGGCAGCGCTTTGAGCTTCACTCCGGCGGACTCATCCATCGAGGTGTTCAGGAAGGTCTGCTGAACGACGGCAATGTCGGTGCCGCTGCTCAGGTACATGCGCAGCCATTCGTGCTCAAAGGAGCGGGAGAAGCCGACCAGACCCACAAAGGCGCCAATGGCCATGGCGATGCCGCCCAGCGTGAGCAGAGTCCTGAGACGCCTGCGCCAGAGATTCTTCCATGCAAATCCGGTGAAGGACAATTGGGCGGCCATGATTTGGTTTGTCCTCGCGCGTTTGGAGTTGGGGAAAGCCTCAGAAGGGGAAGTTTATCGGGCAGCAGGGAGCAATGTCCATTTATCCTTTGGAACTCAAGGTAATTTCACGATACTCTGCGGCCCATCATCTGCCTTGCTCCGGGGGCGAAAACGCGACGCAAAACGCCGCAATCGATTCCAGCGGCGGAAAAACCATTGGTACAGGGAATATCCATAACGCTCCCAGAAACCGACGGCCTGGTTGGTGTAAATGTCGTTTGGCCGGACGCATCTCCACAGTTTGTAACCTTTGGCCCGCATATATGCCCTGTACTTCCTATCGCGAAACAGGTTTTCAATCACCATGACGCGGGGCCTGTACCTGTGAAAATCCAGACCGTCGAGAACCTCCAGTTCCCACCCTTCCACATCCACCGACAACAGATCGATTGGTCCGATCTCCGCCGCATGGGTGCGTAGAATCGTGTCCAGACGCCTTAAATTGACTTTGATTTTGCGAATGTCCAGGTTCGATTCGAGACGCGCGTGCGAATCCTTGATGGCCAGAGAGGAATGCGACTCGTAGGAGACATCGCCGCCCAGGTATTGAACGCCGTGGGTTTTCACGACGGAGAAATCGACCCCATCCTGGTCATGATCTCCGCATGCATATTCCAGGATTGGGAAGCCGCGCTCCCGATGCAGCTTACAGAATTCGGGGTTGGGTTCGATAGCGATCACAGTCCAGCCCAGCGACCGGTAGAGAGCGCTGTTGGAAAGGTAATCCGGCCTGGCCGCCCCGACTTCGACAAAGATTCCTGAACTTTGCCCAGGGAAAAAACGTTGCTGGACAATTCGGTCCACATCCGCTTCAGCATGACATGCGGCTTTTTCACCAGTCATCCGGCATTTCCCTTTTGAACTCCCCAGTGGTTGGCGCTATTTTCCCTGGAATTTACCTGTTGTTTTCCCGGCTTCGGCTCGAACAAGGTAAATCCGGCTCAAAGGATTCCCCTCGGATTCTGGCGAAACACGGAAAAAAAGGCAGAGAATCAACCGGCGAAGAACGCCGCAAGCGGGCGCAGACGATCCAGCCGCCGCCGGGTAGCTTTGCTTGAGCTTGCCTAGGGAACTGCGGTCCGATGCCCGAAGCGGGCATCGGACCGCTACAAAAAACTAAGCACGGTCGCGTCCGCGAGAACCACCGCCGCCGCTGCCCTTGCGCGCCTGGTAGCAATCCCGGCAATAAACCGGCCGATCGCCACGCGGCTCAAAAGGCACTGTTGTAGGCTGGCCGCAACCCGAACAAATCACAGGAGTACCCTGTGCCGGGCCCGAACGGTAGCCGGAACCACCCTGATCGTTCTTCTTTGCCATACGGCAATTCTTGCAACGCTTAGGGGTCGAATAACCACGTTCCTGAAAGAACGCCTGATCGGCAGGGGTGAAGGCGAATTCCTGCCCGCAATCGCTGCAAGTGAGTTGAATATCTCCAGCCATGGGTCTCCTTGCGGAAATTGTACAACCCAATCTTGGTTTTGCGTATAAGGATTCACTCGAATTGAGAAAACTTGCGTCAGGGGCGAAGGTTCCGGCCCGGCAGCCGGTTCCGGCCGGCAGGCGGCAGTTTTCTGCCAGATGAGGGCAAAATGGCCCGGATAGCGAGGTCTATCTGGGCTTTCGGGCCACCGCAAGCAGATGCGCGCTGGCGGCCAGCACGGAAAGCTCCGACTCGAGCAGGCGCGCAACGCGAAGCAGATCGGCGCGCAGGCGGGTATCGGCCAGCCGCGCGGCGATATCGGGAAGAATCCATCCCGGGCCCTCGATGCCAAACAAGCCATCGATCAAAAGACCCGCGGCCAGCACCTCCGCGCCAAGATCCTCGGGCCGATGAAAGAATGCCGTGGTGAAGTAATCAAGCTGCCCGGTGGGATTGCGGTGCTGGCCGTCGCGCGTGTCCTGTTCCACGATAGCGGCGAAGCGCGGGTCCCGGAAGAGATCGCGGGCCAGACCATCCAGGGCTGAACCCCAGCGGGAGACGGCGGCGGCAAAGAGGCGGCCTCCCGGCTTTAGAACGCGCGCGGCCTCGTCGAGGGCGCGCGCACGATCGGGCGCGGCGGTCAGGTGGTACAGCGGACCCAGGAGGAGAACCACATCCGCGGTCTCATCGGGAAAAGGCAGGTTGCGCGCGTCGCCGACCTGGCACGAGGCAAGCGGCCGGGGATTCGCGGCACTGCTCCGCCCGGCCTCGGCGACGAGACGCGGAATCGGGTCCAGCAGATGGACCGAGTATCCGGTCCCCGCCAGCCAGAGCGCATAGGCTCCGGCAGCGCCACCGATATCCAGAACGGTGGCCGGAGGGGCGGGTGCGAGGCGCTCGATCAGCTCCCGGGTGCGCAGGGCCTCCAGCAGAAATGGGCCGTCTTCGAGCCGGTGTTCCTCGGCCGATTTGTGATAGTACTCGGCAATCGCGGAGTCGAATTCAAGCGGTTGATTGTCCATGCGGCATCCCCTTCGGGATGGCCAAACTATACAGGAGATCATGCCCGGAACAGGAATTTGTACTCGCTTCAGGGCAGTTCTGTCTCCGTGGGTCCCTGCGGGTGCCGAGATCAATGCTTTACCATAGTTTTGCAATCGTTCATTGATAGGACGTGGGTAGAGATGCGGATTGTCTACGTGCTCACTTCGCTGGGCATGGGCGGAGCGGAGCGTCAGGCGCTGGCGCAGGCTGAGCGGATGGCTCAGCGGGGCCACAAGGTTGCTCTGCTGGTGTTGCGGCCTCGCCTTCCCGAGGAGTGGCCCACCGGGCTCGAAGTGGTGCACCTGGACATGCACAAGAAGCCGGTGAGCGTATTGAAGGGGCTGGCGAAGGGGCGGCGCTTTCTGCGCCAGTTTCAGCCGGACCTGTTGCACAGCCACAGCTTTCATGCCAACTTCATGGCTCGATTGCTCAAGATCCTGGTGCCGGAGCCGGCTGTTCTCTCCACCGTGCATAACGTGTATGAAGGCGGCTGGCCGCGGATGCAGGTCTACCGGCTGACGGATGGCCTGAGCCGCCGCACCACCGCCGTATGCGAGGCGGCCGCAAAGCGTTTTGTGCACCTGAAGGCCGTGCCGCAAGACAAGTGCGTGGTGATGGCGAACGGGATCGAAACGACGGAGTTTGTCCCCGACCAAAGACGCCGCGCGCGCATGAGGGAGCAAATGGGAGTGGCCGATGAATTCGTCTGGCTGACGGCCGGACGAATCGTTGAGGCCAAGGACTATCCGAATCTGCTGCGAGCGTTTGCGCGGGTGCTGGCGGTTCACCCCGATGTGCAACTGTGGGTTGCCGGGGCATCGACTGGCGTGGAGACTGAGCGGCTGCACGACATGTCTGCGATCCGTGGATTGGGCGATTCCGTGCGCTGGCTCGGGTTGCGCCGCGACCTGCCCGCATTGCTGGACGCCGCCGATGGATTTGTGCTGGCGTCTGCATGGGAGGGGATGTCCCTGGCCGTGGGCGAGGCCATGGCCATGGAGAAGCCGGTGGTGGCCACCGATGTTGGCGGCACGCGCGAACTGGTGGGGGACGCAGGCGCGATTGTGCCCTCCAAGGCTCCCGATGCGCTGGCCGAGGCCATGCTGGAGCTGATGCAGAGAACTCCGGAAGACCGGCACACGCTGGGCATGACGGAGCGCCAGCGCATTTGCCGGAACTTCAACATGGATACCAAGGCGGATGAATGGGAGGCACTTTACAGGACGCTGTTGGAGTGCAAACGATGAACTGTTCTCCGTCCTGATTGATTTTCACGGACCATTTTGGAGCCGATCCGCCTGCGGCGGCTAAGCCAATGCCATCGTGATAATCTTATCGGCGAACCAAGCAGAGTGCCCTATCCGGCCGCAAAGAGCGGTTCTGTGGAGAGGCATGGAGGGTGTGCAATGCGAAATGCAATTGCCTGGGGAGTTGTGTGCTGTGCCTTGGTGGGAGGGGCAATCGGCATGGGGAACAAATTGGCGCACGCGCAGGCCAAACCAGCGCAGAATGCGGTACAGGTTCTGGATCACGGCTGGCAGTTCCGGCAGGTTGCGGCGGGCGCGCAGGAGGCCGAGAGCGGCTGGCTGCCGGCCACCGTTCCCGGCGACGTTCACCTGGACCTGCTGGCTAACAAGAAAATCCCCGACCCATTCTTCGGCGCCAACGAATCCAAGCTGCAATGGATCGAAGATGAGAGCTGGGAGTACCGGTTGAACTTCGACGTCACGCCGGCCTTTCTGTCCCGGGCTGAAGTGGACCTGGTCTTCGACGGGCTGGATGCGGCCGCCGAGGTCTCTGTGAACGGCGCCCAGGTACTGAACGCGGACAACATGTTCCGCGTGTGGCGCGTGCCGGTAAAGAGCCACTTGCACGCAGGCAGTAACCAAATGCGCGTGGTCTTTCCCTCGCCCATCAAGGCTGCGGCGGCTGCGGCGGCCAGCGATGCGTTCCGGCTGAGGTCGAAGACCGCGGACAAGACCTATATCCGCAAGGCGGCTTATGAATATGGCTGGGACTGGGGACCGACGTTTGTGACCAGCGGCATCTGGCGGCCGGTGCGGCTGGAGGCCTGGAACAAGGCGCGCATCTCGGACTTTGCTATTCGGCAGCGCGACGTGAGCAGGGAAGTGGCCCACCTGGACGCGGAGGTCGAAGTGGAAGCTGCAAGAGCCGGCTCGGTCAAAGTGAATGTGCAGTACAGCGACAGCGGCAAGCCGGTGACGCTGAGCAAGTGGGTCAGCGTTCATGCCGGCAGCAACGTGATCGATCTTCCCGTACAGATTCGCCATCCCAAACTCTGGTTTCCGGCCGGCTATGGCGAACAGCCTTTGTATGAGTTCACCGCGCAGGTGGGCACGGGCGCCGGAGTGAGCGCCGGCGGCACGATTATAGACGAGCGCAAGACCAGGGCCGGGCTGCGTTCGATCGAGCTGCGCCGCCAGTTGGACAAATGGGGCCGCTCCTTCGAGCTGGTGGTGAACGGCATCCCGGTCTTCGCCAAGGGCGCGGACGTGATTCCCTTCGACAGCTTTCCCAATCGCGTGACCACGGCGGATTATCGGCGGATTCTGGAGTCGGCGCGCGACGCCAACATGAATACGATTCGCCACTGGGGCGGCGGCTACTACGAGACGGACGAGTTCTACACGATCTGCGACGAGTTGGGGATCATGGTGTGGCAGGACTTCCAGTTCGGCAACGACTGGCAGCCGGGCACCTATGCCTTCAAGCTCAACATCGAAGCCGAGGCAGAGGACCAGGTGCGGCGGCTGCGCAATCATCCCAGCATTGTGGTGTGGTGCGGCAACAATGAGACCGAGGAGGCGATGGACTGGCCTCCGCGTCCCGCACTGCCGGCGGACGTCAGATATTTTATGTGGCAGGACTACCTGACCGAGTTCAGCGGCATCCTGCCCAGAGTGGTGGCACGGCTGGACGCGGAGACGCCCTATTGGCCCAGTTCGCCCAGCGCCGATTATGAGCCGCTCACCGACCACTACCAGAGCGGCGATGCTCACATCTGGGACGTATGGCACGGGAACGTGCCGTTCTCGGCCTACGAAACGCATCATGCACGCTTTGTGACGGAGTATGGATTCCAGTCGTTTCCGGAGATGAAGACCATCGAAGCCTTCACGCAGCCTGAGGATCGCACCAGTATCTTCACGCCGGTGATGCTTGCGCACCAGAAGAACGATGAAGGCAATGCGATCATCCACGATTATCTGCTCAAGGATTATCCCGAGCCGAAGGACTTCGCCAGCTTTCTCTACGTGAGCCAGGTGCTGCAGGCCGAAGGGATCAAGATCGGCGCGGAGCACTTCCGCCGCAGCCGTCCGCAGACCATGGGTTCCATCTTCTGGCAGTTGAACGACTGCTGGCCGGTGGCCTCGTGGTCCTCAATCGACTACTACGGCCGCTGGAAGGCGCTGCAATACTATGCGCGGCGTTTCTATGCGCCCATCCTGGTTTCGCCGCACGTCGAGGATGGTTCGGTGAAGGTTTATATCGTCTCCGACAAGACCGAGGCGCGGCCGGCCACGCTGCATGCGCGGCTGATGGACTTCGACGGCAAGGTGCTGCTGGAGGAAAAACAGGAGGTTAGCATTGCGCCGCTCACCAGCAAGGTTTATCTCGACTGGCCGCTGAAGAAGCTCACCGACGCGGGCGCGGCAGACACTTCGAGGGTTTTTATCGTTGCCGATCTGACCGCCGGCGGCGCCGAGATCTCGCGTAACCTCGCCTATCTGGCTCCGGTGAAGGAGATTCATCTAAAGCCGGCTGCGCTTAAAGTGGAAACCACGGGCGGAGGCGGAAGCTATAAGGTCCGCATCACTTCCCCGGTGCTGGCGCGCAGCGTTTATCTCACCTTCGGCAATCTGGACGTAAAGGTCTCAGACAATTACTTCAACCTGCTGCCCGGAGAGACAGTGGAGATCGCGGCCACAAGCGGAGTTTCTCTGGATGCTCTGAAGGTGCAGTTGAAGGTCATCTCGCTTACCGATGCCTTTGCAACCGATGAACAGCCAGCCACGCTGACGGCGGCGCCGTAGACGCACCGAGGGCCGGAGCAGGGTGCCCCGGCCCGCTGAAGTTTGCTCTCATTCAATCAGAACGAAAACACAGCCTGAAAGTAGATGCGCCGCGCCGCCGATCCGGAGGAGAAGATTCCTCCAGCCAGACTGGTTGATTTGTCGAACTGGCTGCCCGGGCCATACAGTCCCGTGCTGGTATTCAGCGTAGGGATCACGCTTCCCACCGGCTGGCCTCTGTCGATGTCGTTAAACAGGTTCATGGCCTGCGCATTGAAGGTGACCGTGTATTTGCGGCCTGTGTTGACGGGCGGTAGTCCACCTCCACGGCCTCCTCCTCCACCGCCGCCAAAGGGGTTGCCAAATCCGCCCGTACCTCTGCTGCCGCTCTGAGGTGGTCCGCTGGTGGCACCGGGTTCAAGCTTGGGACCGAATCCGAAGGCGCGGCTGACGCGCAGGTTCACTGCGACCGCGGCCGGGCCAGTGCCTAGATTGATGGGGATGATCTCCTCCCCGGTTTGAGGAACGGTATCGAGAGCCCCGAAGCTGGTTTGGACGACATTGGACGGGATGGATGCGGCGGTTGCATACGACGGACGGTCGTTGAAGAAATTGTCGCCGGTAAGGTCGTTGGTGGTGAAGATGTTGAACGGCCTGCCTGACTGCGCGATCATAAAGGGATTGAAGCGAATGGCCCAGGGACCCTGGTAATTGGCCATCAGGAAGACCATGTTGCGCGACGCAAAGGATGCGCGGCCGTAGTCCTGGCTCAGGTTGTAGGAGTTGGATGCGTGCGATCCGTTGCCGCCGTCGGAATTGGCTATTGTGAAGTTATAGAAGCCGGTCACGCCGAAGTTGGGCGTGAAGTGCGCGTTGAGGTTCACGATAATCTGGTTCTGCTTGAAGACGGCTTCGGGATAGAACTGATCTACGATGCCTTCGGCGGGATTGGGCCGCGCTGGGGGTAGGCCGCCATAAACGAAGGTTCCCGGCAGGTAGGCATTCGAGTCGCGTGTTACAAACTCGTGCACGCCAAAGGAGTGCAGGTAGGTGAGCGTGACCGTAGTTGCCTTGTTTGCCTGCCGCTCCAGGCTGACTCCGGCCTGTTGTGTGTAGGGCGAGTGGTAACCGGGCGCGACCTGGTAGACGGTGCGTGTACCTGTGGCTGAAGTGCAGTTGCCTGTAATGGTCAGCGTATCGGGGTTAAAGCAGGTGGGGTTAGTAATGGATATTACCTGCTGGCTATTGGGGCTGCCATTGAAACGCTCAGCCGAGAGCATATTGTCACTTGAAAAGCGGTCATAGAAGATGCCAAAACCTCCTCGCAGCACGGTCTTTGCCTGCTTGGAGTCTTTGTGGCCGTCAAGGGCATAGGCAAACGCGACTCGCGGGGCCCAGTCGTCGTGGTCGGCAATGTGATTCTGCGTCTCCCAGCGGATGCCGCCGGAGAGGGTCAGATTCTTGTTGGCCTTCCAATCGTCCTGGAAAAACAGCGCGGCGTCAAAAACGTTGGCCAGTACGGCTTCCGGGCCCGTGGTGTAGGTCAACCTGGTGGGCAGAGCGCTGCCTCCGTTCAATGCGCTTACATAGTCGGGTACGGATGCGAAATTGAAGCTGCCATTGAAGTTCGCATCCGTAGAGTTGGCATCACGATTGTCGCGAAGGCGCGTGCCGAACTTGATGGCCTGTGTGCCCACGGTCATAGTGGTGATGTTATGCAATTCCAGGTGATTGGTATGATCGCTTTCGTTCTGTCCCGAGTTACCGCCGCCCGAAAAGGCTCCCGGCACGGAGACCAGCGGCACATTGGGGCTAACCGGCGTAGTGGTGGAGTAGTCGCGAAGATACTGGAAGCGGGTCTCGTTGACGATGTGTTCGTTGATGACCCACGAATCGCTCACCTGGACGGTGCTTTCGGTTTCCAATGAATCGGAAGACTGGGACGGCAATGATGTGGAGCCGATGTTTCCGCTTTGATTGTTGCGGTAGAACTGGTAGCGCGCCGTGAGGGTGTTCTTCTGGCCCAGTTGCAGATCGATGCGCGGGGCGATATTGGTGCGCGTCTGCGGAGCAAAGAGACCGCCGGAAAGGGGACCAACTTCGCAAGTGCCCGTTGTCCCGGCTCCGCACGGTTGGGTGGGGTCCGAAACCAGAACCGCAGCTTGCGCCAGCGAGTAGATGCTGTCGTTCTGGTTGTTGCGCTGATCCACGCTGATGAAGAACGATGCCCATTTGGAGAGTGCCCCGTTCAGGGTGGCGTTGTACATGAGACTGTGGTATGCCGGGATGACCTTGGCAAACGGGTTGGCGGTATTGAAGAGATCGTCGTTGCCCTGGGCGAAAAACTGGCCGTGCAGCTTGTCGGTGCCGGGCTTGGTGAGGATCTCGATGCGCCCGTAGCCGAGGCGGTCGAATTCAGCCGAGAAGGGATTCTGGTTGATGCGAATCTCGCGGATGGCCGACTTGGGCGGCAGTTGCCCGCCGGTGAAGCCGTCGATGTAAATCTGGCCGCCGTTCGGTCCGGCGGAAGGGCCGGCCAGGGCCGTCAGCTCGTTGGACAGCTCGTCCGGATCGTCGGAGAGCGCTTCCAGGTCCTTGCCCTTGATGACGATGGCGCTGGCATTGCCGCCGGCTTCCACGCTTACCGTGGGTGAATCGTCGGTGACGGTCACGCTCTGCTGCGCCACCTCCAGGGCCATGGAAATGTCCACGCGCTTCACCTGGCCGGCCGCGAGCTGAATGGCGGGCGAAGTAAATGGGGCGAAGCCGGCGAAGGTAGCCTGGACAATATAGCTGCCGGGCGCGAGGCCGTTGACCACATAACCGCCGGCCGCATCTGCTGTTGCGGTGGTCACGGCGGTTCCCGCCGAGGTGGCGATAGTGACCTTTGCGCCGGGGATCAGCGCACCGGTGGGGTCGGCGATGTGCCCGCGCAGAGTGGCTGTTGCCACCGGCGTGGAGGACGCCGGGGGTTGCGCCTGCACCGCAGGCGTTTGTGCATGTGCCGCCAACCCAACGGCGCAACTAAGCGCCAGGGCAATCGAAAAATGAATAAAGCCGTGCAGCCTTGAATACACCAGTCCCTCGCTTGTTTAGGATAAATCTGGGATTGCGCTTACTCGGGCGCCACTTCCGGCGCGCCGGAGCTCATGCTCCAGTTGCTGAGCAGGCTTTGGGTGGCCGCGGGAGCCTCGAGCAGCGGCTCAACTCCCGCCAATAGTGTGATGGCGGTGACTTCGGTTGCGCCGTCGGTTGAAACTACCATGATCGCATCGCCTTTCTTCAGAGCGGTCAATTGAATGACCTGCGCATGATGGAGAATCTGCTGCGGGTCGGCGCCTACGCCGTTGTGCGGTGAAGCTGCCGGCGCTGCGTTCTGCGGCGGAGCAGTTCCACCCTTTCCACCAGCGCCGCTCGCGGCTCCTGTCAGCCGTGCAGCCAGGGCCTGCGCCACGCGATCCGGCAGACGGCGCATCTGCGCGTCCGCGGTGATGTGGATGGTTACCTGCTTCTTGGTGGTCAGGTCCTTCACCACCAGCATCGAGGCAGCCGCATCCAGCGAAACGATGGTTCCGGAGATATTGCGGAAGGTGCCTGAGATCACTTCTTCCGCGGCGATCTCCGTGCCGTCCTCATTCTTTGTTCCCCGCGCGCGCAGTTGGTCGCCGGGATGAATGGCATCGATGGGCGCCGGCTTTGCCTCATCGAAACGCACCGAAGCGGGCGCGTACCGCTTGAGTACGGTTGCCTTGGTGGTGTGAACGGCGATGGTTTTGGCCGTGGCTCCCGTGCCGCTGGTCAAAACAAGGACGCCGGCTGCGCTGTCAACGCTCTTCACCAGCCCGCCCACGCCGCGCTTTTGCCAGTCTTCGCGCTCTTCCTGTTGTTTTTTGACCAGGTCTGCCTGTTTGACGGCGACAATTTGCAGAGCCTGAGCCGGAGGGCCGGGCGCGACCGGGTCGAGCTTCACAAGCACACGGTCCCCGGTCTCCAGATCGCTGAACTGGAGGGTATCGGCGGCGCTCAGATCCTTTTGCCCCGGAGAGATGCGCTTGATGGCCGCTGTGGAGGGAACGTCGAACTGGCGAACGTCTCCCGCGTCGGTCTTTACCGTGACCGTGGCGCCGCTGATAGCGGTGATGGTGCCCAAAAAGCGGGTGGTAGGCGCCTGCGCAAGGGCCAGAGGCGCTGCAAGGAAGAAGGCGACGAATACGAGCGAACTGATTGAGAGTGACCTGCGCATGGTCGAGACTGGAATGCGCATCTTCATGTTGCTGAGCATAAGCCTTTTCTCCACGGACCGGATCTTTCCGGTGACCGGGGCGGGAAAGTCATTTCCATTTCTCTAGACGAACCAGTGCGCCAAAAGGTTGAAGAGCCGTCTCATGATGTGACGGACGGTCCATAAAGGCTCGTGGAGTGAGCGCAAAGACGCAAATTTTGCGCATTTTTCCTATTCTATAACCTCAAGAGAGTCTAAAGGCTCAATTCGCCAGTTCGGCCGTCTCAAGAAAAGTGTAACTCCCCGACGGCGAAGGATTCACGTGGGTCAGGCGGCGATTATGCACGACTATCGTATCCCTGTACCAGAGATTGATGGCGGGCAGGTCGCGGGCGAGAATCTGCTGGGCCTCGACGTAATCGTCGCGCCGTTTGGCCGCGTCCGTGATTTGGGCCGCGTCATCGAGCAGGGCATCGAGCCGCGCATTCGAATAGTGGCCGCGGTTTCCGCCCTGGGGTGAGAAGTTCGAGGTGGAAAATACGTAGCTGAAGATATCGGGCTGCTCGTTGCCGCCAATCCAGCGGAGGGAATAGATCTGAAAAGCGCCGCGAGTAACGTCAGAGTAGAAGGTGGCGAACTCATAGCTGCGCAGGTCGAGCGCAATGCCCACTTTAGCCAGTTGCTGTTGCAGCACCGCCGCCAGCAGGCGCACATCTTCAACATTGCTGGTCTTCATGGTGAGATGGAGGCGGATTCCGTCCTTGCCGGGGGGATGGCCGGATTCATCCAGCAGGCTCGCGGCGCGAGCAGGATCGTAATCGTAGCGCGGCACCTCCGCGGTGAAGGCCCAGTGGCTGGCGGGCAACAGGCTCACAGCGGGCTGCGCATGGCCGCGCAGCAAGGTTTGGATGAGCAGGTCGCGATCGATGGAGCAGGCAATGGCCTGGCGCACGCGCACGTCCTTCAGCAGCGGGTCGCGGAGATTGAAGGCCAGGTACTGAATCTGTGTTCCGTCCGTATCCTCCACCTGCAGATTGGGGCGCGCGGCGAGAACGGGGAGGGAATCCATGGGCAGGGAATTGACGGCCACGTCGCCGGAGCCTTTTTCGAGTTCAAGGGATTGGGTAATGGTGTCGGGCACTACGGCGAAGCGCACGCGCGCGAGCTTCGGCACCACAGACCAACTGAGCGGATTGCGTTCGACGACCACATCCTGATCGATCTGCTGGCTGACGAAGCGAAAGGGTCCGGTGCCCACGGGATGCTGCCAGAAGTCGCGCCCACTGCCTGAGGGAACGATGCCGATGGCGCCTGTGGAGAGATTGGTGAGCAGAAAATTGTCGGGGTGCTTCAGATGAAAAACTATTGTGCGGCCGTCGGGAGCTTCGATGGTGTCGATCGTGGCGTAGGCCGCGGCCTTGGGCGAGATCACGGCGCCAGAACGCATGGAGTTGATGGTCCACAGCACATCGGCGGCGGTGAGCGGGCGGCCGTCGTGGAAGCGGACGCCGGTGCGCAGGTGAAAGACCAGCGTCAGCGGAGTGGGCTGCTCCCAGCGCTCGGCCAATGCCGGAGTGAAGTGAAAGCTGGAATCGCGAGCCACCAGCCCGTCAAACAAGAGTTCGTCGATATGCTCGGATTGACCATCCGTTCCGATGCGCGGATCGAGATTGGCCGGACTGCTTTCGATGAGAAAGACCACCGTGCCGGGATCTCTTGGAGCCGAGTGGCAGCCGGCAAGAGCAAGCAGAGCGGCCAGAGCGAACAGTTTACGCATAGGTCAACTGGCCGCGGATTGCGGTCCTCGTTGCGCCGGTGGCCGCGGGCAAGTGGCCGGGCCGGTGATGCCAGGTTTGCCAGGCCAGCAGCGCAAAGGCCGCGGCCTCCTTGGCCTCAATGGGAAGACCGAACTTGTCGCTGGTGGCCAGTTGGCAACCCATCGGCTCCAGCCGCTCGGCCAGCATGGCCATCAAGGTACGGTTGCGCGCGCCGCCGCCGGAGACGATGTAGTCCACGCCGCCGGTCTTCATCTTGGCATGGACGAAGCGCTTGTAACTCTGCGCGATGGTCTCGGCGGTGAGCGCGGTGGCCGTGGCCAAAATATCCGCCGGATTGTTGCTGGTTCGCCGGCAGGAGGAAAGAAACTTTGCGGCATATTCGCGGCCGAACTGCTCGCGCCCGGCGGTGCGTGGAGGCTTGAGCTGGAAGTAGGGATTGCGCAGAGCAGCCGCCAGCGCCGGCGCAATCACTTTGCCCTTCGCCGAGAGTGCGCCGTTGCGGTCGAAGGGCTTGCCGAACAGTTGCAGGGCCAGCGCATCGATCACCATGTTGCCGGGACCGGTATCGAAGGCGATCACTTCGTCGGGCGTGGCCGCGGCGGGAATCGCGGTCAGGTTGGCGATGCCGCCGATGTTCTGCAGCACGCGGCCGCGTTTCGCGTTTGCAAAGAGCACGTAGTCGAGCAGTGGAACCAGCGGCGCTCCCTGGCCGCCGGCAAGCATGTCAGAGGGACGGAAGTTGGAAACCACCGGGATGCCGAGCATGGCGGCGATAACCTGGGCTTCGCCGGCCTGCCAGGTGCAGGCAAAGCTGCGGCCCGCATACATGACCGCGCGCGGCTGATGATAGAGCGTCTGGCCGTGGCAGCCAATCAGGTCGAGCTTGACCGGATGCCGCTTGAGCGTAGCTTCGACGGCCTCGGCGTAGGCCAGTCCCAAACGCCAGTTGAGCCGCGCCAGTTCCGCGGTTGTGGTCGAGGCCGCGTTCATCGCCGTGAGCAATGCTCGGCGCAGCGCAGCCGGAAACGCGAAGCCCGCGTGCGCCAGCAGCGTGAGTGTGGGACGCGGTCTGCCGGGAACAATCCGCACCAGGGCCACGTCGATTCCATCGGCCGAGGTGCCGCTCATGATGCCGGCTACGGTCATCGTCTTTGCGCTCATGCTGGTTGGGCCTCCTGGGGATTGGACTGGGAGTTGCCGATGATTTGGCTGAAGCGCGAAATTCGATTGCGCAGCGCCTCGAACTGCCGGGCTGAAAGCGCCGCAGGAACTCCGCCGGCAAACAGCTTCGCCTGCTGCCGCGCAGTCTGCGCTGCCCGCGCCAGGAGCAGGTTGCGGAAGGCGGCCGAGCGCTCTCCCTGGGCGATCAATGCCTCGTAGGCTCTCAGAATCAGCTCCGGACTGTGGCAGATTTCCAGCAGATCCATTCCCGCGCGGATGGCCGCGACGGCGGCATCTTCTATCGGCATGAAGTTCAAAATGCCGCCCATCTCCATATCGTCTGAGAAGATGAGGCCCCAATAGCCAAGCCGCTTGCGCAGCACGGTCGTAATCCAATAAGGCGACGCGGTGGCCGGCCGATCCTTGCCCGGCGTATCGGGATAGGCCGCGTGGTTGACCATGATCATGGGCAGCTCGTGGCGCAATTCGCGATAGGGCGCCAGGTCTTTTTGCCATAGTTCGCGGCCGCTGCGCCGGATCCTGGGAGTTTCCAGGTGCGAATCCAGCGCGCCGCCGCCGAGCCCGGGAAAATGCTTGCCGCATCCTACTACTCCATGCTTCGCCAGCCCGGCCAGAAAGTTGCGCGCATAGTCCACCACGCCCTCCGCCGTCGATGCCGCAGCCCGCGTGCCCATCACCTGGGCCGAATCGGGCAGCGCCAGGTCCACCACCGGCGCCAGCGTCGTATTGAAGCCGAAGGCCTTCACGGCCTGCGCAATCAGTTCCCCTTGCTCGCGAATCAGCCCAATCTTCCCCATCTTCATGGCCGCCAGCGTCACAGCCTGCGCGGACGAAATAGGCGGCATCGCGTCGCGCAGCCGGTTCACAGTCCCGCCTTCCACATCCACGCAGCGAAAACTGGGCGCAACGCACAGCCCTGTGGCCTCGCTCAGCAGCGCCCGCGTCTGTTTGGCGTCCTCTATATTGCGCTGGAAGAGAATCACCCCCGCCGGCCGCACCAGCTTGAGCCACGCGCGTTCGAGATTGGTCAGCTCCGTGCCTCCGAGGCCCACCACAAGCAGGCTTCCCGCGGCCTGGCGCAAATTCGCCGTCATCCCTTCTCCTTCAACTCGCTTTGAAGCTCTTCCAGCAGATTCAGAGCCTGCAGCGGCGTCAGCGAGTTCACGTCGGTAGCTTCAATGCGGTCCACAATGCGCTGCGAGAGCGGGGTGAAGATGGTCAACTGCACTGGATCGGCCGTCTCCACCTGTACGCTCTGCCGCTCCTGCTTTTCATGCTGCCGCAGCACGTGCCTGGCCCGCTCGATCACAGCAGCGGGCAGTCCCGCCAGGCGCGCCACTTCGATGCCGTAACTCTTGCTGGCCGCGCCCGGTTCAATATTATGCAAAAACACAATTCCGCCCGCCGCTTCTTTTACGCCCACGCGCAGATTGCGCACGCGCTTGAGCTTCTCGGCCAGCATGGTCAACTCATGATAATGCGTGGCAAAGAGCGTGCGCGCGCCGCTCTCGGCGTGCAGATACTCGACCGTGGCCCAGGCCAGCGAGAGGCCGTCGAAGGTGGCCGTGCCACGGCCCATCTCATCCAGCAGAATCAGCGATTGATTTGTGGCCGTATTCAAAATGGTGGCCGTCTCCGTCATCTCCACCATGAAGGTGGAGCGGCCTCGGGCTACGTTGTCGCTGGCGCCGATGCGCGTATAGATGCGGTCCACCAGGCCAAAGCGCAAACTCTCCGCCGGCACAAAGCTGCCCATCTGGGCCAGAAGAATGAGCATCGCCGCCTGACGCAGATAGGTGCTCTTGCCGCCCATATTCGGACCGGTGATGAGCAGCAGGCTCGGCCCCTCGCCGGCCGCGTTCAGATAGAGATCGTTGGCAATGAAGCGTCCCTCGCGTGTCTCTTCCATCCACTGCTCGATGACCGGATGGCGGGCGGCAGTGGCTTCGATCACCGGCTCCTCGACAATCACCGGGCGGGCGTAGCGGCGCAATGCGGCGAGATGCGCGAAGTTGGCCAGCAGATCGGCTTCGGCGATAGCGGCGGAGCTGCGGCGAATGCGGCCCGCGGCTTCGAGGACGGCCTTGCGCAACTCGACAAAAATTCTTTTCTCGATTTCAATCGAACGGTCGTGCGCGGTGAGAATCTTGCGCTCGTACTCCTTCAGCTCCGGGGTGGTAAACCGCTCCGCATTCACCAGCGTCTGCTTGCGCTCGTAATCGGCGGGCGCCAGGGCAAGGTTGGCCTTGGTGATCTCGATGTAGTAGCCGAAGACGGAGTTATAACGCACTTTCAGTGAGCCGATGCCGGTGCGTTGCCGTTCGCGTTCTTCGATGGCCGCAATCGCCTGCCTGCCGGTGGTTGAGATGGCGAGCAACTCGTCCAGTTCGGAGTCCACGCCGGCGGCAATCGCGCCTCCATCCACCAGCGTCAGCGGAGGCTCGGGGACCAGCGTGGTTTGAATGCGCGCGGTGGTCTCTTCGAGCGTGTCAAGGCGCTCGGTGAGCGCACGCCAGAGCGGAGCCTGCATGGCTTCAAGCGCAATCTTGAGGGCGGGGAGCTTGGCAAGGCTGGCGGCGAGGGCGCGGACGTCGCGGGGGCCGGCGGAATCGAGAGAAAGCCGGGCCAGGAGACGCTCCAGGTCGAGGATGCCCAAGAATGCGCGGCGGATTTCTTCGCGCTGGAGCAGGTTGGCGTGAGCTTCGGCTACGGCTTCATAGCGGGCTTCGAGGGCCTGCGCATCGAAGAGCGGACGGAGGATGGTGGAACGCAGCAGGCGCTTGCCCATGGGCGTCTGGCAGGCGTCGAGGGTGTGGAAGAGCGTGGCGCGGCTGTCCTGACCCAGAAACAGCGGCTCGACCAGTTCGAGGTTGCGGACCGTGACCTGGTCGAGTTCGAGCGCGGTGGAGTGCTCCTGAAATTTGAGGCTGTCGATGTGCTGGGCATCGATCTTCTGCGTGGTGCGCACGTAATGGAGGACCGCGCCGGCTGCGATGGCGGCGGCTGGATGCTGGTCGAGGCCGAAGCCTTCCAGGGTACGGACGTTGAGCTGGCGCTCGACCAGGGGCACGGCGAAATCGCGGGTCCAGACCCAGTCCTCTACGCGGGTGCGGGCAGGAATGCGTTCGAGCGGCGCGGGCAACTCGGCGCTTGCGGGCAGCAGAACTTCGCTGGGACCGGCTTTGACGAGTTCATCCACGGCCTGCTGGCGGGCAGAGGGACCGCGGAATTCGGCGGTACGAAACTCGCCCGTGGAAACGTCGAGCAGGGCCACGGCGCAGACAGGTTCCTTCGCGGGACCGGTTTCAAAGAGCGCGGCCAGAAAGTTGTTCTGCTCCTGGCCCAGTGCGGAGTCGAGCGCCGTGCCCGGCGTCAGCACCCGCGTTACCTCGCGCTTGACGATCTTCTTGGTGAGCTTGGGGTCCTCCATCTGGTCGCAGATGGCGATGCGGTAGCCCTTGCGCAGGAGGCGCGTGAGGTAGGGCTCGACGGCGTGATACGGAACGCCGCACATGGGTTGCGAGCGCTCGCGGTCGCGGGCCGTCAGGGTCAACTGCAACTCGCGGCTGACGGTCACGGCGTCGTCGTAGAAGAGCTCGTAGAAGTCGCCCATGCGGAAGAAGAGCAAGGCGTCGGGGTTCTCGCGCTTGGCCGCCGTCCACTGGCGCATGAAGGGCGTCAGTTCGGACGGAGCCTGGTCCGGGGGAGGGATCTGCGGAGCTGGTTCTGGCTCGGGTTGTTTGTCTTCCCTAATCACGTTGCCTTTAAGAATACCGTTGCGGAGCGGCGGCTCGCCGGGTGAATTGCCGTGACCAGGAGCCCCTTGCAACATTCCATTGAGACTGCAAAATGTGTCAGGGCACGACTTCAGTCGTGCCGAAAGAGCAACAAAATCGTGTTGGGCTTTAGCCCCTGCGGTTTTTGTTTTCAGTTATTTGCAATTCCGCAGCGGCTAAAGCCGGAATCTAAAATTGACCATTTGCGGCACGACTAAAGTCGTGCCCTGACACAATCTATAGCCTGAAGGTAATTTTGCAAGAGACTCCAGGGACGGCGAAAGCAGGCGAATGGGAAAACGGGGCTCAGGTGTTGCATTTCACGCATCACCTATACTAGAATGTTTCCATGGGCAGAAAGAGCCGCCTTCTCAAGGACACCGATGATAAAGCTCGTTTTCATTGCGCCGGCGGAGTTGGCATTCTGCGCGAAGAGGTCTGGGTCGATGCCAAGGGTGAGGTCGTTCAATACAATCTCGCCTTTCTCATGCCTCATCTGACCAGCATCGATCATGGCCGGGTCCTTAGGTACGATAACGCGCACGGCATCCATGAGCGCCATTTCATGGGCGCGTCGAACCGGGTCGAGTTCAAAGACTATTCCACCACTGCGAAGAGCTTTTATCGGGAGGTTTTGGCACTGAGAAAAAGCTATCAGGAGAAACTATGAAAACTAAAGTTTTCACCGACGGATTTGAAGGCCATGTGCGGCGTTCCCTTGAGCGAGTCAGGAAGATGGAACGAGGTGAGCGCCTCGAGCCGGAGAGGATCATCACCTTCGCCGACCCGCTCGATATGCTCGAATGTCTGACGGCGCAGCGCATCCGGCTCTGCCAGGTGGCGCGGAAGAAGCGGCTGAGCATCTCAGCCCTTGCCGAGGAACTGGGCCGCAACCGGGGTTCGGTCACCCGCGACGTGAACAAACTCAAGAGATTTGGATTGATCCGTCTCCGCGAGCAGGTCAATCCCGGCCACGGAGTGGTGCAGATCGTCGAGCCCGTCGCGCAGAAGTTCGACATGCGCGCCGCGCTGTAGGCGCACGCTCGCCATGCTTTCCGATCACCGACTGCAACCCCGCTTGTTGCCTGGCTCGCGCGATGAGCCGTACTGCTTAGCATTGCGCTCTGTGATGAGCGAGCCTAGATATACCGCAAAGGAAGCAGTTCGCCACGGCCGGAATCCGCGCGTGACTCAAGTATCAAATTCCAGACTACATAAGGAGAATCGAATGAAAACAATGAAACCATATGCCGTTGTCCTCGGATCGCTTGCCGTGCTTGCGATGTCGCTGCCGGTAACGGCACAGGATATAACGCAATCCACTACGACCACGCAGACTCCAGATCAGCCGATCACCCAAACCACCGATACCTCCAAGAGCAAAACGAAGTACAAGCATCATCACGTGAAAGAGACGAAGACAAAGGAAAAGACGACGACAACCACGATTCCACCAGTGGATCAGACTCAAACCACGACCACCACTACCACGGCTCCTCCGCAGTAATTCAGCGCAGCAGCTCTACAGGTTCGGAGGGGACGCTTCACCGACGGCAACGCAGGTCGCCCAGCGAGACCTTGTGCATCGGAAACATAGGGTACACAGGTCTCGCCCTCGAACCACGGGATTCCAGCCAGGCAAGACAGATCGATAGGCAAAATCTCCCCGGTTATTCGATACAGCGTTCAAGTAAACTCACAAATGCTTCTGAATCGATCAGAAATTCACTGATTAAAGTACTTTCCTCAATTTCCGGCGGATTCCAGGCTAATATCTTTCAGTTTGTGAGCCGGGTTCCGGCCTTCCGGTTGGTGATTTGCGTCACAGTATACTGTTTAGTTACGCCTTAAGGTAAACACGAAATGTATCTCCTCTGGCTCCGAGTTGCGGCTGTGCTCTATGCGGCGGCGGGTGTGGCCGTTTTTCCGGCCGTGCTGTATGGCGTGGAGCGGTGGCGCAGGTGGTGCGTCCACCTGGGCGGAATGGCGCTGTTCTTCCACTTTGTATCGGCGGTGGAGATGCTGGTGCAGGCCCATAGCTGGGTGCCGATGGGGGTGCGGGAGGTGCAGTCGCTGCTGGGACTGGCCGTTGCGGGGCTGTTCTTTCTGGTGTGGTGGCTTTACGACGCTATCTCGCTTGGTTTGTTTGCATTGCCGGCTACTTTCTTTCTGGTTTTTGTGCCTTCGCTGGGGCCGGACCGGTATATGTTTCCCTCCCAGGGAGTGCGGGTTAGCTGGCTGATCGCGCACATCGTGGCGCTGCTACTGGCGTATGTGGCGCTGGGCTTCAGCCTGCTGGCTTCCATCCTCTACCTGGTTCAGGAACGGCGGATCAAGAGCAAGCCGAAGTTTGTGGCCGGGCAGGACTCCTGGTGGGCGCCGCTGGACTGGCTGCCGCCGCTGGATACGCTGGAGCGGATTGCCGAGGCCATGCTGGAGTTCGGCTTTCCGTGCATGACGGTGGGGCTGGTCATTGGCGCGGTGCTGGTGCAGGAGACGGCGCTGGGCGCGGCGTACTTTCTCGATCCCAAGATCATTGCGGCCTTTATTAGCTGGGGGATCTATGTGCTGCTGCTGCTGGTGAGGCGGACGGCGGGGCTGCGGGGACGCAAGGCGGCTTACCTGTCTGGAGTTGTTTTTGCGGTGATGGTGGTGGTTTGGACCGCCAACCTGTTCAGCCACGTGCACAGGTTCGGTGCCCCATGACGCAGGCGCCCACCAGGCTTGTCTTGATCGGCGTCAACCACAGGACCGCGCCCATCGAGCTTCGCGAGCGGATCGCCATCAGCCGCGAGGATCTGCCGGAGACGACACGTGCGCTGGCCGCCATGCCGGGGGTTCTGGAGTGCATGATCGTCTCCACCTGCAATCGGGTGGAGCTGCTGGCCGCCGTAGAGGGGCCGGATGCGGATCTGGCAGGGTTTCTGTACCGGCACTTTGGGCTGGACCCGGCGCTGTTGGGGCCGCACATCTATGAGCAGAGAGACCGGGATGCGGTGCGGCATCTCTTTCGCGTGGCCGCCAGCCTGGACTCGATGGTGGTGGGCGAGCCGCAGATTCTGGGGCAGGTGAAAGAGGCCTTCGCCGTGGCGCGGGCTTCGGGCACCGTGGCCGGGCAACTGGAACACCTGCTGCAGAGCGCCTTTGCCGCCGCAAAAAGGGTTCGTTCCGAGACCGAGATCGGATCGAATTCCGTTTCCATCGCCTCGGTGGCCGTGGAGCTGGCGCGCAAGATCTTCGGATCGCTCGAAGGGCGGACGGTCTTCCTGGTGGGCGCGGGCAAGATGAGCGAGCTGGCCGCGCGGCACCTGGTGCAGCAGGGGGCAGGGGCGATTCTGGTGAGCAACCGGACCCAGGAGCGGGCGCGGCTGATGGCCGAAGATTTTCAGGGGCGCGTGATTCCCTTCGAGCAGCTCTATGAGGCGGCCAGCGAGGCGGATATCGTAATCAGCTCGACGGGCGCGCCGCACCCCATCTTCCGGCGTGAGCATGGGCAGGCGTTTCTGCATCGGCGGCGGAACAGGCCTATGTTCTTTATCGATATTGCCGTGCCGCGGGACGTGGACCCGGAGATGGGCAAGCTGGAAGGGATTTTTGTCTACGATATCGACGACCTGCAGCAGGTGGCCGCGGCGCACATGGCCGAGCGCAGCCGCGAGGCCTCGGACGCCGAGACCCTGATCGCCGGCGAGGTGGAGCGGTTCCAGCAGCGGCAGCGGACGGTGAATGCGGCTCCGGCGATTGTGGCTCTGCAGAGGCAGGCGGAGGAGATACGGCAGGCGGAGCTCAGGCGCATCCAGGCGAGGCTGGGTTCGCTGAACGCGGAGCAGGTGGCGGCCGTGGAGGCGCTGACGCGGGGACTGGTGAACAAGTTTCTGCACCCGCCGATGCAGGCGCTCAAGCAGGCGGCGCGGGAGAACAACCAGGCGCGGCTGGATGCGCTGTGCGATGCCTGGCAAGTCTCTGCCAGCGTTGGCCATGAGGCGGAGGATTCGGCGACTGTGGTGAGCCCGAGTGTGGAAGAAGAGAAGGCTGAGAGCGCGGCGGTGAGCGAAGCCAGCGTGGAGAGCCGCCGATGAAGCTGCGCATGGGAAGCCGCGGCTCGCAACTGGCACTGTGGCAGGCCAACCATATTGCCGGGTTGCTGCGGGCGCAGGGGCACTCGGTCGAGATCGAGATCATCAAGACGACCGGAGACCGGCTGCAGGAATTCACCTTTGCCCAGGTTGGCTCCAAGGGAATGTTTATCAAGGAGATTGAAGAGGCGCTGGCCGCAGGACGGGTGGACCTGGCGGTGCACTCGCTCAAAGACCTGCCCACGGAGCTGCCGGAGACATTTGCGCTTGCGGCTACGCCCAAACGCGTGGACCCGCGGGATGCGTTTGTCTCGGTGAAGTATGGGAGTTTGGCTGAGCTTCCAGAGGGCGCGCGGGTGGGAACCAGCAGCCAGCGGCGGCGTGCGCAGTTGAAGGCATTGCGGCCGGATATTGAGGCAGTGGAATTTCGCGGGAATGTGGATACGCGGCTGCGCAAGCTGGCCGAGGGGCAGGTGGACGGGATTCTGCTGGCCGCGGCGGGGCTGGAGCGCCTGGAGAAGACCGAGTGGGTAAGGGAGCGGCTGGAGCCGAATGAGTTTTGTCCGGCTGCGGGGCAGGGAGCGCTGGGGATTGAAACGCGCAAGGACGATGCGGCGACTATTGCGGCGGTTGCGTTTCTGGATGATGCGGAGACGCGGTTTGCGGTGACTACCGAACGGGCGGCGCTGGCGGCGCTGGGCGGAGGGTGCCAGGTGCCGATCGGGATTTATTGCCGGCCTTCGCTGGAGCGGTCGGTTGAGGGAGAGCCCTGGGTTGAGATCTTCGCCGTCGTCGCTGATCCGAAGACCGGTAAAGAGGCGCGCGTCTTTCATCTTGCGCCTCGGAACGATGCGGACCCGGCGGCTCTGGGATGGTTGACGGCTGAGAAGTTGTTGCAGGCGGGCGCGGGGCCGCTGCTTGAGGTTGCGGGCGGGGTTTCGCGGTGAGTCCGCTTGCGTTGGCAGGGCGGCGGGTGCTGGTCACTCGGGCTGCGCATCAGGCCGGGAAGCTCAGCGAGGGGTTGCGGGCGCTGGGGGCTGAGCCGGTGGAGGTTCCGGTGCTGGAGATTCGGCCGCCGGCCAGCTTTGAGCCGCTAGACGCGGCTCTAAGTCAGCTCGATGGCTACGATTGGCTGATTTTTACCAGCGCCAATGCGGTGCGGGCGGTTACCGAGCGGGCGTGGGAGTTGAGGATTGCGCTGGAGCTGGCAGCCCGGTTGAAGGTGGCCGCGGTGGGAGAAGCGACGGCGGCGGCGGCGCGGAAGGCTGGATTGCAGGTTGCTTTTGTTCCGGAGACCTACGTGGCGGAAAGCCTGGTTGCGGGACTGCTGGAGAGGATTCATTTGCGGGCCGCGGGGGGCAGGATTCTGCTGGCGCGGGCCGCTGTTGCGCGGGACGTGATTCCGGATGCGCTGCGGGAGGCGGGAGCGGTGGTCGATGTGGTGGATGCTTACCGGAATGTTCTGCCGGAGGCTGCGCCGGACGAGCTTCGGCGGGCGCTGGCGGAAGGGATTGATGCGGCAACCTTTACCAGTTCGTCAAGCGCGACACGCCTGGCTGAGGCGGCGCGCCTGTCTGGGATTGCGTGGCCGTTTGCGGGGGTCGCAGCGGTTTCCATTGGACCCATTACCAGCCAGACGCTTTGGGATTTGGGTTGGGAGCCTGCGGGAGAAGCACGCCGTTTCGATGTTCCAGGGTTGATTGCGGCGGTGGAGCGCGTCTTGCGCGGTTAGGCTGTAAACTCCAATCGGCCTCAGCCTTTGCCAACTTACTGGCCTGCTAACCCTGCTAGCTCCGCTAACAACGCTAACTCTGCCACCCTGCTACGACTGCCAGGTCTTGTCCTTGGAGGCGCAGAGCTGCTCGAGGTTGCAGCGGTCGCATTTGGGTTTGCGGGCGTCGCAGACCTGGCGGCCGTGATGGATGAGCTGGTGGGAGAAGGCGATCCAGCGGCTTTGCGGGAGGATGCGCATCAACTCCTGCTCGACTTTTTGGGGCGTGTCGCCTTTGGCCAAGCCGAGGCGGCGACTGATGCGGAAGACGTGCGTATCTACGACTACGCCTTCGGCTTTGCCGAATGAAACGCCGAGGACGACGTTGGCGGTTTTGCGGGCGGCGCCGGGGATGGTGATGAGCTCGGCGAGGGTTTCGGGGACCTGGCTGGCGAAGTCGGAGATGATTTTGCAGGCCGCGCCCTGGATGGATTTGGCTTTGTTGCGGAAGAAGCCGGTGGTGCGGATGAGGGCTTCGAGCTGGGGCAGGGTCGCTTTGGCCATCGCTTGCGGAGTGGGGAAGCGGCGGAAGAGCTCGGGGGTCACCATGTTCACGCGAACGTCAGTGCATTGGGCGGAGAGGATTGTGGCTACGAGGAGTTCCCAGGGAGTGCGATGTGTGAGGGCGCATTCGACGTTGGGATAGGCTTCGTCGAGGGCTTTGAGGATGGCGGCTATGCGGTTGGGGGCCAGGTCGCCGCGTTGGGCTTGCTTTTTTACGGCGGGCTTGCAGATGGATTTTTGAGTTGAGGGCATATTTTTCCCGGTTGAGAGTTATGCTATCCCAGTCTTGCCGCAAACACCGCGGCAAAGATAGGCAACCGCGAATCCGGACTGCGAGGGTCTGTGCATTCCCAGGTGCCCAAAGGCGAGGCACCTGGTGCACCCAGTTTTAGTGGTACTGATCACTTACTCCGGCACATGGGCCACCCGTCCCCATGCACCGCGAAATATGCAACGAAAAATTTGAGCGCATTCACTTTTCCGCACATGCTGCATAGCCGGAGGTGACTCTCACCGTTTTCCTGCCCATGCGTCTTCGGTGATCTTTTTGATCTGCGCTATGGTGAGTTTTGGCCCATCCTTCTGAGCAAGACAGCCACAGAAGTCGTCAATCGATCCAGTTCGCGGTGAATAGTTGCCGGTTTTGATGAGCGGCCATGCCACTCTATAAGGCATCAAGTGCTCGTGCTTTGAACGCCAATGGGCGTCGATGCCATCAAAGCCATTTCCCCGGAATTGATGTCCGCACTCGGGACAGACGTTCTTTGTGGAGAGATTTTCCTTCATGACGCCACTTCCTAAAGGACTTTCATATCTTACAGTTTCCCTCTCCTATATTTCGCTAGCTCCCGGCGCATCCACCACTGCTTGAACCGTCCGGGGAGCTTTGGAGGGTTGAGCGCCATGCGCACCAGCTTGTCATTGAGACTCGAGAAACGGCCGGCAAACTCTCGTTCGTCGCTAGCGTGCTTCGTGTAGTTGGTGATCAGGGTATCCCATTCAACCAATATGCCTGCAAGATCAAGCTCATCTGCGATGAAAATGCGATCTCGTAGAACTCGGAATGAATCGGCCTTTATCACCTCGACCTCTTCGGCCATCTCCGGCTTGAAGAGCGAAGTTGTGCTGGCCATATCGACCCGAACGATTGCTGTATACGCAGCGACAATAGCACTCAGGACCGCCTGATAATCCTCGTATCGTTTGTCTCGAAACCATTGTTCACGCTGCCAGGAACGCGATAGGAAATGGCCGACAAGGATTCCAACGAGCGGGGCAATAACGCCCCATAGTACCAAAGCAATCGCCCATCCGTTTGATAACTTAGAGTTCATTCACCATTTCCTAGGGGCTGAAATTGAGCAGCCTTGGTATGACTCAAATCACCAGCTACAGCTTTCCTCCCAGCCAACCGCCGAGATTCTCAATCGGCAGCCTTACGCCGATGTAGAATTGGCCGAAGAGGGCGTAGACGGCGCTTACTTCGTCGAAGCGCATTTCGTAGATTAGTTTTTTGAAGACGACGGGGTCTTCGGCGAAGAGGTCTACGCCCCACTCCCAGTCATCCATACCGATGGAGCCGGAGATGATTTGTTTGACTTCGCCGGCATAGCGGCGGCCGATGAGGCCGTGCTCGTGCATCATGCGCTGGCGGTCAGCGAAGGGGACGGTGTACCAGTTGGCCTGCTCGCCGCGCTTGCGGTCCATGGGGTAGAAGCAGAGATATTTGGCCTCGGGAACGGCGGGGAAGAGACGCGGGGCCATGGCTGCGGACGACCGCTCCAGCGAATTGGCGATTTCGGCGTTCCATTCGGGCGAGTGGGTCTCGAGGCCCTTGGCGGAGGCGGCTTCGTAGGTTTTGCGGGTGGATTCGTAGAGGCCGAGTTCGACGACAGAGACGTAGGAGTGAGTGGGCGTGAGGTAGCCGTAGAAGTCGGTCTGGGCGAGCGAGAGTTCGACCTGGTTGAGGGCTTCGAGGGATTCGCGGAAGTGGATAAGGATCAGGTCGCCTTTGTGGCCGAGTTGGGAGTAGAGGGCGGAGCGGACGGGGGCTTCCGGGGCGGAGCGTTCCAGGGAGCGCAGTACGGCGGTAGCATCGGCGGCGATTTTTTTGCGTTCGCCGTCCGCGCAGGACCGCCAGGCCTTCCAGTCGAAGCGGAAGAACTGGTGCAGCAGGGCGGAGCCTTCAAGGGTGAGCGGAACGGGGGGGAAGTCGGACAACGGAGCACCTTTCGTTTGAATACTTCCTCATCGTAGCAAAACGAGGGTGAGGTGCGATTGCGGCTGCGGTTTTTTTGAGAGGCAGCAGGTTAGCCCCGCTGCGCGGGATAGCAAGTTGGCGAGTTGGCTGAGGCTGCAGGTTAGCCCCGCTGCGCGAGATAGCAAGTTGGCGAGTTGGCTGGGGCAGCAGGTTAGCTCCGCTGCGCGGGATAGCAAGTTGGCGAGTTGGCTGGGGCAGCAGGTTAGCCCCGCTGCGCGGGATAGCAAGTTGGCGAGTTGGCTGGTCTCGGGGCAGGCCTGTTCCGGCCGGAGGGAAATCGCGGCGGCCATCGCCTGTCCGGCGCGGGCCTATATACTGGAGGGGTCCATGAGCGAAAGAATACTGGCTTTCCTGGTTCAATTTGTAACCCATGTCATCGACGTTGGCGGGTATGCCGGCATTGTTGCGCTGATGGGAATCAACTCGGCCTGCATTCCGCTGCCTTCTGAGATCGTCATGCCGTTTTCCGGATACCTGGTGTATCTGGGCCACTTCAATCTGTTCCTGGTGGCGACGGCGGGGGCGGTGGGCTGCAATCTGGGCTCGGCGATCGCGTACTGGATCGGCGCCAGGGGCGGGCGGCCGCTGGTGGAGCGCTGCGGGAAGTGGGTGCTGATGAGCCGTCACGACCTGGATCGCATGACCTGGTTTTTTGAGAAGTATGGATCGATTACGGTATTGCTGGCACGGATGCTGCCGATGGTGCAGACATTTATTGCGTTTCCGGCGGGAATTGCCAGGATGCCGCGGCTGCGTTTTCACATCTACACTACATTGGGCTCCTGGACGTGGTATTTGTGCCTGGCTTACGCAGGCATGAAGCTGGGCGAGAAGTGGCACACGGACCCGCGGTTTTACGAGTGGTTTCACCGCTTTCACCTGGCGGTAGAGATCGCACTGGTGGCGGGGATGGTGTGGTTTGTGTGGTCGCACGTGAACCGTGGAAGAGAGGCGCGCGCAGCCTGAAGGCGAAAATTTGGATGCAAGCAAGTTCGAAGGCGTACACTGTTTCGTCTGCGGGAATATGAACCGGAACGTACTGAGAAGCAAGCATTCAAAGGAAGGTTAGGAGAAGAGATGGGAACTGAAGAGAAAGGCGGCCAGAATACCGGGGTCCCCGCGTCCGCCGCGGCGGATTCGTCCGTGGGGTGGCAGACCGCTGAAGCAGGGAAGATTGCGCCTGCCACGGGCAAACTGGGAGTGATGGTGGTCGGGCTGGGCGCCGTGGCCACCACGATGATCGCCGGAGTGGAGGCCGTCCGCCGCGGACTGGCCAAGCCGATCGGCTCGCTGACACAGATGGGGACGATCCGGCTGGGTAAGCGCACCGACAACAAATCTCCGCTGATCAAGGATTTTGTGCCGCTGGCCAGGCTGGACGACGTGGTCTTCACCGGCTGGGACATCTTCGCGGACAACGTCTACGAGTCCGCGGCCCACGCCGAGGTGCTGAGCAAGGAGACGCTGGCGCAACTGAAGCCCTACCTGGAGACGATCAAGCCGATGCCGGCGGTCTTCGACCAGTACTACGTGAAGCGGCTCAACGGCACGCACGTGAAGAAGGGCAAGAACAAGCGCGACCTGGCCGAGCAGTTGCGGGCCGACATCCGGGCATTCAAGAAGACGGTGGACCGCGTGGTGATGATCTGGTGCGGGTCTACCGAGATCTTTTTGGAGCCCACGGCGGTGCACCAGACGATCGAGGCTTTTGAAAAGGGCCTCGAAAACAACGACATCGGCATTGCGCCGTCACAGATTTATGCGTACGCGGCGCTGAGCGAGGGAGTGCCTTTTGCCAACGGCGCGCCCAACCTGACCGTGGACGCGCCGGCGCTGATCGAGCTATCGAAGAAGAACGCGGCGCCCATCTGCGGCAAGGACTTCAAGACCGGGCAGACGTTCATGAAGACGGTTCTGGCGCCGGCCTTCAAGGCGCGCATGCTGGGCGTCTCCGGCTGGTTCTCGACCAATATCCTGGGCAACCGCGACGGCGAGGTGCTGGACGAACCGCAATCGTTCAAGACCAAGGAAGAGTCCAAGCTGGGGTCGCTCGAATACATCTTTCAGCCGGAGCTTTATCCCGATCTTTACAAAAAGATCTACCACAAGATTCGCATCGAGTACTATCCGCCCCGCGGCGATCAGAAAGAGGCCTGGGACAACATCGACATCTTCGGCTGGCTGGGCTACCCGATGCAGATCAAGGTGAACTTCCTGTGCCGCGACTCGATACTGGCCGCGCCCATTGCGCTGGACCTGGTGCTGTTTCTGGACTTGGCCAAGCGCACGCCGGAGCTGCGCTCGATCGGCATACAGGAGTGGCTGAGCTTCTATCTGAAGTCGCCGCAGACGGCGGCGGGGCTTTACCCGGAGCATGACCTGTTCATCCAGTCGATGAAGCTGAAGAACACGCTGCGGCACATCATGGGCGCAGGGCTGATTACGCACCTTGGGCTGGAGTACTACGACTGACCACCTGCGGTGGGGCAGACGGCTCCCGCTGGTCGCAAAAAGCAAAAGCCCCATCCGCAAGGGTGGGGCGTTTTTTGTGGGCAGGAATTTATTTTCCCAGCAGTGGAACGCCTTCCCGTTGCGCGGCTTGGCGCAGATCATCGTCGAGCGTGGCCAGCGGTAGCGACAGGCGCAGGGCAAGTTCCAGATAGGTGGCGTCGTAGACGGTCAGTTGATGGCGGTCAGCCAATTCCAGAGTTCGATCCCAGACATGGTCATTGGTCTCCTGATCGTAGTAGATCGGCAATAGTTTCAAATCAACCAGAGATTCCCGTCGTTGCAGCGGTGTGATTCTCCCTCGGCGGAGGTTGACGGTAAGGCTATTTGCAACCTCGATTCGCCACAGGCTGGGAACCCAGGCACAATCGTCCGCGATCAGGTCGAAGGCTGCGGCGATTGCGCCGGTAAGTTCCTCCGGTAAGAGCCACGCCAAGGTCGCCGAAGCGTCAAGGACGAGACTCATCTGCGGCCCTCATCGCGATAGCTCTTCCATTCTTCCCAGTCAAAGGGGCCAAGCTTCATTTCTTTGGCCCGCTGCCGAATGCGCTGCATTGCCGCGCGCGCAATTTTTCTCTGCTCTTCCGTGATGGCAGGACGGGGAACGATATGGGCCACGGGACGGCCATGGCGAGTGATTTCAATTTGCTCACCGGCCTCGACGCGGTCGAGCAGGGAACCGAAGGTATTCTTTGCCTCAAAGGCCCCGACCTGTTGCATGTGTTCCTCCCTAAACAGTCTAGCTTAAGCTAGCTTAACATATTCTTGATATATTCGCCCTACGCCTGACGGAAACCGGCAACCCAATGCGATGATTCTTCCCCGCGGCAGCCAAACGGGCCGATGCCACCGTCTGACTGGTGAGCGCTGAGGCTAGAGGCTCAAGCCCGCCCGACGGAAAGCTGCGAGAATGGAGTTGTGCCGGAGGTGAGGTCGTGAGAGCCGGGTATGTGGGTTTCAAATCGGCAATTTCGGCAGGATTGGCGCTGTTGCTGGGTGCTGCGGCTTGGGCGCAATCTACTCCCCAGACATTTCCTTCCACCACTCCTCAGGCCGCTCCCCAAAGCACTCCATCGTCCGCGCCTGCGCCGGGGACGGCTCCTGTGGGGGGCGATGCGGCGGCTGGCGCTGTGAATCCCGACAAGGTGGTCGAGCCGGGCAGCCAGAAGATCGACGTGAAGCCGGGAAGCATCGACGACGTGAGCGCGGTGGGCAATCGCGATATCGGCGGCCGCGGAATGGGCAACTGGTACTCGGAGGAAACCGAGATCAAGATGGGCAGGCTTTACGCCTCGCAGATCGAAAAGAGCACCAAGTTCATCACCGATCCGATGGTGGTTGACTACGTGAACCGCGTGGGGCAGAACATCGTGAAGAACTCCGATTGCAAGGTGCCGTTCACGATCAGGATCATCGATTCGGACCAGATCAACGCGTTTGCACTGCCGGGAGGGTTCTTCTTCGTCAACTCCGGGCTGATTCTGAACGCCGACGAGGAGGCGGAGCTGGCCGGGGTGATGGCTCATGAGACGGCTCACGTTTGCGCGCACCATGCGGTCCGCGAGCAGACGCGCCTGCACTACGCCCAGTTGGGCACTATCCCGCTCATCTTCATCGGCGGCTGGACGGGCTACGGGGTCTATGAGGCGGCAGCGATATCGGTACCCGTCACCTTCATGCAGTTTTCCCGCGAATACGAGGCGCAGGCCGACTATCTGGGGGTGCAATATATGTACCGCGCCGGGTATGACCCGCAGGCCTTTATCAGCTTCTTTGAGAAGGTGAAGGCTCTGGAAAAGCATAAGCCGGGCGCGGTGGCCAAGATCTTTGCCGAACATCCGCAGACGCCGGAGCGCATCCTGCGCACCCAGGAGGAGATTGCCCGCATCCTGCCTGGCCGGGAAGAGTACATGGTGACCACATCGGAGTTCGACGATATCAAGGCCCGGCTGGCGCGGATTGAAAACAAGCGCCGCCTGGTCGACTTGAAGGATAAGGATAAGCCGTCGTTGCGCCGCGCCGGGACCGGCGATCCGGCCGGCACGCCGGGCAAAGGGAGCAGCGAGACCACCCCGAGCAGCGACGATAAACCCACGCTGCACCGTCGCGACAACCAGAACTAGCCAACCCTCCGGCTATTGGTTCCTGCATCAATAATGTCCTTGCGCCGTCCCTACGGGACTCCGTAACGAACTTGTGGAATCCCTTTTCCCCACGCTGAAGCGCGGGGCTAACCAAGTCGCCGCGGCGACCGCC